>Ga0209437_100207_pt1 | contig 112147 bp, 114 predicted proteins | sample AraplaL_Cvi_mTSA_FD_184266 | JGI IMG/M metagenome (GOLD analysis project Ga0209437, IMG submission 184266) | Arabidopsis root microbial communities from the University of North Carolina, USA - plate scrape CL_Cvi_mTSA (SPAdes) (version 2) | ecosystem: Host-associated > Plants > Roots >...
GCTCGGTGGCGAACAGATGCGCTTTCGGCAGGCACAGGCGGTTGACGTAGAGCTTGCGCTCATTGCGTTGGGATTCAGGGTTGCGCGCGCGTTGCAGGCGCACCAGTTCGTCGCCGATCATCATGCGCGACAGGCCGGCGCTGGTTTCATTGCGCGGATCGCAGGTGCCGGTCACGCGGCCGCCGCGCATCACCGTGGCGCTGTGGCACAGCGCGCGGATTTCGTCGAGCTTGTGGCTGATATAAAGAATGCTGCAGCCTTCATCGGCCAGCTGGCGCAGCGTGACGAACAGTTTCTCGACCGCCTGCGGCGTCAGCACCGAGGTCGGTTCGTCGAGGATCAGCAATTGCGGATTGGTCAGCAGCGCGCGCACGATTTCCACGCGCTGGCGTTCGCCCACCGACAGCGTGTGGACGTGGCGGTGGGGTTCCAGCTCGAGACCGTATTTTTCGCCGGTCTGGCGGATGCGCGCGACCAGGTCCTGCATGTCGGTGTCGGCATCCAGGCCCAGCGCGATATTCTCGGCCACGGTCAGCGTGTCGAACAGCGAGAAGTGCTGGAACACCATGGCGATGCCGAGCTTGCGCGCGATCTGCGGATTGGCGATATGCGCCAGCTCGCCGTTCCAGTAAATCTCGCCGGCGTCGGGTTTGACGGTGCCGAAGATGATCTTCATCAGCGTCGACTTGCCGGCGCCGTTTTCACCGAGCACGGCGTGGATCTCGCCGGGCGCGACGCTCAGGTTGATGTCGTCGTTGGCCAGCACGCCGGGATAAGCCTTGCGGATGTGCGCTATGCGCAGCCGGGCTGATGGTGCAGTCACGGGTTCCCCTTCACAGACCGGCGCAGGCAGGGTGCGCGGGCGGTTTTCACGTTATTCAAATGGTGTGCGGAATTTACCATAGCCGAATTGTCGACAATCGCAAAAGTTGCAAAAATACTCACCTGTTTCCGCCGCCGCTGTTACCCCGATGCGCCCAGCGCGTCGTGCGTTTTTCGATGATCGCGAACAGCTCGTACATGGCCATCGCCATCGCGCCGATGACGACCAGCCCGGCGAAGGCCAGCGGCATCTTCATCGACGAGCCGGCCGACACCAGCAGGTAGCCGATGCCTTCATTGGAGGCATTCATTTCGGACACGGTCGAGCCGACGAAGGCCAGCGTGATCGCGACTTTCAGCGACGCAAAAAAGTACGGCAGCGAGCGTGGCATACCGACCTTGAGCAGGATGTCCATGCGTTTGGCGCCGAGCACGCGCAAGACATCTTCCAGCTCCGGCTCCAGTGTCGCCAGCCCGGTGGCGATGTTGACCATGATAGGGAAGAAAGAGATCAGGAAAGCCGTCAGGATCGCCGGTCCGGCGCCGATGCCGAACCACACCACCAGCACCGGCACGAAGGCAGCTTTGGGCAGCGCGTTGAACGCCGTCATCAACGGATAGGCCGCGGCATACAGCAGCGGCGACGAGCCGATCAGGAAACCCAGCGACACGCCCACCGCCACCGCGATGGCGAAGCCCACCATGGTGACCCAGAAGGTCGACAGCGCGTGGTGTGCAATCGGTCCGGCGAATTCGATCATCGCCTCGATGATCGCCATCGGACTCGGGAAGATGAACTCCGACACGTCCAATGCGCTGCAAATGATTTGCCAGACGACAAGGATCGCCAGCAGCAGGATCCACGGCGCCAGCGTGCGCGCAGCGTTGTTCAATGATTTTTTCATGGTCGCCTCAGTCGTTCTCAAGTGTTGCGCACGCGGCCGATATGCTCGCGCAACTCGTGCACCAGGGCGTTGAAGGGATCGGTGTACGTGAGCTCCAGTTCGCGCGGACGCGGCAACGGATTTTCCTTGCGCGCCACGATGCGGCCGGGGCGTTTGCTCATCACGTAAATGGTGTCGGCCAGGAAGGCGGCTTCGCGCAGATCGTGGGTCACCAGGATGACGTTGAACTGGCGCTCGGTCCACAGGTCGCGCAGCACGCACCACAGCTCTTCGCGCGCGAAGGCATCGAGTGCGCCGAACGGTTCGTCCAGCAACAGCATCTTCGGCTCATGGATCAGCGCGCGGCAGATCGAGGCGCGCTGCTGCATGCCGCCCGACAGCTCCCACGGAAACTTGTCGGCATAGCCGTCGAGGCCGACGGTCTTGAGCAATTTGAGAGCACGCTCGGCGTACTGCGCCTTATTCTTCTTGAAGTCGCGGCGATACGGTTCGACGATTTCCAGCGGCAGCAGCACGTTGTCGAGCGTGGTGCGCCACGGCAGCAAGGTCGGCGCCTGGAAGGCCATGCCGACGAATTTAAGCGGACCGGTCACGTCGGCGCCGGCGATGGCGACGCTGCCGCGCGTGGGGCGTTTCAGACCCGTCGCCAGCTTCATGAAGGTCGACTTTCCACAGCCGGACGGACCGACGATGGCGATGAACTCTCCCTGCCGGGTTTGCAGGGAAATGTCTTCGACCGCAAATTCGTCGGAGCCGTCGTAGGACAGGAAGACGCGACGAAAGTCGACGAAGGTATCCGTCGTATCGATCGCGCCTGCTTCGATAGTGTCAGCTTGCAATGTCATTTCCCGAACACGTTGAGCAATTCCTTGGACGGCAGGTAAGCCGGCGTCCAGATTTTTTCCGCATTGACGCGCGTCTTGGTGCCGTAGGCGTCGGATACTTGTGAAGCCATCAGCGTCAGGCGCGGCAGGAACACCTGGCCGTAACCTTCGGCCTTGGCGTGCGGCGTGGCGATGGCGCTGGAGATGGCCAGCTTGAGACGGCGCAGCTCGAGCTTCGCATCGATCAGGCCGTCGCGTTCCTTGAGCACCTTGATGGCGGCTTCGGGATCAGCCAGCACGTCCTTGGTCGCCTTGGCGAAGGCGCGCAGGAAGCCCCTGAGCGCTTCCGGATTGGTCTTCATCAGGCTTTCATTGGCGATGATGGCGTTGCCGTACAGCTTGACGCCGTAGTCGGGATACATCATCACGTTGATGTCGGCATCCTTGATACCGCGTGCGTTCAGGTTCAGCAGCGAGGTGAAATAGAAGCCGGTGATGGCGTCGACGTCGCCGCGCGCCAGCATGGTTTCACGCAGCGGCGGATCCATGCTGATCCAGTTGGCCTTGGATGCAACCATGCCGTTGGCCTTGGCGAAGATCGGATAGCCGCGGCGGCCGGCGTCGAATACCGGCGAGCCCAGTTTCTTGCCGACCAGATCGGCCGGCGTCTTGATGCCGGTTTTCTTGAGCGAGAAGATTGCCGCCGGCGTGTCGTTGTAGACCATCATCACCGCCATCGGCTTGCCCGGCGAGCCGGGATTGTTGGCGGTGAATTCCATCAGCGCGGCCATGTCGGCGAAACCCATGTCGTAAGTGCCGGACGCCACGCGATTGACTGCGTTGCCGGAGCCGCTGCCGGCGTCGATGGTCACGTCCAGTTTTTCCTGCGCGAAATAGCCCTTGGACTTGGCCACCAGGAACAGCGCCGACGGACCTTCGAAGCGCCAGTCGAGCTGGAACTTGATCTTGGTTTCCTGTGCAAAGGCGACGGAACAGGCGGCGCTGAACAGCAGGGCGGCGGTGAACTTGAAGAGCTTGTTGGCGTGCATGGCGGGCTTCCCATTGGTTATTCAGTTGATCGGTTGGTCGCGGCGCAGATGAAGGCGATGTCGCCAATGCGCTGCAATTTTGTTATCAGGTTTCTACAAACGATGTCCCGTTGAAAAGCATTTACTGTGCCAAGAACGCCGAACGGCAATGACAACGAAGGTGGTGCTCTCGTCGGGCTTTGATAGGGCAGAATTTTGTCGACAATCCAAAAATTCATTTGCAACAATTTGGTGCTTTGTTGCACCGCTCTAGCATGAGTCGCACTAAAAACAGTATTCTTACGCCCCCGTAAGCCTTGTAAATAGGGGTGTACGCTGATGTTGGCGTTTAGTACTGTCGTTCTATATCTTGTCGACAATCTTCCTTCGCAATCATCTTTAAGAGACATTCGGAGGAGGTGTTTTCACTCTGCAAAGCGGTGCCGGTCGTCGCGCAGACACCGCCTCCCTGCAGTCCTTTTTTTAACCGTGTTCAGTTACCCGGCCCCACATTGTCGACAGTTTGTCGACCTCTTGTTTTCGGCTGGCATGGCGTTTGCATTGACGGAATCCGGCGGATTGCGCATCGGCGGTTGTCGGGTGCGATGCCAGACCTGGTTGGACATGGTGAGCAAATGAAGGAGCGCGCGTTGCATGGGCGACAGGCAGCAAGTGACGAGCGATGGGATCCGGATTTATTTTTTAATGAAATGCAAAAGGGAGAAAACGTATGAAGAAGAGTGCAATGGGGATGTGCTTGACTACCGCAGCGCTGGCTGTCTCGGCCATGGGCAGCATGTCGGCCAACGCTGCCGACTGGGCCGACAATTCGATCGGTATTCGTTACGGTACGAAATTTGCCGAGCCGTTCAATTCGCAAGACATCGCGAAAAAAATCGTCAATTTTACGCATGCCAGCGGCTACAAATACGGCACCAATTTCCTGAACGTCGACTTGCTGATGTCGGATAGCAAAGACAACGAATCGCAAGAAGCTTATATCGTCTATCGCCATACACTGGATATCGGCAAGGTCGCCGGCAAGGATCTCTCTTTCGGCCCTGCACGGGGTTTTGGCCTGACTGCAGGTTTTGACTGGAACACCAAAAACGATCCCGGCTACAGCTCGCGCAAGCGCATGATCGTGGCCGGTCCGACGGTGATGCTGGATGTTCCGGGCTTCCTCAACATCAGCCTGCTGGCGCTGTGGGAAAGCAATCAGCCCCTCAACAACGGCGTGCGCATGAGCAGCCGCTACTCCTACGACACGCATCCGATGCTCAACGCTGCCTGGGGCATTCCGTTCGGCACCAGTGGCTTCGCCTTCGAAGGTTACGTCAACTACATCGCCGCCAAGGGAAAGAACGAATTCGGCGGCGGCACTGCGCCCGAGCTGAACTTCGACGGCCAGATCATGTACGACGTCGGCATGCCTATGGGCATGGGCAAGAACACCTTCCGCGTCGGCCTGGAATACCAATACTGGCGCAACAAGTTCGGCAACCCGCACAACGTGCCGGGCTCGCTGGCCAAGACGCCGATGATTCGCGCCGAATATCACTTCTAAGCGTTTCTGCGGATTGGCCGGTGTGGGCGTCACGCCGGTCGATCCAGTTCCTTCGGTGCCGGGTCTTTGGATCCGGCATTTTTTTCCGCCGTGTAATGGTATAAACCATTTTTGAATCGACTCACCACGCGGGGCGCAATGGAAGCATACATTTTCGACTGGCTCAATCTCTTGCTGCGCTGGCTGCATGTCATCACGGCGATCGCCTGGATCGGCTCCTCGTTCTACTTCGTCTGGCTCGACAACAGCCTGACCCGGCCGGACGATCCGGATCTGCTGGAAAAGGGCGTCGGCGGCGAGTTGTGGGCGGTGCATGGCGGCGGCTTCTACAATCCGCAAAAATACCTGTTGGCGCCCAAGACCCTGCCGCAAAACCTGCACTGGTTTTTCTGGGAGTCGTACAGCACCTGGCTGTCGGGCTTCGCGCTGTTTTCGGTGCTGTACCTGTTCAATGCCGGCACCTTCCTGGTCGACAAGCATGTGCTCGACATGGCCGCGACCACTGCAGTGTTTGCGGCATTGGCGTATCTGGTCGCGGGCTGGCTGGTGTACGACGCAATCTGTCGGGTGTTTGGCGACAAGCCCGGCGGCGATCGCATGGTCGGCGTGCTGGTCACGCTGTATGTTGTCGCTGCGGTGTGGGTCGCCTGCCATGTGTTTTCGGGACGCGCGGCCTTCCTGATGACCGGTGCTTCGCTGGCCACCGTGATGAGCGCCAACGTGCTGTTCTGGATTATTCCCGGCCAGCGCAAGATGGTCGCGGCCATGCGCGCGGGACAGAGCCCGGACCCCATTCACGGCAAGCGCGGCAAGCAGCGCAGCGTGCACAACACCTACTTCACGCTGCCGGTGATTTTCGCGATGCTGTCGAATCATTACAGCATGACCTACAGCGCCGGCAACAACTGGATGGTGCTGCTGCTGATCATGCTGGCCGGCGTGCTGATCCGGCAGTTCTTCGTGCTCAAGCACAAGGGTGTATTCAAGTGGCAGTATCCGGCAGCGGCCGTTGTGATCCTGGCCGGCGTGGCGTTCTGGATCGTGCCGAAGTCGGCTCTGCAGCCTGCGCCGGTGCAAAACGCCCCCGCGGTCTCCTTCGCGCAAGTGCAGCAAGTGATCGAAACGCGCTGTATCCAGTGCCACGCGGCCAAGCCGACGCTCATGCCGGTGCCCGGCAAGGGCATCCTGCTCGACAGCAAGGACGACGTGTTGCAGCATGCGCAGCAGATCTACCAGCAAGCGGTGGTGCAGAAGGCCATGCCGCTCGGGAACATGACCAACATCACCGACGACGAACGGGCGCTGTTGGGCAAGTGGTTCGAGGCAGGCGCCAAGGGCGAATGATTCGGTAGCAGAGGTTCGAAACTAAAAAGGCTGAACGTGATGTTCAGCCTTTTTTTATCTCCGGAAATACGCTCAGCCCTTGTAAGGATGCTGCTCACGCCAATGATTGGCGATGTCGATCCGCCGGCAGATCCACACGCGCTCATGCGACTGCACATAGTCGAGGAAGCGTTGCAGCGCCGCGAAACGCCCCGGGCGGCCGAGCAGGCGGCAGTGCATGCCGACCGACAGCATCTTGGGCGCTTCCTCGCCCTCGGCGTACAGCACGTCGAAGCTGTCCTTGAGGTATTGGAAGAACTGTTCGCCGGTATTGAAACCCTGCGGCGTGGCGAAGCGCATGTCGTTGCTGTCGAGCGTGTAGGGCACGACAAGGTGCGGCTGTTCGCTGCCGTCGGCCAGCGCCACGCGGGTCCAGAACGGCAGGTCGTCGCCGTAGTAATCGGAATCGTAGGTGAAGCCGCCGTGTTCAACCACCAGTTGGCGTGTATTGGGAGAATCACGTCCGGTGTACCAGCCTTGCGGATCGGCACCGGTCAGCTGACGGAAGATCTCGACGGCGGCGCGCATGTGATCGCGTTCGGTCTCGATATCCATGTTCTGGTAATGAATCCAGCGCAAGCCGTGGCAGGCGATTTCGTGGCCCAGTTCGACGAAGGCCTGCGTCACTTCCGGATGACGTTGCAGCGCCATGGCGATGCCGAATACGGTGAGCGGCAATTGGCGTTTTTCGAACTCGCGCAGGATGCGCCAGACGCCGACACGCGAGCCGTATTCATAGATCGATTCCATCGACAGATGGCGCGCCGGATAGGCTGCCGCGCCGATGATCTCCGAGAGAAACTGTTCCGAGGCCGGATCGCCATGCAGTACGGAATTCTCGCCGCCTTCTTCATAGTTCAGCACAAACTGCACTGCGATCCTGGCGCGGCCCGGCCAGTTGGCGTGAGGAACGTTGCGGCCGTAGCCGATCAGGTCGCGTGGATAACTGCCATCCGGTCGTGTTTGTTGCATGTGTACTTTTGAAATGTGGAAGATGCTGTTCAGGAACTCTTTCCCAGCACCGAACGCAAATCGAAGTGATCGTCGTCGCTGGGGCGGACGCGGTCTTCACACAAGTGCAAATGGTGTGCCATGTGTTCCTGCGCCAGCGCGATGTCGCCGCTTTCGAGCGCCGCCAGCACGGTGTCGTGTTCGTCGAAGGAGCAGGCATTGTGTCCCGGGGCTTCGGTCTTGGCGATCATCAGCGTAGTGCGCGACACCAGCTTGCGCAGCGTGTCGACCAGCAACGCATTGCCGGTCAGCTCGGCCAGCGCCAGGTGGAACTGCGCCGACAGGCGGATCCAGCGCGGCCGGTCGCCGGTCAGGTAAGAGTTGCGTTCTTCCTCGACCATCTTGCGCAGACTGCCGATCTGGCGCGTGCTGGCTTCGCGGCCGACCTTGTCGAGCACCGCGTATTCGATGATGTTGCGCAGCTCGAACATGTCCTTGACCTCGGCGTTCGAGGGGCTGGCGATGAAGGCGCCGCGATTGGCCTCGAGGTCGACCATGCCTTCGGTGGCAAGGCGCGACAGTACCTTGCGCACGGTGTGTCGGGCGGTATCGTAAATCTGGCACAGGACCTGCTCAGTGAGCTTGGTGCGCGGCGGCAGGCGATGTTCCATGATGGCGTCGTAGATATCCTGGTAGAGACGCTCTTCGACTGCCGCTGAATGATCGCGGACGGCGGGAGGGGCGGCCAGGGAAGAGCGGGATGTCTTGCTTGGTTTGGTCATGGCGGGAATAGGCGGCGTCAAGGGTTGGATGGAAGCGAAAGTCTGTTTGCGACGATGCAGGAGTCATACCGGCGGCCGGCATTGTCGACAATGTAAAAAACGATCTGCAACAATTTGGTGAGATTTCGCACCAAAATCGACGCGGTGGTGCGCAGCATGCACCACGGCCGATGCCCTGCAGTTGCTGTTCTACGCCATTTCACGATCGTTATTGCCGCGATACCAGTACGGTGGTGATTGTCGACAATTATTTGTGTATTTTTCATCGGATATTGCCTATGTATTTTGACAACGACTTTCCTTCTCATGCAAGAAGCGTACTTGCTGCGAGTTTCTGTCGGACGCGGCGGGTGAGCAAGCGGTAAACGCCCGTGGCGCAAGTCTTCTACAATCACGTATGCGGGTTTTCAGCAGTCTTTGGTTTTCTTTTACAGGTCATCTCATGTCGTCTTCATTGCAACAATCCGTGCTCTCCTTCCTCGATGCGGAACACACCGCGCAAACACGTTTCCTGCAGGAGCTGGTGCGGGTGCCGTCCGACAATCCGCCCGGCGACTGCGCCGCGCACGGTGCGCGCGCCACAACCTTGCTGGAGCAGCTGGGTTTCGAGGTGGAAGTGCACACAGTGCCCGATGCGCTGGTCAAGGCCAACGGCATGATCTCGGCCACCAACCTGATCGTGCGCAAGCGTTTCGGCAGCGGCGGTCCGACCATCGCGCTCAATGCCCACGGCGACGTGGTGCCGCCCGGCCTCGGCTGGAGCAAAGATCCCTACGGCGGCGAGATCGTCGAGGATGCTGAACACGGCCCTGTCATGTACGGTCGCGGCGTGGCGGTGTCGAAGTCCGACTTCGCCACATACACCTGGGCGCTGCTGGCCTTGATCGCGGCAGAGAAGCAAGGCGTCGTCCTCAACGGCGCCATCGAACTGCAATTTACCTACGACGAAGAAGCCGGCGGCGACATCGGCCCCAAATGGATCCTCGAACAAGGCCTGAGCAAGCCCGACTACGCCGTCTCGGCCGGCTTCGCCTACGGCATCACCTCCGCGCACAACGGCTGCCTGCATCTGGAAGTCACGGTCAAGGGCAAGCAGGCCCACGCCGCGATGCCGCACACCGGTATCGACGCCATCGAAGCGGCCACCGGCATCCTGCAGGCGCTGTACGCCTACCGCGCGGAACTGGCGAAAAAGAAATCCGCCGTTAGCGGCATCGACCACGCCACGCTCAACGTCGGCCTGATCAAGGGCGGCATCAACACCAACGTGGTGCCGGACCTGGCGAGTTTCCGCCTCGACCGCCGCATGATTCCGGAAGAAGCGGGCTTCGACGCCGAAGGCGATCTGCGCCGCGTGATTGATGCCGCTGCAGCGCACTACCCAGGCATCCAAGTCAGCGCGCAGCGCATCCTGCTGGCCGAGCCACTGGCCGAACTGCCGGGCGTGGAAAAGCTGATCGGCGCCTTCAGCCGCAACGCCGAAGCCATTCTGGGCGAGCCGGTCAAGGCGCACGGTGTGCCCTTGTACACCGACGCGCGTCATTACACCAAGCAAGGCATTCCGACGATTTTGTACGGCGCCGGTCCGCGTACGTTGATGGAGGCGCGCGGCCACAATTCGGATGAAAACCTGCGCCTCAATGATTTGCTGAAAGCCACCAAGGTGGTAACGCTGGCGCTGGCAGAGTTGCTGCGGGCATAGCATTCACGTCCCTTGCATGGTCGGCACCGCCAGTGGTGCCGACCGGCTTGCGCCACTCGCGCACGATCATTTCTCCCCCTTTGCCGACGCCTTGTCCCCAGCGCATGCCATATGCCCCGGAGTCGATATCACCGGCGGCTAGTCCATACAGACTATATTTTTTATTCGTGCTTCATTGTATGTTCCTCGCTTGCTCGGGGAGAGGCTGCTGCATGTGTCGATCGGATCGCACATGCGAGGATGCGCAATTGTCCTGAAGGGGGCACGCCGGTCTTTCTGATCCCGGCTGCTGCTCAGCCGTCTCCCTGATTCCTTCCCTGCCGAAATGGCATACAGCCGCGGCGGGAACGATGGAAATCAATCGCAAACGCACTTGCATGTCAGGACGAACAAGAAAATGAAAGCATCAAGAGGGTTGGCAGCGCGCTTGCTCATCGCTAGCCAGGGCAATGGTTTGCAAGATGAATCGATGCCGGGCAGCATATGGCGCATCGCGACGATGCTGCTCCTGTTGTGCCTGTGCGCGCTAACCGGACCGGTGTCCGCCGCGACCACTAATGTGACTCTCCCTGCCGCTACCGTCGGGGTCGGTTACAACCAGACTGTCGTCGTTCCCTATGGCGGCATATGCGACACGGTCGGCTATGAATACGCCAGTTGGGACAATGCCGTCGTGCTGACTCCGCTCATCACCGATCCGACCAATTGCTCGTTCACGCTGATCGGCACGCCTTCGCAGGTGGGCACGGCGGTGTTGACGGTGAAACTCTACGACAGCAGTTTCAACGTGCTGGCCACTTACGTCTACAGCATGCTGGAGAATGCGTTCATTGCCACGTCGGTGGGGTTGTCGGCGACGCCGGCCACGACCAGCTATGGCAGCTCGGTTGCGCTCACGGCCACTCTTGCCGGAACCAACGCGGGTAGCGGCAACGTGACGTTCAAGGATGGCGCCACCACGCTGGGCGTGGCCGGCGTGGCGGGCTACGTTGCCAGTATGAGTACGAGTGCACTGGCTGCCGGCAGCCATTCGATCACCGCCGTGTTTGACGGCGATTCAACCTCGTCCGCCATCGCTACCGTGATAGTGACGGCGGCGACGCCGACGGTCACGCTGGGCACATCCACCAGTGCGTCCACCTACGGCAGTGCGGTGAACTTGACCGCCTCGCTCAGCGGCCCCGGCATCATCACGGGCACCGTCACCTTCAAGGATGGCGTCACGACCCTGGGCAGCGCGGCAGTAGCCGGCGGGGCCGCCACTTTTTCCACGTCCGCGCTGGCAGTGGGAGGCCACAGCATCACCGCCGTCTACAGTGGCGACGTCAATCACGCGGGCGTGACGACCTCGTCCGTGTCGGTGACGGTTGGCCAGATTACCCCTGTGGTGAGCTTGTCCAGTTCGACCAGCAGTGCGTCGTTTGGCTCTGCGCTCACCCTGACCGCAAGCGTCAGCAGCGCCGCTTCTCCCGGCGGCAGCGTCATTTTCAAGGATGGTACGACGACCTTGGGCAGCGCCGCCATCTCCGGAGGAACGGCGAGCCTGACGGTGGCTTCGCTGGGACAAGGCGGGCATACCATTACCGCAGTGTATGGCGGCGACGCCAACAACCTGTCGGCGACATCGGCTTCCGTCCTGGTGACCATTACCCAGGTTGCTACCGGCGTCACCCTCGGCGTTTCAGCTGCATCCGCCAGCTATGGCGCGACGCTGACATTGACGGCATCCATCAGTGGCGGCAATGCTCCCGGCGGTACGGTGACGTTCATGGACGGGGCCAGCAATCTTGGCAGCGTGACCGTATCGAGCGCCGGGGCAAGCCTGAACATCGCCAGCCTGGCAGTCGGCACGCACGGCCTGACGGCGATCTACAGCGGCGACACCAATAATGTCGCGGCGACTTCAGCGGTGGCCAGCGTTACCATCGTCAAGCTGGCGCCGGCAGTTTCCCTGGCGGCATCGGCCAGTTCGGTGAGCGCCAACACGGCCCTTACGTTTACCGCGACGCTCAGCGGCGGCAGCACGCCATCCGGGACGATCACGTTCAAGGATGGGGCGACTTCACTGGGCAGCGTCAGCATTTCCGGCGCCGGTGCGAGTCTGACCATCTCCTCCCTGGCGGTGGGAAGCCACTCCATCACGGCAACCTATAACGGCGATGCCAACAATAGCGCGCAGAACTCCGGCGTAGTCATGATCGCGGTCGCCGCCATCACGCCGGCAATATCGGGTCTGGTGCCGGCCAACGGGCCGGCGCTGGGCGGCACCAGCGTCGTCATCAGCGGCGTCAACCTTGGCAGCGTCAGCGCAGTGACGTTCGGCGGAATAGCCGCCAGGATTGCCGCCACCGGCGCCACCTCGGTCACCGTGATCACGCCGGTGCATGCGGCCGGTGCGGTTGACGTCAGCGTGACCACCGCCATCGGCAGTTATACCGTGAGCGGTGGATTTGTCTATGGCGCCTTGCCGGACCCGACCGCCAAGGCGTCTGTGGTCGCGCTGGTGACGGCGCAGACCCAGGCTGTGCAGCGCTTCTCCACCGCGCAGCTGAATAATTTCAGCCAGCGTCTGGAAAGTTTGCACGGCGACGGCTGGGCGCGCTCCTCGTTCAATCTTGGCATCACGCCGCCGGCCGGCCAGGTCAATGCAGACAATGCCTGGGCCAGGCGCGGCGACGTGATGAACCTGGCCGACAGTGGTCTGGCGACGTTGCGCAGCGGTTTGCGAAAAACCGGGCTGGCGGCCGCCACTGCAACCACTGCGTCCGGTGCCGATGCCGGCAATCTGCCCGAGTTGCCTCAGGCGTCGAGCGTGGCAACGCGGCAGGAGATTTCGTGGTGGATCGGCGGCGCCCTGGATCTCGGCCAGCAGCGATCCAATGGCGTCCAGAGTGGTTTCAAACTGACCACCGGCGGCGTCAGTTTTGGCGGCGATTACCGTCTCGGCAGCAAGCTTACGCTGGGCCTGGGTATGGGGTACAGCCGCAGCCACTATGTCGCCGACGATGAGGGATCCAGGAGCGTGGGTCAGGGCGTCATGGCGGTCGCCTACGCCAGTGTGCGGCCGCTGCCGCACGTCTATGTGGACGCGGTGGCCGGCTACGGTGTCTTGCATTTCGACCTGACGCGCTATGTCAGCGAAAGCGGCAGCAGCGCAATGGGTTCGCGCGGCGGCAGGCAGGTGTTCGGATCATTGACGGCGGGCTATGAATGGCAGGGGGACGGCTGGATGTGGTCACCTTTCGGGCGTCTTGATATCGCCCGCGCTACTCTGGACAGCTATACCGAAACCGGCGGCGGCATCGGCGCGCTGAGCTATTTCAGGCAGACCGTCCGCAACGATGCGGCATCATTGGGCATGCGCGGCGAGCTCAGGTATGAACTGGCTGACGGCACCCTGATGCCGCAGGCCAGAGTCGCCTATCAGCACGGTTTGCAGGGCACGGGCCGGGCCGCTATCCGGTATGCGGATCCGAGCCTGTCCAGTCCCATCTATACCGTGGCGGACACCGCCCAGGACAGCAGCCAATGGGTGTCATCGCTGGGGCTGAAGCTACTGCTCAAAAACAGCATCGCGCTGTCGTTGATGTACAGCCACAGCATCGCCAATTCACAGACCAGCACGCAGTCGATCAACTTCAATCTGAGCGGAAAGTTCTGAACTGCACCTGCCTGTCGCGCGGCCGCAGCAGTTCAGTGTGTGGTCGCGTAGTGATCGAGTTCGTCGGCAAGCCGATCTTTTACGGGTTGCGCCAGGAAGCTGGCGGCAATGCCGTTGCGCGCCAGTTGCACGATTTCTTCGCGCGACAGCGACAGCGCCTCAGCCACGGCCAGGTAGTTGTCGTTCATGTAACCGCCGAAGTAAGCCGGGTCGTCTGAATTGATCGTGACCGCCAGGCCCGCGCGCAGCAATCGCGCCAGGTTGTGTTTGGCCATGTCGTCGACCACGCACAGCTTAAGGTTGGACAGCGGGCACACAGTCAGCGGCATTTTTTCGCGCGCCAGGCGCTCCATCAGCGCAGGGTCTTCTTCGCTGCGCACGCCATGGTCGATGCGTTCCACCTTGAGTACGTCGAGCGCGCCGATGATGTAAGCCGGCGGACCTTCTTCGCCGGCGTGCGCGACCAGGTGGAAGCCGAGCTCCTTGCAGCGCGCGAACACCCTGGCGAATTTCTCCGGCGGGTTGCCGCGTTCGGAAGAGTCCAGGCCGATGCCGTTCCACAGATCTCGATACTGCTCGCGTAGCGGCAGCGCCGCCTCCAGGGTGGCGAAGGCGTCTTCTTCGGAGAGATGCCGCAGGAAGGACATGATCATGGAGCTGGAGAAACCGTGCTCGTCGCGCGCCTCGCGCAGCGCGCGGGCGATGCCAGCGAACACCACGTCAATGCCGATGCCGCGTTCGGTGTGGGTCTGCGGATCGAAGAAGATTTCGGCATGGCGCACGTTGTCGGCACGGGCGCGTTCGACGTAGGCGGCGGTCATGTCATGGAAGTCCTGCTCGGTCTGCAGCACGTTGGCGCCGGCGTAGTAGAGATCGAGGAAGGACTGCAGGTCGGTGAAGGCGTAGGCCGCGCGCAGCGCTTCGACCGAGGCATAAGGCAGCGCCACCTTGTTGCGCTGCGCCAGGGCGAACAGCAATTCGGGTTCCAGCGTGCCCTCGATGTGCAGGTGCAGCTCGGTCTTGGGCAGGGCTTCGACGAACGAGCGCATTGCTGCGGACAGGGCGGGGGTGGCGGAGGTAGTCATGGCGGCCTTTGATGATGAACTGGAACAATGGCGTATTTTCTCAGAAAGCGCTGCGTGCATCGAAAAACATCCATAAATTCCCGTCGCCCGGGAAAACTAAACCGCCTGAACATTGACTAAGCTGGAGTGCCCGGTGGAGGTAGCAGGAAAAAATGTAAAGTTTTCGTGAAATGCGGCGTATACGCCGCAATGCATGTTTTAATGCTGTGCCGTCAGGCGGACCAAAGAAATTGCACAAGCAAAACAGGAGCGGTCGGATCAGGTATGAAGAAGATTATTGCGACGACAATGACATGCAGCATGCTGGCGGGAGCAAGCGTGGCACTCAGCGGCTGTTCACTGTTTTTCTGGAAGAAGAAGGAAGACGCCAGCCTGGTGCCGTTCTCGACCATTCCGAGCAGCGCCTATCAGAGTTTTGTAAAAAACTGGGACAACAAGGCGCAGCCGGTGCTGTGCGCGCTGATCCGCTCGCAGAGCGACTGGAATTACTGGTTCCAGCCGGCGGCGACGATGCGTTCCCAGCGTGCGCTGACGCCGTCGGCAGAGTACTTCGAGACGCGCCAGTTGCTGCTCGCCACGCGCGTGATCCAGGCGCCCGACGCCGCCGAGCGCAGCCAGATTTTCAGCGCCGACAAGGTCACCATGAAGGACGGCGTGCTGAAGCTGGAATACCGCTTCGTCAAGCCGGTCTCCGGTGCGACCTACCAGGTCAAGGATTTCCTGTTGGTGGAAATCCCCAAGGAGCGCTACACCACCGGCCCGGTGGAATTCATCGAGAACGGTTCCAGGGTGTGCCAGATCGCACGCTGAGTTGTTCTCCGCGCTGCACAAACAAAAAGCCTGAGTTGATCGCTCAGGCTTTTTTGTTTTCGTCAGGCGCTGGATATGGAGCGAAAAAAATCCCCTGCACGTCACAAGGACGTGCAGGGGAGGTGCAGAAAAGAACAGGTGTTGCTGTTGTTATTAGTGAGTCATGCCAAGGAACTGCTGCAGCTCCGGCGTCTTGGGATTGGCGAACAATTCTTCCGGCGGTCCGATCTCGTGGACCTTGCCCTGATGCATGAACACCACGCGGTCGCACACTTCGCGCGCGAAGCGCATTTCGTGCGTCACCATCAGCAAGGTCATGCCGTCGTCGGCCAGGCTGCGCACCACGGCCAGCACTTCATTGACCAGTTCGGGATCGAGCGCCGAGGTGATTTCGTCGCACAGCAAGGCCTGCGGCTGCATGCTCAGCGCGCGGGCAATCGCCACGCGCTGCTGCTGGCCGCCTGAGAGCTGGTCGGGGAAGGCGTCGAACTTCATGCCCAGGCCGACGCGTTCCAGATTCTTTTTGGCCAGTTCGCGCGCTTCGGCTTCCGAGGTGCCCTTGACGATCATCGGCGAAATCATCACGTTGCGGCCGACGCTCAGGTGCGGGAACAGGTTGAACTGCTGGAAGATCATGCCGACCTTCAGGCGTAGCGTCTTGAGTTCCAGTTCGCTGGTGCCGAGATAGGCGCCGGCGACGCTGATCGAGCCTTCGTCGATGGTTTCCAGGCCGTTGATACAGCGCAGCAGCGTGCTCTTGCCGGAGCCGCTCTTGCCGATGATGGCGATGACTTCCCCGGCATCCACGGACAGGCGAATGCCCTTGAGCACTTCGTTGTCGCCGTAGCGTTTTTTGACATCCTCAATGGCGATGAGCGGCATTGAATTTCCTTTCCAAGAATTGGCTGTACTTCGACAGCGGCCAGCACAGGGCAAAGTAAAAGAGTCCGACGACGGCGAACACGGTGAACGGCATGAAGGTGGCATTGGTGATCACGGTGCCGGCCTTCGACAGTTCGACGAAGCCGATGATCGAGGTCACCGCGGTGCCCTTGATGATCTGCACGCCGAAGCCGACAGTCGGAGGAATCGCGATGCGCAGCGCCTGCGGCAGGATGATGTGGCGCATTTGCTGCAGGTGGCCCATGGCCAGCACCGAGGAGGCTTCCCACTGGCCGCGCGGGATCGCTTCCACGCAGCCGCGCCAGATTTCGGCGAGGAAGGACGCGCTCCACAAGGTCAGCGCCAGTCCCGCCGCGAGCCAGGCCGGCACTTCCAGTCCGAACAGCGCGAGCCCGAAGAAGATCAGGAACAGCTGCATCAGCAGCGGCGTGCCCTGGAACACTTCGATGTACAGCTTGGCGGCGCGTTGCAGGGCCTGGCGTTTGGAGATGCGCGCAAACAGAATCATCATGCCGACCGCGCTGCCCAGCAAGAAGGTCGCCAGCGACAACAGAATAGTCCAGCGTCCCGCCAGCAATAGGTTGCGGACGATGTCCCACAAGGAGAACGAGATCATGAGGCCCTCCGCGCAAAGATGAACTTGTCGCCGATCAGGCGCAGCAGCTGGCGCAGCAGGATTGCCATCGCCAGGTAGATGGCGGTGGCCAGCAGATAGGCTTCGAAGGCGCGGAAGTTGCGGCCCTGGATGAAGTTGGCTGCAAACGACAACTCTTCCACGGCGATCTGCGAACACACTGCCGAACCCAGCATGACGATCACGATCTGGCTCGACAGCGCCGGCCAGATCTTTTGCAGCGCCGGGCGCAGGATGATGTGGCGGAACGCCTGCACGCGCGACATCGACAGGCTCAATGCCGCTTCCATCTGGCCGCGCGCAATCGCGTTGACGCCGGCGCGGATGATCTCGGTGCTGTAGGCGCCGAGGTTGATGACCATGGCCAGGATGGCCGCCTGCATTTCACTGATCTGCACGCCAAGGCTGGGCAGGCCGAAGAAGATGAAGAACAGCTGCACCAGGAAGGGTGTATTGCGGATCAGCTCGACGTAGCCGCTGACGATGGGCTTGAGCCAGCGCGGTCCCTGCGTGCGCGCCCAAGCGCCGAAGATGCCGACGGCGATGCCGACGACGCCGCCGACCGCGATCAGCTCGACCGTGGTCAGCACGCCCTTGACCAGCACGTCGGTGTAGTCGAACGCCGCGAGGAAATCAAAGTGATAGGCCATGTGGATGCATTTTCCGAGTATGGGTGGTGTGAATCACTTGCGCTTGCAGGTGTGCCGGATCCCGTTGCGCGGGATCCGGCTTCTCTGCAGGTATTACAGGTTGGCGGGCAAAGGCAGACCGAGCCACTTGACTGTCAATGCGCTCAGCTCGCCGTCCTTCTTGATTTCGGCGAGGATGGCGTTGACCTTGTCCTGCAGCTTCTTCTCGTCCTTGTTCAGGCCGATGAAGCATGGCGAATCCTTGATCAGGAATTTGGTTTCAGGCTTCTTCGGCGGGTTCTTGGCGATGATGGCGGCGGCGATCACGTTGCCGGTCGCGACCAGTTGCACCTGGTTCGACAGGAATGAGCTGATGGTGCCGTTGTTGTCTTCATAGCGTTTGATGGTGGCGCCGCTCGGAGCGATCTTCGACAGTTCCAGGTCTTCGACCGAACCGCGGGTGACGCCGATGGTTTTTCCCGTCAGATCGGCAGGGCCGCTGACCTTCTGGTCGGCCGGACCGAACACGCCGTTGAAGAACGGTGCGTAGGCGGCGGTGAAGTCGATCACTTTTTCACGCTCGGCGTTCTTGCCCATGCTGGAGATGACCAGGTCGACCTTCTTGGTTTGCAGGTAAGGCACGCGGTTGGCGCTGGTGACCGGGATCAGCTCGACCTTGACGCCGAGCTTCTTGGCGATCAGCGAGGCGACGTCAATGTCCAGGCCTTGCGGTTTCAGGTCGGACGTGACCGAGCCGAACGGTGGGAAGTCCTGTGGTACGGCCACGCGCAGCACGCCGGCCTTGTGGATGTCGTCGAGCGCATCGGCGCGGGCGACGGAAGTGGAAATCAGCAGCGCGCCAGCCATCAGGCCAAGTAACAGTTTCGAGAGTTTCATCATGATTCTCCAAGTTGAGATGAAGTGAGGGAAATGGCTGAACCAGCCTGCTTTTTGACGGAGCGCGAAGCCGTCTTCTTGCGCTTCGCGGGTGTTACGAAAGCGTTGCTGACCGCTGCCGCCGACACTGCCGAGACCGGCGCCAGCGCCTGGCGCAGCGGCGCCAGCGGATCGTTGATGTCGACGTTGTTGAGGCCGGCTTCGACGTGTTGCAAATGGTCGTGCATCAGTTGCTCGGCCGCGGCCAGGTCGCCGCGTTCCAGCGCTGCGACGATGTGGACGTGTTCGGCGCAGGAGTCTTCGGCTTGTTCGGACGACTGGTGCAGCATCGCGGTTAGCGTGGTGCGCGCGGTGAGGTCGCGCAGCGTATCTGACAGCAGCGTGTTGCCCAGGCATTCGCACAGGGCCACGTGGAAGTCACCGAGCAGGTAGGCGCGCGCGCCGACGTCGTCGCCTTCGATGGCGGCTTGCTCGCGGTTGATATGGTCGCGCAGTTGTTCGATGGCGCTTTTGGTGATCGGTCGTGCATGACGCAGCAGGCCGAGTTCGATCACGCGGCGTGCTTCGAAGGCTTCGCGCGCATCGCTCGGCGACGGTTCGATGACGAACCAGCCGCGCCGCGCGCTGACCGTGACGATGCCGCGCGTGACCAGACGCGTGAGCGCTTCGCGCACCAGCGTGCGGCTGACGCCGAACAATTCGGACAATTGTTGCTCGCCCAGGCGCGTGCCGGGGGCAAGCTGCTTGGCGAGGATCGCTTCCATGATGCGGTTGGCGATCTGGATCGAGGATTTGATGGCGTCGGTGCTCATATCCACCATCTGAGCAATATGCATGCCAATCTTGTATATCAGATTGACGTACAGAAATGGCGTCCGGGATGGCAGAGTAAAATCGGCTGCAAAGTCTTTTCCGTCGCGGCATTGCGCGGCAGAAGGAGAAGGCGGCGGGTCAGCGCGGTGATTGAATTTGGAGCGTTGCAGTCCCTGCCTTGGTGCATTTTTGGTGCGATCTTGTATATCAGATCATTGCGTTTCACCGCTGCGGCGCAAAAAAAAAGCCGCCGGTACAATCCGGCGGCCTGGTCTTCTGCATATTAAGAGGGCGATTCAGCTCTTCGATGTTTCCAGCGAGGAATCGCTGTCGGCCGACGACGCCGGCGTCAGCAATATCGGCTTGGCGCTCTTGCGCGCATTGCGCACGCCGAGCGCGCCGCCTTCGTACGGCACGCGGCCCGACGGCACCACGGCGGAAGCCAGTTCCACGTGGCCTTCCTGATCGTCGAAGAACATGTGGGCGCCGAACGCATGCAGCACATCCGCCTTGGGCAGGCCGCCGAGGAAGAAGGCTTCGTCGACGGTGACGTTCCAGGTGCGCAGCGTGTGGATGACACGCTTGTGCGCGGGGCTGTTGCGTGCGGTGACGATGGCGATGCGCACCGGGCAAGTCTCGGGCGTGAATTGTTTTTGAATTTCCGCCAGCGCGAACAGCAGCTTGGCCAGCGGGCCTTCCTTCATTGCCTTGTTGCGGTGGCGCTGTTCGTGACGGACGAAGGCTTCCAGGCCTTTTTCGGCGTAAATCTGTTCCGACTCGCGCGAAAACAGCACGGCGTCGCCGTCGAAGGCGATGCGGATCTGGTTTTCCGGGGCGACGTAATTGGTCGGTGCGGTATACAACTGCGCCGCCGCGACGCCGCCGTCGATGGCAGCCTGCACATCGCTCTTGTCGCGCGACAGGAACAGGTCGATCTTGAAGGCGTCGAGGTAATGCACGATCGGTTCGCCGCCGGTGAAGGCTGCGCGGCTGATGTCGAGCTTGTGTGCTTCGATGGCGTTGAAGGCGCGCAGGCCGGTGTCGGGCGAATTGCGCGAGATCACCACCACTTCCACCAGGCGGCGGTCGGGGATCAGCGTGTTGAGGCGGAGCAGGGCCTTGACCAGCGGGAAGGCGGTGCCCGGTTCGAGCGGATCGTTTTCATGCTGGCGCTGGTAATCGCTGTAGGCAGTCACGCCCTCAGTGTCGTAGATGGCGTTCTCGTGTTCGAGGTCGAACAGCGCGCGTGAGGAAATGCCGATGACCAGCATGCCGGAAAGATCGTAAGCCATGTCTTTATATAAGCGATTGGTAAGCAATTGTTGGGCGACCGTGAGCGGTTTGCGCCGCAAAACTGATCTGCGCAGTGTGCCACAGATGGAATTCGGCCCCTAATTTTGTAGCGATTTGGATGCATGCGACATCGGAGCATCATCGAAGCGACATCGGTGGTGAGGGCTTCGCCTCCGAATTTGTGTGGTTTGTCTCTCAACATCAGACAATTTGCTTTCTTCTTTGTTAAATGTTGTCAAAAAGTATTTTGTAATTGCGGATTGCATCGCGCTACGTAAATTTGTATGATGACCGTATAACTTACTTAAAAGAACCAGAGACAAGCATGTTTCAAAAGATCCCGGTACAGGCGCTCAGCGACACGGTAGCGCGGCAATTGCTGGAAAAAATCGATCTCGGCGCCTTTCCGCGCGGCGGCAAGTTGCCGACCGAAGCGGTGCTGGCGCAAGAATTCGGCGTCAGCCGCACGGTGGTGCGCGAAGCGATTTCCCGACTCAAGCATGAAGGCCTGGTTGAGCCGCGCCAGGGCAGCGGCGTGTTCGTCACCGAGCAGGCCGGCATCAAGCCGCTGCGCATCGATTACACCGAAGTCAGTTCGCCGGAAGCAGTCCTGCAGATCGTCGAGCTGCGCCGCGCCATCGAAGCCGAAGTCGCCGCGCAGGCCGCCAAGCGCCGCACTGACGCCGACATGGTGGCGATCGACGCCGCGCTGGCGCGCATCGGTGAAGACGTCCGCGGAGGCAGCGACGGCGTTGCCGCCGATGTGGCCTTCCACCGCGCACTGGCAAGCGCCACGCGCAATCCCTATTTCATCAAGACGCTGGAATTCCTGAGCCAGTATCTGGAAGCGGCCACTAGCGTCACACGCGGCAACGAAGCGCGCCGCGACGACTTCTCGCGCCAGGTGCGCGAAGAGCACGAAGCCATCGTCGCGGCGATTCGCGCCGGCGACGAAATGGCGGCGCGTGCCGCCGCACAGACCCATATGTTCAACGCGGCAAGGCGCTTGAGCCAAGCCTGAAGGCGCTTTCATTATTTCCAACCAGGCGCAGCCAGACGAGAGGCCATCCGGTCGCCGGTCAGCGCCGCCAAATTTATCGGAGTCGACAATGTCAAAAAATGTAGGTGTGATCGGTTTGGGCGCCATGGGCCTCGGTGTCGCCCGTTCTTTGCTGCGCGCGGGTTTCAACGTGCACGCCTGTGACGTGCGCAAGGAAGTGCTCGACAAGTTCGCGGCCGACGGCGGCGTCGCCTGCGCCTCGCCTGCCGAGATGGGCAAGGCCGTCGACGTGATCATCACGCTGGTGGTCAACGCCGCGCAAACCGAAACGGTGCTGTTCGGCGAGAACGGCGCAGCATCGACGCTGAAGCCGGGCAGCGTGGTGATCTCCAGCGCCACCGTGGCCCCGGATTTTGCCGTCACGCTGGGCCAGCGTCTCGCTGAAAAAAATCTGCTGCTGCTGGATGCGCCGGTGTCGGGTGGCGCAGCGCGCGCCGCATCGGGCGAGATGACGATGATGACCTCCGGTCCGGCCGACGTCTACGCCAAGATCGAAGACGTATTGAAGGGCATGGCCGGCAAGGTCTATCGTCTGGGCGACACGCACGGCATCGGTTCCAAGGTCAAGATCATCAACCAGCTGCTGGCCGGCGTGCACATCGCCGCGTCCGCCGAAGCGATGGCGCTGGGCCTGCGCGAAGGCGTCGATCCCGATGCGCTGTATGAAGTCATCACGCACAGCGCCGGCAATTCGTGGATGTTCGAAAACCGCGTGCCGCACATTCTCAAGGGCGACTACACGCCGTTGTCGGCGGTCGATATTTTCGTCAAGGATCTGGGCCTGGTGCTCGATACCGCACGCCGCAGCAAATTCCCGCTGCCGCTGTCGGCTGCTGCGCACCAGATGTTCATGATGGCGTCCACTGCCGGTCATGGCGGCGAAGACGATTCCGCCGTGATCAAGATCTTCCCCGGCATCGATCTGCCGCCGTCGAAACAGTAAAGCATTCCAGGAGTTCATCATGTCCCAAGCCAAACCACTGCTCGGCTGCATCGCCGACGATTTCACCGGCGCCACCGACCTGGCCAACATGCTGGTGCGCGGCGGCATGCGCACCGTGCAGACCATCGGCATTCCGGAACAAATTCCCAGTGTAGAAGCCGATGCACTGGTGATCGCGCTGAAGTCGCGCACCATTCCCGCCGCCGAAGCGGTCGAACAATCGCTGGCTGCGCTGCGCTGGTTGCAGCAGCAAGGCTGCACGCAATTCTTCTTCAAGTATTGCTCGACCTTCGACTCCACCGACGCCGGCAACATCGGCCAGGTGACCGACGCGCTGCTGACCGAACTGGGCGCTGACTTCACCATCGCCTGCCCGGCCTTCCCGGAAAACGGCCGTACCATTTATCGCGGCTACTTGTTTGTCGCCGACGGCTTGCTCAATGAATCCGGTATGGAAAACCATCCGCTCACGCCGATGACCGACGCCAACCTGATGCGCGTGTTGCAACGCCAGACCGCATCCAAAGTTGGCCTGGTGCGTTACGACACCGTGGCCAAGGATGCCGCCGCCGTGACCGAGCGTTTCACTGCGCTGCGCACCGACGGCGTCAAAATGGCCATCGCCGATGCGGTGTCGGATCGCGATCTGTACGTGCTGGGCGAAGCCTGCGCCGAACTGAAACTGGTCACCGGCGGCTCCGGCATTGCGCTCGGCCTGCCGGAGAATTTCCGCCGCGCCGGTTTGCTGCACGCCAGCGCCGAAGCCGCACAACTGCCGCAAGTCGACGGCTTGTCGGTGGTGCTGGCCGGCAGTGCGTCGAAGGCCACCAACGCGCAAGTCGCCGAATGGGCAGCGAAGCATCCGGCATATCGCATCGACCCGCTGGCTTTGGCGCGCGGCGAGGCGGTAGTAGCCCAGGCATTGGCGTTCGCTGATGAACACATCAACAAGGAAGCCGTGCTGATCTACGCCACTGCCACACCTGACGAAGTCAAGGCGGTGCAAAAGGAACTCGGCGTCGCCAAGGCCGGCCATCTGGTCGAACAGGCGCTGGCCGATATCGCCAAGGGTCTGCGCGAACGTGGCGTGCGCCGCTTCGTGGTGGCGGGGGGCGAGACCTCCGGCGCTGTCGTGCAGGCGCTCGATGTGCGCGCCTTGCGCATTGGCCCGCAAATCGATCCGGGCGTGCCGGCGACCGCGACGCTCGACGACCAGCCGCTGGCGCTGGCGCTCAAGTCGGGCAACTTCGGCAGCGTCGATTTCTTCGAGAAGGCCTTGCGCTTCCTTGGCGGAGCAAAAGCATGAGCGCGGAAAGCCAACTGCGCGAAGAGATCTGCCGCACCGGCGCCAGTCTCTACCAGCGCGGCTATACGGTCGGTTCGGCCGGCAACATCAGCGCGCGTCTTGACGATGGCTGGCTGATCACGCCGACCGACGCCTGCCTTGGCTACCTCGATCCGGCGAATATTGCCAAGGTCGACGCCGCCGGCAACTGGGTCTCGGGCGACAAGCCATCCAAGACGCTGGCGCTGCATCGCATGGTCTACGACAACAACCCGGAGATGCACGCGGTGGTGCACACGCACTCGACCTATCTGGTCAAGCTGACGATTTCCGGCGTGTGGTCGCAGGACGACGTGCTGCCGCCGATCACGCCGTACTACGTGATGAAGGTCGGGCACATTCCCTTCATCGCCTATCGTCGTCCGGGCGATCCGCAAGTGGCCGAACAAGTGAAGCAACTCGCCGGCAAAGTGCGTGGCGTGCTGCTCGAGCGTCTCGGTCCGGTGGTGTGGGAAAGCTCGGTGTCCAAGGCGGCCTATGCATTGGAAGAGCTCGAGGAAACGGCCAAGCTGTGGCATCTGGCGGGCGGCAATGTCGCGCCATTGGATGACGCTGCATTGACTGAATTGCGCGAGGTGTTCAACGCGCGCTGGTAGCCATTCAGCGCTTTGGTCCGGCTTCAACAAAAACAAAAAATAACGCGACAGGGACACCGGCTCATGCCGGTATCCCGGCGGCAGCATTCACTTTTTTTCGCCAGCCACGCGCCAGCCGATTTTGTATCAACACGTCAGATTTTTGAATTGCCCGTTTCTTAAGCGGGCGCTATAAACCAAGGCCGTGGGAGCGGTCTAAATCAACAGGAGATTGTCGTAGCATGACTGCATCAACCACTACAGGCGTCGCATTGGGCGCCAACGAACAAGAACAGAACCGCGTTTACGCAAAAGTATTCTGGCGCATCATGCCTTTCCTCATGCTGTGCTACGTGATCGCCTATCTCGATCGCGTCAACGTCGGCTTCGCCAAGCTGCAGATGTCGGTCGACCTTGGCTTCAGCGAAACCGTGTTCGGCCTCGGCGCCGGCGTGTTCTTCCTCGGCTACTTCCTGTTCGAAGTGCCGAGCAACATCCTCATGCACAAGGTCGGCGCGCGCGTCTGGATCGCCCGCATCATGATCACCTGGGGCATCCTGTCGGCCGCCTTCATGTACGTCGAAACGCCGCTGCAGTTCTACGTGCTGCGCTTCCTGCTGGGTTTGGCCGAAGCAGGCTTCTATCCCGGCATCATCCTGTACCTGACCTACTGGTACCCGTCGCATCGCCGCGCCAAGGTGATCGCCGTCTTCATGTCCGGCATCCCAGTCGCCGGCATCCTCGGCAACCCGCTGTCGGGCTGGATCATGGACGCCTTCCACGGCACCACCGGCATGCACGGCTGGCAATGGATGTTCGTGATCGAAGCGGTTCCGGCCGTGCTGATCGGCCTGGCCACACTGGCCTATCTGGACAACGGCATCGCCAAGGCAAAATGGCTGAGCGCCGACGAAAAGAAATTGCTGGAAGATGAAATCGCCGCCGACCAGAAAGGCAAGGAAAGCGTGCATTCCTTCGCCGACATCGTCAGCGACAAGCGCGTCTGGCTGATGTGCCTGATCTACTTCTGTTTCGTCATGGGCCAGTATGGCCTGACGCTGTGGATGCCGACGCTGGTCAAAGCCACCGGCGTCACCGGCAACCTGCACATCGGTCTGCTCAGCGCGATTCCGTTCGGTTGCGCGATCATCGCGATGAACCTGATCGGCCGCAGCGCCGATGCCCGCCGTGAACGCCGCTGGCATCTGATCGTGCCGGCCATGATGGGCGCGGTCGGCTTCGTCGGCGCGGCGCTGTTCGCCGACAACACCGCGATCTCGATCGCTGCATTGTCGCTGGCGGCTGCAGGCGTGCTGACCTGCGCGCCGCTGTTCTGGTCGCTGCCGACGTCGTTCCTCTCGGGCGCTGCAGCCGCGGTCGGCATCGCCGCCATCAACTCGGTCGGCAACCTGGCCGGCTTCGTCAGCCCTTACCTGATCGGCTACCTGAAGGATCTGACGCACAGCGGCGCGACCGGCATGTACATGCTGGCGGTCATGCTGGTGATCGGTTCTGCCGCAGTGTTGAAGACTTCGCCTACACTGGTGAACAAATAAGAATCTGAAGCAGATTTATCCGGCGTGCGCCGTTCATGCGGCGCACGCCACGCACGTTACCATTCAAAGGAGATCACGATGCTGCGCTTTGCCGCCAACCTGAGCATGATGTACAACGAACATGCTTTCCTTGATCGCTTCGCCGCTGCCGCCAAAGATGGCTTCAGCGGCGTCGAGTTCTTGTTTCCCTATGATTTCCAGCCGGAAGAAATCCGTTCGCGCCTCGACGCCAACGGCCTGACGCAGGCGCTGTTCAACGCACCGCCGGGCGACTGGGCGGCAGGTGAGCGCGGCATGGCGTCGCTGCCCGGCCGCGAAGACGAGTTCAAGCGCAGCATCGAGACCGCGCTGAAATACACCGAAGTCATCGGCAACAAGACGCTGCACGTGATGGCCGGCCTGATCCGTCCCGACCAGGATCGTGCAAAGCATCGCGCGGTCTATATGGACAACCTGTCCTACGCCGCGCATCACGCCGACCTGGCCGGCGTGACCGTGGTGATCGAGCCGATCAATACGCGCAACATCCCCGGCTTCTTCCTGAACCGCCAGGACGATGCCCAGGCCATCTGCGCGGAGATCGGCGCCGAGAACCTCAAGGTGCAGTTTGACTGCTACCACTGCCAGATCGTCGAAGGCGACGTCGCCGTGAAGTTGAAGCGCGACATGGCCGGCGTCGGCCACATCCAGATCGCAGGCGTGCCGGAGCGCCATGAGCCGGACATCGGCGAGTTGAACTATCCCTACCTGCTCAAGCTGATCGACTCGCTGGGTTACAAGGGCTGGATCGGTTGCGAATACGTGCCGGCGGCGGCGACCTCGGACGGCCTCGGCTGGTTGAAGGCGCTGGCGGCACAGGGACTGACGGAACTGAAGCCGCGCTGATCCTGATTCGGCGAGGCAAAAAAAAGCGGGGCGTTCTTCAGGGAACGTCCCGCTTTGTTTTTTATTCTTGCCGAATCTCTGCCGACTGATCTTGCCAGTTAGTCGTTCGGGTGAATTTGCTTGGTGACACTGCTTTTATCGTGGCATTTGATGCAAGTCGCATAATGCCAGACAGCAGGAAGCGGAATCTTGTAGCCGTGTTTCTGGCCACAAGCCAGACATACCAATTCGCCTTGCTCGGGGATATTCATGTTGTGCTACTGCGTGATGATGGTTGCTCGAAGTCGCGGAGCCGTCTGGCTTTTTGTTGGTAAAAAACAATCTTTGACGGCAATCTGCTGACTGCTGCTGATTTTACCCGGTAACGCGAAAGTACGCTGGCGGAGAACGTTTTGGTGGCGTTTGATTGTCGATGTGAGCACGCAAAATTGTAGGATAAGATTTCGTCTCGCCCATCCGCGCCAATGCACAAGTCAATGACCATGGAAAAAGACCCGCACGAGAACAAACCGATTCTTCAAAAGCCGTTCGCCCAGACCTATTTTCACGGCACCAAGGCGGACCTGAAATTGGGAGACTTCATTGAAGCGGGTTTCAACTCCAACTTCGGGCAAAGAAGAAATGCGAAGTACATCTTTCTGACTGCGACACTGGACGCCGCCATCTGGGGCGCCGAACTCGCAATCGGCGAAGGACGCGAAAGAATTTACCTGGTGGAGCCGACCGGCGCGATTGAAGACGATCCGGATCTGACCGACAGAAAATTCCCGGGCAACCCGACGCAGTCCTTTCGCTCGACGGAGCCGTTCAAGGTCGTTGGCGAAATCACGCTGTGGCAGAGCCATCCAGCGGAGCAAGTGCGGGCGATGAAAGAGGGGTTGGCAAGACTGAGAGAGCAGGGCGTCAATTCATTGAATGACGAGGACTGACCGGGAGTTGCGGCAAGAATTTCATACCCGCAGAACGTAAAAAAGGCCTAGCCGAAGCTTAGCCTTTGATGTTCTTGGTGGCCCGGGGCGGAATCGAACCACCGACACAAGGATTTTCAATCCTCTGCTCTACCGACTGAGCTACCAGGCCAAGAGGCCGAATTATAGCAAGATAATTTTAGAATGCAAAGGGTGCTTCCACTTTTTTATCAAAAAGTCCGTCGCCCCTGCGTGCGGCACGCTTTTCAGTAATTATTTCCGGCTTCTTGTCTTTGCTCTTCTTTGCTTTCCGATGCGTCTTTCTTGTGATGGAGATCAAGGAAAGGCCTGCGGCGAAGGCGTTTATAATGCTTCCCCATGAACGGCACCTCATCCCCTCTCTCTTCCAACGCCGCCGCGCGCAAGCCTGCGGGTGCGTTTTCCGTTGACATCTGCATTGTCGGCAACGGCGCCATCGGCAAGACCGCCGCGCTGGCCTTGGCCCAGGCCGGTTTGCGCGTGACGCTGCTGGCGCCGGCTTCTGCGCCGGTCGCGTCTGCTGCATCCGGCGGGGAACAAGCCAGTTGGGACGTGCGCGTCTATGCAGTCAACCAGATCGCGCGCGACCTGTTGTCGTCGATCAAGGTGTGGGATGCGCTCGACGCTGAACGTGTGGCCGCGGTCGACGGCATGGACGTCACCGGCGACGATGAAAACCATACTGGTCATCTGGTGTTCGACGCCTATTCGGCGCATGTCGATGCGCTGGCGTGGATCGTCGAGGATCGCAACCTGAATGCCGCGCTCGATGCGGCACTGAAATTTTCTCCCAACGTTCGCGTCGTCAACGGCCGCGCGGTGTCCATGCGCAGCGATCTGCACAGCGTCAGCCTGCAACTGGAAAGCGGCGACACGCTGGAGGCTTCCTTGCTGGTCGGCGCCGACGGCGGTCAGTCGTGGGTGCGCGGGCAATGCGACATCGGACTGGATTACCGCGCCTATGGGCAGCGCGCCATCGTCACCAATTTCTCCAGCGAAAAAGCCCATCAGGGAGTGGCTTATCAATGGTTCACCGCCACCGAAGGCATCGTCGCGCTGTTGCCGTTGCCCGGACAACGCGTGTCGCTGGTGTGGTCGGCGCCGGATGCGCTGGCCGAGACATTGCTGCGCCAACCGGCTGCGCAACTGGCGCAGCATCTCGGCAAATACGCTTCCCATGTGTTGGGTGCGCTGACGCCGCTGGAGCCGGAAGTGGTGCGCGATTTTCCGCTGACGCTGGTCAAGCCGCACGCCATGACGGCGCCGCGCGTGGCGCTGATCGGCGACGCTGCGCACGTGATCCATCCGCTGGCCGGCCACGGCATGAATCTCGGTTTTGCCGACGTGGTGGCCTTGCTGAAGGTCGTCAATGAGCGCGAGCAGCAACGCGATTGTGGCGACGCCCGCGTGCTGAGTCGCTATGCGCGTGCGCGCAAGGAAGAAGTCTTGCTGATGCAACTGGCCACCGACGGCCTGGCGCGCCTGTTCGGCACCGGCCTGGAGCCGCTGCGCATGGTGCGCAATATCGGGTTGAACTTGGTGAACCACTTGCCTGTCTTAAAGCGGCGCCTGATGGCGCATGCCCTCGGCAAACGGATTTGACCGATTTACTTTATAGTTTGACGACTTTGCGTCGGGCTCTATCTGACGAGGTCTCAAAACGATTCCGAACATCGCCTCACTATTGGAACAGAACATGAAAAAGATTTTTGCACTCCCGGCCTTCCTGGCTGCAGCCGGCCTGTTGCTGGCATGCGTGGGCGGCTCGGCCTGCGCGGCCGACGCCACTGAAGCCGCCATCAAGAAGGCGATCGAGCCGCGCCTGGGCGATGGCGCCAAGGTCGAGTCAGTGAGCAAGACACCATATGCGGGTTTGTATGAAGTGCAGGTCGACGGCGACGTCATCTACACCGATGCCAAGGCCCAGTACCTGTTCATCGGCCGCGTGGTCGATTCGCAGACCTACCGCGATTTCACCAAAGAAAAGATCCAGGCCATCAACAAGGTCAAGTTCTCCGACCTCCCGCTGGACTTGGCCATCAAGACCGTCAAGGGCAACGGCAAGCGCACCATCGCCGTGTTCGAAGACCCGAACTGTGGCTACTGCAAGCGTTTCCAGAAGACCTTGCTGGACGTCGACAATGTGACCGTGTACACCTTCCAGTACAACATCCTGGCGCAGGATTCGATCGAGAAGTCGCGCAACATCTGGTGCTCGTCCAATCCGGGCAAGGCCTGGAGCGACTGGATGCTGAACGGCAAGGAAGCCTCGGCTGCGCCGGCATCCTGCAATGCGCCGCATGAGCAAGTGCTGGCGCTGGGCCAGAAGATGAAGATCACCGGCACGCCGACCATCATTTTTGCGGACGGCTCGCGTATTCCCGGCGCCATTGACGCCAAGGGCCTGGAACAAAAGCTGGCAACGCTGAAGTAACAGCTAGGTAATTCGCCGTCAGTATTTTTGCTGCGGCCGTCGGGTTGAGATTTATTTGGCGGCCGTATGCAATTGCATCATTCCCGCTTCAAACTTCCCCTCGCATAGCAAAGGAATCGCATCGAGACTCTTCTCGATGGCGTCGTTGATGAGCGCCTGCTCTTCCTTGCGCGGACGATGCAGCACGAAGTCGGCCACTGGTTGCTGCAGACCCATGGTGCGCGGATGGCCGATGCCGATGCGCAGGCGCCAGTAGTCTTGCGTGCCGAGCGCGGCGGTGATGTCCTTGAGGCCGTTATGGCCGCCGGAGGAGCCGCCTTTCTTGATTTTGGCGCTGCCGGGCGGCAGGTCCAGTTCGTCGTGCACCACCAGCACTTCATCGGGCGCGATCTTGTAGAAGCGCGCGAGCGCACCGACCGACTGGCCGGAGCGGTTCATGAAGGTCTGCGGTTCCAGCAGCCAGACTTCCTGGCCGGCGACGAAGGTCTTGGCGGCCAGCGCATTGAAGCGCGTTTCGCGTGCAAGACGGGTGCTGCCGGCGAGATTGTCGACCAGCCAGAAGCCGGCGTTGTGCCGGGTCTGCTCGTATTCCGGGCCGGGATTGCCGAGGCCGACGATGAGGCGTATGGACATGCTGATAAAAAGTTAACAGGAAAGCGCAGATTATCGCGGATAACGAATCGCCACGTCCAATCCAGCCGCAGCTGGCCGTGTTTATTGCTGCAAATCCATTTATTTCGTGCATTTGGGGGCTGTCAAGATTGGCGCGTCCCCCTGAATTGCGTATCATCCAACGCTTGTTTTTCAATTCCCGGATTTCATTGTCATGTTGCCTTCCATCGAACAACGTTTAGCTCTCGAACTCGTCGCCAAGCCGGTGCAGGTTGCCGCCGCGATCGCCTTACTCGACGAAGGCGCGACCGTGCCCTTCATCGCGCGTTACCGCAAGGAAGCCACCGGTGGCCTGGACGACACGCAACTGCGCCTGCTGGAAGAGCGCCTGCGTTACCTGCGCGAACTGGAAGACCGCCGTGCTGCGATCATCTCGTCCATCGAAGAACAGGGCAAGATGACGCCGGTCCTGCTGGACGCCATCGTCCACGCCGAAGACAAGACGCGCCTGGAAGACCTGTACCTGCCGTACAAGCTCAAGCGCCGCACCAAGGCCCAGATCGCCGCCGAAGCCGGCCTGACCGAACTGGCCGACGCGCTGCTGAACGATCCGATGCTCAATCCGGAAGAAGAAGCCGCGAAATATCTCAAGCCTGCTTTCAAGACCGACAGCGGCGACAATCCCGGCGTGGCCGATGCCAAGGCCGCGTTGGACGGCGCACGCCAGATCCTGATGGAGCGTTTTGCCGAGGATGCGGAATTGCTGCAAGCGCTGCGCGAATACCTGACTGAACACGGCGTGGTGGAATCCAAAGTCGTTGAAGGAAAACAGGACGCCGGTGAAAAATTCGCCGACTATTTCGACTATTCTGAAACCATCGGCACCATTCCGTCGCACCGTGCGCTGGCCTTGTTCCGCGGTCGCCGCGAAGAAATGCTGACGGTGGTTTTGCGCCTGGACACTGAAGAAGAAAAACCGAAGTGGGATGCGCCGCACAACCCTTGCGAAAACCGCATCGCCGCGCGCTTCGGGGTGAGCAACAAGGGCCGTCCCGCCGACAAGTGGCTGGCCGATACCGTGCGTTGGGCATGGCGCGTGAAAGTGTTCATGCACCTTGAAACCGAACTGATGACCGGGCTGCGCGAACGCAGCGAAGCCGAGGCGATCAATGTCTTTGCCCGCAACCTGAAGGATCTGCTGCTGGCGGCACCAGCCGGACCGCGCGCCACCATGGGCTTGGATCCCGGACTGCGCACCGGCGTCAAGGTGGCGGTGGTCGATGCCACCGGCAAGGTGGTCGACACCACCGCGATCTTCCCGCACCAGCCGCGCAACGACTGGGAAGGTTCGCTGCACACGCTGGCCAAGCTGGCCGAGAAGCACAACGTCTCGCTGATCTCGATCGGCAACGGCACCGCTTCGCGCGAGACCGACAAGCTGGCGCAAGAGCTGATCAAGATGCGTCCCGAACTGAAGCTGACCAAGATCGTCGTGTCGGAAGCCGGCGCATCGGTGTATTCGGCATCCGAATTCGCGTCGAAGGAGTTGCCCGATCTCGACGTGTCGATCCGCGGTGCGGTGTCGATTGCGCGCCGCCTGCAGGATCCGCTGGCCGAGCTGGTCAAGATCGATCCGAAGTCGATCGGCGTCGGACAGTACCAGCATGACGTCGGCCAGTCGCAACTGGCGCGTTCGCTCGATGCCGTCGTCGAGGATTGCGTGAATGCCGTCGGCGTCGACGTCAACACCGCTTCTGCGCCGTTGCTGGCGCGCGTGTCCGGCCTCAACGCCAGCGTCGCGCAAAGCATCGTGTCGTATCGCGACATGAAGGGCATGTTCACCTCGCGCGCCGGTTTGCGCGAAGTGCCGCGTCTGGGCGACAAGACATTTGAACAGGCGGCAGGATTTTTGCGTGTGATGAATGGTGATAATCCGCTCGACGCTTCGGCGGTTCACCCGGAATCGTATCCGCTGGTGGAAAAGATCCTGGCCGACATCAAGAAGGATGTGAAGGGCGTGCTCGGTGAAAGCGCCTTGCTGAAATCGCTGAGCCCGGCCAAGTACGCCGATGAAAAATTCGGCGTGCCGACCGTCACCGACATCCTCAAGGAACTGGAAAAGCCGGGCCGCGATCCGCGTCCTGAGTTCACCACGGCGACCTTCAAGGACGGCGTGGAAGAAATCAAGGACCTGCGTCCCGACATGATCCTCGAAGGCGTGGTGACCAACGTCGCCGCCTTCGGCGCTTTCGTCGACATCGGTGTGCATCAGGATGGCCTGGTGCATATTTCGGCCTTGTCGAATACCTTCGTCAAGGATCCGCACACCGTCGTCAAGGCCGGTCAGGTGGTCAAGGTCAAGGTGCTGGAAGTCGACGAGAAGCGCAAGCGCATTGCACTGACCATGCGTCTGTCCGATAGCGCGCCGGCCGCCGGCAGCAAGCCGGAGCAACGCGGCGACCGTAATGATGCGCGTCGCCTGTCGCAGCATCAGGGCCAGCAGTCGCGCCAACCAGCGCCGGCAAACAACGCCATGGCGGCGGCGTTCGCCAAGCTCAAGGGCTGATGCAGAGAAGCGGTTTGGAAGAAATGGATGGACAAAAAAAGACGCGGCATGCCGCGTCTTTTTTTACGTCCTGCAGTATTGCTGCAGGACCGCCGTTCCGATACCGGTTGGATATCAGGAGTTGGTGATTGTGGTGCGGCTGGCCGTGACCGAGACCGACACCGAAACGCTGGTGGTCGTGGTCGAGCTGCCGTCCGTCGGCGTGGAGCCGTCATCGGCTGTCGGGTTCTTCAGCGAAGCGACGAAATCGGCGATGCCCTTTTTCAGGATTTCATAGGTCTTGTCGATGTTGCTGGCGATGTCGCCGTTGAGGACCTTGAGGCTGGACAGGATGCCGCGCGCTTCATCGAAGCCCTGGTCGACACCTTTCTGGATCAGGCCCATGAACTTGTCGATGTTGGCGTCGCGCTTGCTGGTGTCAGCGGTACCGTCGGTACTGTCGGCGCCGTCAGTGCTGTCGCCGGTCTTGTTGTTCTGGCTGAACAAGCCGAAAGCGCTCTTGATGAACGACAGGATGCGGCCGGCGGTGGCTTCCGGGCTGTTGTCCTGCGAAGCGGCGTTCTGGATGGCGTTGTCGCCGAGTTCCGGCTTCAGGATGTCGTTGAGGTTTTCGATCGCCGATTTGTAGACCAGCGAGAGCGGATCGTTCTGCGAGGACAGCGACACTTCCAGCGACGATTGCAGGATGGCTGCATTCAGCTGTTGCTTGGCGATGGCCGGGGTCAGCTTGACATCTTGTCCGCCGGACGCGCCGTCCGTCTTGGTGGCGTCGTCAGTGACGGCGGCATCGGTGGTCGTCGGCAGGCTGGTGGCCGGTGTGTTGGTATTAATCGTGTTGGTGCTGATAGACATGGCAGGTCTCCTGTACAAGGACCGCACGCAAGAAGGAGGGGAAATGGCAGTCCATCCTCAACTTACGGCATGCTGACCGAAATCTGAAGGTCACAATGCCAACTTCATTTGTAAGAATTTATGAACAGAATCGAGACAATACGTATCGTTTTCACTGAAATTGGGGTGGCTATTGTTTTTGGGAAATGCCATTTTGCAGCTATCGTGCGCTTCAGTCCAGGAGACCGATGATCGTATCCTTCAAATCGCTTACAGCGAAATTATCTAAGGCTGGATGACGCCGCTCTTATCCACTGTTGTCACGTCAACATAGGTCGAACCGTGGTGACTGGACGGCGAAAAATTGATTTGATAACCGGCGTGGTCATAGGTTTTGTCGTTGACTGTTTCCAGCGCGACAATCAATTTCTCGTGCGTCAACTTATGGCTGGCGCGGCTGAGTCCCTCGGCCAGGACTTTTGCAGCGATGTAACCTTCGAGTCCGAGGTAGCTGAACTTCACGACCCTGGCCATGCGCATCGCCTTCTGGTATTCGTACACGATGGGCTTGCGCGCTTTCCAGGGATGAGGCACGACCTGCGAAATGATCAGGCCGCTGGCCGCTTCTTCGAGGTCGCTGGTCAGCAGCGGACTGCACACCAGCGAGGCACAATAGAAGTAGCCGAGATAGCCCTTCGCACGCAGGCTTCGTATCAAGGCGCTGTTGACGTTTTGCGAAACGCTCATGATCAGCACAACGTCCGGCTGACTTTCCAAAAGTTTATCGGCTATCTTGTCTACATTTTGTCCCATGATGCTTTCCGAGGCGACCAGCTGTGCATTGGCGTTGCTGATCTTGGCTTTCATCATGACGTTGTGAGGCAGTCCCGTAGCGTCGTTGAAGATCGCCAGCCGTTTCAGTCCCATCTGCGTAAAGCGCGAAAACAGATAGTCGTATTCGTTGATATAGCTCGCGCGTATCGTGAAGACATGCCGGTTGAACGCGGCGTACACAATCCAGGAGCCCGTTACGGGGGCGAAATACGGCACCTTGCGTTCATTGATCAACGGCAATACGGCGGCGGTGGTTTGTGCGCCGATATAACCGAACAGCGCGATGGCCTTGTGCTCGTCGAGCAGGTCCTGCGTGTTCTTGACCGCCAGGGCGGGGTCGTTCTGATCATCCAGCGTCATCAACCTGACCCGGCGGCCAGCTATCCCGCCGCGGCTGTTGAGCTGGGCGAAGTAGACGTTTGCTCCGGTGATGAACTGGCGTGTGATTTTGGCATAGGGGCCGCTCAGATCAGCAGACTGGCCGACGACGATGTCGTTGTTGCCGGCAGGCTCGACGGGATTGAATTGTCCATGGGCATGGCAACACAAAAAAAGCAGGGGCAGCGCGGCGATGTGCCGCACGGAAAGGAAGGGTATTCGCATAGTCTCGACATCTCCACCAGTTGTTGGCTGCAGAGATGGGTTTTTCGTGCTCTCAGGGTAGCAACGATAAACACAGAGGCAATGTGTTTGTGCAAATCAGAGGCACAAACCGGATGAATCTTGATGATGTACGAACCGTGTCAGAATCTTTTTCTAAAGTTCTTCCACCATGAACAGGCGTCGGTGTTCGCGCATGGCGTAACGGTCGGTCATGCCGGCAATGTAGTCCGACACCTGGCGCGCCTGACGACGGACGCCTTCGTCATCCTGCCCGGCGACCACATAGTCGGGCGGCAACAGCGTCGGTTGCGACAGGAAGGCCTGGAACAATTCGGCGATGATGCGGCGCGCCTTGGCAGTCATGCGATTGACCTGGTAGTGGCGATACAGGTTCTGGCGCAGGAAGCGTTTGAGCACCGCAGCCTCCTGCTGCATCGGTTCGGAGAAGGCGATCAGCGGCGCGGCATTGCGCACGTCCTCGATGCTGCGCGGCGCAACGGCGGCGATGTTTTCCTGCGAGGTGTGGATCAGGTCGACGATCAGCGTGTTGATCATGCGGCGCACGGTTTCGTTGATGGCGCGGCGGCCGGTGATGCCGGGGTAGGCCAGTTCGGCTTCGCGCTGATGGCGCGCGAAGAAATCGACCTCGCCCAGTTGCGCAATCGTCAGCAGGCCGGAACGCAGGCCGTCGTCGATGTCGTGATTGTTGTAGGCGATCTCGTCGGCGAGGTTGGCGAGTTGCGCTTCCAGGCTCGGTTGCTTCTTGTCGATGAAGCGCTGGCCGATGGCGCCAAGCTGGCGCGCGTTCGTCAGCGAGCAATGCTTGAGAATGCCTTCGCGCGTTTCGAACATCAGGTTGAGGCCGTCGAACGCGCCGTAATGCTGTTCGAGATCGTCAACCACGCGCAGGCTTTGCAGATTGTGTTCGAAGCCGCCGAAATCCTTCATGCAGGTATTGAGTTCATCCTGGCCGGCATGGCCGAAAGGCGTGTGGCCGAGGTCGTGCGCCAGCGAGATGGCTTCCACCAGGTCTTCGTTCAGGCGCAGGTTGCGTGCGCAAGAGCGCGCGATCTGCGCGACCTCAATGCTGTGAGTCAGGCGCGTGCGGAACAGGTCGCCTTCATGATTGACGAAGACCTGGGTCTTGTATTCGAGGCGGCGGAACGCGGTGGAGTGGATGATGCGGTCGCGGTCGCGCTGATATTCGGTGCGCGAGCCGGGCACAGGTTCGGAGAAGCGCCGCCCGGTCGATGTTGCTGCGTGTGCGGCATAGGGTGCAAGGTGGAGCGGCGCGTCTTGGGTCATGTCAGGAACTCATTCAGATGCTTTGATACAGGTTCTTCGATTGACGGCGACGCAACAGGCTTCGTCGTCAGCTTCCGGTGCGCACGCACGCCGCCAGCGTCTGCAGCAAGAGGTCCTGCGGCACGTTGGTGATCAGTGGCTGGCCCAGCGGTTTGATCAGGATGAACTTGATCGCGCCGCCTTCGTTCTTCTTGTCGACTTCCATCAGCTCCAGCCAGCGCGCCGCGCCGAGATCCGGCGCCACCACCGGCAGGCCGGCGGCTTTGACCAGCGCGGTCAGGCGGTCTTTCGAGGCGGCGTCGATGTAGCCGAGCCGATGCGACAGATCAGCCGCCATGACCATGCCGCAACCGACCGCCTCGCCGTGCAGCCATTGGCCGTAGCCGAGGCCGTTCTCGATCGCGTGGCCGAAGGTGTGGCCGAAGTTGAGGATAGCGCGCAGGCCGCCTTCGCGTTCATCCTGGCGCACCACGTCCGCCTTGATTTCGCAAGAGCGCTGGATCGAGTAAGCCAGCGCGGCATTGTCCTTGGCCACCAGCTTGCCGATGTTGGCTTCGATCCAGTCAAAGAAGGGCGCGTCAATGATGGCGCCATGCTTGATCACTTCGGCCAGGCCGGCCGCCAGCTCGCGCGGCGGCAGCGTGTGCAGCGTGGCGGTGTCGGCGATCACGGCTTGCGGCTGGTAGAACGCGCCGATCATGTTCTTGCCCAGCGGATGGTTGATGGCGGTCTTGCCGCCCACCGATGAATCGACCTGCGACAACAGCGTGGTCGGAATCTGCACAAACGGCACGCCGCGCATGTACGAGGCCGCAGCGAACCCGGTCAGATCGCCGATGACGCCGCCGCCGAGTGCGACTAATGTTGTCTTGCGATCGCATTTTTCCGCGAGCAGGACATCGAACACTTTCATGAGGCTAGCCCAGGTCTTCTGTTCTTCACCGTCGGGCAGCACGATTTCGGTGATCTGCTTGCCGGCGTCTTCGAGCAGCTTGCGCACGCGCGGCAGGTACAGCGGGCCGACCTTGTCGTTGGTGACGACCGCGACGCGCTTGCCGGCGACGTGGCGGGTCAGCAATTCGGCGTTCGACAGCAGATCGTGACCGATGGTGATCGGGTAGCTGCGCTCTCCCAGTTCGACTTGCAGGGCGACGGGAGCGAAAGTGGAGGCGGTCATGGCGGATTCGAGGGGTTGTGCGGCGGAGGTTGCCGGCGCAGAGGCGGCATCGGCAGTCTGTTTGGGTGTCAGCTCGAGTTGGCTCAGGATGGCCTGCACCAGGAACTGCACGTTGGGGCGGCCGGTCTCGATGACGAAATCGGCCACTTCGCGGTAATACGGATCGCGTTGGCGCGACAGCTCTTCGAGCTTGCGGCGCGGATCGGCGGTTTGCAGCAGCGGGCGGTTCTTGTCGCGGCCGGTGCGCTGCAGGATCTGGTTGATGCCGGCGCGCAGATAGATCACGGTGCCGCGCTGCTTGAGGTAGGCGCGTGTTTCGGCGCGCAGGATGGCGCCGCCGCCTGTGGCCAGGACGATGTCCTGCTGGGCGCTCAGTTCACGGATGACGTCGGCTTCGCGCTTGCGGAAACTTTCTTCGCCTTCGATTTCAAAAATCACCGGAATGGTTGTGCCGGTGCGCGACTCGATCTCGTGATCGGAATCGACGAAGCGTTTGTTCAGTTTTTTCGCCAGGGCGCGCCCTATCGTTGTCTTGCCGGCGCCCATCAGGCCGACAAGAAAAATGCTTCCACTCATATACGGTTTTTCACTGCGGGATTGTCCGGATAGCTGGACGCAGGAGGCCTGCCTTGCGCAACCAGCTGCAACAGGCGATTTTACCGTCTGTTGCGCCGTTGTCGGGGAAATATCCCGAAAAACATGATTTTTGGCGTAATCAGCGCAGGAAATTGCGGTCGGCGACGATCTTCGGCGTGAGGAAGATCAGCAATTCCGTCTTGTGGTCGATACGGGCGCTATGTTTGAACAGGTTGCCCAGCACAGGGATGTCGCCCAGCAACGGAACCTTGGAAACGGTGTTCGATTCGGTCTGCGTGTAGATGCCGCCGATGACTACGGTACCGCCGTTTTCCACCTGCACCAGCGTCTTGACGTGCTTGGTGTTGATCGCCAGCCCGCCTGGCGTGGCGGTGCCGCGGCTGTCCTTGTTGATGTCGACGTTGAGGATGACGTTGCCGTCGGGCGTGATCTGCGGCGTCACTTCGAGTTTGAGGTTGGCTTTCTTGAAGGCGGTCGAGGTGGCGCCGCTGCTGGTGGCTTGCTGGTAGGGAATTTCTTCGCCCTGCTCGATCAATGCCGGTTGCTGGTCGGCGGTGACCACGCGCGGGCTGGAGACAATCTTGCCTTTGCCGTCGGCTTCCAATGCCGACAATTCGAGCGTAAGGAAGCGGTTGGCGGCGGCGTTGAACAGGCTTAACGCAAAACTCCCTGCAGCAGCGCCGCCGATTCCTTGCGCCGGCAAGTTGACGGCATGGTTGGCGGAGTACGAATTGGCGGCGGCCGCGATCAGGCCTGCCGTCTCGCCGACCTGGTTATAAGTGCTGCCGGCGGCAACGCCGTTGGCCCTGGCGGAAAACCCCAGGCGCGCGCCGAGGTTGCGGCTGAAGCTGTCGTCGGCTTCGACGATGCGCGCTTCGATCAGCACCTGGCGCGAGGCGACGTCGACCTTTTCCAGCAGCTTGCGGATATTGTCGAGCACCGAAGGCGTGTCGGTGACGAACAACTGATTGGTGCGCTGATCCACTACCGCGCTGCCGCGACGCGACAGCAGCGTGGGTCGGCGATCATTGTTTTGACCGATACCAGAAGCATCCTCGCCGAACACTTTGCGGAAGGCTTCGGCTTTCTGGTAATTGAGTTGGAACACTTCGGCGCGCAGCGGTTCGAGTTCGGCAATCTGCGCGCGCTGTTCCAGCTCAAGCCGTTCACGCGTCAGCAGTTCTTCGCGCGGCGCTACCCACATGACGTTGCCGTTGCGGCGCATTTCCAGCCCGCGCGCCTGCAGCACGATGTCCAGCGCCTGGTCCCACGGCACCTCTTTCAGGCGCAGCGTCAGCGCACCGCCAACGCCGTCGCTGGCGATGATGTTGATGCCCGTGAAATCGGCCAGTACCTGCAGGATGGCGCGTACTTCGATGTTCTGGAATTGCAGCGACAGCTTGTCCCCGCGATACGCTTGCTGGCGTTGCGCGGCTCCCTTGCCGGTTTCCGCCGGGGCATGCACTTCGATTACCAGTTGCGAATCCTTCTGGTAGGCATGGTACTCCGCCAGCGCCTCGGTATCGATCAGCAACCGCACATCCGCGCCGCGGTTGGCGCTGGCTATGGACTTGACCGGCGTGCCGAAATCGCCGACGTCCAGGCGTCGCGGCAAGCGGGCCGGGATCCCTGTGTTGATAATGTCGGCGATGATCTGTCGGCCTTGCCGGCGGATGTCGAGTGCGGTTTCGGGGCCGGGCAGATCGATGATGATGCGGCCTTCGCCTTGTGCGCCGCGGCGGAAGTCGACGCCGCCGATCAGGGGCCTGTTGTCGATCGGAAGTGAGTTGCTGTCGGTAATGGTGGCGATAACGGTGTCGGCTTCGGTGCGCACCGAGTAGGGCGACATGTGCCGCAGGTTGAGCACTGCGCGGCTGCGCCCTGCAGAAGAGGCGATCGTCACGCCGCGCAACGCGCCGGTGTCGGCGCCAGGCGGCTGTGTTCCGGCGGTGTTGTCGGTATCGGCAAGATCAATGACGATACGGGCCGGCGAGGCGGTTGAAAAATGGGCGGGCGGCGTTGAGGGCGGCACGCGTAATTTGATGCGGACCTCGAGGCGTGCGTCGAGCTGCGCGACCTCAATCGCAACGATCGCGTTGCGCTGGGTCTGCGCATGAACGCAGCCGCATGTCAGCAGCCAGAACGTCGCCAGTAGCGCCGGCAGACAGATCGTACGTATCATTTTCCTCGTCCTTCCAGTTCCAGTGTCGTCATGCGTTTTTCCCAGTCGCCGTTACTGCGGATCAGTTCTTCCAATTCGATACGACCGTCCGCGATGCGCCGGATGACGCCGAAATCCTGGCCCAGGTAATCGCCGATGCGCGATGGATAAACAATCCTGTCGACTTGCAGCAAGGCGTCCGTGCGGCCGTCGCGCGACAACGTGCCGACCATGCGTATCGCGTTAAGCGGGACGTCTTCGAGTGGTTGTTTTGCGCCGCGCTGCCGCGGGCGTTCGTCAGCAGCATCGACTGGGATAAGGGTGGGGCGGCCGAATGGAGTCATTGCATTTTCATCACCCGCGACGGCGTACGCATAGGGAGAAAAATCGCCTGCGATCTGGATTGGCGGCGTTGTCGCAGGTGCGCCACGACGGATCGCCTCAAGTTGCGCGCGCAGCTGATCCGGCGTGTCACGCTCGCTGCAACTCGTCAGTAGCAGTACAAACAGGATGGCGAATGAGGAGGCACGCGGCGGTATGCGAGTCACGATTTTCCCTCTTTGTCCGGACCGCGCCGATAGGTCAGGGCGACGGCCTCCAGCGTTACCTGGCCGGGCTGGCCGGTGCTGTTCATGCGCATGTCGCCGAGAACGACGATCTGCGTCATCGCCGCCACCGCGGCGGCGAAGCGTCCGACGTCGTGGTAGTTGCCGCTCAGGCGTATTGCGATCGACGCTTCGACGTATCCGTGCTTCATCCCTGGAGGCGCCGGTCTGGCGGACTCGAATTGCAGCCGGTTTTCTAGCGCGGCGTCGCCGATGACATTCAGCACCGCATCCATATCGGCATGCGCTTGCAATTGCTGTTCAAGCGTAGCAACAACTTGTTCCAGATGTTGCGTGCGCCGTGCGGAGTTGGCGAACGTCATCGCCTGGCGATGTTTTTGTGGATAAGCTGCTTTCAGCGCAGCATAGTCATGTCCACTGCGTTCCAGTGCATCGATTTCCGGCATCAGATAAAACTGTGAGCCAACCAGCAGCACCGCCAGGAACAGCATCAGCAGCAAGGTATTGCGCCACGTTCGTGGCCAGGTCGATGGATGGCGGCCGTTGAGCTCACGCCATTGCCGCACGAGTTCCGTCGCGTTCATTGCGCCGCCGCGTCACGGTGGCTGGCCGTGATCACGAAGTCGTGGAGTCGGCCCGGCGCGGTCGGTGCCGGATTCGCGCGCGTTACGCTGCGCGTCTCTTGCAATTCAATCTGCATGAATGCACCGTCCGCGTCGCGCAATGCTTCCAGTAGTTGCATTACATGCCGATGCGACGGCGCTGAGCCGCTGAGCGTAAAGTTGCGTCCTTGCTGTACCAGCGTGTTGAGGAAGACTTGCGCAGGCATGCGCAGAGCAAGTTCTCCCAGCAATCGCGGGGCATCATTGCGCTGCTGTTGCAGCGCTTCGAGATGGCGCCGCTTGCGTTCAAGTTCGGCGATCCTTTCGTCTTGTTGCTTGCCGAGATTGATCGCGGCATCCAGCTGCGCGTGTTCGGCGCGCAGCAGCTTGAGCAGTTGCTGCTGTTGTGCGGCCTGACCGGCGATGTGCCATGACAGGAACAGGACAACGGCAAGCCCGCCGGTCGCCGTCGCGGCCAGCCACAGGTGAAAGCGTCGATGAGCGCCCGATGCCTGATTGCGCTGCGCCAGAAAATTGAGACCGTTCATTGATCGAAGCGCCGCAAGGCCAGGCCGCATGCCGTCGCGCAAGCTGGTGCGTCCGCCGCCATTTGTGCGCGCTCAATGACGGGCGCCAGCGCCATGCCGGCGAAAGGCGTGGCCACGTCGGTGCTGATGGCTGTGTGTTTGCGCACGGCTTCCGCCATGCCGGGAATGCTTGCTCCGGGCCCCGTCAATACGATATGCGACGGCATGCATGAGGTCTGCTGCTGCAGCGCCCGCATTGCCCGGGTGATGTGAGCGGCTGAGTGGGCCAGATAAGCCGCGACGGCATCGGAATGGTCGCCGTCGTCATTCTGCAAGTCGCGCTGCAGTTGCCGGTGGCCGATGGCAAGTTGCTGTTCTCCGGCGATACGCCCGTCGCGGCACAGCGACAGGAGCGTTCCGTGTGTCTCGAGGTTCGCCAGCGCGAAAGAGGTATGTGCCGCAGGTCGCGTTCTCATCACTGCCGCCAGCGAGGCGTGACTTTCAATGTCAGCGACCACTGTCTGCAATCCCAGCGACTCCGCCACGGCGATGCGGTCTTCGACCTCGTCCCGGCGCGTTGCTGCGATCAGCATGTCAAGCTGATCGGGCGCATTGCGCGTAGGTCCGATGATGCGGAAGTCGAACAGGGCCTGCGCCGGAGGATAAGGCAACAGGCTTTCCGCATGTCGCGCGGCCAGGGTCGCGCGCTGCGCCCGGCTGCTGCGCAAGGGCACGGCGAGGATTTGCGTGATTGCGCTGGTGGACGGGATCGCGATGACGACTTGCTTCGCCTTCGACCCGCTTTTTTCCCAAAGGCGGGACGCTGCCTCCATCACCTGGCGCAGATTGCCGATGCCTTCATCGCCGATAGCGCCGTCGGGCAAGGCTTCCCGCGCGCAGCATTCGAGTTGCGCGGTCCGCATGCTGCTTCCGGAGAATTCGACCATCCTGACCTCGGAGCGGCCGATGTCCAGGCCGGCCGTCGGCGGCACGTTGCGGAATAAGGCGCGGGAAAAGAATTGGGAGAACGTGGGCAAGATTGCATTCCGGAAACAAGTGTTCTCATGGGGCCGTCGCTCACCATCCGACCAGGCAGTGAGAATGATTGCTTTTAAAGCAACATGCAGCATCCTAGCAACAACATTTGTTGTCTGTAAAGCAATTTTCCGGGCGGCATCAAATCATGCATAAAGGGGGCCGTGCGAAACTTCCCGGCGCAAACGGTTTCTGAGTAACGATTCCGGCGCGCCGGAGGTTTCCCCCGCGACCTCCGGCGCTGCTATTCAGCCCGCTTACCGAGAATTGCCGGATTTCACCTTCCCGCAAGTCGTTATAATGCGGGGATTGTCTTTCTCACCAGTCTCACACGCATGACCACCCCAGAAAACAACGGCAAAGCGCCAGCTTCGCAACCCGCTGACGCAGCACCGAATCCTGCGAGTGCTTCCGTACCTGCAGCAACGCCGGGCTCCGGCTCCGCTCCCGTGAAGAAAGTCAAAAAGCGCCTGCATCCGGTCCTGCGCGTGCTGCTGGGCGGCGTCGGCCTGCTGGTGGCGCTGGTGCTGATGGCGGTGCTGGTGCTGGGTTTTGTCGTCACGCTGGCGTATCCCAAGCTGCCCGACCTCGACACGTTGACCGACTATCGTCCCAAGATCCCGCTGCGCGTGTTCTCTGCAGATGGCGTGCTGATCGGCGAGTTCGGCGAGGAGCGCCGCAACCTGGTGCACATCAAGGATATTCCCGACATCATGAAAAAGGCTGTGCTGGCGATCGAAGATGACCGCTTCTATGAGCACGGCGGCGTCGACTATCAGGGCATCGTGCGCGCCTCGGTCGCCAACCTGTCGGGCGGCGGCGGCGGCGCCAGCACCATCACGCAGCAGGTGGCGCGCAATTTCTTCCTTACCAGTAACGAACCGACCTTCCTGCAAAAGGCTTCGCGCAAATTCCTCTACGAAATTCCGCTGGCCTGGAAAATCGAACGCAACCTGACCAAGGACCAGATCCTCGAGGTCTACATGAACCAGATTTATCTGGGGCAGCGGGCTTACGGTTTCTCCTCGGCGGCGCAGATCTACTTCGGCAAGCAGCTCAAGGAGCTGACCATCGCCGAATCGGCCATGCTGGCCGGTTTGCCGAAGGCGCCGTCGGCCTACAACCCGGTGGTCAACCCGAAGCGCGCCCACGCGCGCCAGCAATACATCTTGCTGCGCATGCGCCAGCTCGGCTACATCACTGATGCGCAATACACCCAGGCCAAGGATGAAGAGCTGAAGGTCAAGACCGACAGCACCGCCTTCGGCGTGCATGCGGAATATGTCTCGGAAATGGCGCGCCAACTGGTCTACGCGCAGTTCAAGGACGACACCTACACGCGCGGCCTGAACGTCTTCACCACCATCACCAAGGCCGATCAGGACGCCGCCTACCTGGCGCTGCGCCGCGGCATCATCGACTACGAGCGTCGTCACGGCTACCGCGGTCCGGAAGGCTACATGGAGATTCCGACCGCATCGAAGGAAGAAGCCGACGACGCCATCGAAGCCGAGCTGGCAGACCATCCGGACAGCGACGACCTGATCGCGGCCGTCGTGCTGGAAGCCACCACCAAGGAAATCACCGCGGTGCTGGCGACCGGCGACGAGATCAAGATTTCCGGCAGTGGCCTTGGCTTCGCCGGCAACCTGCTCAGCGAAAAAGCGCCGCCGCAGAAGAAGATCAAGCGCGGCGCCATCATCCGCGTATTCCAGGACGGCAAGAACTGGATCGTCACGCAAATGCCGGAAGTCGAATCGGCGTTCATTTCGCTCGATCCGAACGACGGTTCGATCCGCTCGCTGGTCGGCGGCTTCGACTTCAACCGCAACAAGTTCAACCACGTGATCCAGGCATGGCGTCAGCCGGGCTCGTCGTTCAAGCCGTTCATCTATTCGTCGTCGCTGGAAAAGGGTTTGTCGCCGGCCACCATCATCAATGATGCGCCGCTGACCTTCACCCAGACCGGCGGCCAGGTGTGGCAGCCGAAGAACTACGGCGGCAAGTTCGAAGGTCCGATCTCGATGCGCCGCGCGCTGCAGAAGTCGATCAACCTGGTGTCGATCCGCATCCTCGAACGCGTCGGCGTCAAGTATGCGCAGGAATACATCACGCGTTTCGGCTTCGACGCCGACAAGAACCCGCCGTACCTGACGCTGGCGCTGGGCGCCGGCGCGGTGACGCCGCTGCAGATGGTGGGCGCCTACTCGGTGTTCGCCAACGGCGGCTACAAGATCAATCCCTACCTGATCTCGAAGATCACCGACAACAACGGCAATACGCTTTCCGAGGCGCATCCGGCCCGTTCTGGAGATGAAGCCAATCGCGTGATCGATGCGCGCAACGCCTTCGTGATGGACAGCATGCTGCGCGATGTCGTGCGTCACGGTACCGCGGTCAAGGCGCTGTCGCTCAAGCGCACCGACCTGGCCGGCAAGACCGGCACCACCAACGATTCGATGGACGCCTGGTTCGCCGGCTACCAGCCGAATCTGGTCGGCATCGCCTGGATGGGCTACGACCAGCCGAAGAGTCTGGGCGACCGCGAAACCGGCGGTGGCCTGGCGCTGCCGATCTGGATCAGCTACATGCAGAAGGCGCTCAAGGACGTGCCGATGGTCGATCGGACGGTGCCGAGCGGCCTGATCGAGTCGGGCGGCGAGTACTACTATTCGGAATATCCGCCGAGCGCCAGCGTGCGAGATCTGGGCTTGGGTGAACACGGCGCGGCGGCATCGCCGGAAGAAGAAAAAGCCAAGAACCAGATGAAGAACGAATTGTTCTGACGACCGGAATAGAAGCAATCTGAAGGCGAAAAAAACGGCAGGTTATCCAACCCTGCCGTTTTTTACGCCTGAAATATCGACGTCAAGCCGTCATGCAGCCTGTATGTATTGCTGATAACCGCGCGCACGCAGGTCGCAGGCCGGGCATTTTCCGCAGCCGTAACCCCAGTCGTGCAAGGCGCCGCGCTCGCCCAGGTAACAGGTGTGCGTGTCCGAGCGGATCAGGTCGACCAGCGCCTTGCCGCCGAGGTCCTCGGACAGGCGCCAGGTGGCCGCCTTGTCGATCCACATGAGCGGCGTTTCGACTTTGAGCTGCGTCGCCATGCCGAGATTGAGAGCCACCTGCAAGGCCTTCATGGTGTCGTCGCGGCAATCCGGATAGCCGGAGAAATCAGTCTCGCACATCCCGCCCACCAGCACGTCCAGTCCACGCCGGTACGCCACCGTCGCCGCCACGGTCATGAAAAGCAGATTGCGCCCCGGCACGAAGGTGTTGGGCAAGCCGTTTTCCTGCATTGAGATGGCGACATCGCGCGTCAGCGCGGTATCTGAAATCTTGCCGATCAGGGACAGATCGACAATGTGGTCTTCGCCGAGCTTGTTGTTCCATTCATCCGAAAAGCCGCGCATTTTTTCCAGCAGCGCCGGGCGCACTTTCAGTTCGACGGCGTGGCGCTGGCCATAGTCGAAGCCGATGGTTTCGACTTTTTCATAACGCGAGAGCGCCCACGCGAGGCAGGTAGTGGAGTCCTGGCCGCCGCTGAACAGGACCAGCGCGCGGTGCGGCAGGGAGGGACGTGGCGTTGTTGCGATGTTCATGTTTCCGTCTTCTTATTGATGGGTCGTGAGGCTAACTATTGCTGCTGCTATTTTCTACTTCTTGCTGACGTTGTCGAGCGTCTGTTCGATGAAGTCGCCATCGGGATCGGTGAAGCGCAGGCGTACCGGATACCAGTCCGACGAGGGCGCCAGCCAGATGTCGAGCTTCTGGCTCTTATCGTCCGGCGGCGGTGCACGGAAGATGTGTACGGCGTTGACCTCGCCTTGTTTGGTCTTGATCTTTTCGCGGCCGACCACCTTGAAGCTCCATTGCTCGGCGTCGCGCGGACCGGCCACGAAGAACAGCCACTCGGAGCCATTGGTGAACTTGTCCGGCGCGCCGCGCGCCACCGAGATCAACTGCCAGACGATGCTGGTGCGATCCTGTTCGCCGCCTTTGAGCGCGTAGGTCTCTGCCGACTGCGTGAAGTTGATGTTGCGCAGTTCGCGATTGAAAGTGGTGGTGGACGGTTCGCGGCGGAAGCGCTTTTCCACGAAACGCGCCGGCGCCAGGCCGTACTCGTCGATGTCGCCTTCGCTGGTGGCTTCGAGGATCTTGCCCACCAGCATTGCGCGCGTTTCGGCGTTGACGCTGTATTTTCCTTTGGTGTTGCTCCACTTGACCGTCGATTCGCCGGTGACTTGCAGGCCGCTTTGCTTGGCTTCGATGTTGTAATGAAGGTCGGCCGACGGTGGCAGGCTGACCTTGCGCTTGAATACCGGATGTTCGGCCGGATCGGCGGCAAGAACCAAGGGAGAAATGGCGGTCGCACTCAGCAGCAGGGTGCAAAGCAGCCGCGACAGGACGCCGCGCGAAGAAGTATTGATGGTTTGGCTAGGCATGTGGAATCACTTGAAAGTTCGGCAACTGTCCGGCGGCGATGAGCCTGCCGGACGATCGATGCCTACGGTTTTTCGGAGCGTTGCGGTTTGTTCGACCACGCGCGATGGCGCTAGTTTATAGAGTTTTTTGTTACGGAGTCCTGAGCTTGGACAGCGACAGTTCCAGATAGTCCCCGTTGGTTTCGGTAAAGCGCAGCCGCGCCGGATACCATTGCCGGCCCGGTTCCAGCCAGATGTCGAGGCGCTGTTCGTAAGAGCCCGGTCGCGGCTGGCGCACCACGTGCCAGACCTGGGCCGCGCCGTCAATGAGGCGGATTTCTTCCTGCCCGATGACCTGCATGCGCCACACTTCGCCGTCGCGCACGCCAGCCACGAACATGTCGATGACCGCGCCGGGAACGAATTTGCTGCGATCGCCGCGGCCGATGGCGGCCAATTGCCAGATCAGGCTGGCGCGATCCTGCTCGCCGCCGGCGCGCGGATAGGTGGTGGTCGAGGCGGAAAAGCTGACGAGGTTGCGCTCACGGTTGAAGTGCGTGTTGGTGGCGGCGCGGTTGCGTTTCTTCTCGGTATACAACTCGGGCTCGACGCCGAACGCGCCGATTTCGCCGCTGCTGGTGAAGTTGAGGAAGGCGATCTTGGCGAACAGGCGCGTATAGACTTCGCCGTCAACCGTGTAGCGGTTGCCGTCGCTCTTCCAGTCCAGCGTGCTGGTGCCATGCCAGGTAAGGTTGTCGGAGAACGCCACTACATCGTATTCGAGAACGGCTGAGGGCGGCGGATCGATGTGATATTGCGTGCCTTGGACGAGGGGCGGGCTGTCATCCTTGGGTGCCGCGGGTTCGGCAGCGGCGACGTCTTGAGCCGGTTCCGGCGCAGGCGCGCTGACCGTTGCCGGGACGGCGTCGGCGGTCGCAACTGCTTCAGTCGGTTGAGGCGCCGGCGGTGCAGGCGGACGCTGTTTGGCAGGTTTCGGCGACTTGGGTGCCGCAGCCACCGGTAGCGACACCGGCTGGCTGGGCAATTCCAATGGGCGCAGCGTCACGCTCACGCTGGAGGTTGAGCGTTCATCGGTGTCGGCCGCGTTGAAATAGTCCTTGCCCCAGTGGATGGCCAGCACATGCAGGGCAATGGTAAGCAGGATCAATGCGGCAACGCGCCGGCGCCTGGCGGGTGGAAAAGCTGTTGCTTCTGTCATGGGCGCAAGTGTATCGCGCCCTCGCGATCGGGAGGCGAGGAATGCGTTGCTCGCATGCGCAAACCACGTACAATCATCGCAAGCTTTACATGACCATTTTGCCGATTGGAGACTGCAATGATGAACCAGACCAACATGCCCGGCGCCGGATCAATTTCCGACACGATGGAATTCATGCGCAAGATGTGGGGCAGCATGGGGGCGCCGGCAATGGGCATCCCGACGCTGTCGGTGGAAGAAATCAACAAGAAGATCTCCGACCTCAAGACGGTCGCCTCCTGGCTCGAACTCAACATGAACATGTTGCGCGCCACCATACAGACGCTGGAAGTACAAAGCGCCACGCTGACGACGCTGCAGGCGATGGGTGCGATCCTGACGACGCGCGAAGGCGAAGGTGCCGCCGCGAAGACGGGAGCGCCGTTCGGCTTCCCGACATGGCCGCCGCAAGGTAAGCCGACGGCGGAAGCTGCACCGGCTGCAGCGCGGGAGCCGGAACCCGAGCCCGAACCAGAAGTTGAGCCGGAAGAGGCGCCACAGCCCAAAGCTGCCGCGCAGGCCGCCTCGGGAGACAAGTCCGATTCCGCCACGCCCGCCTTTCAGGCGTCGATAGCCAATCCGACGGCATGGTGGAATTTGCTGCAGGAGCAATTCCAGCAGGCGGTCGGCAACGTGCTGGCGGATCAGCCTCCCGCCGGGAAAGAGGCCAAGACGCCCGCCCCCGCAGCGCAGAAAAAAACAACAAAAGCCAAGCCCGCGGCCAAACCGCGAACACGCGCCAAATCGACTGTTGTACAATCTGGCAAACCCAAGCCAGCCCCCCGCAAGCCAAAATCCCCTTGATCGGCGCAAAACAACAACATTTGTCCGCATTAATTGCGAGACTTTGCCGCTTGTCATCATTCTGAAATGAAGCCGTTTTAGTATGGGGACGGGGAAAATTCTTGGTAAAATCAACAAGTTAAATCATAGGCAAGGTCAGAATGCTGTACCCAGAACTGTTTAAATCGCTCGAGCAAGTCCGCTGGAACATGGATAAAGATATTCCTTGGGACAAGTTCGACGCTTCCATGCTCTCCGACGAGCAAGCCCAGACCATTCGCATGAATGCGATCACTGAATGGTCGGCGCTGCCCGCGACGGAAATGTTCCTGCGCGACAATCGCGGCGACAGCGATTTTTCCGCCTTCATGTCGGTGTGGTTCTTCGAAGAGCAAAAACACTCGCTGGTGCTGATGGAATACCTGCGCCGCTTCAAGCCGGAGTTCGCGCCCACCGAAGAAGAGCTGCACAACGTGCGCTTCGAGTTCGATCCGGCGCCGCCACTGGAAACGCTGATGATGCACTTCTGCGGCGAAATCCGCCTGAATCACTGGTATCGCTGCGCCTCAGACTGGCACACCGAGCCGGTCATCAAGCAAATCTACAAGATCATCAGCCAGGATGAGGCACGCCACGGCGGCGCTTACCTGCGCTACATGAAAAAAGCGCTGGTCGAAGTCGGCGACACCGCGCGTGCCGCCTTCGCCAAGATCGGTGTGCTGATGGCTTCCGCCCGCCGCACCGAAAAGCCGCTGCATCCGACCAACCTGCACGTCAATCAGGCGCTGTTCCCGAATGACACCGTGCAAAGTCGCCTGCCGGATCCGGAATGGCTGGAGCACTGGCTCGACACGCAAATCAAGTTTGACAGCGAGTGGGAAAAGAAGGTCGTCGACCGCATCCTGCACAACATGTCGCTGCTGTTCGAGCGCACGTTCGAGACCGTGCAGGAGCTCAACCGCTACCGCAAGGAAATCGTCACGCGCATGGCGCCGCCGGCACACCCCGCCGCCGCCTGACCGGGTCGCTTCCGAATCGGCAAAGCCGCACTCAGGTGCGGCTTTTTTACATGCGAATGCAACGTCACAAAGCCACCGTAAAAACAACCGTAGTCTGGAATTGTCCATGAGTGATTTCGAGAAAAAAATCTGTACCCGCGCCGACCTGCAAGCGCGCGTCGCCGCCTTGCCGCAGCCGGTGGTGCTAACCAACGGCGTGTTCGACATCCTGCATCGCGGTCACGTTACCTACCTTGCTCAGGCGCGTGCCGAAGGAGCGTCGCTGGTGGTCGCGGCCAACACCGACGCCTCTGTCAAGCGACTCGGCAAGGGCGACGACCGTCCTATCAACACCTGCGAAGACCGCATGGCCGTGCTGGCCGCGCTGGAGTCGGTGTCGCTGGTGGTGCCGTTCGACGAAGACACGGCGTTGGAAGTGGTGCAGGAAGCGCGCCCGCAGATTTACGTCAAGGGCGGCGATTACGACATGACGGCCATTCCGGAAGGGCAGGCCGTGGCGGCCTACGGCGGCAAGGCCGTGGCGATCGCTTTCGAACATGACCGTTCGACTACCAAGCTGCTGGCCAAAGTGCGCAAGTAGGCTTCAATCCGGCGTTCAGCACGTAGATGAAAAAAAAGCGGCCCGCGGGCCGCTTTTTTTCTGAGTGTCGAATGCTGTCAGCGAACGACACGCGTCAATGATGCATGTGCTCCATCCCACCCTTGGCATCCTTGCCTTTGTCGGCGGTCTTGTCTTCGACATAGACAGACACTTCCAGCTTGCCCGCTTTTTCAAAGGTCAGCGTCAGCGGGATCTTGTCGCCCAGCTTCAACGGCTGGCTCAGGCCGATCAGCATGATGTGATAGCCGTTGCCGGGTTGCATGGCGATTTTTTCGGAAGGCTTGATGTCGATGCTGCCGACTTCACGCATCTTCATGACGTTGCCGTCCATGGCCATGGTGTGGATTTCAGAGGACTTGGCGACCGGCGAGCTGACCGACAGCAGCTTGTCGCCGGCCTTGCCCTTGTTTTCGATGCTCAGGTAAGCGCCGCCGGACGGCTGGCCTGGGACGGTCGGGCGCGCCCACGGGTGGCCGACCTGCAAGTCGCCGGCTTTGTAATCATGGGCGAAAGCGGCGCTGCTCAGCGCGATACCGGCGATCAGGGCCAAGCGGGAGAATAAGTGACGATGGGACATGGATATCCTTGGAAAAATGAAAGAGGGAGTTTGGTCTTGCGGTGCATCCCTCAGGCCGGCGGTGCGCGCGCCCAGCTGTCTTCGCGCAGCCGCTGCAATTGCGACACGCGTTGCAGCGCCGGCGTCGCGGAGTAGATCAGGGCAGCGCGGAAGGCGTCGACATTGCCATCCGGAAAATCCAGGTGAAACGGCTGGCCGCTGCTGCAGTACAGGCAATGAGCATGCGCCGTCTGGCCCGGCGCCCCGGTCGGGTTTTGCCACGATGCCGAGGTGGAGCAGATCGCCATTGCCATCTCGGGCGACGACTTTGCCGCCGCTTGCGAGGCCATCGGCAACAGGCTGCCGATCGCCATGCAGGCGATGGCGATCCAGGCGGCGACAGGACGGAGGAGGCTCGGCATAGGGCGCAGATTATAGCAAGCGGGTTTTCCTTGCACGGCTGCAGCAAGTCGCTTTACCGTGGATAATGCCTCTCCGGGCCGAATTTCAATGAAATGCGAACGGATGTGCGAGAGATCGCATCGGATGAAGCCTTTTGAGCGAATCGGCGCGCTTTTATGTGATTTCATGCGATTTTGCCGCAGCGGCGAAATCGCCGACGCAAATTGATTGTTGGCAGGCGCTAGGCTAGACTTACCGTCTTTTGCCGGTTTCACCTAATAATTTTGAGGAGACATTCATGTCCAGCATGAAAAAACTGTCGTTGCGCACCCTAGTCAGCACCCTCGTATTGGCTGCAGTCTGTTCCGCGCCGGCCCTGGCTGCGGACAAGGCAGTTCTGGTTACCGCTATCGTCGAGCATCCGGCCCTGGATGCCGTCCGCGACGGCGTCAAGGACGAACTGAAGGACGAAGGCTTCGAAGCCGGCAAGAATCTCAAGTGGGAATACCAAAGCGCCCAGGGCAACACCGGCACTGCTGCGCAGATCGCCCGCAAATTCGTCGGCGACAAGCCTGACGCCATCGTCGCCATCGCCACACCATCGGCCCAGGCCCTGGTCAGCGCCACCAAGACCATCCCGGTCATCTATTCCGGCGTGACCGATCCGGTCGCTGCGCAACTGGTCAAGGACTGGAAGCCATCCGGCACCAACGTCACCGGCGTGTCCGACCTGCTGGAACTGGAAAAGCAAGTCGACCTGATCAAGCGCGTCGTGCCTAACGTCAAGCGCGTCGGCATGGTCTACAACCCGGGCGAAGCCAATTCCGCCGTGGTCGTCAAGGCGATGAAGGAATTGCTCGGCAAGTCCGGCATCACGTTGGTCGAAGCCGCTGCGCCGCGCACGGTTGACGTCGGTTCGGCCGCCAAGAGCCTGATCGGCAAGGTCGACGTGATCTACACCAACACCGACAACAACGTCGTGTCCGCCTATGAAGCGCTGGTCAAGGTCGGCAACGACGCCAAGATTCCGCTGGTGGCTTCCGACACCGACAGCGTCAAGCGCGGCGCCATCGCTGCGCTGGGCGTGAACTACTATGACCTGGGTCGCCAGACCGGCAAGGTCGTTGCACGCATCCTGAAGGGCGAAAAGCCGGGCGACATCGCTTCGGCCACCAGCAGCAAGCTGGAACTGTTCGTCAACACGACCGCTGCACAAAAACAAGGTGTAACCCTGTCGGCTGACCTGATCAAGTCGGCCAAGACGGTCATCAAATAATCAGTCATCAACGAAAAAGCAAGCGCCCGCCTAGAGGCGCTTTTTGCGCCTCCCCCTTAGAGGCGCTTTTTCATACACAGCATCACAGAGGAGAGGGTATGTTCACACTGAGTAAAACTTTGCGCGCCGTTACCGGCGCGCTGGCGCTGGCGGCTGTCTGCGCTGCGCCGGCCCTGGCCGCGGACAAGAGCGTGATGGTCACGTCGATCGTCGAGCACCCGGCGCTGGACGCCGTACGCGACGGCACCCGCGACGAGCTCAAGGCCGAAGGCTACGAGGCCGGCAAGGGCTTCAAATTCGAGTTCCAGAGCGCCCAGGGCAACGCCGGCACCGCCGGTCAGATCGCCAAGAAATTCGTCGGCGACAATCCTGACGTGATCGTCGCCATCGGTACCCCGTCGGCGCAGCCGCTGGTGGCGTCGACCAAGACCATTCCTATCGTCTATTCCGGCATCGCCGATCCGATCGCCGCGCAACTGGTCAAGGACTGGGGCCCGTCCGGCACCAACGTGACCGGCCTGTCGCACATGCTCGATCCGGTCAAGCAAGTCGAGATCATCAAGAAAGTGCTGCCGACAGCCAAGCGCATCGGCATCGTCTACAATCCGGGCGAATCCAATTCGGTGTCGGCATTGAACGCCATCAAGGCCGTGCTGGAAAAGCAAGGCATGACACTGGTGGAAGCCGCCGCGCCGCGCTCGGTTGACGTCGCCCCGGCCGCCAAGAGTCTGATCGGCAAGATCGACCTGATGTACACCACCACCGACAACGTGGTCGTGTCGACCTTCGAGTCGCTGGCCAAGGTCTGCAACGACGCCAAGATCCCGCTGCTGGCTTCCGACACCGGCAGCGTCAAGCGCGGCGCCGTGGCTGCACTGGGCGTGAATTTCTACGATCTGGGCCGCCAGACCGGTAAAATCGTGGCGCGTATCCTCAAGGGCGAAAAGCCGGGCGACATTCCATCTTCGACCAGCAAGAACCTGGAGTTGTACATCAACACCTCCGCCGCACAGAAGCAAGGCGTGACGCTGTCGCCTGAGTTCCTCAAGTCGGCAACCAAGGTCATCAACTGATCGGAGCAATCCGCTCGGCGCAGTAATCTTGAAGCACGGCATGCGACGTTACCGACGGCGCATGCCGTGATTTTCAGAGGACATTCGGCATCGGCCAGCAGCCGATGCCGAATGTGTTTTTTTAGAAAGACCTTTTATGTCGCTGTATACGTTGTTGGGCGCATTGGAAATCGGCCTGATTTTCAGCCTGGTCGCCCTCGGGGTGCTGATCTCTTTCCGCATCCTGACTTTCCCTGATCTGACCGTCGACGGCAGTTTCCCGCTCGGCGGCGCCGTTGCGGCCACCATGATCGCCGCCGGCTACAACCCGTTCCTGGCGACAGGCGTGGCTATCCTGGCCGGCGCGCTGGCAGGCTTCACCACGGCGTGGCTGAATGTGCGCCTGAAGATCATGGATCTGCTGGCCAGCATCCTGATGATGATCGCGCTGTATTCGATCAACCTGCGCGTGATGGGCAAGCCGAACGTGCCGCTGATCAACGAGCCGACCATTTTCAGCATCCTGCTGCCGGACTGGATGCCCGACTACGTTGAGCGTCCGCTGGTGTTGATCGTGGTAGTGATCGTCGCCAAGCTGCTGCTGGACTGGTTCTTCTCTTCCGAAATCGGCCTGGCCATGCGCGCCACCGGCGCCAACGCCCGCATGGCGCGCGCCCAGGGCATCGCCACCGGCCGTGCCACGCTGGCCGGCATGGCGCTGGCCAACGCGCTGGTCGCATTGGGTGGCGCACTGTTCGCGCAGACCCAGGGCGGCGCCGATATTTCCATGGGTATCGGCACCATCGTGATCGGCTTGGCCGCCGTCATCATCGGCGAGAACATCCTGCCGGCGCGTCGCCTGGTGCTGACTACGCTGGCGGTGATCCTCGGTGCGATCCTGTACCGTTTCTTCATCGCGCTGGCGTTGAACAGCGATTTCATCGGTCTGCAGGCGCAAGACCTGAATCTGGTCACCGCCGTGCTGGTCATGCTGGCGCTGGTGCTGCCGATGGGCAAGCGCAAGCTGAAACTGCTGCGCAAGGGAGCCTGACATGTTGAAGGCCAAAGAACTCAAAATCACCTTCAATCCGGGCACCCCGATTGAAAACCCCGCCTTGCGCGGCCTCAACCTGGAAATCCCGACCGGCCAGTTCGTCGCCGTGATCGGCTCCAACGGCGCCGGTAAGTCGACCTTCCTCAATGCGATTTCGGGCGACCTGCTGGTGGACTCCGGCAGCATTGAAATCGACGGCGTGGACGTCACGAAAAAACAAGCCTGGGATCGCGCCGGCATGGTCGCGCGCGTGTTCCAGGATCCGATGGCCGGCACCTGCGAAGCGCTGACCATCGAAGAAAACATGGCATTGGCGATGGCGCGCGGCAAGCGTCGTGGTTTCGGTTTCGCCATCAAGCGCAACATGCGCGAGCTGTTCCGCGAGAAGCTGTCGATTTTGAATCTCGGCCTGGAAAAGCGCCTGACCGACCGCATCGGCTTGCTGTCTGGCGGTCAGCGCCAGGCCGTCAGCTTGCTGATGGCGTCGCTGCAACCGTCGCGCATCCTGCTGCTGGACGAGCACACCGCCGCGCTCGATCCGAAGACCGCCGCGTTTGTGCTGGAGCTGACCGCCAAGATCGTCGCCGAAAGCAAGCTGACCACCATGATGGTGACCCACAGCATGCGTCAGGCGCTCGATTACGGCGACCGCACCGTGATGCTGCATCAGGGACAAGTGGTACTGGACGTGTCCGGCGAAGAGCGCGCCGGCCTGGATGTGCCGGACTTGCTGAAGATGTTCGAACGCACGCGCGGCGAAGTCTTGTCGGACGACGCATTACTGCTCGGTTGAGTCGACTATCTGCAACGTGAAAAAGGCCGCAATCGCGGCCTTTTTCATTGCGCGTCACAGTTCATGCGCCGCCGGCAAAACCGTTCTGCCGCCAGGCTTCATAGACCACCACGGCCACCGTGTTGGACAGGTTGAGGCTGCGATTGTCTGGCCGCATCGGCAAGCGGATGCGCTGCGTGGTGGGGAAGGATTCGCGCAGTTCCGGCGCCAGGCCGCGCGTTTCGGCGCCGAACACGAATACGTCGCCGGGGCGAAATGCCAGTCCCGCAAACGGCGTCGAGCCGTGCGTGGTGAGCGCGAACATGCGCGCTTCATCGAACTGCAGATCAGCGCGGCGCTTGGCGATGAAGGTCTCCCAGTCCGGGTGCACCTGCATGCTGGCGTAGTCGTGGTAGTCCAGTCCGGCGCGCCGCATCTTGGCGTCGTCGAGCGGGAAGCCGAGTGGTTCGATCAGATGCAATTGCGCGCCGGTATTGGCGCACAGGCGGATGATGTTGCCGGTGTTGGGTGGGATTTCCGGCTCGACCAGGACGACGTGGAACAAATAACTCTCCTTGATGAAATGGGTTTTACTTCGACACGGTGCGGGCGAACACGATATTGGTCACGCGCCGCGCACCGAAGCGCTTGAGGGTTTCAGCAATTTCGTTGAGCGTCTCGCCGGTCGTGATGACGTCGTCGACCACGCCGATGTGCGCGCCGCGCACGTGGTTCATGGCCGTGGTGGGCACCACGAAGGCGCGCCGCATATTGCGTTTGCGCTCGTCGTTGGGCAGAGTCGCCTGGGCCTGAGTGTCGCGCAGGCGCACCAGCAGTTGTGGTTCCAGCCGGACATCCAGTGCACGCGCCAGCGGTCGGGCGATTTCCAGCGACTGGTTGAAGCCGCGTTCCTGCAGGCGTCCCGGACCCAGCGGCACGGCCGTCATCAATGTCGGCAGCGGCAGGCCGCGTTCGCCGTAATGGCCAAGCGCTTGGCGCAGCATATCGGCCAGCAGCGGCGCCAGCGGCAAGGTTGCGCCGAACTTCAGCGCCAACACCAGCTGGTCGGCCGGCGCGGCATAGTCGCTGGCAACCACGGTGGCGTCGAAGGCGGGCTTGTGCTTGAGGCAGTCGCCGCAGCGGATTTCCTTGGCGGTGGTCGGAATCGGCATGGCGCACTGCACGCAGCGCCGCGGCCGGACCGAGAAATAGTGCGTCCGGCATGATAGACACAGCGCTTCACGGTCGGTCTGCCCGCACAGCACGCAGGACGATGGCAGCAGGCGTCCGAACGGAAGCAGGCGGCGGGGAATCGTCAGCAGGCGCGAGAGCATGGGTTATGGGATAGCGTGGATGCGTGAAACCGGTCTGGATTCGGGGCCTCGTCCGAGTGGCGGCGCACCCGAAACGAGGAATTGGACTAAACTAGCGCCGATTATCTCATCTTGTCCGTCCGAATTTTTCATGTCTTTGCCATCGCCCAACGCCAGCGCCAAATTGAGCGCGCCCATCGATTTGCCCCTGGTGCGCCGCCTGTTCTCGGCGCCGGCGCGCGTGGCGGAATCCGATTTCCTGCGCCGCGAGGTGTCGGCACGCATGCTGGAACGCCTGCTGCTGATCAAGATAGAGCCACAGCGCGTGCTGGACGCGGGCTGCGGCGAGGGTGCCGACATCGCCGCGCTGCAAAAGCGTTTTTCGGACGCCCAGGTCATCGGCCTGGATGGCGCCTTCAATATGGTTGCCCTGGCGCGCGAGCACCAACTCGCCGCACAGTCCGCCGTCAACCGCCTGCTCAACAAATGGCTGCCCGCGGCTAATCCGGGTGGCGGCGCCAGCCTGGCTTGCGCCGATTTCGCGCAACTGCCGTTTGCCCCCAACGCGCTCGACATGGTCTGGTCCAACCTGGCGCTGCACTGGCATCCGCAGCCGGACCGGGTGTTCGCCGAATGGCGTCGGGTGCTGCGGGTCGAGGGATTGCTGATGTTTTCGTGCTTCGGACCGGATACCTTCAAGGAGCTGCGTACGGCCTTCGAGGCGGTCGATGCCGATCCGCACAGCCTGCCGTTCGTCGACATGCACGATTTCGGCGACATGCTGGTCAATGCCGGCTTTTCGACGCCGGTCATGGACATGGAAGCCATCACGGTCACGTACGATTCGCCGCAACGCCTGCTGGCCGACGTGCGCGCCTGGGGTGGCAACCCGCTGGAAAGCAGGCGGCGCGGCCTGCTTGGCCGCGAGGCCCACACCCGCCTGCTGCAGGCGCTCGAGCGGCAGCGCGGCGCCGACGGCAAGATACCGCTGAGCTTTGAGGTGATTTACGGTCACGCTTTCCGGCCGGTGCCCAAGACCACGGCCGGGGGTGAGGCCATCATTCGCTTCGATTTGCCCAGAAAGTAGCCAGACCGCCGCCCAAGGAGCCATCGATGAATGCCTCGAAGCCGAACTGTCGAATCATTGCAAGGCGCGCCGAAGGTGGATTTTCAGACGTGGGAGCGGGTGTTTCAAGGCCTGAAAAGGCATTGTGTCAAGAGCGAAAAAGCGACTTTATTCCGCTTGATAACATTTACTGTTACCCCTTATACTCCGAGGGTTTTAGCTTGTGCGGACGTGCTCGGCCCAACGGCCTGGAGAATGTCCGATGGTAAAGCGGGAGTGGCTGTTGAAGCGCAACTGTTCGATTGCGCCGCACCAATTGGGGCAGGTTTTCGCGATCCTCTGCGCGGTTTCACTGACAGTAGCGTTTGTTTTCACTTTGCGTGGAGCCTGGTACATATTGGTTTTTTCTGTACTTGAGTTGTCCGCAGTCGGTTTTGCTTTTCTGATTTATGCACGTCATGCGACTGATCGCGAATATATCGCGCTGGTCGAAGATTGTTTGCTGGTCGAATTCGTACAAGCAGGAAAAACGAGTCGTTACAGGCTCGATCTGCAGCATGTACGCATTGGCCCGGCAGGGTCTCACTCAGCTGGGAAACTGGTGAGGCTGGAGTCCTCTGGAATACGAGTCGATGTAGGTCGGCACCTGACGGAATGGAAGAGACGCGAATTCGCACTGGAGCTGGAACGCGAGTTATCAGCAAGCAGTAACGTCAGGTAGTCGGCACAATTCTTATAATTATTTTGGGCTTTTGAGGAAATCATGATAATTGCGAAGCGCCTTCACTCTTTGCTACTTGGTGCATCGCTCCTGGCGGCTTCCGTGCCGTCATGGGCATGGGGTGATAAAGTCGTCGACAGCCAAGGTGGTCCGGCCGTGTTGCAGACCAATTTCCAGCCGCCGGTCACGCAGATCGCCGAACAGATCTACGATCTGCATCACCTGATGCTGATCATCTGCCTGGTGATTTTCGTCGCCGTGTTCGGCGTCATGTTTTATTCCATTCTCAAGCACCGCAAGTCCCTCGGCCACAAGTCGGCCAGTTTCCACGAAAGCACCACCGTTGAAATCGCCTGGACTGTGGTTCCGTTCCTGATCGTGATCGGTATGGCGCTGCCTGCCACCAAGACCGTGGTCGCGATGAAGGACACCTCCAACGCCGACCTGACCATCAAGGCCACCGGCATGCAGTGGAAGTGGGGCTACGATTACCTCAAGGGCGAAGGCGAAGGCATTTCCTTCCTGTCCAACCTGGCCACGCCGCGTGAACAGATCACTGACGCTTCGCTGAAGAAAAACGACAATTACCTGCTCGAAGTCGACAACCCTGTCGTCGTGCCGGTCAACAAGAAAGTCCGCATCATCACCACCGCCAACGACGTGATCCACTCGTGGACCATTCCGGCTTTCGGCGTGAAGCAGGATGCGATCCCCGGTTTCGTGCGCGACACCTGGTTCAAAGCTGAAAAGATCGGCACCTACCGCGGCCAGTGCGTTGAACTGTGCGGCAAGGACCATGCCTTCATGCCGATCGTGGTCAACGTCGTCAGCGACGCCGACTACAAGACCTGGGTCGACGGCAAGAAGAAGGAAATGGCTGCCAAGGCCGACGATCCGACCAAGGTCTGGACCATCGACGAACTCAAGCAGCGCGGCGAAAAAGTCTACACTTCCAATTGCGTGGTCTGCCACCAGGCCAACGGCAAGGGCGTTCCGGGCGCGTTCCCTGCGCTGGACGGCGATCCGGTTGTGAATGGTCCGAAGGCTGCGCAGATTGCGGTCGTGCTGAACGGCAAGAACGCCATGCCGGCATGGAAATCGGTGCTGAACGATACCGAAATCGCCGCCGTGATCACCTACACACGCAACAGCTGGTCCAATAAAGCACAAGAAAACATCGTCCAACCGGCCGAGGTCTTGGCTGCGCGCAAGTAACTGAACTAAGTGAGAACCTGCGCGCCGGGAAGGCGCACATGTATCGAATTGGGAGACTGAAATGAGCACAACAGTAGTCGATCACGGCCACGATCATTCGCATGCACATGATCATGGCGCACACGGCCATGATGATCACGGACACCACGATCATCCGCACGGCTGGCGCCGCTGGATCTTTGCAACCAATCACAAGGACATAGGTACGCTGTACCTGTGGTTCTCGTTCACCATGCTGCTGTCCGGCGGCGTGCTGGCACTGCTGATCCGCGCCGAACTGTTCCAGCCCGGCCTGCAATTCTTCCGCCCTGAATTCTTCAACCAGCTGACCACGATGCACGGCCTGGTGATGGTGTTCGGCGCGATCATGCCGGCCTTCGTTGGCTTCGCCAACTGGATGATCCCGCTGCAGATCGGCGCCTCCGACATGGCGTTTGCGCGGATGAACAACTTCTCGTTCTGGCTGCTGCCGCCTGCAGCGCTGCTGCTGGCAGGTTCCTTCCTGGTACCGGGCGGTGCGACTGCCGCCGGCTGGACCCTGTATGCGCCGTTGTCGACGCAAATGGGCCCGGGCATGGACATGGGTATTTTCGCGATGCACATCATGGGCGCATCGTCGATCATGGGCTCGATCAACATCATCGTCACCATCCTCAACATGCGCGCTCCCGGCATGACGCTGATGAAGATGCCGATGTTCTGCTGGACCTGGCTGATCACCGCCTACCTGCTGATCGCCGTGATGCCGGTGCTGGCAGGCGCGATCACCATGACGCTGACTGACCGCCACTTCGGTACTTCCTTCTTCAATGCAGCCGGTGGCGGCGATCCGGTGATGTATCAACACATCTTCTGGTTCTTCGGCCATCCCGAGGTCTACATCATGATTCTGCCGGCCTTCGGCATCGTGTCGCAGATCATCCCGGCCTTCGCCCGCAAGCAACTGTTCGGCTACGCTTCGATGGTCTACGCGACTGCATCGATCGCGATCCTGTCCTTCATCGTCTGGGCCCACCACATGTTCACCACCGGCATGCCGGTGACTGCGCAGCTGTTCTTCATGTACGCCACGATGCTGATCGCCGTACCGACCGGCGTGAAGATCTTCAACTGGATCGCCACCATGTGGCGCGGTTCGATGACCTTTGAAACACCGATGCTGTTCTCGGTCGGCTTCATCTTCGTATTCACCATGGGCGGCTTCACCGGCCTGATCCTGGCCGTGACCCCGATCGACATCCAGATGCAGGATACCTACTACGTGGTGGCCCATTTCCACTACGTGCTGGTGGCCGGTTCGCTGTTCGCGCTGTTCGCCGGTTTCTACTACTGGGGTCCGAAGTGGACAGGTTTCATGTACAACGAATGGCGCGGCAAGTTCCACTTCTGGGCTTCGCTGATCACCTTCAACGTGACCTTCTTCCCGATGCACTTCCTGGGTCTGGCCGGCATGCCGCGCCGCTACGCCGACTATCCGGCGCAGTTCACCGACTTCAACATGGTGGCCTCTATCGGCGCGCTCGGTTTCGGTTTGTCGCAGGTGTACTTCCTGTTCTTCGTGGTGATTCCGTCGATCAAGGGCGGCGTCAAAGCCGAAGCCAAGCCATGGGAAGGCGCCGAAGGTCTGGAGTGGACTGTGCCGAGCCCGGCGCCGTTCCATACATTCGAAACGCCACCGACAGTTAAGTAAAAAGGAGCGGCGGGCTGGTCCCGCCCACTTTGTATGACAGATCGTAAAAAGCCGAATAATCTGCGCACGGGTTTGTTGCTGGCGCTGGTGGCGTTTGTATTCTTTGCCGGCATCTTCATCAACCGCATCTGGTTCCGCTGATGGGCGATTCCGACAAGAACGAGGCGTCGCCGGAACGCAGCCTGAACCGCCGGATGCTCGGCAAGCTGCTGGTGATTGCAGTGCTGATGTTCGGTTTCGGCTATGCGCTGATCCCGGTGTACAAAAAGATTTGTGAAGTGACCGGCGTCAATTTCCTGACGCCCAAGGATGTGACGGTCGAAGCGCCGAGCAACAGCCAGATCGACAAGAGCCGCACCGTAACGATCGAGTTCGACGGCAATTCGCAGGGACCGTGGCGTTTCCGTCCGACCGTGGCCAGCATGAAGGTCCATCCGGGCGAGATGACGCAGGTGGTGTACGAGGTGGTCAATACTCAGGCGCGCAGCGTCGACGCCCAGGCCATCCCGAGTTATGCGCCGCAACAGTCGGCAGCCTTCTTCAAGAAGGTGGAATGTTTCTGTTTCACGCAGCAGACGCTGGGCCCGAACCAGGCCAAGCAAATGCCGGTGGTGTTCTACATCGATCCGGCGCTGCCCAAGGATGTAACGACGATCACGCTGTCTTATACGTTCTTCGAGATCGGCGGGCAGGCCAAGAAGGCCAGCTGAAAAAGCTTGAAGAAAACACGCTGAGGTCGTAGGCAACAGGAAGGAAGCGGCACATGAGCGACTTGAAGGATGCAACGCAGCGCAAGGCGTCATTTGCGGCAACGATGAAGGCGGTGTTGTGGTCATTCTTCGGGGTGCGCAAGCGCAGCGATTACGAAAGCGATGCGGCCAAGCTGAATCCACTGCACGTCGTCATCGCCGGGGTCATCGGCGCGGCGATTTTTGTGACGGTATTGGTGTTGATCGTGAAAATGGTAGTGGGCTCGGCGGTTTCTTCGTGAAGCAGCCGCAGTCCGGCGGCAAGATATAACGGATGTGGCAGTACAGGTCAGAAGCAGTCATTTATAAAAGATCCGAATTTTGTATTGGGAGATGGAGATGAGTTCTCAACACGCTAAAGCGCCGTACTATTTTGTACCTGGTCCCTCGCAGTGGCCGGTGCTGGCGGGTATTGCAATGCTGGTCACCATGGCCGGCGCATCGGCATGGGTCAACAGTTATGCCTGGGGCATGCCGGTCAATCTGATCGGCATCGTCGCGGTGCTGGTGGTGCTGTACAAGTGGTTCGGCCAGGCCATTGGCGAGTCCGAATCAGGCCAGTACAGCGCGCGCATCGACGCTTCGTTCCGCTGGAGCATGGGCTGGTTCATCTTCTCCGAAGTGATGTTCTTCGCGGCGTTCTTCGGCGCACTGTTCTATGCACGCAGCATCACCATGCCGTGGCTGGCGGACCTCGATCACAAGGTGATCTGGCCCGACTTCGCCGCGCACTGGGGCAACATCGGTCCGGCCCGCACGATCGAATCGTTCCAGACCATGGGCCCTTTCCCGATCCCGACCATCAACACTGCGCTGCTGCTGACCTCGGGCGTGACGCTGACGATTTCGCACCACGCGCTGCGCGCGGGTCATCGCGCACAGACCGCGATCTGGCTGTTCGCCACCGTGCTGCTGGGCGCGATCTTCATGGGCTTCCAGGCTTACGAATACATGCACGCCTACAGTGAGTTGAACCTCAAGCTCACTTCCGGCATTTACGGTTCGACTTTCTTCATGCTTACCGGTTTCCACGGCTTCCACGTGACCATGGGCGCAATCATGTTGTCGGTGGTGCTGTACCGCGTGCTGCGCGGCGACTTCACGCCGGAACACCACTTCGCCTTCGAAGGCGCCGCCTGGTACTGGCACTTTGTGGACGTGGTCTGGCTGGGTCTGTACGTTGTCGTCTACTGGTTGTAACGACGGTTCGCTCCGGCAACAAAAAAGCCGCACTTCGGTGCGGCTTTTTTACGGGCCCGGCATTCATCAAGTCGTCGACCAATTCATCGAAAAATCCGGAAAGCCTGGACCGCATCGTGTAAGCTGTGGCGGCTCGCGCAGTAGCGACAGCAGGTCAGCGAATACCGGTCGGTTGTATCCAGCCCAGGCGATAAGCGATCAGCAGCAGGATGAACAGCAGCACCGAAAATCCCACGCGCATCGTCAGCGCATACACCGTGCGATTGCTCTTGCCCTTGTCGCGCATCATGAACAGCAGGGCGGACGCAAGGCTGCCGATGATGAGCACGAAAGCGATGGCGACGATGATTTTCATGGCGTGTGCGGGTGGGTAAAAGGGACGGCGCCGCAATGTGCGGAGCGCATTGAGTAAAGTGACATTGTAATGCCAATCAGATTTCGTATTCGATGGATTCCACTGATGGCCACCGTGATCGTGGCGGCCATCGGCGTGTCGCTGGGCCAGTGGCAGACACGGCGCGGCGACGCGAAGGAAGCGATCCAGGCGAAGATGGCAGCGCGGCAGTCAGCCCCGGCCCTGACGCAGGAAAACGTTGCACTGGTCGACCTTGCACAAGCCGAATTTCGTCATGTGAAACTGCGCGGCCGCTTCGTGCCGGAGTGGGTGACTTATCTGGAAAATCGTCCTTACAACGGCGTGCCCGGATTCTATGTGTTGATGCCGTTTAAAATAAGCGGCGCCGCCGGGTTGGCCGGGTCTGCAATATTGATCGAACGCGGCTGGGCACCGCGCGATGCCAATGAGCGCACGCGTGTCCCGGTGGTGCCGACGCCGACAGATGAGATTGAAATTGAAGGTGTGATCCGCAGCGATGCCGGCCATTTGCTGCAGCTCGGTGCGGCCGAAGCGCCGCGTCCCGGTGCGATCATGCAGAACCTCGACATCGCCGCCTACGCGCGCGCCAGCCAATTGCCGCTGGCGCCGTTCGTGGTGGAGCAGTCGGGTGAGATGAAGGATGGGCTGGTGCGCGACTGGCCGGCGCCGTCGCTGGGAATAGAACGTCATCGCGGCTACGCCGTGCAATGGTACGCGCTGGCCTTGATGGCCGTGATTTTTTTCGTTGTCACAGGATTCCGAAGTGGAAAAAAGCAAAGAGCAGGGTAAGAATCAACAGCCGGATCAACAACGTAAGAGCGGCCGCTGGAAGCTGTTGCTGGTGGTGGCGGTGTGCGCCGCGCCGATGATCGCGTCATATTTCACCTATTACGTGATCAAGCCGGAGAGCCGAACCAACTACGGCACGCTGCTCGATCCGCGGGAGTACCCGATCCCGTCGCTGGGCAGCACCGCACTCGACGGCAAGCCGGCCAGGCTGGAAGACTACAAGGGCAAGTGGGTGCTGCTGCAAGTGGCCGGCGGCGATTGTGACGACGCCTGCAAGACGCGTCTGTTCGCCATGCGCCAGCTGCGCCTGATGCAGGGGAAGGAAATGGAACGCATCGAACGTGTCTGGCTGATCACCGACGCCAAGCCGCTCGACACCATGCTCATGCGCGAATACGACGGCACCGACATGTTGCGCGTCGATCCGAAGCTGCTCAAGGCCTGGTTGCCAACCGACGCCGGCACCAGCGTGGAAGATCATCTCTACATGATCGACCCGCGCGGCAACCTGATGATGCGCTTTCCCAAGGATGCCGACCCCAACAAGGTCAAGAAGGACATCAGCAAACTGCTGCGCGCATCGAGCATAGGATAAGACCGCCATGCTGTTTCAACTTGCCATCATGGGCCTGCTGGTCGCACTGATTCCGCTGACGCTGACCTGGGTGTCCAACGACGCCGATAAATATCGCAAGCTGGTCTGGATAACGCTGTTTCTGACCTTCGACCTGATCATGTTCGGCGCCTTCACGCGGCTGACCGATTCCGGGCTGGGCTGCCCCGACTGGCCCGGCTGCTACGGCCATTCCAATCCGCTGCTGGCGCATGAGCATATCAGCGCTGCGCAGGAGGCTATGCCGACCGGGCCGGTGACGGTCGCCAAGGCCTGGATAGAAATGATCCACCGTTACCTGGCGATGGCGGTCGGCGTGCTGATCATTACGCTGATGGTGATCGCATGGCGGCGCTGGATCAAGTCAGGGCGGACCGAGCTCAAGTTCCGGCCATGGTTTCCGACGCTGCTGTTCCTGTTCGTTTGCCTGCAGGGCGCGTTCGGCGCCTGGACCGTAACGATGAAGCTGCAACCAGTGATCGTCACGATCCACCTGCTGCTCGGCCTGACGCTGTTGGCCATGTTGACCTGGCTGGGCGCGCGCCAGAATGCACATGCGCCGGTGTCCTCGTTGGGGCGTGCGTTGGCGGTGCCGGCACTGCTCGGCCTGCTGCTGCTGATTGTGCAGGTTGCGTTGGGCGGTTGGGTCAGCACCAACTATGCGGCGCTGGCGTGCAACGACTTCCCGCTGTGCCACGGTGCGCTGATTCCGCAGATGGATTTCGACAATGGTTTCACGCTGTGGCGCCACCTGGGCAAGACCGCCGACGGCGAATACCTGCCGTTCCCGGCGCTGACCGCGATCCATTGGGTGCATCGCACGTTCGCTTTCGTGGTGATCGCGTACATCGCGTGGCTGGCGCACAAGGCGCTCAAGGACGGCGGCCTGCGCAAGACCGGGCGCGGCCTGCTGATCGTGATCTCGCTGCAACTGGTCACAGGGCTGGCAACGATTTACCTGAACTGGCCGCTGGCCATTGCCGTCGTGCACAATGGCGGTGCGGCGCTGCTGCTGCTTTTGCTGGTCATGTTAAACTACAAGACCAGACACGCCCCTGCCGTCGAGGCTGCGCGCGCCGTTCCCGCATCGTTTTGAAGACATGACCACATTGACCGTACAATCCAATCGCATCGCCCAGTACTGGGCCTTGACCAAGCCGCGCGTGACGCAGCTGGCGGTTTTTTGCGCCGTCATCGGGATGTTCCTGGCGACGCCGGAATTGCCCGACTGGCGCAAGGTGGTGTTCGCCACCATCGGCATCTGGCTGCTGGCCGGCGCCGCCTTCGCCATCAATTGCCTGGTGGAGCGCGAAATCGATTCACGCATGGCGCGCACCGCACGCCGTCCGATGGCGCGCGGCGAAATCACCGTGGCGCAGACGCTGATGTTTTCCGGCGTGATCGGCGGCATGGGCATGTGGGTGCTGTACGCGCTGGTCAATCCGCTGACCATGTGGCTGACGCTGGCGACCTTCGTCGGCTACGCCATCATCTACACCATCATTCTCAAACCGTCGACGCCGCAGAACATCGTCATCGGCGGCCTGTCGGGCGCGATGCCGCCAGCGCTGGGCTGGGCCGCGATCGCCAACGATGTGCCGATGCAGGCCTGGATCCTGGTGTTGATCATCTTCATCTGGACGCCGCCGCACTTCTGGGCGCTGGCCATGTACCGCCGCGACGACTACGCCAAATCCGGCCTGCCGATGCTGCCGATCACGCACGGCATGAAGCTGACGCAATTCCATATCCTGCTCTATACGATCGCGCTGATCGCCACCACCATGCTTCCGTTCGCGGTCGGCATGAGCGGCCTGATCTACCTGGGTACGGCGATCGTGCTGGGTTTGATTTTCTTCCACTACTCCTGGCAGATTTACCGCCACTACACCGATCTGATCGCGCGCAAGGCCTTCACATTCTCGATCATTTACCTGTCGATTCTGTTCGCCGCGCTGCTGGTCGATCACTACCTGTTGTTCAGGACTTTCTGATGAAACGTTTGCTGTCTTTCGTGCCGGCCGCGCTGCTGGCCTTCGGCGTACTGACGCTGGCCGCCTGCCAGCAAAGCGCAGCTGAAAAATTCGTCAACACCGACGTTACCGGCCTGGAATACGCCAAGGACTTCGCGCTCACCGACCACAACGGCAAGCCGCGCACGCTGGCTGATTTCAAGGGAAAGGCGGTGGTGATGTTCTTCGGCTACACGCAATGTCCGGACGTCTGCCCGACCACCATGGCCGAGATGGCGAACGTGATGAAGGAACTTGGCCCGCAAGCCGACAAGGTACAGGTGCTGTTCGTGACCGTCGATCCGGCGCGTGACACGCCGCAGATCCTGGCGCAATACGTGCCTGCCTTCGACAAGCGCTTCCTCGGCCTGTACGGCGATGAAGCCGCGACCGCCAAAGTCGCCAAGGAATTCAAGGTGTTCTACCAGAAGGTGCCGGGCAAGACTGCCGGCAGCTACACCATGGACCACACCGCCGGCAGCTACGTGTTCGATCCGCAAGGGCATATCCGCCTGTTCGTGCGACACGGCCAGGGTGCGGAACCCATCGTGCATGATCTGAAATTGCTGCTGTCCTGAACGGACGCATTGGACAAAAGAAAAGGCGCTCGATTGAGCGCCTTTTTCATTTGCTGCCGGGTTTGCCTGCTTATGCAAAAGCCTGCAGCGAACCCTTCATCTTCTTCAGCGCCACCGCTTCGATCTGGCGAATACGCTCGGCGGATACGCCGAATTCGTCAGCCAGTTCGTGCAGCGTCGCGCCGCTGCCGTCGTCGTTGGCCAGCCAGCGTGCTTCCACGATGCGGCGCGAACGGTCGTCGAGCTTGCTCAGCGCGGCTTCCAGGCCTTCCGATTGCAGACGGTCGTATTGCTTGGCTTCCATCACGCGGGTCGGCTCGCTGTTGTCCGAAGACAGGTAAGCGATCGGCGCGAACTTGTCATCTTCATCGTCGGTCGGCGCTTCCAGCGCAACATCGCGGCCGGACAGGCGGGTTTCCATCTCGATGACTTCTTCGCGCTTGACGTCCAGCGTCTTGGCCAGTGCGTCGACTTGCGCCGGCGTCATGGCGTCGAGGCCGGTCTTGTGGCTGCGCAGGTTGAAGAACAGCTTGCGTTGAGCCTTGGTCGTCGCGACCTTGACCAGACGCCAGTTCTTCAGGATGTACTCGTGCATCTCGGCCTTGATCCAGTGCATGGCGTACGAAACGAGGCGAACGTTTTGATCCGGGTCGAAGCGCTTGACCGCCTTCATCAGGCCGATGTTGCCTTCCTGGATCAGGTCGGCGTGCGGCAGACCGTAGCCGAGATAGCCGCGAGCGATCGACACCACCAGGCGCAAATGGGACAGCACCAGCTTTTGAGCGGCGCCGAGGTCATTCTTTTCGCGCAAGGCGCGGGCCAGCGAAACTTCTTCAGCTTGCGTCAGCATCGGCAGACGATTGACGGCCGAAATGTAGGCGTCAATGTTGCCCAGGCTGCCGGAGAAGCCGAGCGCAAGCGCATTGGTCTCGACGGGCATGAGTGCAGTAGCTGATTTCATTGATTCTCCTTGGTTCCTAATGAGGAAGCGATGCGTAAATGTGGCAGTTGCCTTAAAGCCGGAGTATTTCTATCAAGTATTCTAGCACTCCTTAATTGAGAGTGCTAATAACGAATCTGGAAGGAAGAAATAGGTATTCTCTATGACTGCTTTTTAGGCAATTGGCTTTTCATCGCAAGAATTAGAGGGAATCTTGGGCCCAAAGTTGCTTGTTTCAAGGAGAAAGCTGTAACAAATTTTGCAGAGCAACATTGAAAAATGGCAACAATTTCCTCAAAGGAGTTGTTGCCATCGGACGAAGATATGGGAAGAAGCTCAGGCCAGCCGCGATAAATGCCGTTTGACTGACAGCATCGCGCCGATCAGGCCGAGCAGGGCGCTGACGCCGAGCAGGAATCCGATGGCCGCAATGCTGGGCGGCGCCAGACGGAATTCGGAGGCATACAGCCGGGCGAAGTCGGTGATCGCAAGGTTCAGCGGCTGCAATGCCAATACAACCAGCCCCAGCGCCAGCCCGCCTGCGCACACGCCCAGCAGGGCGCCCGTGTAATAAAACGGCCGGTGGATGAAGGCGTTGGTCGCGCCGAGCAGGCGCGAGACTTCGATTTCCTCGTACTGCGTCATGACCTGGAGGCGGATGGTGTTGAACACCACCGCTACCACCACGGCGCCCAGTGTGACGCCGAGGAACAGCAGCACCAGTCGCAGGATGCGCAGCAGCGCCGCCAGCCGCTTGACCCAGGCTGAATCGATCTGCACCGTGTCGACGCCCGGCATGGCCTTGAGCTTCTGCGCGATGTCGTCGACGCGGGTGGCGTCCATGGCGTCCTGGAAGCCGGACATTTTCAATACGTAGCTGTCAGGCAAGGGATTGGCGCCCAGCGTGGCCAGCACGTCGTTGAGGCCGGTCTTGCTCTTGAGCGTGTCGAAGGCCTTCTCGCGCGGGGTGAAATCGATGCGCGCGGCGCTGCCGCTGTCGGCCAGTACGGCGCGGATATTGCCGGCCAGTGCGGTGGCCTTGTCGCGCGAGAGGTCCATTTTCAGGAAAATGCTGATTTCGGGTTCGACTGCAAGCTGTTCCGAAACCGGGCGCACGTTTTCCAGTACCGTCAGGCCGGCAAACGGCAGTGCCAGCGCGATTGACACCACCAGCACGTTGAGGACGAAGTTGCCGGGTGAGCGCAGCAGGTGATGGAACGCGTCGGCAAAGGCGAAGAAATGTTGGCGCAGCCAGTTCATTGCGAAATCTCCACCGGATTGCTGACGCCGTTGTGCCAGCCGTCGACGATGCGGCCGCGGTCAAGATAGACGATGCGATCCGCGCCCGTCAGGTATTGCTCGTCATGGGTCGAGATCAGGCAGGTCACGCCGACGCCGTGGAAAGACTTCAGCGCCGCCAGCACCTTGTTGGCGTTGTCGCGGTCGAGGTTGGCGGTCGGTTCGTCGGCCAGGATGATCTGCGGACGGTTGACGATGGCGCGCGCAATTGCCACGCGCTGCTGTTCGCCGCCGGACAATTCCTGCGGGCCGGAGCTCGCCTTGTCGAGCAGGTCAACTTTGTCCAGAGCGGCGCGGGCGCGTTTTTCCGCGTCCGAACGCGGTGCGCCGGTGACGATCAGCGGTAGCATCACGTTGGCCAGGATGCTGCGATCCTGCAGCAGGCGCTGTTGCTGGAAGATCAGGCCGAGGTTGCGGCGCAGGTAAGGCATGCCCGAAGGCTTGATGGTGTTGATGCTCTGGCCGTTGACGCTGATCGTGCCGGCGCTGGGGCGCTCCATGGCGGCGATCATCTTGAGCAGGGTCGACTTGCCGGCGCCGGACGGACCCGCCAGGAACAGCAGCTCGCCCTTCTGTACCGAGAGCGTGATGTCGCGCAACGCAAAAACGTCGCGCGAGTATTGTTTGGAGACCTTGGCGAATTCGATCATCGTCGGTGATGGATTTGTTTTTCTTGGGCTCGGTTCAACTTGTTTCAGCTTAGCAAGGCGTCAACGAATTCTTCGGCGTCGAAGGCTTGCAGGTCGTCGATCGACTCGCCTACGCCGATGAAGTACAGCGGCACCGGACGGGTCTTGGCGATGGCCGCCAGGATGCCGCCCTTGGCGGTGCCGTCCAGCTTGGTCACCACCAGGCCGGTCAGGCCCAGCGCGTCGTCGAAGGCCTTGACCTGCGCCAGCGCATTTTGGCCGGTATTGCCGTCGATGACCAGCAGTACTTCATGCGGCGCGGTGTCCATGGCTTTGCCGATGACGCGTTTGATCTTCTTGAGCTCGTCCATCAGGTGCAGCTGGGTCGGCAGGCGTCCTGCGGTATCGACCATCACGACGTTGGTGCGGCGCGCGGTGGCCGAATGCACGGCGTCGTAGGCTACCGCCGCCGGGTCGCCGGACTCCTGCGAAATCACGGTGATGTTGTTGCGCTCGCCCCAGATCGTCAATTGCTCGCGCGCGGCGGCGCGGAAGGTGTCGCCGGCGGCCAGCAGCACCGACTGGTCGTGCGCCTGCAAATGCTTGGCCAGCTTGCCGATGGTGGTGGTCTTGCCGGCGCCGTTGACGCCCGCGATCATCATCACCAGCGGCTGATGGCGGCCCAGCACCAGCGGTTTCTGGAGCGGGCGCAGCATCCCGATGAGCAGGGCGCGCAAGGCCTGACGCACCTGGTCGGCTTCGGTCAGCTTTTCGTCCCTGACCTTTTTCTTGAGCGCGTCGAGCAGGAACTGGGTGGCTTCAACGCCGGCGTCGGACACCAGCAAGGCGGATTCCAGCTCTTCATAAAGTTCCTCGCCGATCTTGGCGCCGACGAACAGCGTGGTCAGGTTGCTGGAGGTCTTGGACAGGCCGCTCTTGAGGCGCGCCAGCCAGGAACGCTTGGCTTCGACTGACGGCGGCGCGGCTTCGACGATTTCTTCGGACGCGGGAGCGGTCGGAGGAATGACAGCGATGACAGCGGGCGCGGCCTCAGGAGCTGCTTCTTTGGCAACGACGGGTTCGGGCTGGGTTTTTTTCTTGAAGAAACTAAACATCGGATGCTGGGCTGGCTCTGTAGAAAGTGGCTGCGGTGTCTGATGGAGGGCGTTTCCGGCCGTTTCCTGGCGGGAAATCGCAATGAACAAGGTACAATTGGCCAGCCTCATGCCCGGATACTGCCGTCCGGGCGGTCCTTGGCCAGCCCCCGCATTCTATCAGAGCACAGCGCATGAAATTGAAGATCAGAGCAATCCTGTCGACCGGTTTGGTGTTTGCGTCGCTGACGGGCCATGGCCTGGCGGTCCGGGCCCAGTCTCCCGGTCCGGCGGCGGCGCAGGCGACTGAATTCATCCTCAAGAACGGCATGAAAGTGATCGTCAAGGAAGATCATCGCGCGCCCACCGCAGTCCAGATGGTTTGGTACAAGGTTGGCTCCATCGACGAGACCAACGGCACCACCGGCATCGCCCACGCGCTGGAACACATGATGTTCAAGGGCACCAGAAAACACAAGGTCGGCGAATTCAGCCGCCTGGTCGCCGAACTCGGCGGCCGCGAAAACGCCTTCACCAACCGCGACTACACCGCCTACTTCCAGCAAGTCGAGCACGGCCGCCTGGAAGCGGTGATGGCGCTGGAAGCCGATCGCATGCGCAATCTGCAGTTCGACCAGAACGAATTCGCCAAGGAAATCCGCGTCGTCATGGAAGAGCGCCGCTGGCGCACCGATGACCAGCCGCAAGGCCTGATGAACGAAGCACTGCACGCTGCCGCCTTCGTCGCCCATCCCTATCATCACCCGGTGGTCGGCTGGATGGACGACCTGCAGCACATGAGCATCCGCGACATCGAAGACTGGTATCGCCGCTGGTACGCCCCCAACAACGCCACGCTGGTGGTCAGCGGCGACGTCAGCGCGCAGAAGGTGGCCGCGCTGGCGGAGAAATATTTCGGCACGATTCCGTCCAAAACCATCGTGCGCGGGAAGCCGCAGAACGAACCCGAACAAAACGGGCTGCGCCGCGTGACCGTCAAGGCGCCGGCGGAAAATCCCTATGTCATCCTGGCGTTCAAGGTGCCCACGCTGCGCGAAATCGAAAAGGACCAGGACGTGTACGCGCTCGACGTGCTGTCGGCGGTGCTCGACGGCTACGACAACGCGCGTCTGAACGATAAGCTGGTGCGCACCGACAAGGTCGCCAACAGCGTCGGCGCGAGCTACGACGACATCACGCGCGGCCCGACCTTGTTCACGCTGGAAGGCAGCCCGGCCATCGGCACCACCACGGCTCAGTTGGAAACCTTGCTGCGCGCGGAAGTTGCGCGTATTGCGAAGGACGGCGTGTCCGAGCAGGAGTTGCAGCGCGTGAAAACGCAGCTGATCGCATCGCAGGTGTACAAGCGTGACTCCATATTCGGCCAGGCCATGGAAATCGGCGTGATGGAAATGTCCGGCCTGTCGCACAAGAACATCGACCGCATCGTCGAGCGGCTCAAGTCGGTCACGCCGCAGCAGGTGCAGGCGGTGGCGCAGAAGTATTTCAGCGACGACAAGCTGACCGTGGCGACGTTGGAGCCCTTGCCCTTGTCGGGCAAGAAGACCGGTCCGCCGCCGGGTCCGCTACGGTGAATGCACGTCTGATCTGACGATTTATCTTCATTTGCACTCTTACGGAGGAATGGCATGCCAGTGATCGTCGTTGCGAACCCTAAAGGCGGCGTAGGTAAAAGCACTCTCTCGACCAACCTCGCCGGTTACTTTGCCAGCCGCGGCCACGGCGTGCTGCTGGGTGATACCGACCGCCAGCAGTCAGCGCGCGCGTGGCTCAACATCCGGCCGCCGGCCGCACCGCCGATTGCCACTTGGGAAATCAGCGAAGACTACATCGCCAAGCCGCCCAAAGGCACCACGCACGTGGTACTCGACACGCCCGCGGGCTTGCATGGCTGGCGTCTTAACGACGTGCTGAAGATGGCCGACAAGGTGGTGGTGCCGCTGCAGCCGTCGATCTTCGACATCTTGGCGACGCAAGATTTCCTGCGTCGGCTGGCCGAGGAGAAAGCCGTGCGCCAGGGCGACATCGACGTCGGCATCGTCGGCATGCGCGTCGACGCGCGTACGCGCTCGGCCGACCAGTTGCATCGCTTCATCGAAGGTCTCAACCTGCCGGTGCTGAGCTATCTGCGCGACACGCAGAACTACGTGCAACTGGCGGCGCACGGCCTGACCCTGTGGGACATCGCGCCATCGCGCGTGCAGCGCGATATCGAGCAATGGCAGCCGATTATCGCGTGGGTGAACGGCGCCACTGCCGCCGTTCCTGCCGCGGCAGCGGCGGATCCGGCCGGGCAGGGCGGATAAGGATGAATGCAGGCAGTTTCCGTTTTGCTTTGATTTGATTGGTCCGTATCAAGATGAAAAAATACGTGTTGTTGTGCGCCGTGGTGTTGGGCGGTTTTGCAGTGCAGGCGCAGGCCGCTCTGCAGATTCAGTCATGGTCGCTGCCCAACGGCGCGCGCGTGCTGTTCGTGGAAAACCACGCGATTCCTATGCTCGATCTGAGCGTGGAATTCGACGCCGGCGCGCGCCGCGATCCAGACGGCAAGTCCGGCCTGGCTTCGCTGACCAACGCCCAGCTCACGCGCGGTGTCGCAGCTTCTGGCGATGCGCCCGCGCTGAGCGAAGCGCAGATCCTCGACGGCCTCGCTGATGTCGCCGCCCAGCGCGGTGGCGGTGCCAGCATGGATCGCGCCGGCGTGACCCTGCGCATGTTGTCGAGCGCCGCCGAGCGCGACGCCGCAATCGGCTTGCTGGCGCGCACGCTGGCGCGGCCGAGCTTCCCCGAAGCATTGTTCGCACGTGACAAGGCGCGCACCATCGCCGACGTGCGCGAGTCGCAAACCAAGGCCGAAGACATCGCCGCCAAGGCATTCTGGGCCGCGCTCTACGGCACGCATCCATACGCGCGCCAGGAAAGCGAAGACAGCGTCGCCGCCATCACGCGCGATGATCTGGTTGCCTTTCATCGCGCGCACTACGTCGCCAATCGCGCCGTCGTCGCCATGATCGGCGATCTCACGCGCGCGCAGGCCGATCAGATCGCGCAAAGGCTGACGCAGCAGTTGCCGCAAGGCGCGCCGCTGCCGGCCTTGCCCGAAGTCGCAACCACCGCGCCGCAGGACCAGCGCATCAGCCATCCCGCCTCGCAGTCGCACATCCTGATCGGCGTGCCGGCGCTGGTACGCGGCGATCCGGATTTCTTCGCACTGACGGTCGGCAATTACATCCTCGGCGGCGGCGGTTTCGTCTCCCGCCTGACCAATGAAGTGCGCGAAAAGCGCGCGCTGACTTACAGCGTCTACAGCTACTTCTCGCCATTGGCGCAGAAGGGACCGTTCCAGATCGGCCTGCAGACCAAGCAGGAGCAGACCGCCGAGGCACTCGACGTGGTGCGCCGCACGCTGGCCGATTATCTGCGCGACGGCCCGACTGAGGGAGAGCTCAAGGCCGCCAAAGACAACCTGATCGGCGGCTTCGCGCTGCGCATCGACAACAACCGCAAGATTCTCGACAACCTCGCAGTGATCGGCTATTACGGCCTGCCGTTGGACTATCTCGACACCTGGACCGCCAATATCGGCAAAGTCACCGTGGCGCAAATCCGCGCCGCTTTCAAACGTAAAATCACCCTCGATCAACTCAGCACCGTCGTGGTCGGCGAGGCAAAATAAAAACATGAGCAAGACAGCAAGAAAACATGGCGTGGCCGCCGGCGGCCATCACAGCAATCGCGCCCCGCATCAGGTGCGCATCATCGGCGGCCTGTGGAAACGCACGCCGTTGCCGGTGCTCGACGCCGAAGGCCTGCGTCCGACGCCGGACCGCGTACGCGAGACGGTGTTCAACTGGATCACGCACCTGATCGACGCCGACTGGCAAGGCGTGCGTTGCCTCGACCTGTTCGCCGGCACCGGTGTGCTCGGCTTCGAAGCCGCCAGCCGCGGCGCCCAGCGCGTGGTCATGGTCGAGAATCACGGCCCGGCTGCGCGCCAGCTCGACGCCACCAAAGAAAAATTGAAAGCCGCGCAAGTCGAAGTGCGACGCGGCGACGCGCTGGCGCTGCTGCAGGGATATAAGGCGTCCACATCGACATCGACATCGGCGCAGGCAAGTACGAACGCAGGATTCAACCTCATCTTCGCCGATCCGCCGTATCATCAGGACTGGCTCGCCAGGATCATGCCCGTATGCGAGCAAGTGCTGGCCGACGGCGGCCTGGTGTATGTCGAATCCGAGTACGCGCTGGAAGGCGAAGAGTTGCCCGACTGGATGGCGCCCTGGGAGGTTGTCAGGGCCGACAAGGCGGGCATGGTGTTTTATCATTTATTGCGGCGCAAAAACATCAGCTAATTCAGGCATAATGCGCGTTCTGATTGCTTAGCTGGTGAGGAGAGACCCTGATGGTGACAGCTGTTTATCCGGGAACATTCGATCCGTTGACACGTGGCCATGAAGATCTGGTAAGACGCGCATCGGGATTGTTTGACAAGTTGGTCGTAGGTGTAGCGGACAGCAAAAATAAGAAGCCGTTTTTCTCCCTCGAGGAGCGCCTGTCGATAGCAAATGAAATACTCGGACACTACCCGAATGTCCAGGTGGAAAGTTTTTCCGGTCTGCTCAAGGATTTCGTGCGGCAAAACAATGCCCGCGTGATCGTGCGCGGCCTGCGCGCGGTATCGGATTTCGAATACGAATTCCAGATGGCCGGCATGAATCGTTATCTGTTGCCCGACGTGGAAACCTTGTTTCTGACGCCGTCGGACCAATATCAATTCATATCGGGCACCATCGTGCGCGAAATCGCCCTGCTGGGCGGCGACGTATCGAAGTTTGTGTTTCCATCAGTCGAAAAATGGCTGAAGGAAAAGATGGCCAAGATGGATTTGTAATGTCCGCATTGCCTGCCGGAATGAAACCGGCGGGCAAACTGACGGCAAGCAGCATGCAGCAAGTAAAAAAGGAAGCGTTTGTATGGCACTGATGATCACCGATGATTGCATCAACTGCGACGTCTGCGAGCCCGAGTGCCCGAACGAGGCGATTTACATGGGCCCGCAGATCTATGAAATCGACCCCAACAAGTGCACCGAATGCGTCGGCCATTTCGATGAGCCGCAATGCCAGCAAGTCTGCCCGGTCGCCTGCATCCCGTTCGATCCAGCCTGGCGCGAATCCAAAGAGCAACTGATGCTCAAGTACGAGACACTGCAGGCCGCGGCCAAGGGCTGATCGCTCTTTCCGTACTTCCTTTCTTCTTCCTTTTCTTCCTCGCCGCTGCATAAGAAAAACCTGCTTGCATATAGGCAGTTGGTATTTCTGCTGCGCGCTGCTCGCGCGGTATCATCGTTGCTCGCCATTTTTTTCGCAGTTTCATGTGCGCGCCGATGCGTTTCACCGGCCGCCTCGCCGGGAAAACAGCCATGCCCAATCATCAGCGCCTGCGTCATTTCATCACTTCCTTCTCCGACTTGCTCGGGCGTGAAAGCGCCGAAGAGGCTATCCTGCGCGACGGCGCCGTGCTGTTGCGCGAACTGGTCGCGGTCGACGACTGGCTGCCGGACGCCTATGCCGAGCCGGATCCGGAACGCTATCGCCAATACCTGTTGCACGTGGATTCGGCGCAGCGCTTTTCGGTGGTCAGTTTCGTCTGGGGGCCGGGCCAGCAAACGCCGGTGCACGACCACACCGTGTGGGGCCTGATCGGCATGCTGCGCGGCTCGGAATATTCGCAGTCCTACCGTTGGGATGGCGGCAATGACAACGGTAACGGCAAGGGCGCGCTCGCGCCGTACGGGGAACCGATACAATTGACGCCCGGCATGGTGGAAGCGATTTCGCCCAACATCGAAGGCCTTGACGACATCCATCGCGTGCACAATGCGCATGCGGACCAGGTGTCGATCAGCGTGCACGTCTACGGCGCCAACATCGGGGCGGTGCATCGTTCGGTGTACCAGCCGGACGGCGCGCGCAAGGCCTTCATCTCGGGCTATTCGAACACCGCGCTGCCCAACATCTGGGATTTATCCAAGGAGAGCAAGACGACATGAGCAGCATCCGCATCGGCACCAGCAGCTATCAACAAGTCCGCGAAGACCTTCTGGCGCGCCGTGAAATCGCGCTGCTCGACGTGCGCGAGGAAGCGCCGCACGCCGAAGCGCATCCGCTATTCGCCGCCAATCTGTCGTTCTCGCATCTGGAGCTGCTGGCCTATGCGCGCATCCCGCGTCGCGATACCGCGATTGTCTTGCTTGACGATGGCGAAGGCCTGGCGCAGAAGGCTGCAGAGCGCTTTGTCGCGCTCGGCTACAGCAACGTCAGCGTGCTCGACGGCGGCGTGACGGGATGGAAGGCCGCCGGCGGCGAGCTGTTCCAGGACGTCAACGTGCCCAGCAAGTCCTTCGGCGAACTGGTCGAAAGCAAGCGTCACACGCCGTCCTTGTCGGCGCCCGAGGTCAAGGCGTTGCTCGATGCGAAAGAGAACGTGGTGGTGCTCGACGCGCGCCGCTTCGACGAATACCAGAACATGAACATCCCGACCTCGATCAGCGTGCCCGGCGCCGAACTGGTCCTGCGCGTGCGCGAGCTGGCACCCGATCCGAACACGCACGTCATCGTCAACTGCGCCGGCCGTACGCGCAGCATCATCGGCACGCAATCGCTGGTCAACGCCGGCATTCCCAACCAGGTCCACGCGCTGCGCAACGGCACCATCGGCTGGACGCTGGCCGGGCAACAACTCGAACACGGCAACAGCCGGCAATTTCCGGTTGAACTGTCGGCGGCGACGCGCGCGCAGGCGGCCGCCGATGCGCGCGCCGTGGCCGACCGCGCCGGCGTCAAACGGCTGGATGCGCAGGGTTTGCAGGCGCTGCGCGCCGACACTGCGCGCACCACCTATCGATTCGACGTACGCACGCCGCAGGAATACGAGGCAGGCCATCTGCCGGGTTTCCTCAGTGCGCCCGGCGGCCAGTTGGTGCAGGAGACCGAATCCAACGCCACCGTGCGCGGCGCGCGCATCGTGCTGGTCGACGACGACGGCGTGCGCGCCAACATGACGGCGTCGTGGCTGGCGCAGATGGCGTGGGAAGTGTATGTGCTTGACGGCGCGACCGCGCAGCAGTTCAGCGAACCAGGTCCTGCGGCGCGCGAATTGCCGCCGACGCCTCCGTCTGAAAAAATTACGCCGCAAACATTGGCCGGCTGGTTGGAGCAGGATAAGGCCCAAGCCAAAGACAAGGCAGGCAAGGGCACCGTGGTGCTGGATTTTTCCACCAGCGCGAACTACGTCAAACAGCATGTGCCCGGCGCCTGGTTCGCCTTGCGCTCGCAACTGGCGCAAGCCTTGCAGAAGATACCTTTAGCCGAACGTTACGTGGTCACCTGCGGCAGCAGCTTGTTGGCGGCATTTGTCATCGGCGACCTGGCCGCGCTGACCGACAAGCCGGTGTTCCTGCTCGAAGGCGGCAACAACGGCTGGAAGGCCGCCGGCCTGCCGCTTGAGACCGGCCTGACCTCGCTGGCTTCGCCGCGCATTGACCGCTATCGCCGTCCGTACGAAGGCACCGACAATCCCGCCTCGGCCATGCAAGCCTATCTCGACTGGGAGTTCGGCCTGGTCGAGCAACTCGGCCGCGACGGCACTCATGGCTTTCAGGTCATATGAAGTATTGCTGAACGAGAGGTAAAGAAAGCGCGTGCCCGATTACAATGACGGTCGCGTTTTCTTTTGAAACGGTTCTCATGCAACACATCCCGCCGCGCGCAGTCGGCGCACTGCTCGTCAACACTACCATCTGGGGCTTGTCCTGGATCGCCTTCAAATCCCTGCAGCAGCAGGGCATCCATCCGCTGTGGGCGACCGCGATCATCTTTTCCTGCTGCACCATCTGGATGCTGCTGCTCAAGCGCAAATCGCTGCGCGAGATCGGCAAGCATCCCGAGCTGATCTACGTTGCGATCGCCTCCGGCCTGACCAACACCGCCTTCAACGGCGCGGTGGCGTTCGGCGACGTGGTGCGCGTGGTGCTGCTGTTTTACCTGATGCCGATCTGGGCCGTGATCCTGGCGCGGCTGGTGCTGCATGAGCCGATCACGCAGCGCGCCTTGCTGCGGATTGCACTGGGTCTGACCGGCGCCGTCATTGTGCTGTACCAGCCGACCATCGGCGTGCCGTTGCCGCACGACCTGGCCGACTGGGTGGCGCTGGCCGGGGGCTTCTTTTTTGCCGTCAACAACATCATGTTGCGTCGCCTGCACGGCGTCGCCGACGGTGCCCGCGCGGTCGCCATGCTGAGTGGCGGCGCGCTGCTGTCGATTGTCCTCGGCGCAGCGCTGGCGGCGTCCGGACTGATTGCCTGGCCCGAGGCCATCGGCGCGCCCTCGGTGCCGACGCTGGCGCTATGGTCGGTGCTGTTCATGGTGTCCAACCTGAGCCTGCAATACGGCGTGTCAAGGCTGCCGGCGAATATCACGGCGGTGGTCATGCTGGTGGAAATCATCATCGCCTCGGTGTCGGCGTGGCTGTTCGGCGCGGCGGAATTGCGCGTCCAGGATCTGATCGGCGGCGCCTTGATTATCGCCACGCCGTGGCTGGTGCGCGACCGGCGTACGGCTACGCCTGGCTGAGAACGTTCAGCCGGCCAGCATCACGCGGTTGCGGCCGCCTTCCTTGGCGCGGTAGAGCGCTTCGTCGGCACTGGCGATCAGTTTCTGGCGCGCCTGGTCGGCCGGCATGCTGCGATCGGGCGGGGTTTGCGCGGCGGCGCCGATGGACACGGTCACCTGCAGCGCTTCGTCGGCGCCGACGATCTCGATGGCCTGCTGGGCCACGCTGGCGCGGATGCGTTCGGCGATGCGCTCGGCGTCGCTGAGTGTCGCCTGGGTCAGCAGCACGATGAATTCTTCGCCGCCGTAGCGTCCCAGCGAGTCGCTCAGGCGCAATTCCTTCTTGATGCGCGTTGCCACTTCGCGCAACACGTCGTCGCCGCTTTGGTGGCCGAACTTGTCGTTGACGCGCTTGAAGTGGTCGATGTCGATAAACAGGCAGGACAGCGCCGAACGGTCGCGTTGGGCGCGGCCGATTTCTTCCTGCATGCGTTGTTCGATGTAGCGGCGGTTGTTGACGCCGGTAAGCGGGTCGGTCAGGCCGATGTGCTTGAGGCGCTCATTGTTGATGACGTTTTCGAGACAGATCGCCACCACCGAGGCCAACCGTTCGATGAAGTCGGTCGCCAGGTTGCCGGTGAAACGGCCTTCATGGGCGCTGCCCAGGGCCAGGTAGCCGATCAGGGTCTGATGGCGCGTCAGCGGCAGAATCGCCACGCTGGCGGGCTGGTAAAACGGAAACAGCGACTGATGCAATTCGTGCTGGTAGGGGCCGAGCGTGGGTTTCTCCAGCGGCAGGGCGGGGCCGTTTTCTGGCAGGAACAGCAGATTGGGATATTCGTCGAGACCGATTTGCAGGTCATGCAGGATGCGGCGCACGTCGAAGGCGAAGTCGACCAGCGTCAGAGTGACGATTTCCAGGCTGAAGGTGTTGGGCATCAACAATGACACCGTTTCGATCAGGTCGCGGAATTCGCTGGAGCCGATCAGGCGCAAATCGAAGGCCTGATGGCGCTGCATGATCTGCTGATTGATGCGGGCCTGTTCCAGCAAGTCCTGCAACTCGGCGTGCAACTGCTGGTTTTCCACCAGCAATGCTTGGGTGTCGACAGCGCTATTCATCGTGGTCCGGTCTTGTGCCGTTTTTGCTTGTTTCCCTTGATACCCTCAACGCAGGCCTGAGCCGCGTTCCCCTGCCCGGCAGGCGATTTGCTGCGGACGCACAAGCTTACCACCAGCGCGCCGCGATTGGCTTACAGCGTACTGAAAAAACGTTCGCCCATTTCTTCCAGGCCGAGCGACTGCAACACGTCTTGCAGGCGTTCGGTCGGCCGCTTGCGCGGCAGGTCCTTGTAGCGAGCGATGATCAGTTCGTTCTTCATCGAATGTTCCCAGCCGACCAGTTCGGTGACGCTGACCTGGTAGCCGTGCGCTTCCAGTTGCAGGCAGCGCAACACGTTGGTGACCTGGCTGCCGAATTCGCGCGTGTGCAACGGATGGCGCCACAACTCGGTCAGCGAAGTGCGTCCCAGCGAGGCGCCCTTGTTGCGGTTGAGCACCGAGGCGACTTCGGCCTGACAGCACGGCACCAGCACGATGAATTGCGCATGCTTTTTCAGCGCGAAGTGGATGGCGTCGTCGGTCGCCGTGTCGCAAGCGTGCAGGGCGGTGACGACGTCGATCTGTTCCGGCAGGGCGGGCGAGACTATCGAGTCGGCCACCGACAGGTTGAGGAAGGACATGCCCGGGAAGCCAAGACGTTTGGCCAGCTCGGTCGATTTCTGCACCAGCTCTTCACGCGTCTCGATGCCGTAGATGCGTGAATTGCTTTCCAGCGCCTTGAAGAACAGGTCGTACAGGATGAAGCCGAGATAGGACTTGCCGGCGCCGTGGTCGACCACGCTGACGTCGGGATGTGCGTTGCGGATTTCCTGCAGCAGCGGCTCAATGAACTGGTACAGGTGGTAGACCTGCTTGAGCTTGCGGCGGCTGTCCTGGTTGAGCTTGCCGTCGCGCGTCAGGATGTGCAATTCCTTGAGCAGCTCGATCGACTGGCCCGGACGGATTTCCGGGATCGTGGCGGCGGCGTTGGCGCCGCCAGCGCCTGCGGCAGCGCCGGCCGCCGCAGGTTTGTTGTGCTTCTTGCTGCTCATGAGAACGATGCTGACTTTAAATTTAGACGTTGAACAGGAAGTTCATCACGTCGCCGTCCTTGACCACGTATTCCTTGCCTTCGGCGCGCATCTTGCCCGCTTCCTTGGCGCCGTTTTCGCCCTTGTAGGCGATGAAGTCCTCATAGGCGATGGTTTGCGCGCGGATGAAGCCGCGTTCAAAGTCGGTGTGGATCACGCCGGCGGCTTGCGGGCCGGTGGCGCCGACCGGAACCGTCCAGGCGCGCACTTCCTTGACGCCCGCAGTGAAGTAGGTCTGCAGGCCGAGCAGCTTGAAGCCGGCGCGGATCAGGCGATCCAGGCCCGGCTCTTCCATGCCCATGTCGGCCAGGAAGTCGGCTTTGTCGGCGTCGTCGAGGTCGGCGATTTCCGATTCGATGGCGGCGCAGATGGCGACGATCGGTGCGCCCTGTTCCTTGGCGTAGGCGGTCAGCTGGTCCAGCAGCGGATTGTCGGTGAAGCCGGTGTCGGACACGTTGGCCACGTACATGGCAGGCTTGGCCGTGATCAGACACAGCGGCTTGATCAGCGCCATTTCTTCAGCGTCGAGGCCGAGCGCGCGTACCGGTTGGGCGTCGTCCAGGGCCGGCATGATGCGTTCCAGCAGCGCCACCAGCTTGGCGGCGTCCTTATCGCCCGAACGGGCTTTTTTCTGTTCGCGGTGGATCGCCTTCTCGACAGTGCCCATGTCGGCCAGCGCCAGTTCGGTCTGGATCACGGCGATATCGTCCAGCGGACTGACCTTGCCGGCGACGTGGATCACGTTCGGGTCTTCAAAGCAGCGCACCACGTTGACGATGGCGTCGGTTTCGCGGATGTGGGACAGGAACTGGTTGCCCAGGCCTTCACCCTTGGAAGCGCCCGCCACCAGGCCGGCGATGTCGACGAATTCCACGGTGGCCGAGAGGATGCGTTCCGGCTTGACGATCTCTGCCAGCGCCTGCAAGCGCGGATCGGGCACTTCGACCATGCCGACGTTCGGTTCGATGGTGCAGAACGGATAGTTTTCAGCGGGAATGCCCGCCTTGGTCAAGGCATTGAACAGGGTCGATTTACCGACGTTGGGCAGGCCGACGATGCCGCATTTGAGGCTCATGACAAAATTCTTTCTTAATCAAAAGCGGTATTGTATCAAGTCGGACGGCCGATCCGCAGGTTTGCTGTGGCTGGCACGACCTCATGGGCAAGCTTTCTGCTGCGACGCAAAAACATAAGAAATGCATGCCAGGTCGCCGAGATTGGTCAGTTGAAGTGTTGTCAATTTGTTTCAATACGTTAAATGCCCAGTGTGTCGTTGGATTGTATTTACACTGCCTATTGCCACGCCGGAAGCAATTGCTGTTTTTGCTCTACAATGTCGCCTTTGGAGAATTCTTGGTATCCGTCTTGCCTAACATCGTAGAAATCCGCGACTTGCACTTTGGTTATGGGGACCGCCCGATTTTGTCGGGCCTCCGCATGGACTTCCCGCGTGGAAAAGTGATTGCCGTCATGGGCGGTTCCGGCTCCGGCAAGACCACCATCCTGCGCCTGATCGGCGGGCAATTGCGTCCGCAATCGGGTACGTTGACGGTCGACGGAGAGAACGTGCCGTCGCTCGACACCCGCGATCTCTATCGCCTGCGCCGCAAGATGGGCATGCTGTTCCAGAATGGCGCGCTGTTTACCGACATGACGGTATTCGACAACGTCGCCTTCCCGCTGCATGAACATACCAACTTGCCGGAAGAACTGATCCGCGACCTGGTGCTGCTCAAGCTCAACGCGGTCGGCCTGCGCAATGCCGCCTCGCTCAAACCGGCCGAGATTTCCGGCGGCATGGCGCGCCGCGTGGCGCTGGCCCGGGCGATCGCGCTGGATCCCGCGCTGATCATGTATGACGAGCCGTTCGCCGGGCTTGATCCGATTTCCATGGGCGTGACCGCCAACCTTATCCGCAAGCTCAACGATGCACTCGGCTCGACCTCTATCCTGGTCTCGCATGACGTCAACGAGTCGTTCGGCATCGCCGACTATGTGTACTTCCTGTCGGCGGGCAAGATCGTCGCGCAAGGCACGCCGGACGAGATGCGCGCCTCGCAGGACCCTTATGTGAAGCAATTCGTGCACGCCGAGGCCGACGGTCCGGTGCCGTTCCATTATCCGGGTCGCTCGCTGGCAGAGGATGTTGGCCTGGGAGGACCTCAATGATCGCTGGTTTCCTGGGCGGCATCGGCCGCTCCGTGCGCGAATTCGTGCTCGGACTCGGTTTCGCCGCACGCATGTTCTGGACCGTGATCCGTTCTTCCGGCGGCCTGTGGCGCCGTCCGCGCCTGATCACCGACCAGATCCACTTCATCGGCAACTATTCGCTGGTCATCATTGCCGTGTCGGGCCTGTTCGTCGGCTTCGTGCTCGGCTTGCAGGGCTATTACACACTCAACAAGTACGGTTCCGAACAGGCGCTGGGCCTGCTGGTGGCCCTGTCGCTGACGCGCGAACTGGGTCCGGTCGTTACCGCCTTGCTGTTTGCCGGCCGTGCCGGCACTTCGCTGACTGCCGAAATCGGCCTGATGAAAGCCGGTGAGCAGTTGTCAGCCATGGAAATGATGGCCGTCGATCCGCTGCAGCGCGTGGTCGCGCCGCGCTTTTGGGCCGGTGTTGTTGCCATGCCCGTGCTGGCCGCAATTTTTAGTGCCGTCGGTGTGATGGGTGGTTATATTGTAGGTGTACTGATGATCGGCGTCGACGAAGGCGCGTTCTGGTCGCAGATGCAGGGCGGCGTCGATGTCTGGAACGACATCGCCAACGGCGTGCTCAAGAGCATTGTTTTCGGTATTGCGGTAACCTTCGTTGCCCTTTATCAAGGCTATGAAGCCAAGCCGACCCCTGAGGGCGTTTCGCGCGCCACCACGCGCACGGTCGTGATCGCTTCGCTGATGGTGTTGGGATTGGACTTCCTGTTGACGGCGCTGATGTTCAGCTGAGCAGGACGGCCGGGAATGATGAGGGCAAGTCCGCAGCGAACTTTATTACGGGCTTCGATTGATTTTTAGGATGGCAGTGTATGCAACGTAAAACATTAGACGTGTGGGTGGGCTTGTTTGTCTTGCTGGGAGCGGCCGCGCTGGTGTTCCTCGCACTCAAGGCGGGCAACATGAGCTCGTTCTCGTTCAACCAGAAGACCTATTCGATCACGAGCAAATTCGACAACATCGGCGGCCTCAAGCCGCGCGCGCCGGTCAAGAGCGCCGGCGTGGTGGTTGGTCGCGTTGACGCAATCCGGTTCGACGACAAGACATTTCAGGCATCGGTGACGCTCAACATGGACGAGCGCTACCAGTTCCCAAAGGATAGTTCCGCCAAGATCCTGACTTCAGGCCTGCTTGGCGAGCAATACATCGGTATCGAACCGGGGGGTGATGTAAAAAATCTGGTGGCAGGTGACACGATCAAGATGACGCAATCGGCGATCGTGCTGGAAAACCTGATCAGCCAGTTCTTATATAGCAAGGCAGCAGAGGGAAAGGATAGTCCAAAATGAAAATAACAGCTCGCATCGGAGCGCTGGCCATGGTCGCCGCGCTCAGTGGTTGCGCCACTTCGCAAAACCCGAACGACCCGCTTGAAGGCTTCAACCGCGCGATGTTCAGCTTCAACGACACCGTCGACAAGGTGGCGCTGAAACCAGCCGCGCAGGCATATCAGTTCGTCCTGCCCAATTTTGTGCAAACCGGTATCGGCAATTTCTTCGGCAACATCGGCGACCTCTGGTCGGCGGTCAACCAGATCCTGCAAGGCCGCGTCGAAACCGGCGTCACCAGCTTCATGCGCGTGGCGGTCAACACTACCTTCGGTCTGGGTGGCGTGCTCGACGTCAGTACCGAAGCCCGCTTGCCTAAACAGAAGTCCGACTTCGGCCAGACACTGGGCAAATGGGGCGTAGGCTCCGGTCCATACGTCGTGCTGCCGCTGCTGGGGCCGTCGACGATTCGCGACACTGCTGCGTTGCCGGCCGATTTCTACGGCGACCTGTGGACTTACAAGAAGCCGGTACGCTGGCGTAACGTCGGTTCGGTGGTGCGTGTGATCGACAGACGCGCACAATTGCTGGACGCTTCCAACCTGCTGGAAGACGCCGCGTTGGACAAGTATGATTTCGTCCGCGACACGTATTTGCAAAGCCGTCAGTCCCAAATCGACGGCAGCAAGGACGATCAGCGCGGCAAGGAAGAAGTCGTCAAGCCGTAACCGGCACGCGACCAGCATTACAGGTGAATCCGGCCGGGCGCGATGATCGCGCCTGGCCTCACTTGAAAATCCGGAGAATGCAACCAACTTGTATCTCCGGTATCCGTTTGGAACCCGCCGGGCACGCGCCGCAGAATTGTGGCAAAGTGCATTGACAAAGCCCTCCGGATCATCCCGGACGTGGCTGCAGCGGGCAGCGGCGCCTTATTTATGAATGGATCGTAGACTATGAACATGCTTACCAAATTTCTGGCGATTGCCTTGTCGGCTTCTGCGCTGACCTTCGCTTCCGCCGCTTCGGCGCAGGAAGCGCCCGATGCGCTGGTCAAGCGCATCAGCGAAGATGTGCTCAACACAGCAAAGACCGACAAGGACATCCAGGCCGGCAACATCAACCGCATCGTCGCGCTGGTGGAAGAGAAAATCCTGCCCTACGTCGATTCCGAGCGCATGACCGCGCTGGCGGCAGGCCGTTACTGGCGCCAGGCCACGCCGGAACAGCAAAAGCAGCTGATGACCGAATTCCGCAGCCTGCTGATCTACACATACTCAGGCGCACTGTCGCAGGTCCGTGACCAAAAGATCGAATACAAGCCGCTGCGCGCCGATCCGGCCGACACCGAAGTGGAAGTCCGCTCGCAAGTGATCCAGTCGCGCGGCGAGCCGATCCAGCTGAGCTATCGTCTCGAAAAATTGTCGTCCGGTTGGAAAATGTATGACGTCAACGTGATGGGCGCCTGGCTGGTGGAAGCCTACAAGGGGACGTTCAACAGTGAAATCACCAAGGGCGGTATCGACGGCCTGATCAAGACCCTGACCGACAAGAACAAGCAGCTGGCTGCCCGTTCCTCGACCAAGAAGTAATCGGGACCGACAGGAAACCTGCCATGTTCAAGCCGGACGCCTCCCTTACCGCCGACAACGCCAGCGCCACGCTGGCGGCCGGCCTGCTGGCCATTGCCGGCGGCCAGTCGGTGATCGACCTGAGCGGCGTCGCGACCGTGGATTCGTCCGCTGTCGCCACTTTGCTGGCATGGCAACGCGCCGCGCGGCAAAAGGGGCTGACGCTGCAATTCGGCGTGCTGCCGGCCAACCTGCAAAGCCTGGTCGACCTGTACGGCGCCGCGTCGCTGCTGGGCGCGCCGACTTCCGCATCCGACCGACACCACTGATCTCCCGCAGGCCGCCGGCAAAGCCGGCAGCCGCTTCCCCCCATTCCGGCTGCAAGAGCGGAAATCCCCTATAATCCAACGTTTCGCTGCACCGCTTGTTGCCTTGTCGCAAAAGGCCGGCAGCCTGATTCGTTCCCTTTTTGCTTACTCTGACGCGTCCCGCATACGGACCAAAAAATGGCAGCTCTACAGATCAACAACGTCGAAAAACGCTACCAGTCGCTGCAGGCGCTGGGCGGAGTTTCGCTCTCGATAGAAGAGGGTGAATTTTTCGGCTTGCTCGGCCCCAACGGCGCCGGCAAAACCACGCTGATTTCGATCGTGGCCGGCTTGAACCGCGCCGATTCCGGCTCGGTCACCATCCACGGTCACGACGTCGTCACCGATTACCGCGCGGCGCGCACCAAGCTCGGCGTGGTGCCGCAGGAGCTGGTGTTCGACCCGTTCTTCACCGTGCGCGAAACGCTGCGCATGCAATCCGGCTATTTCGGCCTGAAGAACAATGACCGCTGGATCGACGAGGTGATGGATAACCTCGACCTCACCAACAAGGCCGACACCAACATGCGCGCGCTGTCCGGCGGCATGAAACGGCGCGTGCTGGTGGCCCAGGCGCTGGTTCACAAGCCGCCGGTGATCGTGTTGGACGAGCCGACCGCCGGCGTCGACGTCGAGTTGCGCCAGACCTTGTGGAAATTCATCGGCCGCCTCAATCGCGAGGGCCACACCATCGTGCTGACCACGCACTATCTGGAAGAGGCGCAGGCGCTGTGCAATCGCATCGCCATGCTGAAGTTCGGCAAGGTGGTGGCGCTCGATTCGACGGATGCGCTGATCAAGCGCATTTCCGGTTCGCAACTGGTGCTGAGCCTCAAGTCGGGCAGCTTGCCTGATAGCCTGCGTCCGCTGGTGACGCATCCCGAAGAGTTGCTGTCGGGCCGCAAATACACGTTGCGCGTGAACGACTACAACGACGTCGAACCGATTCTGGCGGCATTGCGCGAAGGCGGCGCCGTGATCGACGACATGCAGTTGCAGCAGGCCGATCTGGAAGATGTCTTCATCCAGATCATGGGAGGCGTCAAATGACCGGTTTTCAAACACTGTTTTACAAGGAAGTGCTGCGTTTCTGGAAGGTCGCCACGCAAACCGTGACGGCGCCGATCATGACCGCCATGCTGTACCTGCTGATTTTCGGCCACGTGCTGCAAGACCGCGTGCAGGTGTATCCGGGCGTGCAATACACCGGCTTCCTGGTGCCCGGCCTGGTCATGATGAGCGTGCTGCAGAACGCCTTCGCCAACAGCTCGTCGTCGCTGATCCAGTCCAAGATTACCGGCAACCTGGTGTTCGTGCTGCTGACTCCGCTGTCGCACTGGGAAATGTTCGGCGGCTATGTGCTGGCGGCGGTTGTGCGCGGCCTGATCGTCGGCGCCGGCGTGTTCGTGGTGACGGCGTGGTTTGGTCACCTGAGCTTCGTGGCGCCGTGGTGGATCGTGATCTTTGCCCTGCTGGGCGCGGCCATTCTCGGCACCATGGGACTGGTCGCCGGGATCTGGGCGGAGAAGTTCGACCAGTTGGCGGCGTTCCAGAATTTCCTGATCGTGCCGCTGACTTTCCTGGCCGGCGTGTTCTATTCGATCCACTCGCTGCCGCCATTCTGGCAAACGGTCTCGCATTTCAACCCGTTCTTTTATATGATTGACGGTTTCCGCTACGGCTTTTTCGGGCAGTCCGACGTCAATCCCGTGATCAGCCTGGCGATTGTTGCGGTGTTCTTCATCGCGCTGTCGACGCTGGCCGTACGGATGCTGAAGAGCGGCTACAAACTGCGCGCGGGCGCACATTGATGACTACGTTCAACGTCCGCCATTTACCTTGATTACCTAGTGAAGAGCCGCATCATGCTACCCACACCTGAACTCGTTAAGAATTACATCGCTGCCGGCCTGGCCTGCTCGCACCTCGAAGTCGAGGGCGACGGCCAGCACTTCACCGCCGTCATCGTGTCCGACTCCTTCGCCGGCAAACGTCTGATCCAGCGCCATCAGCTGGTTTACGCAGCGCTCGGCGATCGCATGCGCGAGGAAATTCACGCCCTGTCGATGAAGACCCTCACTCCCGAAGAATTCCAGAAATAAGGCCAGGTTTAGTTATGGACAAGCTCTTAATCCGCGGCGGTAACCGCCTTTCCGGCGACGTCGTCATTTCCGGCGCCAAGAACGCAGCGCTGCCTATCTTGTGCGCGGGCCTGCTGACCGCCGACAACCTGCATTTGTCGAACATCCCGAACCTGCAGGATGTAAGCACCATGCTCAAACTGATGCGCCAGATGGGTTTGCGTATCGAGCAGGAGCAAGACAGCAACAAGGTCACGCTCAACGGCGGCGACATCACCAAACTGGAAGCGCCGTATGAACTGGTGAAGACCATGCGCGCCTCGATCCTGGTGCTCGGTCCGCTGCTGGCGCGCTTCGGCGAAGCCAAGGTATCGTTGCCGGGCGGCTGCGCCATCGGGTCGCGTCCGGTCGACCAGCACATCAAGGGGCTGCAGGCGATGGGTGCGGAAATCACCATCGATGCCGGCTACATCTACGCCAAGGCCAAGCGCCTCAAGGGCACCCGCATTGTGACCGACATGATTACCGTCACCGGCACCGAGAACCTGCTGATGGCGGCGGTGCTGGCCGACGGCGAGACTGTGCTGGAAAACGCCGCGCGCGAACCTGAAGTCAGCGATCTCGCGAACCTGCTGGTCGCGATGGGCGCGAAGATCGAAGGCATTGGCGCCGACCGCCTGGTGATCCAGGGCGTCGACAAGCTGCACGGCGCATCGCACACCGTGATCGCCGACCGTATCGAAACGGGCACCTTCCTGTGCGCCGTGGCGGCCGTGGGCGGCGACGTCACACTCAAGAACACGCGCAGCAGCCTGCTCGACGCTGCGCTCGACAAGCTGCGCGAAGCCGGCGCCATCCTGACTTCCGGCGACGACTGGATCCGCGTGCAAATGTCGCGCCGTCCGAAGGCGGTCAGCTTCCGCACCACCGAATACCCAGGTTTCCCAACCGACATGCAGGCGCAGTTCATGGCGCTGAACTGCATTGCCGAAGGCACCAGCCACGTCACCGAAACGATTTTTGAAAATCGCTTCATGCACGTGCAGGAAATGAACCGCCTCGGCGCCGCCATCGACATCGAAGGCAACACCGCCATCGTAAAGGGCGTGGAAAAATTCATCGGCGCGCCGGTGATGGCGACCGACCTGCGCGCCTCGGCATCGCTGGTGATTGCCGGCCTGGCCGCACAAGGCGAGACATTGATCGAGCGCATCTATCACCTCGACCGCGGCTACGATCGCATGGAAAACAAACTGTCGTCGATCGGCGCACAGATCGAACGCGTTAAATAATCGATAGCAAACAATGACTCAGCAACTCACACTCGCCCTGTCCAAAGGCCGCATCTTCGAAGAAACGCTGCCGCTGCTCAAGGCCGCCGGCATTGAAGTCACCGAAGATCCCGAGACCTCGCGCAAACTGATCCTGCCGACCAACGACCCGGCCGTGCGCGTGATCATCGTGCGCGCCTCGGACGTGCCGACCTATGTGCAATATGGCGCCGCTGATTTCGGCGTGGCAGGCAAGGACGTGTTGCTCGAGCATGGCGGCGAAGGCCTGTACCAGCCGATCGACCTGAACATCGCCAAGTGCCGCCTGTCGGTTGCGGTGCAGGATGGCTTCGACTACGCCAGCGCGGTGCGCCAGGGTGCGCGCCTGCGCGTGGTCACCAAGTATGTCAAGACCGCGCGTGAACACTTCGCGTCCAAGGGCGTGCACGTCGACCTGATCAAGCTGTACGGCTCGATGGAGCTGGGCCCGCTGGTCGGCCTGTCCGATGCCATCGTCGACCTCGTCAGCACCGGCGGCACGCTGCGCGCCAACAAGCTGGTGGAAGTCGAACACATCATGGAAATTTCGTCGCGCCTGGTCGTGAACCAGGCTGCGCTGAAACTGAAACGCGAACGTCTGCAACCGATTCTGGAAGCATTCGAAAAAGCCTCGCAGGCCAACGCATAAACACCAGCACGAACGTATTGAAAGCACCGAAGGCGACATCATGGGCATAGCTATCCGCAAACTCGATTCCACCGACGCCGGCTTCAGGCAGAAGCTGTCGTCTGTGCTGGCCTTTGAAGCCGGCGAAGACGAGGCCATCGATCGCGCCGCCGCCGGCATTCTGGCCGACGTCAAGGTACGCGGCGATGCAGCCGTGCTGGAATACACCAACCGTTTCGATCGCCTGTCGGCGACGGCAGTTTCCGCCCTGGAAATCGGCCGAGATGAATTGAAGAAAGCATTGGACGGTTTGCCCGCAGCACGTCGCGCCGCCCTGCAGACCGCCGCCGATCGCGTGCGCGCCTACCATGAGCGCCAGAAGAAGGAGTGCGGCTCCGATGGTTTCCTCTACACCGAAGCCGACGGCACCGTGCTGGGCCAGAAGGTTACGCCGCTGGATCGTGTCGGTATCTACGTGCCGGGCGGCAAGGCTGCCTATCCTTCATCGGTGCTGATGAACGCCATCCCGGCCAAGGTTGCCGGGGTGCAGGAAGTCATCATGGTGGTGCCGACGCCGGACGGCGTGAAGAATGAACTGGTGCTGGCCGCTGCTGCCATCGCCGGCGTCGACCGCGTGTTCACCATCGGCGGCGCGCAAGCCGTTGGCGCGCTGGCCTACGGCACCGACACCATTCCGCAAGTCGACAAGATCGTCGGTCCCGGCAATGCCTACGTGGCCGCCGCCAAGCGTCGCGTGTTCGGCACGGTCGGCATCGACATGATCGCCGGTCCTTCGGAGATCCTTGTGATCTGCGACGGCAGCACCGATCCCGACTGGATCGCCATGGACCTGTTCTCGCAAGCCGAACATGACGAACTGGCACAATCCATTCTTCTGTGCCCGGACGCCGATTACATCGCCAGGGTGGAAGCCAGCATCAACAAGCAACTCGATGCCATGCCGCGCAAGGATGTGATCCGCACCTCGCTGACCGATCGCGGTGCGCTGGTCAAAGTGCGCGACATGGACGAAGCCTGCGAGATCGCCAATGCGATCGCCGCCGAGCATCTGGAAATTTCCACCGAACAGCCGCAGCAATGGGCCGACAAGATTCGTCATGCCGGCGCCATGTTCCTCGGTCGTTTTTCGTCCGAAGCGCTGGGCGATTACTGCGCCGGCCCGAACCACGTGTTGCCGACCTCGCGCACTGCACGTTTCTCGTCGCCGCTGGGCGTCTATGACTTCCAGAAGCGCTCCAGCATCATTCAGGTCAGCGAAGCCGGTGCCCAGACCTTGGGCAAGGTTGCCGCCGAACTGGCTTACGGCGAGGGCTTGCAGGCGCACGCCCGTTCCGCCGAGTTGCGCCTCAAATGACATTGCGACTGCGCCCGACAGGTCGGCGATGAGCTGGCGCGACCGCGTTTTTTGCGAAGATGCGCTGGACGGCTTGGCGCGCATTCCCGATGGCGAGATCGACCTGCTGATTGCCGATCCGCCGTATGGTCTCGGCAAGGATTACGGCAACGACTCCGACAAGCTCGACAACGACGCTTATCTGGCGTGGACCGAGCAGTGGATCGACGCTGCACTTCCCAAGCTCAAGCCCAACGGCAGTCTTTACATCTTCCTGACCTGGCGTTACTCGCCGGAGATTTTTGTGATGCTCAAGCGCCGCATGACCATGCTCAACGAAATCGTTTGGGACCGCCGCGTGCCGTCGATGGGCGGCAGCACACGCAAGTATTCGTCGGTGCATGACACCATCGGCTTCTTTGCGCGCGCCAAGGACTATTACTTCGACCTCGACGCCATCCGCATTCCCTACGACGCCCAGACCAAGAAGGCGCGCTCGCGCTCGATCTTCGTCGGCGCCAAGTGGCTGGAGATGGGCTACAACCCGAAAGACGTCTGGAGCGTGTCGCGCCTGCATCGCGAGCACAAGGAGCGCGCCGACCATCCGACCCAGAAGCCGCTCGAAATCGTCGAGCGCATGATCAAGGCCTCGTGCCCGCCCGGCGGTGTGGTGCTCGATCCCTTCATGGGCAGCGGCACCACGGCAGTGGCGGCAAGGCGTTGCGGCCGCCAGTTTGTCGGCTTTGAACTGAACCCGGCCTATTGCGCGCTGATTGATCAGCGCGTGGCCGACCTCGACTCCACTTCGACACTGACATCCGATGAGCAAGTCCCTGGTTGAACGCATCATCCGCGCCGACGTGCGCGCACTGTCCGCCTACTCGGTGCCGGATGCCGCCGGCTTCGTCAAACTCGACGCCATGGAAAACCCGTACACGCTGCCGCAGACCCTGCGCGACGAGCTCGGGCAACGTCTGGCCGCAGTGGCGCTGAATCGTTATCCGGTGCCGTCCTACACGCTGCTCAAGGAAAAGCTGTGCCGCCACATGGGCGTGCCGGCTGGTTTCGACGTGCTGCTGGGCAATGGTTCGGATGAGTTGATTTCCATCGTCTCGGTGGCATGCGCCCAGGCCGGTGCCAAAGTACTGGCTCCCGAGCCGGGCTTCGTGATGTACGGCGTGTCGGCGAAATTCGCTGGGCTTGAATACATCGGCGTGCCGCTCAAGGCCGACTTCACGCTCGACCGCGACGCCATGCTGGCGGCGATTGCCGAACATCGGCCGGCGATTACGTATCTGGCCTATCCGAACAACCCGACCGGCACGCTGTACGACGCCGCCGATATCGAAGCGGTGATCCGCGCGGTCGGTGACGACGGCATCGTGGTGGTCGATGAGGCCTACCAGCCGTTCGCGCAGGAGAGCTTCATGCCGCGCTTGCCGGAATTCAACAATCTGGTGGTCATGCGCACTGTCTCCAAGCTCGGCCTGGCCGGCATCCGGCTCGGCTACATGGCTGCGAGCGCCGCCTTGTTGCAGGAATTCGACAAGGTACGCCCGCCCTATAACATCAACGTGCTGACGCAGGCGGCGGCCGAGTTCGTGCTTGACCACACCGCAGAACTGGATCGCCAGGCGGCCGCGCTGCGCATGGCGCGCAGCGATCTGGCGGCGGCGCTGGCTGGGCTCGGCGGCGTGGAAGTGTTCCCGTCCGCGGCCAATTTCCTGCTGATCCGCATGGCAAATGCGGATAAAGTATTCACCGGACTACTGCAACGTAAGGTATTAGTCAAAAATGCCGGTAAAATGCATCCATCGCTGCAAAATTGCCTGAGAGTCAATGTCAGTACACCCGAAGAGAATTCCCTGTTCCTGATCGCCTTGAAAGAAACGCTTCAAGAGCGCATATAGGAATTACTTTTGTAATGTCTGTTTTACCCTGATCATGTCAACTCCACGAACTGCAGAAGTCGTCCGCAACACCAACGAGACGCAAATCCGCGTCGCGATCAACCTGGATGGCACCGGCCAGCAAAAGCTGGACACCGGTGTGCCTTTCCTCGATCACATGCTGGACCAGATCGCGCGCCACGGTTTGATCGACCTCGACATCGAGGCCAAGGGCGACCTGCACATCGACGCGCACCATACCGTGGAAGACGTCGGCATCACGCTCGGCCAGGCCTTCGCCAAGGCCATCGGCGACAAGAAGGGCATCCGCCGTTACGGCCATGCCTATGTGCCGCTGGACGAAGCGCTGTCGCGCGTGGTGATCGATTTCTCCGGCCGTCCCGGCCTGGAATATCACATCCCCTTTACCCGCTCCATGATCGGCGGCTTCGATGTCGACCTGACCAGCGAGTTCTTCCATGGTTTTGTCAATCATGCGCAAGTCACGCTGCATGTGGACAATCTGCGCGGCATCAACGCGCACCATCAATGCGAAACCGTATTCAAGGCTTTTGGCCGCGCCCTGCGCATGGCGATCGAACTCGATCCGCGTTCGGCGGGAACGATTCCTTCCACCAAAGGCAGCCTGTAATGTGAGCCGGGCGGGACAGTCCGTCCCGCCATTGACACTTTCCGTGCTTTTGCATTTCTCGATATGAATAAAATTGTTGTAGTGGATTACGGAATGGGCAACCTGCGCTCGGTCGCGCAAGCTCTGCGTCATGTCGCGCCCGAAGCCGACGTGCGTATCTCCGGCGAAGTCGCCGACATCGAAGCGGCCGACCGCGTGGTATTGCCGGGCCAGGGCGCGATGCCGGACTGCATGCGCAGCCTGCGCGAGTCCGGCGTGCAGGATGCGGTCATCGCTGCCTCGCGCAACAAGCCGCTGTTCGGCGTGTGCGTCGGCGAGCAGATGTTGTTCGATTGGAGCGAAGAAGGCAATACGCCCGGCCTCGGCTTGCTGCCAGGCAAGGTGGTGCGCTTCCAGCTCGACGGCCAGATCCAGGAAGACGGTTCGCGTTTCAAAGTGCCGCAAATGGGCTGGAACCGCGTGCATCAGAAAGTCGCGCATCCGCTGTGGCAAGGCGTTGACGAACAGGCCTACTTCTATTTCGTGCACAGCTATTACGCGCAGCCGGCCATCAGCGCGCATGTCGTCGGCGAGACTGTCTACGGTGCGCCGTTCGCCTGCGCCGTGGCTCGCGATAATATTTTTGCAACACAATTCCATCCGGAAAAAAGTGCTGCTGCGGGTTTGCAGCTGTACCGGAATTTCGTACACTGGAAACCTTGATTTTTGCTTAATTCTTGCGCATTACTTTTTTCCACCGCCGGGCCACCCGTATATCGAATATATTGCGCTGACCTGTCCTTCACTTACTCAACGTCATTACCGTAGCCATGCTGCTGATACCTGCCATCGACCTGAAAGACGGTCATTGCGTTCGCCTGAAGCAGGGCGATATGGACCAAGCCACCGTATTCTCCCAAGATCCCGCCGAAATGGCGCGTCACTGGCTGCTGCAGGGTGCGCGTCGCCTGCATCTGGTCGACCTCAACGGCGCCTTCGCCGGCAAGCCGAAAAATGAATCTGCCGTCAAGGCCATCCTGAAGGCGGTGCGTGATTTCGCCGTCGAGAACGACGTCGAGGAAATTCCCGTGCAACTGGGCGGCGGCATTCGCGACCTCGACACCATCGAGCGTTATCTCGATGACGGCCTGTCCTACATCATCATCGGCACCGCCGCGGTGAAGAATCCAGGCTTCCTGCATGACGCCTGCAGCGCGTTTCCAGGCCAGATCATCGTCGGCCTTGACGCCAAGGACGGCAAGGTCGCCACTGACGGCTGGAGCAAACTGTCCGGGCATGAAGTGATCGACCTGGCGCAGAAGTTCGAAGGCTACGGCTGCGAAGCCATCGTCTACACCGATATCGGCCGCGACGGCATGATGGGTGGCGTCAACATAGAAGCCACCGTGCGCTTGGCGCAGGCGGTCTCGATCCCGATCATCGCCTCCGGCGGCGTGCACAACATCAAGGACGTCGAAGCCCTGTGCGGCGTGCAGGACGAAGGCATCGAAGCGGTCATTTGCGGCCGTTCGATCTACGAAGGCACGCTGGACCTGAGTTCGGCACAGGATCGCGCCGACGAATTGACGGAGTCCGAAGGGGCCGGCAGCGAACCATCATGACACTCGCAAAACGCATCATCCCCTGTCTTGACGTGACGGCCGGACGGGTCGTCAAGGGTGTCAATTTCCTCGAGTTGCGCGATGCCGGCGACCCGGTTGAGATCGCGCGCCGCTACGACGAGCAGGGCGCGGACGAGATTACCTTTCTCGACATCACTGCTTCCTCGGACGGTCGCGGCCTGATCCTCGACATCATCGAAGCAGTGGCGTCGCAGGTCTTTATTCCGCTGACTGTCGGCGGCGGCGTGCGCGCGGTCGACGACGTGCGGCGCCTGCTCAACGCGGGCGCCGACAAGGTCGGCATCAACACGTCGGCGGTAACCAATCCGCAATTGGTGGAAGACGCAGCGAGCAAATACGGTTCGCAATGCATCGTGGTGGCGATCGACGCCAAGCGTACCGGCGAAGGCAAGTGGGAAGTCTTCACCCACGGCGGCCGCAACGCCACCGGGCTGGACGCGGTTGAGTGGGCGCGCAAGATGGCGCAACTCGGCGCCGGCGAAATCCTGCTGACCAGCATGGACCGCGACGGCACCCGCAGCGGCTTCGACCTGGCGCTTACGCGCGCGGTGTCGGAAGCGGTGGCGATTCCAGTGATCGCTTCGGGCGGTGTCGGCGGCCTCCAGGATCTGGCTGACGGCATCAAGCAGGGCAAGGCCGATGCGGTGCTGGCGGCAAGCATTTTCCATTATGGTCAACACACCGTGCAGGAAGCGAAACGTTTTATGGCGGATCAAAACATTCCGATGAGGCTGGCATGAGCATCAGTGCAAAATGGCTGAACAAAGTGAAATGGGACGAAGTCGGCCTGGTGCCGGTGATCGCCCAGGAAGTCGGCTCCAACGACGTGCTGATGTTCGCCTGGATGAACCGCGAAGCGCTGGCCCGTACCGTGCAGACCGGCGAAGCGGTGTACTGGAGCCGCTCGCGGAAGAAGCTGTGGCACAAGGGCGAAGAATCCGGCCACTTTCAGAAGGTGCACGAAATCCGCCTCGACTGCGACGAAGACGTGGTCTTGCTCAAGGTCGAGCAGGTGGCCGGCATTGCCTGCCACACCGGTCGTCATTCCTGCTTCTTTCAAAAATTCGAAGGCAACGCCGAGACCGGCGAATGGCAGACCGTCGAACCGGTCCTGAAAGATGACGAAGCTGTGCCCGAAAAAGAAAAACCCAAGCGTACCCGCAAAGCCACCCCCAAGGTAACGCCATGAGTGAAACACTGCGCCGCCTGGCCGATGTGATCGAGTCGCGCAAGTTGGCCAATGGCGGCGACCCCGCCACGTCGTATGTCGCCAAGCTCTTCTCCAAGGGTGACGACGCCATCCTGAAAAAAATCGGCGAAGAAGCCGCAGAGACCATCATGGCCGCCAAGGACGCGCGCGTCAGTGGCGACGCTTCGAAGGTGCTCTACGAGTGCGCGGACCTGTGGTTCCACTCGATGGTCATGCTGGCGCATTTCGACCTCAAGCCCCAGGACGTGCTCAACGAGCTGGCGCGCCGCGAGGGTTTGTCCGGCCTCGAAGAGAAGGCCGCTCGTCCGGCTGACGCGTAAGCCGATCCGACGAATAAAATTCACGACCGCACCACGGCAATTGACCGGGACACCCCCAGGAGGAGCAGCTTTGGATAACTGTATTTTTTGCAAGATCGCTGCGGGAGACATCCCGTCGAAGAAGGTCTACGAAGACGACGACGTGCTGGCGTTCCACGACATCAACCCGGCCGCGCCGGTGCATTTCCTGATTATCCCGAAACTGCACGTCGCCACGCTGGCAGACTGCGGCGAGAAACATGCGGCGCTATTGGGTAAAATGGCTCTGCTTGCGCCAAAGCTGGCGCAGGAGCAGGGATGCGGCTATCAGCTTGACGCGAGCGGCAACAAGACCGGTGGTTTCAAGACACTTTTCAATACAGGCCCGGACGGCGGCCAAGAGGTGTACCATCTCCACATGCATGTCATTGGCGGCGCCCATCCGTGGCGCACCAAGTCCGTGCTGCAGGGATAAGGACAGCGCATCCGGCCTGGCAGGAATATTGCAGTAAAGATTTATTTGAATACAGGGCACGCGTGTCCGCTTAGGAGAGAAAAATGGGTTCGTTCAGTATCTGGCATTGGTTGATTGTTCTTGTGATCGTCATGGTGGTGTTCGGCACGAAGAAGCTGGGCAATATGGGTTCTGATCTCGGCAAGGCCGTCAAGGGCTTCAAGGATGGCGTCAAGGGCGAAGAAGAAGATAAAGACAAGCCTGTTGCCAAGGATCAGACCGTCATCGACGTGCAAGCCAAAGACAAAGAAAAATCCGGCAGCTGAGTCTTCCGCCGACGCCCGCACCGCTTCGCCGCTTGTGGTTTGGCGAGGCTGCGCGGGCTATCGTTGTTTATGATGCCCCGCCAGCACCGCCCCGCGCACGCTGATTTTCTTGGCATTCACTTTCGATTGTTACCCTCGCAATGATTGATATCGGTCTTTCCAAACTGGCTCTCATCGGCGTCGTCGCGCTGGTCGTGATCGGTCCTGAGCGGCTGCCCAAGGTGGCGCGCATGGCCGGTTCGCTGTTCGGCCGCGCGCAACGTTATATCAACGAGGTCAAGACGGAAGTCAGCCGCGAGATCGAGCTGGAAGAGCTGCGCAAGATGCAAAAGGATGTGGAGGAAGCCGCCGGCGACGTTCACAATAGCATTTCCAAGAGCGTCACCGACGCCGGCAATTCCATCCACGACGCCTGGAACGACAGCAGTTCGGGCAGCAGCACCAGCTGGAGCACCACGCCGAGTCCGGAAGCGCTGATCATCAAGGCCAAGAATTTTCGCAAGAAGAAACTGGCGCGCACCTCGGGTGTTCCTTCGTGGTACAAGAACCAGAGCGGCCGCCGCACCCGCGTGATTTCCGCCGCGGCGCGCGTGGCCAAATATCGTCCTATCGGCGCCGGCAAATCGGCCGGTTTTTTCTAATCCCGATGGACTTGTTTTCCATCCCACTCCTGCAGTAATTCCATGGCCGAAGAACAGAAAACGTCAGGTAGCGAAGATACCTTCATTTCGCATCTGATCGAATTGCGCAGCCGCGTGGTGAAAGCGTCGGCCGCGGTGCTCATCATTTTCCTGTGCATGATGCCGTGGTCCGCGCACATCTTCGACCTGCTGGCGGCGCCGATGATCAGCGCGCTGCCGGTCGGCAGCAAGATGATCGCCACCGGCGTCATCACGCCGTTCCTGATCCCGGTCAAGGTCACCATGCTGATGGCCTTCATGATCGCGCTGCCATGGGTGCTGTACCAGATGTGGGCGTTCGTCGCGCCGGGTTTGTATTCGCACGAGAAGCGCCTGGTGGCGCCGCTGGTCATTTCTTCCTCGCTGCTGTTCCTCATGGGCGTGGCGTTCTGCTACTTCTTCGTGTTCGGCGTGGTGTTCCCGTTCATCAATAACTTCGCGCCGAAGTCGGTCTCGGTGGCGCCGGATATCGACAGCTATGTCGACTTCGTGCTGACCATGTTCCTGGCGTTCGGCATCACCTTCGAAGTGCCGATCATCGTCATCGTGCTGGTGCGCATGGGCCTGGTGCCGCTGGCCAAGCTCAAGCAGATTCGTCCTTACGTCGTGGTGGGTGCATTCGTCATCGCCGCCGTGGTGACGCCGCCGGACATCATGAGCCAGCTGATGCTGGCCGTGCCGCTGTGCCTGCTGTATGAAGTCGGCCTGCTGGTGGCGCCGATCTTCGAGAAGGCCACGCGCGCGCCGGAAGAGCGTGAAGACGCGGTTGGCAGCTGACCGGCACGAACCTCCGGCGTTAAAAAAGGCCACTGCATGCAGTGGCCTTTTTGCTTTGCGGCGGATTACTCCGCAATGATCAGCGGCACCTGGCGCAGCCAGCTCACCAATGGATAGGCATCCTTGAAGCCGACCAGAATTTCCTTGCCGATATCGGCTGGAATTTTTTTCTTCAGGCTTGATTCCTTCCAGACGATGAAATTCTTGAGCTTGATGTACTCGAGATGCGGACTGTCGGCGTCGAAACCCTTGGGTGGACGCGTCAGCTTGCCTTCTTCCTGCAAGCCGCCGTAGTTGTCCTTGATGGTCTTGTTCCTGAGTACCTTGCTGAAACCGGCGGCATCCTCGATCACGCGCTGGCGAATCGCCCGCAGGCGGTCCGACGGCGGCATGTATTCGCCGCCCGCGATCAGCAGCTGGCCATCGGCGTCGATGTGGAAGTAGTAAGCCGGACCGCCGCCCGAACTCGGCTTCTTCAGGCCGCTCGCCGTCAGCGATGCCGAGAAATGCGTCTTGTACGGGCTCTTGTCGTGCGAGAAGCGCATGTCGCGATTGATGCGGAACAGCGCTTTCTTCGGATTGCAGCCGGCCATGATGGGATCGAATTTGCTGATATCGGCGATCAGCCTGGTCACCAGTTCGAGGAACTCCGCACGCAGGATGTCGTAGCGCGGCTTGTTCATGACGAACCAGGCGCGGTTGTTGTTCTCCGACAGTTCGGCGAGGAATTGCGTCAGGTCACGGATATGCATGTTGCGTTCTTTCCTTACTCTCGTTCTTCACGTTTGAGCGGCGGGCGTTTGCCGACGACGATGTCCAGCGTGGCTTCCTGGGCCTTGCGCAGCACCGTCATCCTGGCCTTCTGGCCAGGGACCAGTTGCGCGATCAGATTCAGCATTTCGGTGGTGTCGGTGACCGGTTTGTCTTCCACGCTGATAAGGATGTCGCCCGGCTTCATACCGGCCTTGTCGGCGGGACCGTTCTTGAGCACGCCGGCGATGATGGCGCCGGTCTTCTTGGTCAGGCCGAAGCTCTCGGCCAGTTCAGGCGTGATGTCCTGCGGTTCAACGCCGATCCAGCCGCGCACCACCTGGCCATGGCTGATGATGGCTTCCATCACGGTCTTCGCGGTCGACACGGGGATCGCAAAGCCAATGCCGAGGTTGCCGCCGGTGCGCGAATAGATCGCCGTGTTGATGCCCAGCAGATTGCCGTTGGTGTCCACCAGTGCGCCGCCCGAGTTGCCAGGATTGATGGCGGCATCGGTCTGGATGAAGTTCTCGAAGGTGTTGATCCCGAGGTGATTGCGTCCCAGCGCCGAAATGATGCCCATGGTGACGGTCTGGCCGACGCCGAAAGGATTGCCGATGGCCAGCACGATGTCGCCGACGGTGGCCTGCTCGACGTGCGCCAGCGTGATCGCGGGCAGGTTCGGCAGGTTGATCTTGATGACGGCCAGATCGGTTTCAGGGTCGGTGCCGACCACCTTGGCCGACGCCTTGCGGCCGTCGGCCAGCGCGACTTCGATTTCATCGGCGGCTTCGACCACGTGGTTATTGGTCAGGATGTAGCCTTGCGGGCTGACGATCACGCCCGAGCCGAGGCTGGATTGCTTGTCGTCCTGCTGTTGGTCCTCGAACTGGTCGCCGAAGAACTTCTTGAAGAACGGATCATCCATGAACGGATTTTTTTGCGGCCGCGCTTCCGTCGTGGTGAAGATGTTGACTACCGAAGGCATCGCTTGGCGGGCCGCGTCGCGATAGGAGTTCGGCGTCGGTGCGCCCGGTGCGGCTTCCTGCATTTGCACCGTGGAGGAGGCGGAACGGACCCGGGAACCAAGCGACCCGCTCGCCCAATCGGGCTTCAAGGTAGCTACAATGAACCAGACCGCCAAACCGACAGTCACGGTTTGAGCAAACAACAGCCAAAAACGTCGCATATTGAAATAAAGATGAGGATGAAAGATGACCCTGCGCACAGCAAATAGGGAAGAGCTTGCCAACTACCTGGCGCAAACGCTGAATATCGCACAATACCGCGATTATTGCCCAAATGGGCTACAGGTGGAAGGGCGCGCCGAAATCGGCGTGGTCGTCAGCGGCGTCACTGCCAGCCAGGCGCTGGTCGAAGCGGCGCTTGATCTCAAGGCTGACGCCATACTGGTGCATCACGGCTATTTCTGGCGCGGCGAGGATGCGCGCGTCATCGGCACGAAGCACAAGCGGCTCAAGGCGCTGCTGTCCAGCGACGTCAATCTGTTCGCCTATCACCTGCCGTTGGACGGCCATCCTGAACTGGGCAACAACGCGCAACTGGCGCGCCAGCTGAGCCTTGTCGGCAACGACCGCTTCGGCGAAGACAAACTGGGTTGGCTGGGCATACCCGAAGCCGACGCCAATATCGCCACGGTCGGCGACCTGGCGCGCCTGATCGAACGCCGTCTCGGTCGCACGCCGCTGCTGATCGGCGACGCCGACCAGGTGCTCGGCAAGATCGCGTGGTGCACCGGCGCCGCGCAGGGCTTCCTGGGCGACGCCATCGCCGCAGGCGCCTCGGTCTATATCAGCGGCGAAATCTCCGAGCCGACCGTGCACCTGGCGCGCGAGACCGGCGTCGCTTACATCGCCGCCGGCCATCATGCGACTGAGCGCTATGGTGTGCAGGCGCTGGGGGCGCATGTTGCGGAACACTTCGGCATCCGGCATCAGTTCGTCGACATTGACAATCCGGTGTGACCGATTCCGAATGAAAAAGCCCGCATCGCGCGGGCTTTTTTTTCAGCAGCGCAGCGCGCTTATTTTTTCAGCGAATCGCGGATTTCGCGCAGCAGCACGATATCTTCCGGCGGCGCAGCGGGCGCGACTGGTTCTGCGGCCTTCTCATGCGACGCCAGGTCACGTGCCTTGTTGATCATGCGCACCATCTGGAAAATGATGAAGGCCAGGATCAGGAAGTTGATCAAAATAGTCAGGAAATTGCCATAGGCGAAGACCGCGCCGGCTTTCTTGGCTTCAATCAGTGTCAGCTGTGTGCCTTGGCCGTTGAGGGGCAGATAATAGTTGGCGAAATCCAGTCCGCCGAAGATCCGGCCCACCACCGGCATGATGATGTCCTGCACCAGCGATTCGACGATTTTGCCGAACGCGCCGCCAATAATCACGCCCACTGCCAGGTCGACAACGTTTCCCTTTAGCGCGAAAGTGCGGAATTCTTGCATCATGCCCATCTTTTTCTCCTAGAAATTGTTGCAAAACAATGCAGTCGGTTATATCGTGCTTCGATTAAAAAGTAAATTGCTGGCAATTTATTGCACAATACAAAGCACGAGACATTTTCCCTATGGGGACTTGAAATATCAAAAAAGTTCCATAAATTGCATTTCCCGAATCTTATTCGCTTTAAAAGGCATCCCAGGTTAGTTATAATCTAGGGTTGCTGGCAGTTCCGTGCAGTTTTCGTATTTTCACTAATTGGGGTTGGTATGAGTAACGAAAAACAGGTCGACTCCAGTCGACGCGGATTGCTTGTCGCGACTTGTGCGGCAGGTGGTGTGGCTGGATTGGCTACAGCGGGGGCTTTTGTTTCCACCTTTCAACCATCCGAGCGCGCCAAAGCCGCCGGTGCACCGGTTGAAGTAGATATTTCCACGCTCGCACCGGGCGAAATGCGCACCGTAGAGTGGCGCGGCAAGCCCGTATGGATCCTCAAGCGCACGCCGGAAATGATCGAGTCGCTCAAGAAGGTCGATGCCCAGGTGGCTGACCCGGAGTCCAAGCGCACCGAATTCTCGACCACGCCCGAATACGCCCTCAACGAATGGCGTTCGATCAAGAAGGACTTGCTGGTCGTGGTCGGCATCTGCCCGCACCTCGGCTGCTCGCCCAGCTCCAAATTCCAGACCGGCGCGCAACCGTCGCTGCCGGACGACTGGCAAGGCGGTTTCCTGTGTCCCTGCCACGGTTCGACGTTCGACCTGGCAGGCCGGGTCTACAAAAACAAACCGTCCCCAGACAACCTCCAGGTTCCACGGTACATGTTTGAAGGTGACACCAAACTGGTCATCGGCAAAGATGAGAAAGGCGAGGCGTAATCATGGCTGCATTCCAAGAAAAACAATTGCCCAAAGACGCACCGGTATCCGCTAAAGCACTGAACTGGGTTGACGCCCGCTTCCCTCTGACTTCCACTTGGAAAGCACACCTTTCCGAGTACTACGCTCCCAAGAATTTCAACTTCTGGTACGCCTTCGGTTCACTGGCGCTGCTGGTGCTGGTCATTCAGATCGTGACCGGGATTTTCCTGGTGATGCACTACAAGCCCGATGCCACGCTGGCGTTCGCTTCGGTCGAATACATCATGCGCGACGTCCCGTGGGGCTGGCTGGTGCGCTACATGCACTCCACCGGCGCGTCGGCGTTCTTCATCGTGGTCTACCTGCACATGGTGCGCGGCCTGCTGTACGGCTCCTATCGCAAACCACGCGAACTGGTCTGGCTGTTCGGCGTCGCCATCTTCCTGTGCCTGATGGGCGAAGCCTTCATGGGCTACCTGCTGCCATGGGGTCAGATGTCGTACTGGGGCGCACAGGTGATCGTCAACCTGTTCGGCGCGATTCCTTTTATCGGTCCTGACCTGTCGCTGTGGATCCGCGGCGACTACGTCGTCTCCGACGCCACGCTGAACCGTTTCTTCTCGTTCCACGTGATCGCCATTCCGCTGGTGCTGATCGGCCTGGTCGTGGCGCACATCATCGCGCTGCACGAAGTCGGTTCGAACAACCCCGACGGCGTTGAAATCAAGGAAAAGCTGGACGCCAACGGCGTACCGCTGGACGGCGTGCCGTTCCATCCTTACTACTCCGTGCATGACATCATGGCGGTTGCCGTGTTCCTGATCGTGTTCACCGCCGTTGTGTTCTTCGCGCCGGAAATGGGTGGCTACTTCCTCGAATACAACAACTTCGTCCCGGCCGACTCGCTGAAGACGCCGCCGCACATCGCACCGGTCTGGTATTTCACGCCGTTCTACTCGATCCTGCGTGCAACGACCTCCGACTTCATGGTCTACCTGATGGCCGGTGTCGCCGCCTACGTTGCGCTGCTGGTGTTCCGCTCCAAGCGCAGCGGCACCTTCAAGATCGCCGCGATCGTCATCGGCGTGGCCGTGATCGCCGGCATGGCCATCTTCGACGCCAAATTCTGGGGTGTCGTGCTGATGGGCGTGTCCGTGATGATCCTCGGCGGCCTGCCGTGGCTCGATCATTCGCAAGTCAAGTCGATCCGCTATCGTCCAAGCTGGCACAAATATGTCTACCTGGTCTTCGGCATCGCCTTCGTGGTCCTCGGCTACCTCGGCGTGCAACCGCCGACCGCCGTCGGCACCATGATCGCCCAGATCGGCACCTTCATCTATTTCGGCTTCTTCCTGTTGATGCCATGGTGGAGCGCATTGGGCCGGTTCAAGCCGGTTCCCGACCGCGTTACCTATCATCCGCACTAAGCCAGCCGCCAAGAGGATAAAAATGATATTGCTGAAAAGACTGATCGCGACTCTCGTGCTGCTGCCGGCGCTGGCTTACGCCAACGAAGGCGGTTACCCGCTGGACAAGGCGCCGAATCGCACCACCGATGTATCGTCGCTGCAAAACGGCGCCAAGCTGTTCGTCAACTATTGCCTGAACTGCCACTCGGCGTCAGCCATGCGTTACAACCGCCTGCGCGACATCGGCCTGACCGAAGACCAGATCAAGAACAACCTGTTGTTCACCGGTGAAAAAGTCGGCGATTTGATGAAGACCACCATGCTGCCGCAAGACGCCAAGGCATGGTTCGGTGCCGTACCTCCGGACTTGTCAGTGATCGCCCGCGCCAAGGCTTCTGAAGCCGGTTCCGGTCCGGACTGGATCTACACTTACCTGCGAACCTACTACAAGGACGACACCCGTCCGACCGGTTGGAACAACATGGTTTTCCCGAACGTCGGCATGCCGCACGTCCTGTGGGAACTGCAGGGCATTCGTGCACCGAAGTTTGCAGAAGAGAAAGATCCGCACGACGAAGGCAAGACCATTCACAAATTTGTTGGTTTCGAACAGTTGAAACCAGGCAAGTTGTCTGCGGTCGAATACGACAATGCGGTGGCTGATCTGGTCGGCTACTTGCAATGGATGGGCGAACCCGCGCAAAATACGCGTAAGCGCCTCGGCGTCTGGGTTTTGCTGTTCCTGGGCTTGTTCCTGGTGTTGGCATGGCGTCTGAACGCCTCCTTCTGGAAAGAAGTCAAGTAAAGCAGAGTTTTTCGTGCCCGCGCAGTCTGCGGGTGTACGTATCGGGGTGAGGCGTACGGCGTCTCGCCCCTTTGTTTCTAAGGCACTACAAAAATGATGGTTCTCTACTCGGGCACAACCTGCCCATTCTCGCAACGTTGCCGCCTTGTCCTGTTCGAAAAGGGCATGGACTTTGAAATTCGCGACGTCGACCTGTTCAACAAGCCGGAAGATATTTCGGTCATGAACCCATACGGCCAGGTGCCGATCCTGGTCGAACGCGACCTGGTGCTGTACGAATCCAACATCATCAACGAGTACATCGACGAACGTTTCCCGCATCCGCAGCTGATGCCGGCCGATCCGCTGATGCGCGCGCGTGCACGCCTGATGTTGTTCAATTTCGAAAAGGAATTGTTCATCCACGTCCACACGCTGGAAAACGAAAAGACCAAGGGTGCCGAAAAAGCCCACGAAAAGGCCCGCGCAGAAATCCGCGATCGCCTGACCACGTTGGCGCCGCTGTTCCTGAAGAACAAGTACATGCTCGGAGACGAGTTCTCCATGCTCGACGTCGCGCTGGCGCCGTTGCTCTGGCGTCTCGACCACTACGGCATCGAATTGTCGAAGACCGCAGCGCCGCTGATGAAGTACGCCGAACGCATCTTCTCGCGTCCGGCCTACATCGAAGCGCTGACGCCTTCCGAAAAGGTCATGCGTCGCTAATCAGCAGCACTGCAACACGCAGCATCAAGCACCATCGCGCCTCGCCGGTTGATCCACACAAGGACAATCGGCGAACGCATTTAAGACTGCCGCATCAGCGCGAGCGAGCGCAGTCCGTCTTTCCGGATCGGTTTACGTCATGCCAGAAGTGTCTACCAAACCCTATCTCCTGCGCGCCATTTACGAATGGTGCACTGACAACGGCTACACGCCACACATCGCGGTTGTCGTGGACGCCAGCACGCGCGTCCCCATGCAATTCGTCAAGAACGGCGAGATCGTCCTGAACATCAGCTTCGAAGCCACCAGCGGCCTCAAGATGGACAACGACTTCATCAATTTCAGCGCCCGTTTCGGCGGCGTCTCGCGCGACATCTCGGTCCCGGTCGAAAACGTCATCGCGATTTACGCCCGCGAAAACGGTCAGGGCATGGCCTTCGAAGCACCGTCCGTACTGGCCGTCGGCGACACTGAAGACGCCCCGGAATCCGCCCCGGCGCCGGGTCTGGCATCGGTCCCGACCGCAGAGAAAAACGACGCCGGCAGCAAGCCAGCACCCGATGATGAGCCGGAACCACCAAAAAAAGGTGGAAGACCTGTACTAACCAGAATTAAATAGGTTATAATCGCGGTCTCAGTTTTTGCTGGCTTAGCTCATCTGGTAGAGCACCTGACTTGTAATCAGGGGGTGGCGGGTTCAAGTCCTGCAGCCAGCACCAGTATTTAAAAGGCCCACCGCTCGGTGGGCCTTTTTCTTTTGCTCCGCAATGCACTTTTTTTTGCGGAGCAGGCTGTTTTTTGGTGATTTTATGCAGTCGCTAAAACAGGATAATTTTTACTCGCAAAAAAATAGCCCGAACTCATCGGGCTATTTTTTTGCCTACTAAGTCCGCTTCTGGCCGGAAGCGGACCTCACGACTCTTCTGATACAAGTACGTCAATATCTGAATACGTATCGATCTTTATTTCCCGATTTCATGAATCACTGTTTCTGGCTGACAGTGAATATGAAATTTAATACTCCATAAAGATGGAATGCTTACTGTGTCGATGTTCCGGCTTTCGTCTTGGCACAATAATCAAATGGCCTCAAGGCTTCTGGGCCTTCTATCTTCGCAAGCATGCCGCACAATTCACTCGGACTTACATCTGCAATGAATGTTGGAGACGCCGCGAAGATAATTTTTCTGCGCATCATATTTTTGATGGGAGTAGTGTGATTCTTTGCGTCCTCCCCACCCAAATATAAAGCCCAAGACAATTCGCGCATCCGTATCAAGGCTGGATATGGCAAGGCATCGTTGCTGGGATACGATGCCAATAACTCATCCATCGTCTTTTCAATTTTTGGTAGAACTTGCGGATGGCCTGTGGCTGCGGCGATTTGCGCTGCCCCGGTTCCCATCGAATCACGCCAAGATATTTCTTCGAAAGCTTGACTGGAATAGTCCTGTGATGCCGAGCCTAAACTGGCAAGTACTGATCTTGCCATAGGCCGGATATCTAAATCAGTAAACGTCTCCGATTGTTGCGGCTCCTTTGCAAACGCGGTGTTTGCTATCTCTTTAATCAAGGGCGCAGATACTGTGGGCAAGCGACTCACCAGATCCAATCCAGTTTCAGTTAGCTGGGCTACTTAAATATCCTCGTGCATTCATGATGGAGGAAAGACGCGTGAGGTCAGACTCTGGCGTGCAAACTGAACGTCCATCGCGAGATAGCGGCTGCGACATGAATTGCATGGCCCCCCATGATAAAGAGCCTCCTAACCGGTCTTTGCCATCTAGTTCCATAGCTGTAACTGCAGTCTTAATCATGGTGGCCTCACGCTCATTGGGCGTAACACAAGCGATCTGCGATGGCCATCCTTTTGCTTCGGTTTGACGCCAAATAATCGGTTTTTGCTCGTGGCTTTTTATTGTGGCCCATAAATACCCAATACCTACAGCAACCGCACCTATGCAAAGAAAAACGGCTATTTTTATCAGTTTGCGAATATCCATGGGCTTTTCTATTCTTAGTTTTTTCTCACAGAGCGGATATCCTCGATCAAAGTAGAGAGATGTTCTTTTGCATCTTCCAATTCAGATATCAGCAAAGCCCATCCGACAGATGCGTTTTCTTTTGTGATCATGACTTGGTCTTTTTTTCTAATGTCTGTTTCTGGCGGCGGTTTCAACAGGTGAGTGCAACATACTAAGGCTATGCGAATAGCAGGAGTGTTGCAATGGGGCGCCGAACAAGGATCATCTATACCGATAGCCAGAAGGCAATAATGTGGGATCGCTGGAG
>Ga0209437_100208_pt1 | contig 111481 bp, 94 predicted proteins | sample AraplaL_Cvi_mTSA_FD_184266 | JGI IMG/M metagenome (GOLD analysis project Ga0209437, IMG submission 184266) | Arabidopsis root microbial communities from the University of North Carolina, USA - plate scrape CL_Cvi_mTSA (SPAdes) (version 2) | ecosystem: Host-associated > Plants > Roots >...
ATTCCAATGGTGCGCGTTACGGCGTGCGCCGCTCCTTGCCGGGCATGCTGGGCGCCGTGTGTTCGGACTTCGTGCTGGTCGGTTCGGTGGCGCTCGGGCTGGGCGCGGTGCTGGCGGCGTCGGAGTTCTGGTTCTCGGTGGTCAAATGGATAGGGGCGATTTACCTGGCTTGGCTCGGGATCCGGTTGCTGCGCTCCAAAGGCGGACTGGATCTGTCGCGTGCCCAGGCCGACGATGGCGAAGCGGCGCCGTTGCGCATCTTCGCCAAATCCTTTTTGGTGGCGGTGACCAATCCCAAGGGCTATCTGTTCTGCTCGGCGCTGCTGCCGCAATTCATCAACGCGGCACAACCGCAATGGCCGCAATACGCGGCCATCAGCGTGGTGTTCGCGACGCTCGATTTTTCCGTGATGCTGGGCTATGCGATCGTCGGCGCACGCGCCGTCGGTCTGTTGCGCCGGCGCGCGGTGTTGTGGCTGGATCGTTCCTGCGGCGCGATTCTGCTGGCGTTGGCGGGCACCATGGCGTTTTATCGACGCGGGGCAAATTGAGCTACTTGCAAGGCGTAAAAAAACCGGCGAAATGCCGGTTTTTTTATTGCCGTACGTTGCCGGGTTACTGCTTCAGCAAGCTGCACTTCGATTCTGCGACAGTGGTGAAGGCCTGTTCGCCGGGAATGGTTGCCACCAGTTTCAGGTAATCCCACGGCTTCTTCGATTCGGCCGGCGACTTGACCTGGTACAGATACATGTCGTGGATGTTGCGGCCGTCGGCACGAATGTAGCCCTTGTTGTAGAAGTCGTTGATCTTCGTCTTCTTGAGCTCGGCCATGACCTTGGTTGAATCGTCGGTCTTGATCTCCGCGACCGCCTTCAGGTAGGTCGTGGTGGCGGAATAGGCGGCAGCCTGATGCGTGCTCGGCATCTTTTTCATCTTCAGGAAGAAGCGGTTGGCGAACTGGCGCGAGGCTTCATCCTTGTCCCAGTACCAGCTGTCGGTCATCATCAGGCCCTCGGCGTTGGCCAGGCCCAGCGCGTGAATGTCGTTGATCACCATCAGCAAGCCCACCAGTTTCATGGTCTTGGTGACGCCGAATTCCTTGGCCGCCTTGATCGCGTTGACGGTGTCGTCGCCGGCGTTGGCCAGGCCCAGGATCTGTGCTTTGGAGCCCTGCGCCTGCAGCAGGAAGGACGACATGTCGGAGGCGAACAGCGGGTGTTTCACCGAGCCCACCACGGTGCCGCCGTTGGCCTTGACCACCGCGCCGGTATCGCTGGCCAGCGCATGGCCGAAGGCGTAGTCGGCCTCCAGGAAGAACCATGATTTACCGCCTTGCTTGATGACCGCCGTGCCGGTGCCCTTGGCAAGGGCCACGGTGTCGTATTCATAGTGAACGGTGTAGGGCGTGCATTCCTCATTGGTCAGGCGCGCGCTGCCGGCACCGATGTTGATGTAGACGCGCTTCTTTTCCGCCATGACCTTGTTGGTCGCCAGCGCGGTGGCGGAGTTGACGCCGCCGATCAGCATGTCGAGGCCGCGCTGGTCGGCCCATTCGCGCGCCTTGGTGGCGGCGATGTCGGCCTTGTTCAGGTGGTCGGCGGACAGCACTTCGATCGGCTTGCCGAGCACCTTGCCGCCGAAGTCGGCCACCGCCATGCGGATCGCTTCGAGGCCGCCGGCGCCGTCGGTGTCGGCGTAGGGACCGGACATGTCGGTGATGAAGCCGATGCGGACGGCGTCGTCCGACACTTGCGCCTGTGCGGCGCCGGCGCAGACCAGCGCGGAAGCCGCGATCAGGCGGGCGAGGGTGTTCAGTTTGAATTGTGCTTGCATGTTGTCTCCTGGTTATCGATGCTTTCTGATGAAGCGATCTTTTTTGTGCTGCGGGTAATTCTTATTTTCCACGCCGCTGGTTGAGCAGCTTAACCGCAAAATCGACGCGCACGTCCTTGGCGGCGACCATTTGCTGCACCACCCAGTCCATTTCGTCCGCAGTCGCGCCGGCGGCGAGGCCGATGTTGCGCGCATGTAGCGCCATGTGGCCGCGCTGGATGCCTTCGGTGGCGAGCGCGCGCAGGGCGGCCATGTTTTGTGCGAGGCCGACGGCGACGGCGATCTCGGCCAGTTCTTGCGCCGATTTCACGTCCATCATCTTGAGCGCCAGGCGCGCCAACGGATGCGTCTTGGTGGCGCCGCCGACCAGGCCGACCGGCATCGGGATTTCCAGCGTGCCGACCAGGTAGCCGTCGTTGCCGATTTCCCAGGTGGAGAGCGAGGTGTAGTGGCCGTTGCGGCAGGCATAGGCGTGCGCGCCTGCTTCCACCGCGCGCCAGTCGTTGCCGGTGGCGACGATGACCGGATCGATGCCGTTCATGATGCCCTTGTTATGCGTGGCGGCACGGTAGGGATCGACGGCAGCGAAGGTATAGGCGTCGACGATGCGGTTGATGACGTCGGCGCCGTCGTAGTCGGCTGTCGTCAGCGCTTCCGGCGAGACGCGCACATGGGCGCGCGCCAGGCGCAGGTCGGCCAGGTTGGACAGGATGCGCAGGCGCACCTTGCCGCCGGTGATCTGTTCGATATGGCCGGCCACGGCTTCGGCCATGGTGTTGACGGTGTTGGCGCCCATCGCATCGCGCACGTCGACGATCAGGTGCACGATCACCATCGCGCCGCGCGGCGTATCGGGGAAGACGTGGACTTCAATGTCCTTGCAACCGCCGCCCAGGCTGATGAGCAACTGGTCGCGGCTGTTGGCGATGTCGATGATGGCCTGGCGATCCTTGAGGATGGCAAGGCGCGCACCGTAAGGATCGCTCACGCCGATCACCTGCACCTGGGCGCGCATCAGCGGCGCGCTGCTCGACGTGTGGAAGCCGCCGCAGTCGCGAATCAGCTTGGCCATGAAGGAGGCGGCGGCGACCACCGACGGTTCTTCCACCGCCATCGGCACCAGCACGTCCTTGCCGTTCAACTGGAAGTAACCCGCGACGCCCATCGGCAACTGGAAGGTGCCGATCACGTTTTCGATCATGCCGTTGGCGACGTCCAGCGGCAGCGCGGCCGGGTTGGCGAGCAGGGCGGTTTCTTCGGCGCTGAGGTTGGCGCGCTGGGCGAGTTGCTCCAGGCGCTGCTGCGGGTTGAGCGAACGGAATTGCGGGAGTCGGGAGTCGACGGTCATCTGTATCTACCTTTTTGTCTCGGTGTTGTCTTAGTCTTCTGCGCCGGCAGGCGCCGGATGGAATGCAGGCAAGAATAGCAGGCTGTACCCAATTATTTTGGTACACTTTTGACGAACAGTGCAGCAACTGTACCCAAGACACTTGTCCTGCGATGCAACATCCGTCCGGAGCCGCCATGCCCAGCGTTTCACCTTCTGCTTCCATTCCTTCCACGTTGACGCAACGTCTGGTACAACTCATCCGGCGCCAGATCAGCGACGGCGTCTACGCGCCCGGCAGCCGCCTGCCGTCGATCCGAGACATGGCCAAGACCCACGACTGCGCCAAGAACACCATCGTCAACGCCTTCGACTACCTGACCGCGCTGGGCGTACTGGAGCCGCGCCGCGGGTCCGGCTTCTTCGTCTGCGCGGCGCCGCCGGCGATCAAGGACGACGACGAAGCCTCGTCGCTGAGCCGTGCGATGGACGTGGTCTGGCTCATGCGCGAACAGTTGAAGAGCGACCCCGAGCATCTGCGGCTGGGCGACGGTTTCCCGCCGGTGGACTGGCTCAACGAAGTGCGACTCGACAAATTTCACCAGAAGGTGGTGCGCACCGGCCTCGGCGCCTTGTTCGGCTACGGTAGTCGTTTCGGTTATCAGCCTCTGCGCCAGCATCTGGTGCACCGGCTAGCCAACCACGGCATCGACGCGGCGGCCAGCCAGATCGTGCTCACGCACGGCGCCAACCAGGCGCTCGACATCGTGATCCGCAATTTCGTCAAACCGGGCGACCGCGTGCTGGTCGACGAGCCTGGCTATTACATGTTGTTCGGCAAGCTGAAATTGGGTGGTGCGCGCATCGTCGGCATCCCGCGCCTGGCCGACGGGCCGGACCTCGAAGTGCTGGAACGCGAACTGAAGATCGGCAAGCCATGCCTGTTCTTCACGCAGACGCTGGCGCACAATCCGACCGGCTCCGACACCTCGCCGCACAAGGCGCACAAGATCCTGCAACTGGCTGATCGCTACAACGCAATCGTGGTCGAGAACGACACCTTCGCCGATTTCAAGCCCAACGCCGCGCCGCGCATTTCCACGCTGGATCAGCTGCGCCGCACGATCTACGTCGGCAGCTTTTCGAAGTCGGTGTCGGCGGCGTTACGCGTGGGCTTCCTGGCCTGCCATCGCGACCTCGCCAGCGACCTTGCCGACATCAAGATGCTGGTGCACGTAAGCAGTTCCGAATACTGCGAGCGCACGCTCGACGTCATCCTCAGCGAAGGCCACTACAGCCGCCACGCCGCACGCCTGCGCGACCGCCTGACGCAGGCCACCGAGAGTTCGCGACGTCTGCTGGAGAACATGGGGGCGGAACTGTTCTGCTCGCCGGCGCAGTCGATGTACCTGTGGGCGGCGATGCCGGGCTATCCGGATTCCAAGGCATTGGCGCAGGCGCTGATGCGGCAGAACATCGTCACGGCGCCGGGCAGCATTTTCCATATCGATACCGAAGCGCCGTCGCGCTGGTCGCGCTACAACGTCGGCTTGCTCGGCGATCCGCGTTTCGCGGCGGCGATGCAGGGCTTGCCGCGCTGAAAAGCGTTCCGCAGGGCAAGCAGGGGCGACGCGCCGGTTTGCTCTAGAATGGATGCCTTTCCAGCGTCATCATTTTCCTTCCTATGCTAGTCAAACCACCCCTGCTGAGCGTCGCCGAAGCATTGAAATTCCTGCTCAAATCAGCCGTGCCGCTGAGCCAGACCGAAACAATTCCCACGCTGGAAGCCAACGGCCGCGTGCTGGCGGCAGCGCAGGTGTCGCAGATCGACGTGCCGGGCATGGACAATTCGCAGATGGATGGTTACGCCGTGCGCGCTGCGGAATGCGCCGGCGGCGAGACGCGCCTGCGGGTGTCGCAACGCATTCCGGCCGGCCATGTCGGCACCGCGCTGGAGCCGGGTACGGCGGCGCGCATCTTCACCGGTGCGATGGTGCCGCAGGGCGCGGACGCCATCGTCATGCAGGAAGCCTGCGAGTTCAGTAAAGATGCCGACGGCGACCATGTGATCGTGCGTCATGTGCCGCAAGCGGGCGAATGGATCCGTGAAACCGGTGAAGACATCAAGACCGCCGACACCATCCTGCCGGCCGGCGTGCGCCTGCGTCCGCAAGAGCTGGGACTGGCCGCATCGGTCGGTCTGGCGAACTTGCCGGTGCTGCGAAAGTTGCGTGTGGCGGTGTTCTTCACCGGCGACGAACTGACCATGCCGGGCGAAGCGCTCAAGCCGGGCGCAATCTACAACTCCAATCGTTTCCTGCTGCGCGGCCTGCTGGAAAACCTCGGTTGCGAGGTGAAAGACTTCGGCATCGTGCCCGATCAGTTGCAGGCCACGCGCGACACCTTGCGTGCGGCGGCGGCCAGCCATGACCTGATCATCACCAGCGGTGGCGTCTCGGTCGGTGAAGAAGACCACGTCAAGCCGGCGGTCGAGGCCGAAGGCCGCCTCAACATGTGGCAGATCGCCATGAAGCCGGGCAAGCCGCTGGCATTCGGCGAGATCAATCGCAGCAGTGACAACAATGGCAATAGTGGTGACAAGGCATTTTTCATCGGCCTGCCGGGAAATCCCGTGTCGACCTTCGTCACCTTCCTGATTTTCGTGCGGCCATTTCTGCTGCGCCTGCAGGGTGTGGAAAACGTCGCGCCGCGCACCTTGACGCTGCGCGCCGATTTCAACTGGCCCAAGGCAGACCGCCGCCAGGAATTCCTGCGTGCGCGCTTCAACGATGCCGGCGGTCTCGACCTGTTCCCGAAGCAGGGCTCGGGCGTGCTGACGTCCACCGTCTGGGGCGACGGCCTGATCGACAATCCGGCCGGCAAGACCATCGCCGAAGGCGACCTGGTGCGCTTCATTCCTTTCGATCACTTGCTGAATTAAGCACACCGATATTTCTCAGGACCTGAACACATGAAAATCGAACTCCGTTTTTTTGCCAGCGTGCGTGAAGCACTCGGCGTCACGCAAGAGATCATCGACTTGCCCGACCACGTCAAGACCGTCGGCGACGTGCGCGCGTTCCTGATGGGACGCGGCGGTCTCTGGATGGAAGTGCTGTCGCCGGAGAAGGCCCTGCGCATGGCTTATGACCACAACATGGTCGAACCTGGCACGCCGATCGAAGAGGGCGGCGAGGTCGCGTTCTTCCCGCCCGTGACCGGCGGTTGAGCAACGACATGTCATTGCCCAAGGACGACCTTGATCGCATCGCGGGCGCTACGCTGGCGCACTACGAAGGGCGCGCCGATGACTTCCGCAAAGGCACGCGCGACCACGACGTCAGCCAGAACATCAATGCCTTGCTCGACGCCATCGGGAAACCTGCGCCGCTGACGCTACTCGACTTCGGCTGCGGTCCGGGACGCGATCTGCAAACCTTCAGCAAGCTCGGCCACCGCGCCATCGGCCTCGACGGCACGGCGAGTTTTGTCGAGATGGCGCGCGCCGATTCGGGCTGCGAGGTCTGGCATCAAAACTTCTTTGAACTCGATTTGCCTGCCGCCCTGTTCGACGGCGTGTTCGCCAATGCTTCGTTGTTCCATGTGCCGGCCGCCGAGTTGCCGCGGGTACTCGGCCAGTTGCACGACACGTTGAAGCCGGACGGCGTGCTGTTCTGCTCCAATCCGCGCGGCAGCAACAGTGAAGGCTGGAGCGGCGGGCGCTATGGCTCGTATCACGATCTCGAGGCATGGCGCGGTTTCATGACGGCGGCAGGCTTTGTCGAAATCCGGCACTATTATCGTCCCGACGGTTTGCTGCGCTCTGAACAGGCGTGGCTGGCGACGGTGTGGCGCAAGCCTTCTTGATTTTTGCACCAGAAGATCAACCATGATTTTGCAGACTTTCTTCCTCTACCTTGCCGCCGTATTTGTGCTGACGGTCACGCCCGGTCCCAGCGTGCTGATGTGCATCACCAACGGCATCCATCACGGCGCACGCCGTGCGTTTGCGGGCGCGCTCGGCAGCGTGACGGCGGTGTGCCTGATCATGGCGGTGTCGGCGGCGGGACTCGGCGCAATTCTTGCAGTTTCGGAGAAAGTGTTTCTCATTTTGAAATGGTGCGGCGTCGCCTATCTCACGTATATTGGCGTGCGCACTTTTTTCTCGACCCAGAGCACGATAGAGGCAGGTCGCGATGGCGACGCTGAACCGACACGGAAATCGCGTGCAGGTTTGTTCTGGCAAGGATTCCTGGTCGGTGGCAGCAACCCCAAGGCGCTGTTGTTCTTCACCGCGTTCTTCCCGCAGTTCATCAATCCGCATGCGCCGCAGTTGCCGCAGTTTTTGGTCCTGGGTGCGACCTTCGTCTGTTTCGAATTGTTCTGGCTGACGTTCTACGCCCACTTCGCCGCACGCGTGGCGCCGTGGTTGCGTACGCCGGGCCGGGCGAAGATGTTCAATCGTATTTCCGGCGCGACCTTCATCGGCGCCGGCGCTTTGCTGGCGACAGTCAAGCGCAGTTAAAAAACAGCCGGGCGCCAACGTAGCGCGCGGCAAAAAACAGCAGGAAAAACAGGTGAGGAGACGCTCATACACCGAAGGGAGATACCTTGCACCTGACCACTGAAATTGCCAACTGGGCGGCACAGGACACACGCCTGCTGCTGTCCGTCCTTGTTGCGCTGATCGCCATCGTCCTGCTGATCAGCGTCCTCAAAATCGCTCCTTTCCTCTCGATCCTGCTGGGCACGTTCATCGCCGGCACCGGTGCCGGCTTGCCGCTGGAAAAGATCGCCTCCTCGTTCAGCAAGGGCGCCGGCAGCATCCTCGGCGAGGCCGGCATCATCATCGCGCTGGGCGCCATGCTGGGCGCGCTGATGGCCGATTCGGGCGCAGCCGACAAGATCGTCACGACGCTGTTGCGCTATGCCAAGGGAGCGGCGATTCCGTGGATGATGGCGCTGGTGGCGCTGGTGGTCGGTTTGCCGCTGTTCTTCGAAGTCGGGCTGGTGATGATGGCGCCGATCATCTTCGTGATGGCGCGCCGTTCGCAGCAACCGATTTTGCGCGTGGCGATTCCGGCGCTGGCCGGCATGACCACCTTGCACGCCTTGCTGCCGCCGCATCCGGGCCCGCTGATTGCAGTGAGCGCCTTGCATGCCGATCTCGGCACCACCATGTTGCTGGGCTTCGTGGTGGCGATTCCGGCGGTGATCCTGGCTGGTCCGCTGTACGGCATGTGGCTGGCGCCGCGCATGCCCATCGGCGAGCCGGAGCAGATCGGCGCCTTGTTCAAGGGCCAGCAGGCACCCGAGCTGCAACCGGGTTTCCTGCCGTCGCTGATCACGATCCTGTTGCCGGTGGTGCTGATGCTGGGCCGTACCATCGCCAAAATTTGGGTCACACCTGAAACCACCTTGTTTGAAATGCTCAACTTCTTCGGCGAGCCCATCATTGCGCTGACCGTGACGGTGCTGTTTGCCGTGATCGTACTGGGTTGGGCGCAGGGCACGGACCGTAACAAAGTCGGCGCCATCCTGCGCAAGGCCTTGCCACCGATTGCCGGCCTGCTGCTGACCATCGGCGCGGGCGGCGGCCTGAAGCAAGCCTTGCTGACCGCCGGCATCAGCGACACCATTACCAAAGTGGCGACCGGCACTCATGTGCCGTTGATCCTGCTGGCCTGGCTGATCGCCGTGGCATTGCGCCAGGCGACCGGGTCGGCAACTGTCGCCACGACTGCCACGGCCGGCATCGTCGCACCACTGGCGGCGAACCTGTCGGGCACGCACAATGCGCTGATGGCGCTGGCGATCGGGGCGGGGTCGGTGTTCTTCTGCCATGTCAACGACGCAGGCTTCTGGATGGTCAAGGAATACTTCGGGCTCGATCTCAAGCAGACCTTCGCTACGTGGTCGGTGATCCAGACCATCGTCTCGGTGGTAGGGCTGGGCATGACGTTGCTGCTGTGGGGCGTGCTGACCTGAGCATGCTTGCTCCGTACTGAACAAGTCCCGGCAAGTCCGGGACTTGTCGTTTGTGGGGCAGGTGATGCGGCCAGTTTAGGTACAATGGGCGCGATTCCATTTTTTCCGCTTTTTCCCAATTCTTCCATGCCGATCCGCGTCCAGACTGCCGACTTTGACCTCAGCACCGAGATTGCCGCGCTGCGCCTGAGCAATCCCAAGGTCGGCGCAGTGGTCAGTTTCGTCGGTACGGTGCGCGACCTCAACGAAGGCGCCAGCGTGCAGGAGATGGAACTCGAACACTATCCCGGCATGACCGAAAAGGCGCTGGAGCAGATCGTCCTCGACGCCAAGGCGCGCTGGGAAATTTTCGACGCACTGGTGATCCACCGCGTCGGTCCGCTGCAGCCGCTCGAACAGATCGTGCTGGTGGCGGTTACGGCGAAGCATCGCGGCGTGGCATTCGCTGCCTGCGAGTTCATCATGGATTACCTCAAGACACAGGCGCCGTTCTGGAAAAAGGAACAGACGCCGGAAGGCGCACGCTGGGTCGACGCGCGCGAGAGCGATGATCAGGCGCTGGCGAAGTGGCAAGCAAATTCTTCTTCGAACGCAGACTGATCCTTCTTCTCTACCAACAATAACAATATGTTCCGTCTGCCTACCACCGCCACTGCACCGTTCTGTCCCTCCGAAGTTTCCGGCAGCGTCTCCGTTCCGCCGCACGCCACCGTCTGGCAAAAACTCAAGGTCTACGTCGGTCCCGGCCTGCTGATTTCCATCGGCTACATGGATCCGGGCAACTGGGCGACCTCGGTGCAGGCCGGTTCGCAATTCGGCTACCAGTTGCTGTTCGTTGTGATGCTGTCGAGCCTGGCGGCGATCGTGCTGCAATGCCTGTGTGCGCGACTGGGCATTGTCACCGGCAAGGACCTCGCGGTGCATTCGCGCGAAAACTATCCGCCGGCGGTCGGCAAGGGCATGTGGGTGTTTGCCGAGCTGTCGATCATCGCCTGCGACCTTGCCGAAGTACTGGGCTGCGCGCTGGCGTTCAAACTCTTGCTGGGCGTCTCGCTGCCGGTCGGCGTGCTGCTGACGGCGCTCGATACCGTGATCGTGCTGGGCTTGCAGGGCCGTGGATTCCGCCAGGTTGAAGCGATCATCCTCGGGCTGGTGGTGACGATTGCGGTGTGCCTGTTTGCTCAGCTGGCGTTCGTGCAAGCCGACTGGCATGCGGTGGTGCAGGGGTTCGTGCCGTCGCTGACGGCGCTGGCCAGCCGCGAGCCGCTGTACCTGGCCATCGGCGTGCTGGGCGCCACGGTGATGCCTCACAACCTGTATCTGCATTCTTCCATCGTGCAGACGCGCGCGGTGAAGCGCGACCGCGCCAGCCTGCTGGAAGCGATCCGTTATACGCGCGTGGACACTGCCGTGTCGTTGCTGATTGCGATGGCGATCAATGCGGCCATCCTGATCCTGGCGGCATCGGCCTTCCATCGCAGCGGCCGCACCGACGTGGTCGACCTGGACGTTGCGTATCATTTGCTGGATCCCATCACCGGCACGTCGCTAGCGGCGATCCTGTTCGGCGTGGGCTTGTTTGCAGCGGGGCAGAGCTCGACCTTTACCGGCACGATTGCCGGTCAGGTGATCATGGAAGGTTTCCTGAAACTGAAAATCCCGTGCTGGCAGCGCCGCCTGATCACGCGCGGGCTGGCGCTGATTCCGGCGCTGATCGGCGTGCTGACATTGGGCGAACATTCGGTCGGACGTCTGCTGGTGCTCAGCCAGGTGGTGCTGAGCCTACAGTTGCCGTTTGCGATGTTCCCGCTGATCCGGCTGACCAGCCGGCGCGACCTGATGGGCGACTTCGTCAACCCGGTGTGGCTGGCCGCGCTGGTGTGGCTGTTGTTCCTCGGGATCAGCGCGGCCAATACCTGGCTGGTGGTTCAGCTGTTTATTTGACATCTTTGCGGTTGCCCGGCTCCAGCGTCACGGTGCAAGTCAGACCTGCCGCCAGCAACACATCCTTGGGTATTTCGTCGATCTGGATGCGCACCGGAATGCGTTGCGCCAGGCGCACCCAGTTGAAGGTCGGGTTGACGTCGGCCAGCAACTCGCGGCTTTGCGGATTGTCGCGGTCGTAGATGCCGCGCGAGATGCTGTCGACGTGGCCGCGCAAGGTGGCGCCGTTGATCAGCTGGATTTTTGCCTTGTCGCCGACGGCGACGTAGGGCAGCTTGGTCTCTTCAAAATATCCATACACCCAGAACGAGTGGCTGTCGATGATGGCGATCTTGGCGACGCCTGCGCTGGCGTAGTCGCCGCGACGCACGCTCAGGTTGGTGATGTAGCCGTCGACCGGGGCAATCACTTTGGTGCGGTCGAGATTCAGACGCGCACTGTCGCGCTGTGCCAGGGCGACCTGGTATTGCGCTTCGGCGCCGGCGACCTGGCTGCCCGCGTCTTCACGGTTTTCACGCGAGACCACCAGGCTGTCGAGGTCGGCGCGGCGACGGGCCTGGGCGCGGCGCATGTCGAGGTCGGCCTTGCGTGCGGCGAGGGCGGCTTCGGCCTGTTGCAGCGCCAACTGGTAGCGGGCAGGATCGATCTGCATCAGCAGGTCGCCTTTGTGCACCAGCTGGTTGTCGCGCACGGGCAGCTCGACCACCTGGCCGGCGACGTCCGGCGCGATGTTGACGACCTCGGCGCGTACGCGGCCGTCGCGTGTCCATGGCGAGACCATGTAGTGCTGCCACAGGCTCCACGCCAGGAAGATCGCGGCCAGGAAAATCAGCGCCGTGATGAGGAAACGAAAGATCGATTTGACCGACATGATGGATAACTCCCGAAGATTTCTATATTTTTGCTTAAGCGTAGATGGCGAGGCCGAGCAGCGCCGCAATGCACGTGAACAGACTCACGCGGAACAGCGCCGGATGCCAGACCAGGTTGTACAGGCCGATGCGCACCAGGATGCGGTCGGCGACCAGCGCGATGAGGCCGGCGACGATGACGGCCAGCAGCAGCGTCGGCACGTAGGCGTCAAAGAAGGAAATTTCACGCGGCATGGTTGGCTCCTGAAGTGGTGGCGGCGTCAGCCTGATGCATCGGCCGCAGCGGCGATTGCGGATCGAGCAAGGCGGTGCGGATGAAGTGCAGATAACTCAGCGTGCGTTGCAGGCGATGGCGTTCGCTGCGTTCACGGTAATGCGGGCCGATGGCTTGCTGGACTTCGGCAATGGTGCGGTTGTTGGCGTCGAGGACGGCCGCCAGCGTGGCCGGCGTCGGTTGGCTGAACAGCGCCGGCAAGGTTTCCCGCAAGCGGTCGAGCGCGGCGTAGGCGGCCGACGACAACAGGCCGGGATTGCCGCTGCGGATGCCGTGCAATTCGGTGCGCAGTTCAATGACGGCGTGGCCGATTTCCAGCGTGGAGAACATCCAGCCGAAGGCATCCTTGCGCAATGCCGGACGGCTGCCGGTGAGCATGGTGATCTGGTGCATCAGGTCGCGCGTGCCGCTTTCGAATTGCAGCGCGAGGTGCGCCAGCTTGCCGAAGCAGGCCTGCACGACCTGCTTGCGCAATTGTTTTTCAAGATGGCGCACGGTCCAGTCGGTGGTCGGCGGCAACAGCACCATGAAGGCCGCCGTGGTGACGATCAGCGACACCATCAGCGCGATCGACTCATTCAGATAACCGGCGGCGTTGAAGTGGGCGAGGTTGTCCGGCACCGCCACGAACGGGAAGAAGATGCAGATGCCAAGGCCATAACCGGCCAGCGTCGGTCTGGTGGTCAGCAGCACCGCCAGCATCAGCACCGGCGTCAGCGCTGCAGCCAGCATCCAGAAGCCGTCCATCTGCGGCACCACGTGGAAGGTGTAGAAGTATCCCAGCACCACTGCCAGCGCCACGCCCATGGTGACGGTGCGGGTAGCCTTGGCGGGATCCGGCGCGGCCGAGGTGATGGCGCAGAAGGCGGCGGCGTTGAGTGCGGCGACGTCGCCGCTGGGCCAGCCGCTCAGGATCCAGAACGTCGACAGGCCGATCAGCGTGATGGCGGCGCGGGCACCGGCGATGCCGGCGGTGACCATGCTGGTTTTGGGCGCATAGGCGTGTTCCCATTGTTCACGTTCATGGCGGCGCTGCACCAGGGAGGCGTAGGTCAGGGTGTAGGCGTGCAGCTCTTCGATCACGCGGTACAGCAGTTCGGAGGCGGTGTCGAAATCCAGCATCGCGTTGTCGTCGAGTTTCTGTGCATGGGTGTTGCGGGTGGCGCGCACGCGGCGCGGCAATTCCTGCTTGTAGCCTTCCAGCTTGAGCGCGGCATCGGCAGCGTCAATGGCAGTCATCACCGGTTCGCCGCCGCTGCGGGTCAGCAGGGGCTGGACTTCGCGGAAGTAGGGCGAGATCGCATCGATCACCAGTTGCGCCGATGGATTGCGGCTGTCGTGCAGCCGGTTCATCAACTGGTGCAGCGCGTGCACGCGCGTGGACAACGCCATGAACTCGCTGTTCATGCGCGTGAGGCGGCCGCTGCGCAGGCGGATTTCAGGATCTTCGAAGATGGCCGAACTGCGCAGCGCTTCGAGTCCGATGATGTCGCCGACAAAGCGCGCATTGGTGGTCTCCAGCGCCTTGCGGTCGGCGCTGCCGCCGAGCGTGTTGCCGATCAGGTCGACGAAGGCGGTGAAGCGGCCGCGGATGATGCGCACCAGGCCGGGCGCGCTGGCTTGCGGGAACACCAGCGCACTGACCACCCCGGCGCAAACAATGCCGACCGTGATTTCGGTCACGCGCGTCATCACCGAGTCGAAGGTCAGCGCCGGATTGAGTGCCGCCGGGATGCCGATCAGCGCCACCGTATAGCCCGACAGCACGAAGCCGTAGGAGCGGAAGTTGCGGTTGAGCGCCGAACCGAACGTGCACAGACCGATCCAGCAAGCGGTGGCGAGCAGGAACAGTTCCGGCGTCTGCGCGAACAGGCCGACGAAGACCACCACCGCCACCGAGCCGATCAGGGTGCCGATGACGCGATAGAAACTCTTGGCCAAGATCATGCCGCTTTGCGGCTGCATCACGATGAAGACGGTGATCAGACCCGAGCGCGGCGACTCGAGGTCGAGCGCGTAGCCGATGCCCAGCGCCAGCAAGCCGGCGAAGACCATCTTGAAGACATAGATCCAGTTGGGGAAATCGGTCTGCCACCAGTCGGCGGCGGCGTCGCGCAATTGCCGTCTGAACGACTGCGGGACCGGAGGATTGGCTGTGGCCGGGGTGCTCACTGCGCGGCTCCCACTTGCAGCAGTGCTGCCGGATCAGTTTCGGGAGCAGACACTTCCAGGCCGCCGCCGAGCGCGACGGTCAGGCTGGCATAAGCGGTCAGCTTCTGCGCCAGCAGTTGCTGCACGACTTGCTGCTGGTGTTGCCACTGGGTCTGCGCGGTCAGCACGTTGACGTAGTTGGTCAGGCCGCGCTGGTAGGCGCGCGTGGCGATGTCGATGTTCTTTTGCGCAGCCGCCACCGAGAGGTCGGCCTGCACTTGCTGGCGCTGGATCGCCTGCAGCGTGACGATCTGGTCGGCGATACTCTTGAGCGCCTGGCTCAGGAGCAGGTTGTAGTGTTCGACCTCCATGTCGTAGCCGGCGGTGGTGGCGCCGAGCTGGCCGCGCAGGCGGCCGCCTTCGAAGATCGGCAGCGAAATCGCCGGGCCGTAAGTTGTGGTGATGTTGGGCGCGCTCAGGAAACTCAGCAAGCCGCCGCCGGCCGCAGTCGGGCCGATGCTGGCCAGCAGGTTGATGTTGGGATAGAACGCCGCCTTGGCCACGGCGATGCCCTTGGCCGAGGCTTCCACGCGCCAGCGTGCGGCGCTGATGTCGGGACGGCGGCCGATCAGTTCTGCCGGCAGGGCGCTGGGCAGTCCGAGCACGGCCTGCAGGTTCATGACCGGGCGCGCGATGCTGTCGCCGGCGCCGGGACCTTCGCCGAGCAGGGCCGCTAGCTGATTGCGCGTGAGGGCGATATTTTCATTGAAGACTTCGATCTGGCGACGGGTTTCGGGTAGCGGTACTTCGGCCTGGGTGATTTCCATCTGGGTGCCGATGCCGCCCCTGAAGCGGCGGTTGGCGAGGTCGAGGATCTGTTGCTCCTGCTTCAGCGTCTCCTGGGTGCTGTCGAGCAGGCCGTATTGCAGCGACAGTTGGACATAAGTGCGCACCACGTTGCTTTCCAGTTCGAGCTGGGCGGCGCGGGCATCGGCGGCGACGGCGTGGATTTCATCCTGAGCGCGTTCTGTGGTGTTGCGGTTGCGGTCCCACAGGTCGAGGTTGTAGGACAGGCTCAGCACCGCGGTGTTGTTCCAAGTCAGCTTGTCGCGGAAGCTGGCGCCGTAATAGACATTGTCGGACCAGTCCTTGCGGCCGACGGCCGCGTCCAGCTGCGCCTGCGGTAATTCGCCGGCATGCGCGACCACGGCCATGGCCTGGGCCTGGCGCACGCGCGCGGCGGCAATCGCCATGTTGGGATTGCCGGCGACGGCTGCGACCACCAGGCGGTTCAGTTGCGGATCGGCATAATTTTCCCACCAGGCGCGCTTGGGCCAGCCGGCTTCGGCGCCGGCCTGGCGAATCGCGTTGCCGACGTCGAGCGTATTGGGCTGCTGAACGGCCGCCTGCGGCTTGATGCCGCCATTGTCGGCGCAACCGGCGAGGGCAATGCAGGCCGCAACAATCACGAGCGGCGCAACAATGAGGCGTTTGTCAGCAGAGGTCTTCATCGGACTATCCCAAAAAATGCAAATATCAAGCTTTTGTCATTCTATTTGGTAAAGATCAGCAGAAAAACCGCAGGAAACACAAAGGGTCTTTTCAATTATTGCAATAATGATTTTGTCATTTTGGGTAACAATGCAGCTTCCGGATCAGGGTTTTGTTGCTGCGCACACGCAAAACGACCGGATTGAAGACAGGAAAGACGGACAACTATGGATACTCTGCAAAACATGCGCATCTTCATGCGTGTTGTCGATGCCGGCAGCTTTACGCTGGCCGCGCAACAAATGGAACTGACCACCGCCCATGTGTCGCGCGCGGTAGCGGACCTTGAGCGCCATCTGCGCACCCGGCTGCTGAACCGCACCACGCGCCGCATCGCCCTGACCGAAGCCGGCGAACGCTACCTGCTGCGCTGCGAGCAGATCGTGTCGTACGTGCAGGAGGCCGAAGCCGAAGCCAGCGACGCCTATGTCCGGCCGTCCGGGCGACTGCGCATCCACACCATGACCAGCTTCGGGCAGCGCTATGTGATTCCGGCGGTGTCGAGCTATCAAAAACGCTACCCCGACGTCGCCATCGAGCTGACGCTGGCGCAGCGTGTGCCGGACCTGCTGGAGGAGGGCTTCGACGTCTCGCTGGTGCTGGCGCGCGAACTGCCGGATTCGGGATTGATCTTCCGCCAGCTGAGCAGCATCTACAGCGTCCTGTGTGCGTCGCCGCTGTACCTGGAAAAGCACGGCGCGCCGCAAAAACCGCAGGAATTGCTCAAACATCATTGCCTGCAGCTGGTCAGCCCGGTGTCGCCGCTGGACGAATGGGCGATGGAAGGCCCGGACGGCAAGGAAGTGGTCGCCATCAAATCCAACTTCCACGTCAATGTCGCCGAAGCCATGCTGCTGGCCCTGAAGGAAGGCATGGGCATCGGCGTGCTGCCGCTCTACTCGGCGGTGGACGCCTTGCGCGCGGGCACTATCGTGCGCGTCTTGCCGCAATATCGCATGCAGAACATGGGCGTATATGCGCTATACCCGTCGCGCCAGTACCTGGATGCCAAGATCAGTACCTGGGTGGACTGGATGCATGAAAGCGTCGACAAGGCCTTGCAGGACGATCACCAGGCGCTTGACCGGCTCACGGTTCATTCGCCATGATTGCGTATTGATAGAAGAAGACCAAAAGGAAATGACGATGCAGTGGATTGCGGTGGGCATGGGTGCGGCGCTTGGCGCCTGGTTGCGCTGGGGATTGAGCCTGTGGCTCAATGTTGCCGGTCAGGCGTTCCCCTTGGGCACGCTGGCGGCCAACTGGGGTGGTGGTTTCGTAATCGGTTTCCTGGTGGCGTTTTTTGAAGGGCATCAGGGCTTGCCGGTGGAATGGCGCTTGTTCCTGATTACCGGTTTCCTGGGTGGCCTGACAACATTTTCCACCTTCTCGGCGGAAGCCATGCTGCTACTGCAGCGCGGCAACTACTTGTTGGCGATCGCTCATTCCGGCTTGCATCTGCTTGGTTCTGTGGCCTTGTGCGTGGCGGGCTTTGCGGTGTATCGCGCGATGTTTGCGTAGTCGGGACGATGGATCGGCGTCCATGCCGGCCGATGCATCCATCTCGGAGAAGCGGAGCGCGGCACTGGCGGTCTTCGCCGGGCGCCTTCACGCCTCGGAGCGATCTGCCGGAAGTTGATCTGGATCAAATCCATCAGCCTTTCGCGGCCATACAGTCGGATGCTTCCTTGAAATACGTCTGCACGTCCCAATTTTCTAGGTATTCAAAATTCGGAGCGAAAGCACATTATGCGTCTCGACAAACTCACAACAAAATTGCAGGAAGCTCTGGCGGATGCCCAGAGCCGGGCTGTCGGCAACGACAACCAGTACATTGACCCGTCCCATCTTGTGCTGGCCCTGCTGGCCCAGGACGACGGCGGCGCGCGCTCGCTGTTGCAGCGCGCCGGCGTCAACGTGGCCGGACTGACTTCGGCGTTGCAGCACGCGCTGACGCGCCTGCCCAAGGTCTCGGGCACCGGCGGTGAGGTGCAGATCGGTCGCGAGCTGGTGGCCTTGCTCAACCTGGCCGACAAGGAATCGCAAAAGCACGGCGACCAGTTCATCGCCAGTGAAATGGTCTTGCTCGGCCTGGCCGACGACAAGTCCGACGCCGGCCGCGCCGCGCGTGAAAACGGTCTCTCGCGCAAGTCCCTGGAAGCCGCCATCAGTACCGTGCGCGGCGGCGCCAGCGTGTCCTCTCAAGAGGGCGAAGGGCAGCGCGAAGCATTGAAGAAATACACCCTCGACCTGACCGAGCGCGCCCGCAACGGCAAGCTCGATCCGGTGATCGGCCGCGACGACGAAATCCGCCGCGCGATCCAGGTGCTGCAACGTCGCAGCAAGAACAATCCGGTGCTGATCGGCGAACCCGGGGTGGGCAAGACCGCCATCGTCGAAGGCCTGGCGCAGCGCATCGTCAGCGGCGAAGTGCCGGACAGCCTGAAGTCCAAACGCGTGCTGTCGCTCGACATGGCGGCCTTGCTGGCCGGCGCCAAGTACCGCGGCGAATTCGAGGAGCGCCTGAAAGCCGTCCTCAAGGAAATCGCCCAGGACGAAGGCCAGACCATCGTCTTCATCGACGAGCTGCACACCATGGTCGGCGCGGGCAAGGCTGAAGGCGCAATGGATGCCGGCAACATGCTCAAGCCTGCGCTGGCGCGCGGCGAGTTGCATTGCGTCGGCGCCACCACGCTCGACGAATACCGCAAGTACATCGAAAAGGATGCAGCACTGGAGCGCCGTTTCCAGAAGATCATTGTCGACGAGCCAAGCGTTGAGGCGACCATCGCCATCCTGCGCGGCTTGCAGGAGAAATATGAAGTGCATCATGGCGTCGACATCACCGATCCGGCCATCGTCGCTGCGGCGGAACTGTCGCATCGCTATATCACTGACCGTTTCCTGCCGGACAAGGCGATTGATCTGATCGATGAAGCTGCCGCCAAGATCAAGATCGAAATCGACTCCAAGCCGGAAGTCATGGACAAGCTCGACCGTCGCCTGATTCAGTTGAAGATCGAGCGCGAAGCGGTCAAGCGCGAAAAGGACGAAGCCTCGCAAAAACGCCTGACCCTGATCGAAGAAGAAATCATCAAGCTCGAGCGCGAATACGCTGATCTCGAAGAAATCTGGAAAGCCGAAAAGGCCACGGTGCAGGGCAGCCAGCATCTGAAGGAAGAAATCGAGCAGATCCGTTTGCAGATGGAGGACGCCACCCGCAAGAGCGACTGGCAAAAAGTATCCGAACTCAAGTACGGCAAGCTGGCCGAACTGGAGAAGGCGCTGGAGACGCAGAACAAGCAGGATGCGGCGAGTGCGCAAACCGTCGGCAAGCCGCGGCTGGTGCGCACGCAGGTCGGCGCGGAAGAAATCGCCGAGATCGTCGCGCGTGCAACCGGCATCCCGGTGTCGCGCATGATGCAGGGCGAGCGCGAAAAACTGTTGCACATGGAACAGGTATTGCACGAACGCGTGGTGGGACAGGACGAGGCGATTGTTGCAGTCTCGGATGCAATCCGCCGTTCACGCGCCGGCCTTGGCGATCCGGGCAAGCCTTATGGCTCGTTCATGTTCCTCGGCCCCACGGGCGTCGGCAAGACAGAGCTGTGCAAGACGCTGGCGTCCTACCTGTTCGACACTGAAGAGGCGATGATCCGCATCGACATGAGCGAATTCATGGAGAAGCATTCGGTCGCCCGCCTGATCGGCGCGCCGCCGGGATATGTGGGTTATGAAGAAGGCGGTTATCTGACCGAAGCGGTGCGGCGCAAGCCTTACAGCGTGATTTTGCTGGATGAAATCGAGAAGGCGCATCCGGACGTGTTCAACGTTCTGCTGCAAGTGCTCGACGACGGCCGCATGACCGATGGTCAGGGTCGCACGGTGGACTTCAAGAACACCGTGATCGTGATGACTTCCAACCTGGGTTCGCACAAGATCCAGGCCATGGAGGGCAGCGATGCGGCGGTGGTGAAGATGGCGGTGATGGCGGAAGTCAAACTCCACTTCCGTCCGGAGTTCATCAACCGTGTCGACGAGATCGTGGTGTTCCATGCGCTCGACGAAAAGAACATCGGCGCGATTGCCAAGATCCAGCTGCATATCCTGGAGGCGCGTCTGGCCAAGATGGATATCGGTCTGGTGATTACCGACGCCGGATTGCAGAAGATTGCGGAGGCCGGGTTCGATCCCGTGTACGGGGCGCGGCCGCTCAAACGAGCCATCCAGCAGGAAATCGAGAATCCCTTGTCGAAGCTCATCTTGCAAGGAAAATTCGGTCCCAAGGACGTCGTGCACGTCAGTGTCAAAAACGGGGCACTTTCGTTTGAGGCGAATTGAAATGTCTTGATTAACTCTTTGTAATTATGCTATCTAGTTCCCTGATGGCCTGAGAGCAATACTTCGATAAAACGGGTATTTTTCAGGACTCAGGGAATTTTTTTATGTAAACGATTAAACTCTCTGACTCGGTGCCTGAAACACAAAGTGAGGCACCAAATGACGCTAAGTCATGTATAAAAAACAATAAAGCACGTGAATTATCCGTCTCAGACGACCGTGGCATAAGCAAGGGGTGAAATTCTGAAGCAATCTTCATTACAACGGCTGTTCATCTTGCCGTTTGTATTTCTGATGTTATGCCTGGTGGTGACGATAGGCTGGTTTCTCTATCGCGCCGGCGACGACGCCACCGAGGTACTGGCGCGCAATGCATTGATGGACACCATGGGCCGCGTCGGGCAGGCGACCGACCGGCAACTGTTGGGTGCGCGCGAGACGTTGCGGGTGGTGGCGCCGGATCCGATTCCGCCGGCCGAAAAGGGCGGTCAGCCCGTCTATATCCCGTTCCCCAAAGAAAAGGCTGCGCTGGAGGAGCGATTGTGGCTGGCCAACAGCCTGTTCGACGATCCCAGCTATGTCTATTTCGGCGGCGCCGACGGCAGTTTCCTGGGCGTCAAGCAGGAAGAGATGAATCTCTTCATGTATAGCACCCGCGATCCGCAAGGCAAGAATTATGTCTATCATTTGCGCGGTCCCGGCACCACGCCGACGCTGATCGCCACGCAGGATTACGAGCCGCGCAATCGTCCCTGGTATCGCCAGGCCATTGAGCGCAAGCAGGAAACCTGGTCGCCGGTGTTCACCGATTTTCGTCTCAAGTTCCTCGGCATCACCTTGTCCAAGCCGGTCTACTCGCCCGAGAACGTCTTGCTGGGCGTGGCCACCAGCAGCATCGGCTTGCGCCGGCTGAGCGAATTTCTGCAAGCCTTGCCACTGACCAGAAATGGCGTCGCCTTCATCATCGAATTGTCGGGCGACCTGATCGCCACCTCGGTGAACGAGCCGATCCACAAGGTCGACGGCGCCAATTTTGCGCGTCTGAACGCGGCGCAGAGCACCTCGCCCATCGTGCGCCAGTCGTATGCCGACCTGTTGGCGTACATGAAGACGCAAAAGTTGGAAAATGGGAAACTGGTGATCCAGTCGCTGCAGACCGACGGTCCCAAGACCGAACTGGCGTTCCGCCTGCATCATGACGACGCCGGGTTGGATTGGGTGGCGGTCAGCGCGGTAAGTCGTTCCGACTTCCTCGGTTCGGTGACCGGCGGCGTCTACCAGACGCTGCTGCTGGGCTTCATTGCCGTGTGTATGACGTTCGTGCTCGGCTTCGTGATCCTGCGCTGGGTGTTGCGCGACATCCGCAAGTTGACGCTGGCGGCCAAGAGCATCGGCAACGGCGAGCCTTTCCCGTCGCTTAATATCGACCGTCGCGATGAAATCGGCCAGCTGGCGCAAAGCTTCCAGGAAATGGAACGCAACCTGCGCACTGATCGCCTGACCAATGTGCTCAACCGCGATTCCTTCATCGCCCAGATCGACTTCCGCCGCCGCAAGGGCACGGAAGTGGCCCCGCTGCAATTTGCATTGCTGTTCATCGACCTCGACAGGTTCAAGTCGATCAATGACCAGTACGGCCACGACGAAGGCGACAAGGTGCTGATTTCGGCAGCGTCGCAATTGCAGCGCGCCTTGCGCAAGGAAGATTCAGTGGCGCGCTTCGGCGGCGACGAGTTCGTGGTTTATCTGCATGGCGTCTCGGATGAGAACATCGCCAAGTCGATCGCCGAGAAGATCCGCAATTTCCTCAATCAGCCGATTGAAGGGCGCGACGGCAATCAATATCACGTCGACGCCTCCATCGGCGTGGCGCTGTTTCCGCAAGATGGTCTCGATATCGAAACGCTGCTGCGCGTGGCCGACGAGCGCATGTTCGAGCAAAAGCGCATGCACAGGATTTTGTCATACGACGGCAAGGACAAGACCTGATGCCGGGCCATGCCGGTGTTCCGGCAAGAAAAAACCGTGCCTTGCGCACGGTTTTTTTTGGTCCGCAGGAAGCCGGTGTTCAGAGCAATTCGACGTTGGGCAGGTTCAGGTAGCTGGTCTCGCGCGTCGAGGCGACGAAATCGGCAAAGTAGGACTTGCCGGACAGTTCCGCCAGGCAGGCCGCATAGAGCCTGCCGGTCAGACCCTCGGGCGTGATTCGTTTGGCCAGCACGTAATCCCGGTTCAGGTAATTTTGCGCCGCCCACAGCGGCAGCGTGGCGATGCCGCGCCGGCTGGCCACCAGTTGCAGCATTGCCACCGTCAGTTCGGTGGTGCGGCGCTGCGTGGTGACGCCGGCCGGTTTCAGCACCTGGCGCACGACGTCGAGCATGTCGTCCGGTACCGGATAGGTGATCAGCGTATCGCTGGCGAAGTCTTCCGCCGTCAGGTAATCCTTTTCCGCCAGTGGATGGTCATGCGCCAGCAGCGCCACGATCTCGAAGCGGAACAGCGCGTGGTAGTCGACCGGTTCGTCGGTGTCGACTTCGGCCACGATGGCGACGTCGGCGCGGTGTTCGTAGAGCAGGCCGATGGGGTCGGCCTGAAAGCCGGAGACGATGTCCATGTCGACTTCCGGCCAGCGCTTGCGGAACACGTCCATCGACGGCATCAGCCAGTCGAAGCAGGTGTGGCATTCCACCGCGATGCGCAGTTGCCCGGCTTCCCCCTGCTGCAGGCGGGCCAGGTCGCGCTCGGCGTCGGCGATGCGCGGCAGCACCTCATCGGCCAGCCGCAGCAGGCGGTCGCCGGCCGGGGTAAAGCGCACCGGCACCGATTTACGCTCGAACAACTGCGTGCCGTGGTGGTCTTCCAGTTGCTTGATCTGGTGCGAGAGCGCCGATTGCGTGACGTTGAGCAACGCGGCGGCGCGCAACAGGTTGCCGGCTTCCCTGAGGGCTTGCAGTGTCTTGAGATGGCGCAGTTCGAGGATGGAATGCATTATTAGTAAAATTCAAGTTGATTCTTAAAATAAGTCGTTTGAATCATAGTCGATGTTCACGCAACATGCCAACCATCGGGATGGTGTGGCGATCGATTACGCTGTCCCCGTCATTTTTAAGGGGAATGGACGATGGCTGGTTCTGCTGCGCAGGGAGAATATGTCGCGCATGTGTTGGGTTTTCCGCGCATCGGCGCGCAACGGGAATTGAAATTCGCGATGGAGTCGTTTTGGAAAGGCGAATCCGCCGAAGCGCAATTGCACGCCACCGGCAAGGAATTGCGTGGCCGCCAGTGGCAGGCGCAGGCGGCCGCCGGCATGGATTACGTCACCGTCGGCGACTTCGCCTGGTACGACCACGTGCTCGGCACGCTGGCGCTGCTGGGAGCGCTGCCGACGCGCTTCGGTTTCGACGCCGGCAAACTCGGCCTGGCGGATTACTACACCATGGCGCGCGGCGACAAGGATCGCTTCGCCATGGAAATGACCAAGTGGTTCGACACCAACTACCACTATCTCGTGCCGGAGTGGACGCCGGAGCTGTCCTTCGATGGCGGCGTCGACTGGCTGTTCGACGAGCTCGCCGAAGCGCAAGCCCAGTCCCATCAGGCCAAGGTAGTGTTGCTGGGACCGCTGAGCTTGCTGTTCCTCGGCAAGATCAAATCAGGTCTGTCGCACAAGCTGGAGTTGCTGCCGAAAGTCGTCGCCGGGTATGAAAAGCTGCTGGCGCGTCTGCGCGACCAGGGCGTGACGCTGGTGCAGATTGATGAACCGATCCTGGCGCTGGAGCTGGGACGCGAATGGCTGGACGCGTTCCTGCCGGTCTACATCACGCTGGCCAACGCCGCACCGTCCTTGCTGCTGACGACGTATTTCGACACGGTTGGCGCGCATGCCGATCTGCTGCGCAGCATGCCGGTGGCCGGCGTGCATCTGGACGGCGTGCGCGGCGTCGCTCAACTGCAGGAGTTTGCCGACCAGTGGCCGCTGGACAAGGTGCTGTCGGTGGGCATCGTCGACGGTCGCAATATCTGGCGCTGCGACCTGGACGCCGCGCTGGCGACGCTGAAGCCCTTGCACGACAAGCTCGGCAAGCGGCTCTGGGTGGCGTCGAGCTGCTCGCTGCTGCATGTGCCGGTTGATCTGGCGCACGAACACAAACTGGACGGCGAGATCAGGGGGTGGCTGGCATTCGCGATGCAGAAGCTCAATGAAATATTTGTACTCCGGCAGGCGCTCAGCGGTAACGCAGACGTCGTGGCCGGCCAGTTCGCCGTGGCGAGAACTGCGCTGGCCGGTCGGCGCAGCTCGCCGCGCATCCACAACGCGCTGGTGCAGAAAAGGTTGCAGGCGGTCACGGCGGGAGACGCCGAGCGTGCATCGGTGTTCCCGGCGCGGATCGCGATGCAGCAGCAACGCTGGAAGCTGCCGGCGTTCCCGACCACGACCATCGGCTCGTTCCCGCAGACGCCGCAGATCCGCCAGGCGCGCGCCGCCTACAAACGCGGCGAGCTCGGCCATCTGGACTATCTCAATCGCATGCGCGAAGAGATTCGCCTGGTGGTGGAGCGGCAGGAGCAACTCGGCCTCGACGTGCTGGTGCATGGCGAGGCGGAACGCAACGACATGGTGGAGTATTTCGGCGAACAGTTGTGGGGCTATGCCTTCAGCGCCAACGGCTGGGTGCAGAGCTACGGCTCGCGCTGCGTCAAGCCGCCGTTCATCTACGGCGACGTGTACCGGCCCGAAGCGATGACGGTGGGCTGGAGCCAGTTCGCGCAAAGCCTCACGCAAAAGCCGATGAAAGGGATGCTGACCGGTCCGGTGACGATGCTGCAATGGTCGTTCGTGCGCGACGACCAGCCGCGTTCCACCACGGCGCTGCAGATTGCGCTTGCCTTGCGCGACGAAGTCTGTGACTTGGAGACGGCCGGCATCGGCATGATCCAGATCGACGAGCCGGCGTTCCGCGAAGGCCTGCCGCTCAAGGCCGGCGACTGGAAGGATTACCTGGACTGGGCGGTGCGCGCGTTCAGGGTCAGTGCAGCGGGTGTGAAGGACGAGACGCAAATCCATACGCATATGTGCTATTCGGAGTTCAACGACATCCTGCCGTGGATCGCCGCGATGGACGCCGACGTGATCACGATCGAGACCTCGCGTTCGGACATGGAGCTGCTGGACGGCTTTGGTCGTTATCAATATCCGAACGACATCGGCCCGGGCGTGTACGACATTCATTCGCCGCGCATCCCGCATGTCGGCGAAATGGTGCGGCTGATGGAGAAGGCGCGCGGCGTGATTCCCGATGAGCGGCTGTGGATCAATCCCGATTGCGGACTGAAGACGCGTAATTGGCCGGAGACTTATGAAGCGCTGTCGCACATGGTGCAGGCGGCGCGGGAGTTGCGGGAACGTGCCGGAAGTAAGGCTGCGGCTGCCTGAGGATGGTGGCGACAAAGAGAACGGCGGGGCGTTGCTGAGCAATGCTCCCGCCGCTTTTTTATGCGGTCTCCGCTTTGCGCAGGATGCTTTCGATGGCGTCGGTTTGCGCGACGATTTCCTGCAGGTCGTTGTCGAGCAGGGCAGAGCGACGCCGGAATGTGTGCCAGCCGGACCATTCGGCGACGTCCGGCTGGGGCGCAGGCGTAACCTCGTCGGCGGCCACGGTTTCCGCCAGCGGATTGACCGGTACGACTTCTTCCACCGGCACCGCTGCCGCGGTATTGCCACCGGGGCCGGCCAGGATGGTTTGGGCGTGCAACAGGTGCGCAGTAGCGCTCTGGTACGTCTGTTCAATCAGCTTGTTGACCGGGTCGCGCGGCAAGCCTTCGGCATGGCGGCGCAGCAGGATGCGTAACGCGGCGATGTGGGCCGCCACCAGGTAATTCTGCACCACGAAGCGGTTGATCTCGCGCACGGCGCGCTGCTTGCTGATCGGCTCGTCCATCATGCGCACCTGTGCCGAAATCAGCGCCGACAGGCTGTCCATGAAGCCCTTGCGGCAGACACGATAGAAGAAGTCGTCGTTGACCTTGCCTTCCAGCATGTCGCGGCTGGCCTTGATGTAGCGATGGCTGGCGTGCAGCACGTTCTTGAGCAGGCGCGGCAAATCGCGGTATTCCCAGCTTGGCAGCACGTAGCTGAAGATGGTGGCGATGGCTACGCCGATGACGGTGTCGACCAGGCGTTCGCCGACCGCGCCGTGATGGCCGGCCGGCAGCAGCAGGTTGAGCAGCATCAGGATCTGCACCGACGCCGCGATCGCGGTATAGCGGTACTTGACGTAGGTGAAGGCCGGCGCCGCCACGCTGGCGATGAACAGCACCGCCAGCAAGCCCATCGGATCATGCACGAAGCGCAGGATCAGCGCGGTCAGCAGGCAGCCGATGATGGTGCCGATCAGACGATCGCTCATGCGCTGCTTGGTCGAACTGAAATTGGGTTTGAGGATGATGACGATGGTCAGCACGATCCAGTAGCCGTGCGACATGTACGGCAGATGGGCGGCGATCCACAGGCCGGTGGAGACGGCCAACGCCACGCGGATGGCGAAGCGGAAGATCGGCGATTGCCAGCGCAGGTTGGCGATCAGCAGTCCTGCCTTGTACTTTTGCTGCGTCAGGAACGGCGTCATGTCCGAGCCCGGCAGGATAGGGATGGCGTCGATCGGAGTTTGGGTGGCCAGATGCAGTTGCGAGATCAGCTCGATGATGTCGAGGATCTTGTTGTAGGTGACGCGTAGCACCGTGATGGCTTCGTCAGGGATATGGCCGGCCAGGTTGTCGTGCTGCAGCTGCTGCATTTCGTATTGCACGGCGCGCAGCTCGGCCTTGTAGTTGACGGTCGGCGTCGAGACGCGCTTGCGGGTGACGGCATAGGCGATCGACTCGATGTCTTCGGCGGTCTTGTTGGCCAGGTCGCGCAGGAAGATGATGACGTCGGTATCGCCGAAATGGCTGCGCAGCAGGGCGTAGTCGGCGTGCGTCGACAAGACCTGTTCGTACAGCTCCAGCATGCTCAGGTGGACGTGCACCAGCAGGCCGTCCTGTTTGGTGTGCATGTCGCGCAGCACCAGGTCGCGCGAAGCCTGCAGCTTGTCGGCCAGCACGATCTGCTGGCGCACCAGCGTCGTGAACTGTGTTTGCAAGTCGCTGCGCACGTCGTAGAAATCGGCCTTGATGCGCAGGTAGCGCGCCAGCTCGAACAGTGCTTCCGCCAACACCTGTTGTTTGACGCGCCGCCGCAAGAAGTACGACACGATCATCGAGTAAGTCAGGTAGCCGAGGCCCCCGGCCAGGAAGAAACCCGCGTGCAGGAAGGCTTCGTCGAACGGCACGCTGTTTTCCATCGACAGCGTCATCACCATCAGCGCGGCGAACTGCAGGGGCAAGGTCTTCTTGCCGTACACCACCATCATGCTGGCAAGGAAGCTGACCAGCACCATCGCCACGCTGACCAGCCAGTGGATCGGCGCGCACAGGCTGATCACCAGCATGACCAGCGTGCACAGCAGCACGCCGGCGAGCATTTCATTGAATTTGTGGCGCAGGGGGCTGGGCAGGTCCATCAGGCTGGTGCACAGCGCACCGAGGAAGACCGTCATGGTGGTCTGCATGTCGGCCATGTTGAACACCAGCATGGTCAGGCCGATGACGCCGGTGGCGATGCGCAGGCCGGTATAAAAATAATGGCTAAAGAGGAAGGTGCGTATATCCAGGGCGTAATGCATGGGGGCGTCGGCTGATTTCTATTAGCGCCATTCTGACCCTTCTGCTTCCAATAGACAACCGACAGGCAATGGATGCGCGTCGGACGGCTGCTGAAAGAGACGTGGGACTGTCCGGCAACCGTCACGCATAACGCCTATGGCGCTTACGGCAACGGAAACACCAGGCAGGTCGTGGTGGCGTGTGCGTAGATTTTGCCGTCGACGTCGACGATGCGGCCTTCGGCGATGCCGACGCGGTTGCCGACCTGGATCACCTTGCCTTCGGCGCGCACGGGCCCGGTCTTCGCGGTCAGCGCGCGGATCAGGTTGACCTTCAGTTCCAGCGTGGTGTAGCCCATTCCTTGCGGCAGCACGGAATGCACGGCGCAGCCGACGGCCGAGTCGAGGAGGGTGCAGAAGTAGCCGCCATGCACGCTGCCAAGCGGGTTGTAATGCTGCTTGCCGGGCGTGCCCTGGAATACGATGCGGCCCGGTTCGCCTTCAATCGGGATGAAATCCATGGTCTCGCCGATCGGCACCGACGGCAACTCGCCGTCCCAGATGCGCTGCAAGAAGTCCATACCGCTGCCGGCCTTCAGGTCATCCATTGACGCCACGCCGGGCGCGGCCAGTTTGGCGCGCACTTCTGCTTCGCGGGCTTGCCATTGACGGAGTGTCTCTTCTCTGTTGCTGGTGGGGCTCATGGAGGTCCTTATTGTTTATATCGTTATGCGTGGAGATCGTCGTCTTGCATCGACGAAGATACGTGACTTTTATGATGAAAGACGGAATGCATTATGCCCCGGCATCCACACGACGGCAAAAGGAGCCAGATCCGGAGGCCGGTTTTCATGATGCAAAAACGACGTTTCACATTGTGAAATGCTTGATTGCGCAGCATCATGAAAGCATTTCATTTTCAGAAATTTCGTTTCATATCGCAAAAAACAAATATTAACTCATTGAATATTAAGGTTAAAAATTTATTGATATGTCTTATATAAGACATTGTTGCTCTGCACCGAAAGGCCTACTATGAAGTCATGGATTTCACTTATTGACCTCCATTTTCTGATTACCTTAAGGAGATTGACCATGACGACACGCGAACAACAAATTCAGGCACTGGCTAAAGACTGGGCGGAGAACCCACGTTGGGCAGGCGTCAAGCGCAACTACTCGGCCGACGACGTGGTGCGTCTGCGCGGCTCGGTGCAGATCGAGCACACGCTGGCCAAGCGCGGCGCCGAAAAGCTGTGGAATCTGGTCAACAACGAGCCGTTCGTCAATGCCCTCGGCGCATTGACCGGCAATCAGGCGATGCAGCAGGTCAAGGCCGGCCTGAAGGCGATCTATTTGTCCGGCTGGCAAGTCGCCGGCGATGCCAACCTGGCCGGTGAAATGTATCCCGACCAATCGCTGTATCCGGCCAACTCGGTGCCGATGGTGGTCAAGCGCATCAACAACACCTTCCAGCGCGCCGACCAGATCCAATGGTCGGAAGGCAAGAACGACATCGACTTCTTCGCGCCGATCGTGGCCGACGCGGAAGCCGGTTTCGGCGGCGTGCTCAACGCCTATGAACTGATGAAGTCGATGATCGATGCAGGCGCTGCCGGCGTCCACTTCGAAGATCAACTGGCGTCGGTGAAGAAGTGCGGTCACATGGGCGGCAAGGTGCTGGTGCCGACACGTGAAGCGGTCGAGAAGCTCAACGCGGCACGCCTGGCGGCCGACGTCTCCGGCACCACCACGCTGGTGATCGCTCGCACCGATGCCGAAGCGGCCGACTTGCTGACGTCCGACGTGGACGACAACGACAAGCCTTTCCTGACCGGTGAGCGCACCGTCGAAGGTTTCTTCAAGACCCGTCCGGGCATCGACCAGGCCATTTCGCGCGGTCTGGCCTATGCCGACTACGCCGATCTGGTCTGGTGTGAAACCGGCAAGCCGGATCTGGCCTTTGCCAAGAAATTCGCCGAAGCCATCCATGCCAAGTTCCCGGGCAAGATGCTGTCGTATAACTGCTCGCCGTCGTTCAACTGGAAGAAGAATCTGGACGACGCCACCATCGCCAAATTCCAGAAGGAACTGGGCGCAATGGGCTACAAGTTCCAGTTCATCACGCTGGCCGGTTTCCACGCGCTGAACTACTCGATGTTCAACCTGGCGCACGGCTATGCACGCAACCAGATGTCGGCCTTCGTGGAACTGCAGGAAGCCGAGTTCGCTGCTGCCGATAAGGGCTTCACCGCGGTCAAGCATCAGCGCGAAGTCGGTACCGGTTATTTCGACGCGGTCACCCAGGCGATCCAGCAAGGCCAGTCGTCGACCACCGCCTTGCATGGTTCGACCGAAGATGAACAATTCTTCGACGGCAAGGAAAAGAAGGTGGCGTAAGAAGTTTGCTGAAGAACGATTGAAGTTTCAGGGGGTATCCACCCCCGTCCCTGCGGGAGCCGCACTCCACAAGAGTGCGGCTTTTTTATTTCCGGCTTATTTCTGGCGAGCGACCATGCCGTCGCGCACTTCGAACACGGCGTCGCCGAGCACCTCGACATCGGCCGGGTCGTGCGTGATGATCAGCATCGGCACGTGCAGTTGGCGTTGCAGTTCGCTGAGTTCGTGACGCATGCGTTCGCGCAGCGTCAGGTCGAGTGCGGAGAAGGGTTCGTCCAGCAGCAGGATGTCGGGTTGCGCCACGAGTGCCCGCGCCAGGGCGACGCGCTGGCGCTGGCCGCCGGAAATCTGCGAGGGATAACTGCCGGCGGTGGCTTCCAGCCCGAACGCCTGCAACCAACGTGCGACCGCCGGATGCGAGGCCGGCTTGCGCAGGTTGAAACAGCCGCGCTGCAAGCCGAAAGCGATGTTCTGCGCCACGGTAAGGTGCGGGAACAGCGCGTAGTCCTGGAACAGGTAGGCGACATTGCGCTGCTGCGGTCTGACGTTGACCCCATGCGCAGCGTCGAACAACGTGCGCTGGTTCAGCGAAATCCTGCCTGCGTCTGGCGTCATGAGGCCGGCCACGGCCTTGAGCGTCAGACTCTTGCCGGCGCCCGAGGGGCCGTACAGCACAATGCGGTCGCTGTCGGAGGCAAAGTCGATGTCGAGCAAGAATGTGCGGTCGTTGGCGCGCAGTTCCTTGCGGATGTGGACGGCGACGCTCATGACAGATCCGCCCGGCGCGTGTGGCCGGGCATCAGGCGGCCCGCGATCAGCAGCACGGCGACGCAGGTGACCGAGGTGATCACGACCAGCAGGGTGGCGGTGGAGTCGTCACCAGCCTGCACTGCTTCGTAAATGGCGACCGAGAGCGTCTGTGTGCGGCCCGGCAGATTGCCGGCGATCATCAGCGTGGCGCCGAATTCACCGAGCGCACGCGCGAACGCCAGCAACACACCGGCGGCGATGCCGCGCGCCGCCAGCGGCAGACTTACGCGGAAGAACACGCCGGCTTCGGACACGCCCAGCGCGCGGGCGGCGTTTTCCAGCTGCTTGTCGACATTTTCAAAGGCGGCGCGCGCGGACTTCAACACCAGCGGGAAGGCCACGATGGTCGAGGCAATCACCGCGCCTTGCCAGGTGAACACCAGCTCGATGCCCATGCCCGACAGCCACGCGCCGAAGGTTCCGCGCTTGCCAAGCAGCACCAGCAGGTAATAGCCGAGCACGGTCGGGGGTAGCACCAGCGGCAGCGTCAGGATCGAGTCGATCAGGTCGCGCAGCGGCGAGCGCCAGCGCGACAGTCCGTAGGCCGCCGCGACGCCGAAGAAAAGATTGAGGACCGTTGCCCAGCCCGCGACTTTGAGCGAGAGCAGCAACGGGGTCCAGACTGCACCCATAGATAGGAAAACGCGTGAGCGAGTGAGAGTTGATCAGCCCGTAGCGTATCAGGGTTTGAGGAAGCCGTAACGCGCCAGCACCGCCTGACCGGCGGCCGATTGTACGTAGGCGAGATATTTGGCGGCCAGTTCCGCCTGGGCGGTATTGGCAGTAATCGCAATCGGATAAGTCGCAGGCGCATCGGACGGGATGCGGATCGCGACCTTGACCTTGGCCGGCATGACGGCGGCGTCAGTGGCGAAGACGAAGCCGGCTTCGACTTCACCGCGCGCGACGTAGTCCAGGCTCTGGCGCACGTTTTGCGCCATGACGCCCTTGGCCAGCACGGCATCCCACAGGCCGGCGTTTTCCAGCGCGGTCTTGGTGTAGCGACCGAACGGCACCGACGCCGGGTTGCCGAGCGCCACCTTCTTGACGGCCGGCAGGGTCAGATCCTTCAGAGTGGCGAGCGGCAAGGTGCTGTCGCTGGGTACGATCAGGACGATCTGGTTGGCGGCGAAATTCTTACGCGTCGAGGCTTGCACGGCCTTTTCGGCGACGGCTTTGTCCATCGCGGTCTGGTCGGCCGAAGCAAACACGTCAGCCGGCGCGCCGCGCACGATTTGCTGCATCAGGATGTCGGAGGCGCCAAAGTTGTTGATCACCTTCACGCCGGGATTCTGTTGCTCAAAAGCGGCGCCCAGATCCTTGAACGCATTGGTCAGGCTGGCGGCGGCGGACACCACTAGGTCTGTCGCGTGTGCAGTGGTCGCTGCGAAAGGCAGCGCCAGCAGGACGAACGAGGCGGACGCGGCGAGCCGGCGCAGGGTGTGTGCGGTGAAGGAAGCGGGCATGGGAGTTCCTGTTTTTCTGGATGGGGGAAGAATCTGGTCGGAATATACGTAAGGATATAACGATAGTCAATTTGCTGCCGCATATACGTGTAATTTGCCTGGAGCCCTTGCTACAATCGCGGTCATGATAAATTCCAAAACCGTACGATTGCGCGTGATGCAGGGCGACACGATCGCCTTCGGCCCCGGCAAAGCCGCCTTGCTGCTGGCGATTGACCGCACCGGGTCGATTTCCGGCGCAGCACGGGAAATGGAAATGTCGTACCGCCGCGCCTGGCTCCTGGTCGAAGAAATGAACCGCTGCTTCAATCAGCCGCTGGTGGAAACCGCCACCGGAGGCGCCAAGGGCGGTGGCGCCAGCATCACCGAGCTGGCGCGCGAAGTGGTGTCCTGTTATCAGCGCATGCAAAAGAAGGCCGACGCCGCTATCGAAAAAGACATGCAGCACCTGCAATCCCTGATCGCCGGCAAGGACTGAACGCCGCCCGATGCGCAACACTTTCCTCAAATTCCGGTTCCGCCTGCAAGCCTGGCTGAGTATGTCCGAGAGCCATGCGATGTTGCTGTGGGCGGCCGTGGTCGGCTTCGTCGGTTCGCTGGCAACGATCGCCTTCCGTGAATGCATCGATGTCGTGCAATATTTGCTTACCGGGCATAGCGGCAGTTTCGTCGAAATCGCCAAGGGCTTGTCCTGGCAGATGCGCGTGCTGCTACCGACCTGTGGCGGCGTGGTGGCCGGGCTGATCCTGATCTGGGCTAAACGTATGCCGGCCGGCGCCACCTCGGACTATATGGAGGCCGTGGCCATCGGCGACGGCCGGATCCCGATCCGCCACACCTTGCTGCGCAGCCTGTCGTCGCTGGCCACGGTCGGCTCGGGCGGCTCGATCGGGCGGGAAGGGCCGATGGTGCAACTGGCCGCTTTGTGCGCCTCGCTGGTCGGGCGCTTTGCCCATTTTCCGTCCTCGCGCATGCGCCTGCTGGTGGCGTGCGGCGCGGCAGCCGGGATTACCTCCGCCTACAACGCGCCGATCGCGGGCGCTTTCTTCGTCACTGAAATCGTTCTCGGCGCGCTGGTCATGGAAAGCCTTGCCCCGGTGGTAGTGGCCTCGGTGGTGGCCAACATCACGATGCGCGAGCTACCGGGTTACAAGCCGGCGTACGAGATGCCGTACTTTCCGGAAGTGGCCGGCGTCGAAATCATCCTGTTCGTGGTGCTGGGCGTGATCGCCGGATTGCTGGCGCCGCAATTCCTGCGCCTGCTGGAACTGAGCAAGACCATGTTCCAGAAGACGCGCCTGCCATTGCCGCTGCGGCTGGGCCTGGGCGGTTTGCTGGTCGGTGTGCTGTCGGTGCGCGTGCCGGAAGTGTGGGGGAACGGCTACAGCGTGGTCAATTCGCTGCTGCACACCGACTGGCTGTGGTCGACGGTACTGATCGTGATGATTTACAAGATCGTGGCGACGGCGCTGACCACTGGTTCGGGCGCGGTCGGCGGGATTTTCACCCCGACCCTGTTCGTCGGCGCTGCCATCGGTTTCCTGTTCGGCGACATGGCGCATGCGCTGTGGCCGCATGCGATTTCGCAGCCGTTCGCGTATGCCATGGTGGGCATGGGTGCGTTCCTGGCGGCGGCGACCAATGCACCGCTGATGGCGATCCTGATGATCTTCGAGATGACGCTGAGCTATCAGGTGGTGCTGCCGCTGATGCTGTCATGCGTGGTGGCGTATGTCATCGCGCGCAGCCTGGACGGCAATTCGATGTATGAAATCACGCTCAAGCGCCATCGCGACGCGGCCGAACGCGTCCGCCTGCGCGGCACCCACATGAGCGAGCTGATCAAGCCGGCTGAAACGGTGCTGCAAAAGGATGCGCCGTTTTCCGAGGTGACCCGGATCTTCCTGCAATATCCGGTCAAGTACATCTACATCACCGACCAGGAAAATCGCTATCTGGGCGTGGTGGCGCTGCAGGACGTGACGTCCTTGCTGCTTGACAAGGACAATATCGACGCCAAATGCGCCGGGGATTTCATGCGCACGCATTTCTTGCATGAGGTCACGCCGGACATGTCGCTGGGGGAAGCTTTGCAACTGTTCCTCGATCACCAGGGCGAGCGTTTGCCGGTGATTTCAAGTACCGAAGACCCGCGCCTGCTGGGCGTGGTGTTCAAGACCTCCTTGCTGGACGCGTATTTCCGTCTGGATCGTTCGGGTGAGTAGGTTGTGAAAAAAAGTGTTGATGGCTTTGTAACATTCGCGGGCCGGGCGACTATTCGGCAAGCAACCTTGTTAGAATGTGAAATTACATGTGAAAAACTACCAGACGCACGGCTATTTCGTGTGATTTTGGTACAAGCACTGCCATAGCCGGCGACGGCCATCAACATTTCAGGGATTCGAACGATTTTATGCTGAGTTACCGCCATGCCTTCCACGCTGGCAATCACGCTGATGTGCTCAAGCACATGGTGACGATCCAGTTGATGCGTTATCTCGGCCAGAAAGACACTCCCTACATGGTGGTTGACACCCATGCCGGCGGAGGCGTCTATGCGCTGGACGGGAATTACGCCAGCAAGAACGCCGAGTATGAAACCGGCATTGCCCCCCTGTGGGACCGCACCGATCTGCCCCCGGCCGTCGCCGAGTATGTGCAGGTGGTGAAGGACCTCAATCCCAGCGGCAAGATGCGTTACTACCCCGGTTCGCCGTATTGCGCCAACCAGGTGATGCGTGAGCAGGACCGCCTGCGGCTGTTCGAGCTGCATACGACCGAAAGCAAGGTGCTGGCCGACAATTTCCGCAAACTCGATGCGCATGCCGCCGAACAGGGCAAGCGCCCGAGTGCGCGCGGCAAGCGCGTGATGATCGAGCGCGGCGATGGTTTCCTCGCCCTCAAGGCTTTGCTGCCGCCGCCGTCGCGGCGCGCGCTGGTGCTGATCGATCCGCCTTATGAAGACAAGCGCGATTACCAGAAGGTCAAGGAAGCCCTTCAGGATGCGCTGGTTCGCTTCCCGACCGGCACTTATGCGGTCTGGTATCCTGTGCTGCAGCGGATTGAGTCCAAACAGTTTTCCGACCGTCTCAAGCGTCTCGGTGCAAAGAGCTGGATCAACGTGACGCTGTCGATCAGCTCGCCGTCGCCTGATGGTTTCGGCCTGCACACCAGCGGCATGTTCATACTGAATCCACCATGGACGCTGTTGGCGACCTTGAAGGAAGTCATGCCCTACCTAGTCAAGGTGCTGGGCCGCGACAGCGGCGCCGGTTTCCTGCTGGAATCGGGAGAGGCTTGAATGTATCGTTCTGACGAGGCTTGCGCCGGCAGGTTTTGCCGCCGTCTCATCCGTGAAATGTTTTCTGGTATACGCATTGAATCAAGGCATACAATAGAAGGTCATGCCAAAGTTTCATTGTCTGCCAACAGTGCCGGGGTTATTCAAAACAATAAATCATGACCGAACCGTCTCCTGACCACGACGCCGCCCCGGCGCATCACGCCCATGATTTTTTCCTGGCCCGACAGCCGATCCTGAATCGCGAACAGGAACTGATCGGTTACGAGCTCCTGTTCCGTAACGCCGCGTTCGGACCGGCCAACGTCAATGATGACGTGTCTGCAACCGCCTCCGTCATTGCGCACGCGTCGGAACTCGGCCTCAACAACGTCATCGGCAGCCTGCACGGCTTCATCAACGTCGACGCCACCGTGCTGATGAGCGACTTCATCAATTTCCTGCCTGCCGACAAGGTCGTGCTGGAAATCCTCGAAACCGTCAAGGTCACCCCCGAACTGGTCAAGCGAGTCAATGAACTGGTGCGCTCCGGCTATGTATTTGCGCTGGATGACGTGATCGCCGAATCAGAAGACATCGCGCAGTTGCTGCCGCTGGTCAAGATCATCAAGATTGATGTGATGGAGCTGGATTCGAGCAAGCTGCTCAAGCTGAGCGTGCATTTCAAGCGCGCACAAAAGATGCTGCTTGCTGAAAAGGTCGAGACGGTCGAGCAGTTCCGCGATTGCGTCACGTTCGGTTTCGACTACTTTCAGGGCTATTACTTCGCCAAGCCGGTGATCCTGCAGGGCAAAAAGCTGGAAGCGTCCAAGATCGTCATCATGCACATCCTGACGCTGCTGGTGCGCAACGTCGACAACGGCGAAATCGTGCGTTATATCAAGCGCGACGTGGCGCTGAGCCTGACGCTGTTGCGTCTGGTGAATACGCCCGTGTACGGCTTCATGAAGCATATCGATTCACTCGGCCAGGCGCTGATCGTGCTGGGTCGCCGTCAACTCAAGCGCTGGATGCAAATCCTGCTGTTCGCCAATACCGAAAAGGACAAGGCGCATACGCTATCGCCATTACTGATCCTGGCGGCCACACGCGGCAAGATGCTGGAACTGGTCGCCGAGAAGATCCGTCCCGGTCGACGCAAGATGTCCGAGATCGCTTTTACGGTAGGCATCATGTCGCTGGTCGACGCCTTGTTCGGCATGCCGATGGACGCCATTCTCACGCAGATCACGGTTAGCGCCGAAATCCGTGATGCGCTGCTGTTCCGCACCGGCTTCTACGGCGAAATCCTGCAATTGGCCGAAGCCACCGAAAAGGCCGACAAGACGCCGGAACAGATGAAGCAGCTGCTCGACGGGCTGCAATTGAGCGCTGAAGATTTCTACGAACTGGAAACCCAGGCATTCGAATGGGGCAATAATATTTCCACCAACATGGGACATGCTCCCGAAAAGAAAGTCGAAGCGGAAGCAGGTGCCGGCGACGTTGCAGAGCAGGACAGCTGATCAGTTGACTCAGCACCGCCGGCGCCACGTCGGCGGATCATTCTCACTTCCCATCATTCCCGATCACGCCGTCTGGCGGCGTATTTTCTTATCATGCGCGCCAGGCGGTTGCCTTGGCCGTTACGATTGCCCCAGCGCTCCTTGAACGATGTCCACCAGCGCCGCCGCGCCGCCTTGAAAGCGGCGAGTCCGGCTTCGACCTGCTGCCATGCGCGTGTCGCGCGCAGTTGCGCAATCATGCGGTCCTTGAAGCGCAACACGATGTCCCGGTAACGGGCGAACCAGGGCAGTGAGAGCAGGGCTTTCTGTGTCAGCGTGTAGAGGCGCGCTACCAGCGCGGTGCCGAGCACCTTGGCGCTGATGATAATGATCAGGCCCAGTGTCGGATGGCCGTGGGCAATTGACATCAAGGCCAGGATTTTGACGGGGAGCAACAGCAGGCTGGGCAGCAAAAAAATGACTAGCGCAACGTAGGGTGGCACGCCCGCTATCCAGGCTTCCAGACGCGCCACGAAAGGGATCAGCGGCAAGAGGGCAAAGAGCCGTTTGCTGGCGTTCCACAGCCATTCTTCCAGCAACAACAGCAGTGCCGCCGTGTAGACGAAGGGCGCCAGCAGGTATTTTCTGATCTTGTGCGACAAGGAAGTCCTCAAGGATGCGCGAAGGCCGCTGCAGCCATATGTTGGGCGGGCACTCCAAAAACAAGCCGGACTTGTTTCAGGGAACTCCTTGGCTGCAGTTCAGCGTACCTGGCGCTGCCGGATCAGGCTCAGCCAGCGGTCGCCCCATCTTTCATCGCTCATGCAGGAGGCGTAGTCGGTCACGGTGCGTGCGGCGCGTTCCAGAAGCTGAATGTCGGCTTCGTGCTGGCGCGCGACGTGCGGATCTTCCAGGAACAGCACGCGGCGGCATTCATGTTCCAGGATCAGTTCGGCGATCTGGGCGTCGCCACCGAGCGGACCGCTCAGGAAAGGCTTGACCCAGTTGCGGCCCGCTTCGCCCTTGATCTTGACCGCCAGCTCGTTGAGCAGGCCGCCGGTGGTGCCGGTGGCGCAGCGGAAGCCGAAACTGTCGAGCACCTCGAAATGGCGCTCGGCCAGCGCCAGCATGCGCGTTTTCATCGAATCGTGGGCGATCAGGGCGATGCCTTCGTCGGCCAGCCGGAATGAGCCGTCGCGCGCCGGATCAGGCGCTGCACCGCCGGCGATCGCTTCCAGCTCGAACCACTCCTGCGCACCGGCCAGCGTCGACAGGAACGGTTTGCCGTGGATCACGCACTGGCGTTTAAGCGCCACCGCTTCAGGGAAGGTTGAAGACGGATCGACCGGGTCGATCAGGTAAATGATGGCGTCCAGCATCCGCTCCGGATCGCTGTCGACCACGCGCGAAACCAGCTTCATCAGGCCACCCTGGCGACCGTAAGGAAAGCGTTCGATGTGCGGATAGTTCGGCAGCAGGCCGAGATGGCCGATAGCGTCCAGTGTGCGTCCAACCACCACCAGTTCCGGTTGCAGCGCTTCGATGCGCGCGCGCGAACCCTGGAGCAATTGCACCAGCGCAGAGTTGGGGGCATCCTGGTGAGCGCGGTTGGCGGCCAGGCCGATACGGTAGCGAGTCGTGGAAGAGGTCATGGAAAAGGCGGAGGAAGTCTGTGCGGGAAGCTTGGTTTTAGCGTGGGCATACTGCAATTGCGCGCTCGGGGACTTTAACATACCGCTACAATGATGGACAGGCCCTCAGGCCGCACCACGTGGAATATGCAAGCGAGAACATGAATAAAGCATTCGTAAAAGAATCCGACGGCGACGATGACGACGAACTGGCGTTGCCGGCCATTCCTGCGGGCACGAAGAACTACATGACGCCGACGGGGCACAAGCGCATCAAGGATGAATTGCTGCACCTGATCGACGTCGATCGCCCGGAAGTGGTGCGCATTGTGCATTGGGCCGCCTCCAACGGCGACCGTTCGGAAAATGGCGACTACATCTATGGCAAACGCCGCCTGCGCGAAATCGACCGTCGCATTCGCTTCCTGACCAAGCGCCTCGACATCGCCGAAGTGGTCGATCCGACCATCCATCACGGCAACGACCAGATATTTTTCGGCGCCACCGTCACTTATGAGAATCAGGACGGCGTCGAACATACCGTGACCATTGTCGGCATCGACGAACTCGATCCGCTCAACGGCAAGATCAGCTGGATTTCGCCGGTGGCGCGCACGTTGACCAAGGCGCGCGAAGGCGACGAAGTCACGCTGCAGACGCCGGCCGGCGTCGAACAACTGATCATCCTCAAGGTCAGTTATCCGGCGCGGCAGGATTAAGCCCGCCGGGGGCCGCCCCGGCGTCAGTATGCCCTTGGAACGGATTCTGCTTCACGATCCTGCAGCGCTGCGCCATTCCGATTTCCCAATTTTTCCGATTAAGCCAAAGGCCTGCTCATGTCCATCGTTTACGCCAGCCTGAACCACCCGCAACGCGTGGCGCTCGCCGCCGAAGTGCATTCGCGGCCGTTCCTGCACCTGACCGCGCCGGAAAGTCTGACGCATCTCGCGGTGTACCTGCGCAACCCGGGCGAGGCCGATGCCAACCACCATGTCGCTTTCCAGCATGCCTTGCTGTCGGACCTGTGCCTGCACTTCGGCGTGACTGCGCCGGGGATGGATGCCAAACACTTCTTCCATGACTTTGGTCGTTTCCGCCTCAAGTGGGAATGCCATACCGAATTCTCCAGCTATACCTTCGCGCAAAGCCATGACGCTGCATTGACGACGGATGAGGCCTTCGCTGCCGCGCCGCTGCGACATGTGCCGCAGCAATGGTTGCTGGCGTTGCAGGGCAAGATCATGGTCGCCGCGCACGTGGTGCTGGAACGTGCGCCCAGGAATGACGCCGCCGCCGGCATGGCGCGCCTGTTCGAAGGCAAGCTGCTGTCTTCCAGCAAGGTATTGCAAGGCGGGGAGATCTGGACCGATTTTGTGATCCAGGCCGACGGCTTCAGCCGTTTCGTGGTGCGCGACATCGACCTGCGCGACTTGCAGGGTGGTCGTCTGGTGCAGCGCATCCTGGAAATCGAAACCTACCGCATGATGGCCTTGCTGGGCTTGCCGCATGCGCTGCAGGCCGGGCCGGTGCTCAACGCCATCGAAAGCGATCTGGCGACGTTGACGGCGGCGATGGTGGATGCCGAGCACGGCGGCGGCAATACCAGTGCGGGACACGCCGAAGATGAGCGTATCCTGCGCAAGATCACCGGCCTGGCGGCGCGCATCGAAAAGATGTCGCTGGAAAACAGCTATCGTTTTTCAGCATCACAGGCGTATTTCCGTCTGGTCAAGGCACGCATCGAGGAGCTGCGCGAAACGCGCGTGGAAGGCGTGCCCACCATCGGCGAGTTCATGGAACGCCGTCTCGCGCCCGCCATGGATACCTGCACATCGGTGGCGCACCGCCAGAAAGCATTGGCCGAGCGCATTGCCCACACCAACGATCTGCTGCGCACGCGCATTGGCATCGTGCAAGAGCAGCAAAACCGTCAGATCCTCGAATCGATGAATACCCGCGCGGCCCAGCAGCTGCGCTTGCAGCAGGCGGTTGAGGGGCTGTCGGTGGCGGCAATTTCCTACTACATGGTGGGATTGTTCGGTTATATCGGCAAGGCGCTCAAGGCGGCCGGCGTGCCGGTCAATCCGGACGTCGCCACCGGGCTGATGGTGCCGGTGTTTGCCGTCGGCGTATGGTTCGGCCTGCGGCGCTTGCACAAGAGCGTGCACGTTTCCTGACGCGCACGGTACAGATCAGGCGGACGAAAAAAAGCCGGATCGTGATGATCCGGCTTTTTTGCTTACGGGGATGGAATCAGACGACTGCGCTGATCTTTTCCTGCGCTTGCGATACGGTTTGCTTGGCTTTTTCTTCGCCCATCGACACGCCTTCGGCAACGATCAGTTCGACGTCGGTGATGCCGAGGAAACCCAGCACGCTGCGGATGTAAGTACCGTTGAAATCCAGCGGTTGCGCCGGACCTTCGGAGTAGACGCCGCCGCTGCTCAGGATCACGACGGCGCGCTTGCCGGTCAGGAGGCCGGTCGGGCCGTTTGCGCCGTACGAGAAGGTGCGGCCGACGCGGCTGATATGGTCGACCCATGCCTTGAACGCGGATGGCGGCGCGAAGTTGTACATCGGCACGCCGATCACCAGCGTGTCGGCGGCGACCAGTTCGTCCACCAGCTTGTCGGATTCGGCGATGATCGCTTGTTGTTCCGCGCTGCGCTGGTCGGCAGGGGTGAAATAAGCGCCGATCATGGCTTCAGTGATGTGCGGCAAGGTCTGGCTTGCCAGGTCGCGGCGGATGATCTTGCCGCCGGGATTCTTGGCTTGCCATTGTTCGGCATAGGCAGCGCTCAGCTGGCGGGTGAGGGAGCCGGTATAGCGGGCGCTGGAGTCGATATGAAGAAGGGTGCTCATGTTGTGTCCTTGGAAAGTTGCCTTGGGTTATCAGGTCGCATTGGATGGCGATGAAAGGAATATAGAGGCTTTCCAATAACCTCAATAGATGGGAGAATCTGCTTTCACTAATCCATTTTTGGGGTGAATTTCATGCTGGATCTGAACGATATCTCCGTATTCGTCGAAGTCGTGCGCGCCGGCAGCTTTGCCGCTGCCGGGCGCCGTCTCGGCATGCCTTCCAACACCATCAGCCGGCGTCTGCAATTGCTTGAGGAGAGCCTTGGTGTGCGGCTGCTGCAGCGCTCCACCCGGCAGCTGAACATGACGGCGGCAGGGCGTGAGTTCTTCGACCGCTGTGCGCCCGGCATCGAAGACATTCAGCATGCCGGCGCCAGCCTGTCCGAAGGCAATCGCGAACCGGGCGGCGTCCTGCGGGTGGCGGCGCCGGCGGACTTTTTCGACAACTTCGCCATGGAGTGGATGGCTGAATTCATGCAGCGCTATCCGCGCGTGCAACTGGAGTTCCTGCTTAGCGATGATCGCGTCGACCTTATCGCCGAGGGTGTCGACCTGGCCTTCCGTGCCGGGCAATTGCCAGATTCCAGCCTGGTGGCGCGCAAACTCGGCGCCAGCCACCGCGGCCTGCTGGCCAGTCCTTCTTATCTGGCCAGACGCGGTGCACCGGAGTCGCTGGAAGCACTGGCCCGGCACGACTGCCTGGCAGCCTCGAACACACCTCAAGCGGCGCTGTGGAAGCTGGAAGGGCCGAATGGTGTCGAAAGCATCCGCGTGGCGCCGCGCCTGTGCATCAACACCGCTCAGGGATTGTTGCGCGCCGCCCGCGCCGGACTCGGTATCGCATTGCTGCCGATGATGGTGGCGTCGGAGGATCTGCGCAGGGGGACGCTGGTCAGCATCCTGCCGCAGTACCAGCGCGACATCAGCGGCATGTACGCGGTGTATCCGAACCGGCGTCAGTTGTCGCTGGCGGTCAGCGCGCTGATTGATTTTGTGGCGGAGAAAGTCACGCATGGAGCGTGCAACGGCGGCGAGGGGATGGAGTTTGCCGTACCGGCTGCGCAAGCCCAGGCCGCCTAGCGCACGCCTCGGGCACTCATCGAAACAGGTGCTTAGCTGCGCTCACGCAGGATGCGGGCGACGCTGTCGATGCTGCGGATGCCGCGCATGGTGCGGGCAAGGTGGACGCGGTCTTCGACCTGGATGGTGAAGCGCAGATGTTTCATCGAAGGATCGCCGTCGTCGTCCATGCTGACCGAGACGATGTGGGCGTCCGCTTCGCCGATTTCCGCGGCGATGCGCGCCAGCGTGCCTTTCTGGTTATGCGCCAGGATGGTGATGCGGCATTCGAAGCGGCGATTGAGTTCGCCGGCCCAGGTGACCTCGATCCAGCGATCCGGTTCTTTCTCGCGATGCCGCTTGGCGGTTTCGCAATCCTCGACGTGAACGATCAGCGCCTGGTCGTGTTTCAGGTGGCCGATCAGTTTGTCGCCGGGAATCGGCAGGCAACAGGCCGCCAGCTGGACGGTCGAACCTTCGTTGCCGGTGATGACGACCGGATCCGGCTTGCTCGGCAGCATGTGGCCTTCGACGTCAAGCTGCGGCACGGCGCCGCCGTTTTCGGTCATGCCCATGATATGACGCGCCACCAGCGGTGCCATGCGCGTGCCGATGCCGATGTCGGCATACAACTCATCCATGGTCTTGGCGCTGGACTCATTGAGCAGGCGTTCGATGATCACCGTCGGCAGATCGGAATCCAGTCCCAGCGTATTGAGCGCATTGGTCAGCAGACGCTTGCCCAACGCCTGCGATTCGACCAGGTTAACCGTGCGCAGGCGATGGCGGATTGCCGAGCGCGCCTTGCCGGTGCGAACGTAGCCGAGCCAGTTCGGACTCGGGCGCGACGACGGCGACGTGATGATTTCGACGATGTCGCCGTTGTGCAGCTCGGTGCGCAGCGGCGCCGGTTCGTGGTTGATCACCACCGAAGTGGTCTGGTCGCCGATGTCGGTATGGATGTTGTAGGCGAAGTCGAGCGCTGTGGCGCCGCGCGGCAGGGCGATGATCTTCGACTTCGGCGTGAAGACGTAGACCGAGTCCGGGAACAGGTCGACCTTGACGTGTTCGAGGAATTCGGCCGAGTCGCCGGTCTGCTTCTGGATGTCCAGCAGCGATTGCAGCCAGGCATGGGTGCGTTGCTGCAGATCGGTCAGGCTGCCCTCGTCGTCCTTGTACAGCCAGTGCGCGGCGACGCCCGATTCGGCCACGCGATGCATGTCCTGGGTGCGGATCTGGAACTCCACGGGCGTGCCGTAGGGGCCGATCAGCGTGGTGTGCAGCGATTGGTAGCCGTTGAGCTTGGGAATCGCGATGTAATCCTTGAACTTGCCCGGCATCGGCTTGAACAGCGAATGCAGCGTGCCCAGCGCGACGTAGCAATTGGCGAAGCTGTCGACCACCACGCGGAAGCCGTACACGTCCAGCACTTGGGAAAACGTCAGGTGCTTGTTGCGCATCTTGCGGTAGATGCCATACAGCGTCTTTTCTCGGCCGTCGACCTGGGCCGGGATGCCGGCGGCGATCAGTGTGCTGGTGACGGATTCGAGGATCTTGGTAACCACTTCGCGGCGATTGCCGCGCGCGGCCTTGACCGCCTTCGACAGCGTCTTGTGACGGAGGGGGTAGAGATGCGAGAACGATAGTTCCTGCAACTCACGGTAAATATTGTTGAGGCCGAGACGGTGCGCGATCGGCACGTAGACTTCCATCGTCTCGCGCGCGATGCGGCGCTTTTTCTCGGGGACCATGGCGCCGAGCGTGCGCATGTTGTGCAGGCGATCGGCCAGTTTGACCAGGATCACGCGCACGTCGCGCGCCATTGCCAGCAGCATCTTGCGGAAGTTCTCCGCCTGCGCTTCGATCTGGCTCTGGAATTCGATCTTGTCCAGCTTCGACAAACCGTCGACCAGCGAGGCCACCGGAGCACCGAAGCGCTCGATCAGTTCTTCCTTGCGTACGCCCTGGTCTTCCATCACGTCGTGCAGCAGCGCCGCCATCATGGCTTGCGCATCGAGCTTCCAGTCTGCGCAGATCTCGGCGACCGCAAGCGGATGCGAGATGTAGGGTTCGCCCGACTTGCGCATCTGGCCCAGGTGAGCCTCATCCGAGAAGCGATACGCTTCCTTGACCTTCTTCAGTTCGGAAGGCGTGAGGTATTCCTCGAGCTTGTGCGTCAGATGGGTAAACGTCGCCACGCCGCTGTGCAAAGCGGGAGCAGGGGGTGTTGCGGGAGGGTTTTGGTTCTGTTTCGACGCCGAGCGTCCGGAAGACGCTCGGGGAGTACTGGTATTGCCGGTACTGCCAGTCGTACTAGTTGCTGATAACGGAGAACCGAGGGTTGAATCTGGGGGTATCAGGCTCATACGTTGGCGTTATCGGCAGCATGGACGAGAGTGAAACTTAGGCAGGTACTTTTTTCAGCATCTCGATGCCGACCTTGCCGGCCGCGATTTCGCGCAGGGCTGTCACGGTTGGCTTGTCCTTGGCGTCCACTTTCGGGGTATGGCCTTGCAGCAGTTGGCGTGCGCGATACGTCGCAGCCAGGGTCAGCTGGAAGCGGTTAGGGATTTGCTTGAGGCAATCTTCGATGGTGATACGGGCCATAAAAACTCCTGATTTCGTGTTGCTTGGTGATTCTGAATGATTCTGCGGATTCCGGTTCAACCGGATTCCTTATCGGATCCGGTCGGAGTCGTGCGCCTTGGGAGCGTTTTACTCGTCGCCTCAGGTGATGGCATGGATGCCAAGCTGGGTGAACAGGAAGGTGTTGCGCGCGGCTTGTTGCGGGAAGCGGCAACGCGCTGCTTTCACAATTGCCGTCAATTCCGACAAAGCGACTGCAAACTCTTGATTAATAATAACATATTCGAACTCCGGCGAGTGAGCGATTTCGCCGCCGGCGGCCAGGATGCGGCGCGTGATGACGTGCGGCTCGTCCTGTCCGCGCTTTTTCAGGCGTTCTTCCAGCGCTGCGATCGACGGCGGCAGGATGAAGATGCCGATGGCGTTGGAGAATTGCTTCTTGACCTGCTGCGCGCCTTGCCAGTCGATTTCCAGCAGCACGTCGGTGCCGTTGGAAATCTGGTCGGCGATCATCAGGCGCGAGGTGCCGTAGTAGTTGCCGTGCACTTCCGCCCATTCCAGGAATTCTCCGTCGGCCTGGCGCTTGAGGAAATCGTCGGCGGTCGTGAAGTAATATTCGCGGCCATGCTCTTCGCCCGGACGCGGCGGCCGCGTGGTATAGGAAATCGATAGCTTGATCTCGGGCTCCTGCTTGAGCAGGGCGTTGACCAACGTCGATTTGCCGGCGCCGGACGGCGCCACGACCATGAACAGGCTGCCGGAGGTTGGATTCTTGTTTGGCATGGGTTGCTCTCTCGTGTCTGAATGTCTGGATCGGTTATTCGAGGTTCTGGACCTGTTCGCGCATCTGGTCGATCAGCAATTTTAATTCCATCGACGCGTCGGCGAGCTCTTTCATGGCGGCTTTCGAACCGACCGTGTTGGCTTCGCGATTGAGCTCCTGCATCATGAAGTCGAGGCGCTTGCCGACCTGGCCGCCTTTTTTCAGGATGTGGCGGGTCTCGGCCAGATGCGCGGACAGGCGCGCGAGTTCTTCCGCGATGTCGATGCGGATGCCGTACAGCGTGACTTCCTGGCGGATGCGCTCCAGCACTTCTTCGCGCGGCAGCGAGGCGACGGCGCCGTCCTTGCCCGCCAGTCCCAGCGCTTCCTGCATGCGCTCGGTGGCCTTTTGCTGGAACTGCGCCACCAGTTGCGGCACCAGCGGCGTGATGCGCGCGACGATTGCTTCCATGGCGTCGATGCGGGTTTCCAGCACCGCCTGCAGCGCTGCACCTTCGCGCGCGCGGCTGTCGAGGAAGGCGGTCAGGGTTTGCTGCAATGTCGCCAGCACGTCGGCTTGCAGCGTATCCTGGCCGATTTCGGCTTCTTCAATCACGCCGGGCCAGCGCAGCAGTTCGGCCACGCTCAGCGGCGGGGCGTCGATGAATTGCCCGCGCACCTGGCTTTGCAATTCCGCCAGCGTCGCCAGCAGCGTCTGGTTGAGCGCCTGGCTGGCGCCTTCGGCGGTCTTGCGGCCGAAGCTCAGACGGCATTCGACCTTGCCGCGCACCAGCTTGCTGATGATGGCTTCGCGCATGGCGGGCTCGACCGCGCGCAGGTCGTCGTTGACGCGGAACTGCAAATCGAGGAAGCGCGAATTGACGCTCTTGAGTTCAACGGTGACGGCGCCGGCGGCAGTGTCGCGCTTGGTGACGGCATAGCCGGTCATGCTGTAAATGGTCAATCGATTCTCCGGATGACGGGCCGCGTAGCTTGGGGCCGGCGACCGGGATGATGTGAAGGTAACGCAGGCGACGGCATGCTTCCTTTACAAACCGGCAGTTTATCAAGACAATGCCGGTAAAAATTTAAGCTCACTAACCTCAATAAGCTCAATAAGCTCAATGAGGCGTGATTGTATTTGGGTTTGGATAGCGCATTGTAAAAAGTTTGCTTGCCGCGCGCCATCAAAACCTGTTCTCCGGTTCAGCCCGGCCAATCCGGCGCAAGGGCGTCCGCCACCGATTCCATAGGAAAACCATGACCGCATTCCAACGTCCCAGTGGACGCGCCACCGCCGATTTGCGCACCGTGCGCCTGACGCGCCATTACACCAAACACGCCGAAGGTTCCGTTCTGGTCGAGTTCGGCGACACCCGCGTGTTGTGCACCGCCAGCATCGAAGAAAAGGTGCCGGGCTTCCTCAAAGGCAAGGGGCAGGGCTGGATGACCGCCGAATACGGCATGCTGCCGCGCTCGACGCACACCCGTATGGACCGCGAAGCCGCCAAGGGCAAGCAATCCGGCCGTACCCAAGAGATCCAGCGCCTGATCGGCCGCGCCTTGCGCGCCGCGTTCGACCTGGAAGCCTTCGGTGAACGCACGCTGCATCTCGACTGCGACGTTCTGCAAGCCGACGGCGGCACCCGCACTGCTGCCATTACCGGGGCCATGGTCGCAGCCTATGACGCATTCTCGGTGTTGCTCGGGCGCGGCCTGATTACCGCCATTCCGGTCAAGCATTTCGTCGCGGCGATTTCAGTCGGCGTCTATCGCGGCGTGCCGGTGTTGGATCTGGATTATGTCGAAGACTCCGACTGCGACACCGACATGAATGTCGTCATGACCGACGCCGGCCATTTCGTCGAAGTGCAGGGCACCGCTGAAGGCGCTGCCTTCGACCGCACCACGCTCAACAGCCTGCTCGACATCGCCGACAAGGGCATCAAGGAGCTGCTTGCCCTGCAGAAAGAAACGCTCGGTCTGGCGAAATAACGACCCGCCAAAAAGGACGCCGGGCCAGCAGCCGCGCCCGAATCCTTTTACAATCCCGACATGCCATGTCCACGACCCGCGGACATGGCGTTTTTACTTGATCTATCGTTAATTTATTCGTCATGACCCAAAAAATCGTCCTCGCCTCCAACAACCCAGGAAAACTCCGCGAATTCGGCGCCTTGCTCGGCGAAATCGGCCTGGACGTGCGTCCACAAGGCGAGTTCGACGTGCCGGAAGCCGAGGAACCCTTCGCCACCTTCGTCGAAAATGCGCTGACCAAGGCGCGCCACGCCTCGCGCCTGACCGGCTTGCCGGCGCTGGCCGACGACTCCGGCGTCTGCGTCAACGCCCTGGGTGGTGCGCCCGGCGTGTGGTCCGCGCGCTATGCCGGCGAGCCGAAATCGGACGCCGCCAACAACGCCAAGCTGATCGCCGACCTGGCAAGCCATGACGACAAATCCGCCTATTACTATTGCGTGCTGGTCTACGTACGCCACGCCGACGATCCGCAACCGGTCATCGCCGACGGCTCCTGGCGCGGTGAAATCGTCGCAGAGGCGCGCGGCGCCGGCGGCTTCGGTTACGACCCGTATTTCTGGCTGCCGGCGCTGAACCGTACCGCAGCTGAACTGAGCGCAGCCGAAAAGAACGCCCACTCGCACCGCGGCCAGGCCCTGCGCGCACTGGTCGAGAAACTGCGATGATCATTCCGATCAAGCCGGTCAGCGTCAACCTGCCGTCGCTGTCGGGGCAGTCCGGGCAACAGGACGGCCCGGCCCAGGCTGCGCTGGCCTTCCTCAAGCCGGGCAGCCTGCAACTGTCGGCCTTGCCGCCGCTGTCGCTATACGTGCATTTCCCATGGTGCGTGAAGAAGTGTCCCTATTGCGATTTCAATTCGCACGAGGTCAAGGGCAGTTTCCCGGAAGACATCTATCTCGACGCCTTGCGCGCTGACCTCGAGTCGGCGCTGCCGCTGATCTGGGGCCGCAAGATCTACTCCGTCTTCATCGGCGGCGGCACGCCCAGCCTGTTGTCGGCGGCCGGACTCGACCGTTTGCTGTCCGACATCCGCACCTTGCTGCCGCTGGACGTCGACATCGAGATCACGATGGAAGCCAATCCCGGCACCTTCGAAGCAGAGAAATTCAAGTCCTACCGCGCCAGCGGCATCAACCGCCTGTCGATCGGCATCCAGAGCTTCAACTCGGCGCACCTGGCCGCACTCGGTCGCATCCATGACGGCGATCAGGCGCGCAAGGCGGTCGAGATCGCGCATGCCAATTTCGACAACTTCAACCTTGACCTGATGTACGCCTTGCCGTCGCAGAGCGTGGAAGAAGCGCGCCGCGACATTCAAACCGCGATTGATTGTGCGCCGCCGCACCTGTCGCTGTACCACCTGACGCTGGAGCCGAACACGCTGTTCGCCAAATACCCGCCGCAGGTGCCGGACGACGACACCAGCGCCGACATGCAGGACATGATCACCGAGCTGACCGGCGCCGCCGGCTACCAGCACTACGAAGTGTCGGCCTACGCCCAACCGAAGCGCCAGGCGCGCCACAACCTCAATTACTGGCAATTCGGCGACTACCTCGGCATCGGCGCCGGGGCGCATTCCAAACTGTCATTTCCGCACCGCATCGTGCGCCAGGCGCGCCACAAGCATCCCCAGACGTACATGGAAAAGATGCGCGGCGGCAACGCCATCCAGGAAGAGGGCGAGATCGGCCGCGACGCGCTCGGCTTCGAATTCATGCTCAACGCGCTGCGCCTGGAAGACGGTTTCCCGGTCAATCTGTTCAACGAGCGCACTGGCATGAGCATCAACGCCATCGACGCTGCGCTCAACGAGGCCGAGAAAAAAGGTTTACTGTATCGGGACCACGCCGTCATTCGGCCGACCGAGCTGGGACGCCGTTTTCTGAACGACCTGCAGGAAATGTTCCTGTTCGAATGAACATTTAGGCAAGTCCAGTTTTCTCAGGTATATTTAGTGAATATTTGGATTTAGATAAGAATTCTTTTTGGAAACTGCTTATTTATTTTTCATAACTAATTAGAAATATTGCGGCAGCTCACCGCAATTCCACACAAAATGGCTGTCCAGGATAAAAGCTTCCCTTTTCCTTTAGTTTTTCTACAGCCCGTTGCAGACGTCCATTATTTGTGGACGGCGCTATCGTTGCATGTGTCGCCGTTCGATGAGAACGGTTGCGACCTGTTTTCCCGGCTTTTCAACGAATTCGGTCTGGGCGATGCGCTCGGACGGCTTTCCTGCATCCTTACGGTACCCAATCCCGACAAGTTTGCCGGCGAATTCGGCGCGCCGCCCAAGGATACCCAGCTGATCCTGCGTGTACCGGTCGAGTATTGCGCCGATCCGGCGCGGCAACCGTTGCTGGAGCGCCTCACGAAAATGGGCTACGGCCTGATCGCTGACGGCATACCGCCGCGCACCGCCTTGTTCCCGGATTTCATCGAATCGCTCTCGCTCGACTGCAGTGCCGGCATCCCGGCCGATGCGAGCCCCTGGCTCACGCGCATGCGCGGTCCGCACCTGGCTGAAAACGTCCCCGATCCGGTCAGCTTCGACGCCTGCCGTGCCGAAGGCTTCCGCTGGTTCAGCGGCGAATATCCTTTGCTGCCGTCGTCGAACGTGGCCCAGAAGGACGCGATTTCGCGCGGCCGGCTGGTCAAACTGCTGGAGCTGGTCTCGCACGACGCCGATGCCCATGCGCTGGAAGGGCTGCTCAAGCAGGACCCGGCCTTGTCGTACCAATTGTTCAAGCTGGTCAGCTCGGCGGCGTTCGGCTTCTCGGCGCACATCACCAATTTCACACAGGCCATCAACCTGCTGGGACGCCGTCAGTTGCAGCGCTGGCTGCAACTGCTGCTGTACGCACGCTTCCCCGGCGACGAGTCGGCCAATCCGCTGCTGCCGCGCGCCGCTGCGCGCGCCGCCATGATGGAGGCGATGTGCCACCAGATCGGCGGCGACCGCGACGAGCAGGATCGCGCCTTCATCGTCGGCATGTTCTCGCTGCTGGATGTACTGCTGACCATGCCGCTGCGACTCATCATCGAGCCGCTCAAACTACCGCAGGATATCGTCGACGCGCTGATGCAGCGCCGCGGCCGCCTGGGGCATCTGCTGGATGTGGTGGAACGCGCCGAATACGGCCGCATTCCTTTGCGCCACACCGATCTGGCCGCCGCCGGCGTGACTCCCGAAGGCTATTGCCGCGCACTGATTCAAGCCTACCGCTGGGCTTCCAAAGTCAGTCACGAGGCCTGACGCGATGATCGCCACCCTCAGCAGCAACGATCTGGCCTGCTGCTCGGCGCTGCTTGACGCAGTGCTGGGCCTTGAAGGCATCGCGCTGCATGAGGCGTTGAGCAATATCGTATCGAGTTTCCTCGGCCGCCCGGGCGGCCGTTATTTTTCCGACGTCGCCAATGCGCTTGACACACAGCAGCTGTTGCAGTCGGTGGTGCATGAGGGCGTGGGCTACGGTCACTACATCTTTCCAGATCCGGCCGGGAACTACACTGAAGTCGAAGCGGGGCGCCTGGCCTCGTTCGCCGCATTGACCGGGCGCCTGCTGCAAAACCGCGCCGACACCGAAAAGCGCAGCCGTGCGCTGGACCAGATCGAATCCAAGCTCGAGCAGCAGGCGCAAATCCTCAATCAGATGCACGAGTCGGTGATCACGATGGACCAGGCCGGTTTCATCACCAGCTGGAATCGCGGCGCCGAGCAGCTGTTCGGCTACACCGCGATCGAGGCGATCGGCCGCAATGTGCTGTTCCTGTACGAGAGCGAAGACGAGGACGACACCTCGCTCAACGACGTGTTCCTGTCGCAGGGCGGCCGTGAGATGGAAGTGCGCCGTCGCAAGAAATCGGGCGAAGCCTTCTGGGCCAGCCTGTCGCTGTCGGTCATGCGCGACCAGCACGGCCAGGCGATCGGCATGATCGGCTACATCAACGACATCACCGAACGTAAGAACGCCGAAAAGCTGATCCATCACCTGGCGTATTACGACTCGCTGACCGGCCTGCCCAATCGCACGCTGTTGACGCGCACGGTCGACCAGGCATTGCTGGCTGCGCGGCAGGAGAATATCTACGGCTGCATCATGTTCATCGACCTGAATCGCTTCAAGCCGATCAACGACACGCTCGGCCATGTTGCCGGCGACATGCTGCTGGTGGAAGTCGCAATTCGCCTGCGCAAGGCGCTGCGCGATGAAGACGTGGTGGCGCGCTTGGGCGCGGATGAATTCGCGATTGCACTGTTCGACATCGACAAGGATTACCACGCCGGCTTCGTCGCGCAAAAACTGATCGCACTGTTCGACGAACCGTTCTTCATTGACGGCCACGAGCTGCGCGTCGGCGCCAGCATCGGCATCAGCATGTATCCGCAAGACGCCGCCGACACCGAAACACTGCTGCGCCTGGCCGACATCGCCATGTACCGGGCCAAGCAGGGCGGCGAGAACAACGAGGGCGGCTACGCGTACTACAGCGAAGAGATGAACCGCAACACGCTCGATTTGCTGCGTATCGAGACCGGTTTGCTGCACGCCTTCGAGTACAACGAATTGCTGCTGTACTACCAGCCCAAGATCGACTTCGCGCACGGCCACATCACCGGCGCCGAAGCGCTGGTGCGCTGGCAGCATCCCGAGCGCGGCCTGCTGGCGCCGGGCGATTTCATCCCGATTGCGGAAGAGACCGGCCTCATTGTGCAGCTCAGCGACTGGGTGCTGGAAGCCGCGTGCGCGCAGGCGCGCCAATGGAAGGAAGCCGGCCTGGAGCCGATCCGCATCGCCATCAACGTGACGGCGCGCGAGTTCACGCGCTCGCTCCCGGATCGCGTGCGTGCGGCGCTGAGCCGGCACCAGCTGACCGGCGAATGGCTGGAACTGGAAATCACCGAAAGCATGCTGATGCACAGCACCGATCGCGTGATTTCGATCATGGAAAAAGTCTGCCTGCTTGGCGTAACGATTTCGCTCGACGATTTCGGCACCGGCTATTCGAGCCTGTCCTACCTCAAGCGCTTCCCGATCAACACGCTCAAGATCGACCGCTCATTCACCACCGGCATCCCCGACGACACCAACGACTGCGCCATCGCCAGCGCCATCATCGGCATCGCCAAGCAGTTGCGCCACAAGGTCATCGCCGAAGGCGTGGAAAACATGGCGCAATTCAATTTCCTCAAGGAAGCCGGCTGCAACGAGTTGCAAGGCTATCTGTTCTCGCGTCCGGTCCCGGCCGCGGATTTCCATCTCATGCTGACCGAAGGCCGCAAGTTCTCCACGGCGCTCTGACGCAACTCCTCCCGCAGTAAAACCCTGCAGTCTCAGTCTTTCAGGTAGTGCGGAAAGCGCTCGCGGATATCGTCCAGATGCGACAAGGTATTGGACAAGTGCGCGCGCAAGGCGTCCTGCGCCGCAATCGGATCGCCTGCCGCAATGGCCTCGACGATGGCGATGTGGTCGCGCAGCACCGCGCGCGCCTTGCCGGGAATCGGCACATGCAGTGCGCGCAACCGGTCCAGGTGACCGCTGTGCCGGCGCACCATGGCCCACAGATCCGGAATGTTCGCGGCTTCGTACATTTGCCGGTGGAAGGCTTGGTCGGCCTCGACAAACTCGCTGAAATCCTCACTGTCGGCCAGCAGCTTTTGCTTGGCGATGCTGGCTTGCAGCCGCGCGATCAGGGCAGGGTTGGGGGCGGTCGCCAGCGTGTGGACTATCTCCAGCTCAATCGAGCGGCGCAGGAAATGCGCCTGCCGCGCCATCGCAATATCCACCGCCCGCACGACAGTCGCATGCTGCGGAAAAATATCCACCAAGCCTTCTTCGCCAAGCTTCATCAGGGCATCGCGGATCGGCGTCTGGCTGAGGCCGAACTGCAAGGCCAGTTCGGCGCGCGAGAGCACGGTGCCGGGCGTGAGTTGCATCGTGATGATGGCTTCGCGCAGGCGTTCGAATACCTGCGGTGCGGCGTGGCGCGATCGGTCGAGCTGATGTTGTTGCGTTGGCGAAGGGCTGTTCATGGCATTCGGGATCCGGGACGTCTGGGCAATAAATCAAATAAAGCGAGTGGGGGCGCGCGTCAATCAAGAGCGGTGAATATTCGACCTGATGACGACAAGTGCTTGAAAGATAAAGCACGTTAGCCGTGCAATCCCCTTTGTTATCAGCATGATAAAGCAAATCAGTCGTATTGACACACTAATATATTAGTGTTTTAATGTTTTAACTGAAAGGGAAAAACACTCTTTCTTCGATAAAAAACGCAGGAGACCAGCAGTGACTACAGCGCAGGCAGCAGGGCGGGCATTGACGCCGCTCGACAGGGCGGTATCCAAGATCAAGCAGCGTGTCTTGCCGCTGTTCGTCATCATGTTCATCGTCAATTACATCGATCGCGTCAACATTGGCTTCGTGCGCACGCACCTGGCCGCCGACATTGGCATTGGCACTGCGGCTTATGGTTTGGGTGCAGGCCTGTTCTTCGTCGGCTATGCGATCTTTGAAGTGCCGTCCAACATGCTGCTGCAAAAGTACGGCGCCAAGGCCTGGCTCACGCGCATCATGCTGACCTGGGGCATCGCCGCCACGGCGATGGCGTTCGTGCAGGGCGAGATGTCGTTCTACGCGTTGCGGTTCCTGCTCGGCGTGGCGGAAGCGGGATTCTTTCCCGGCGTGATTTACTACTTCACGCAATGGCTGCCCAACGGCGAGCGCGGCAAGGCAATGGCGATCTTCCTGAGTGGCTCGGCGCTGGCGTCGATCCTGTCGGGGCCGATTTCCGGTGCGCTGCTGCAGATCGATGGCGGCGGCCTGCACGGCTGGCAATGGATGTTCATCATCGAAGGCCTGGCGTCGGTGGTGCTGTGCGGCTTCGTCTGGTTCTGGCTGGATTCGCGGCCGGCCGACGCCAAATGGCTGACGCAGAGCGAACGCGATCTCATCGGCAACACCATCGCCGCGGAACAGGCCGAACGCGAGAAGACCAAGCCGGCCCACATCTCCGCATGGACGCTGCTGCGCGACAGCCAGATCGTCATCTTCTGCTTCATCTATTTTTCAATCTCGCTGACGATCTACGGAGCGACATTTTGGTTACCCAGCATCATCCGCAAGATGGGCACGTACTCGGACTTCCAGGTCGGCCTGTTCAATTCGATCCCGTGGATCATCTCCATCGTCGCCATGTACCTGTTCGCCAGCCTGGCGGCGCGCTTCAAATTCCAGCAGGCCTGGGCCGCGGCGGCGCTGATCATCGCCGCCATCGGCATGTACGTGTCGACCTTCGGCGGGCCGGTGTTCGCGTTTGTCTCGATCTGTTTCGCTGCGGTGGGATTCAAGGCGGCGTCTTCGCTGTTCTGGCCGATCCCTCAGTCGTATCTCGATGCGCGCATCGCCGCAGCCGTGATCGCGCTGATCAACTCGCTCGGCAACCTCGGCGGCTTCGTCGCACCGACCACCTTCGGTTTCCTCGAACAAAAAACCGGTTCGATCCAGGGCGGCTTGTACGCCCTCGCGGCGACCTCGGTGGTGGCGGCTGTCGTGGTGTTCTTCGCCCGCACCACGGCGCACTCTGCAGCGATCGCCGGCAACAAATAACTCCCTACTGATACACGGAAAAAGATATGAAGATCACCCGCGTCACCGTCACACCAATCGCGTTCAAGGACGCACCCCTGCTCAACGCCAGCGGCATCCATGAGCCGTATGCGCTGCGCTCCATCATCGAAGTCGAAACCGACAATGGTCATTTCGGCCTCGGCGAAAGCTATGGCGACGCGCCGGCCCTGGCTGTGATGGACAAGGTCAAGGTGCAGATGATCGGCCTGGATCCTTTTAACCTTAACGGTTTGCGCGCGATCGTCAAAGCTGCTGTGGCGGGCATGTCGCCTGCCGGTAATTCAGGCGCAGAACTCGCTCCCGGTTCGCACGCGAGCAAAGCCGTCAGCAATGCCTATTCGGCGTTCGAAGTCGCCTTGCTCGACGTACAGGCGCGCTACCTCAACGTGCCGCTGGTCGACCTGCTGGGCGGCGCGGTGCGCACCGAGATTCCGTTCAGCGCCTATCTGTTCTTCAAGTACGCCGAGCACATCGACAGCCCCTACAAACCGGACTCCTGGGGCGAAGCGCTGAGCGAAGAACAGATCGTCGCTCAGGCACGCAGGATGATCGACGAGAACGGTTTCCAGAGCATCAAGCTCAAGGCCGGCACACTCGATCCCGAATATGAAGTCGCCTGCATCAAGGCGCTGAAGAAGGCTTTCCCCACTGCGCCGCTACGCATCGATCCGAACGGCAACTGGTCGCTGGAGACCGCGGTGCGGATGGCCGAGCTGCTGGGGGACGATTTGCAATATTACGAAGACCCGACGCCGGGACTGGAAGGCATGGCCGAATTGCATCGACGCACCGGCCTGCCGCTGGCGACCAATATGGTGGTGACCGACTTCGACGAATTCCGCCGCAGCGTCGCGCAGAACAGCGTACAGATCGTGCTGGCCGATCACCATTACTGGGGCGGCCTGCGCGACACGCAGATGCTGGCGCTGATGTGCGACACCTTCGGCCTGGGTGTATCGATGCATTCCAACTCCCACCTCGGCATCAGCCTGATGGCGATGTCGCACGTAGCGGCGGCGGTGCCCAATCTGTCCTATGCCTGCGACACGCATTACCCGTGGCAAGAAGCCGACGAAGAAGTCATCAAGGGCGGCAAGCTTCCAATACGCAACGGCTGCGTCAGCATTACGCGCGCCCCGGGTCTGGGAGTGGAGCTGGACCGTGATCAGTTGGCCAAGCTGCACGATCTCTATCTCGGCTGCGGCATCCGCTCGCGCGACGACGTGCGCCAGATGCGCAAGTACAAGCCGGACTGGAAGACGGTCAAGCCGCGTTTCTGAGTACGCAGAAAATCACGGCGAAAAAAAGCGGAAGATGTCTTCCGCTTTTTTATTGCTGCGCATCGATCAATTCGTCACTTGCGCGCGCGCTTCTTCCACGCCTCCAGAAAATCCAGCGTCACCTTCGCCTCGTTCGTTTCAGCCAGTCCGCTGCCGAAGAAAGCGCCGACATCCTTGAAGTCATTGCCGCCGGCCAGATCGGAGACGCTGCGGAAAGCGATGAACGGCACGCCGTTGGCATAGGCTACCTGCGCGAAGGCCGCGGTTTCCATATCCACCAGTTGCGCCTGCAGGTTCTCATGCAGATAAGTGCGATAGCCGGCATTGGCCAAAAAGGCCGTGCCGGAAATCCCGCGTCCGCCGACTTTCAACGTTGGCTGCGTGCTGACGCACAGCGCTGCATTTTTGGGGCCGCAAGTTGCCAGTTCGGGACGAAGTGTACGCGCCAGTGCAAGCATCTGTGCATCGGCCTGGAACTCGAAACGGAACTCCCCCTGCGGTGCATTGGCCGCGTTCATCACATAGCTGTCGCGCATGAACAGCCCGCTGCTGAGCTTGCCGCCCGGCGTATCGAATTGGAAGTCGGGACGCGCCTTGCCGTTTTCCGTCGCCAGCTTCAATCCCAGACAGCTGACGTCGCCCGCTTTGCCGCAAGCCGCAGGTAGGCTGCCGTCGCCATTCCAATACACCTCCATCGGCATGGCCCAGCTTTCCGGCACCACCACGTCGCCGACATGATTGTCCGGGTTGACGCCACCGGCGATGCCGCTCATGAGCAGACGTTCGACATGGAAATGATCCAGCATCAGCTGCGTGACCATCGTGGCGTTGACCATGCTCACGCCGCTCAACACGATCACCACCGGGTTGCCGCGCAATATGCCGGTCGTGAAGCGATTGCCGTTGATGCGCCAGTCGCGTTTTTGCTGCGTCTGCTCCAGCAGGATGTCGGCCTCGGCGCCGAAGGCAGAGACGATGCCGATGCGCGGTTTGCATTCGCTGAGGCAGCGTTTCTGTTCGGCGTGGGCGGCGCTGGAGATGGTCAAGGCGGCAAGCGCCAGCAGCGCACAGGCAAGTTTGTTCAACAGCGAGGAGTGGAGGGACAAGGATATTCCTTTGTGGAGGGCGAAGTCTTCAGGTAGTACAGGCAGACAGAGCATGCCGAAGAATCCGATAATTCGCCATAGTTGTCGGAACGTCAATGTCGACGCGGCTTCCAGTGAAATTACTCGTTGGAAAAATTGCCTCTCGGATATATTGAGTATATGATTGCCGCAAAGAAATAAGACCAATCCCCTCGGAGACATTCATGCGGCCGTACCTGCTTTTGATCCTGTGCACCCTCGTCATCAGCGGCTGCAGCCGTTCTCCCGCTGAACAGCTGGCTTACCGTCATGCCGAGCAACAGTACCAGATCAACATGGAGCGCTCCGCGCGCTACCGTCAATCGCTGGAACAGGCCGACGGCGAAAGCCCGGCGCCGATTGTTGTCACTTCGCGGCAGGCGGACTGACAGACCGCATTTTCCTGAACCGGAAGGTGGCCGTAGCGCTTCCATCCGAAAAACTCAGGCAGTCTCTGCCGCCCGCGTCTCCACCAGCAGCTTCTTGATCTCCGGCACGCACGAGCCGCAGTTGCCGCCGGCCTTGAGGCAGGAGGTGACTTCGGCCACCGTCTTCAATCCCTGTTCACGCACCGCATTGCAGATCGTGTTGCGGCCCACGCCGAAGCACGAGCACACGGTCGGGCCGGTGTCGGCGCCTTTTTCGATCGGCTGGCCGATCAGCAGGCCGACGCGGTCGGCTTCTTCCAGTTGCTCCTTGTCGAACAGGCTCGCCAGCCAGGCGCGCGAGGGCAGGTCGGGGCGTTTGGACAGGAAGATGCACATGTCGATGCGGTCGTTGTCGACGTGCACCGCGCGGTAGACGCCGGCGGTGCGGTCTTCGTATTCGAGCCAGTCGGCGTCGATGTCGTGCACGCCGAGCAGCTTGCGCGCCCATTCGCTGTGATCGCCGATGGTGTTGCGGCCGGCCAGTTCATAGCGCGCGAAATCGCGGCCCTGGATGCGCGTCCAGTGCGTGATTTCATTCAGCGCCAATGCCTTGCGGCTGAGGATGAAACCGTGCCAGGAGACGCCGAATTCTTCGATGCTGACCGGCGTGTGCTTGAACTCAGGTTCGCCCGACACCGGATCGACCACCGGATTGACCAGCGCGCCCACGCGCGCATCGGAGGCGGTCTGGTCGCTCCAGTGAATCGGCACGAACACGCTGCCGCGCGCGATGCCGCCGCTATGCTGCACGCGTGCGACCATGGCGCCCCAGCGCGAGCTGATGCGCGCCAGGCCGCCTTCCCGCACGCCGTAACGCAGTGCATCCTGCGGATGCATGTCGACGAAAGATTCCGGCACGTGATCAGCCAAGCGCGCCGATTTTCCGGTGCGGGTCATGGTGTGCCACTGATCGCGCACGCGGCCGGTGTTGAGCGTCAGCGGGAATTCTTCATCAGGCAGATGCGCCGGGCCGCGCGGCGGCGTTGCTATGAAGCGCGCCTTGCCGTCGGCGTACGCGTAGAGCTGGTTGCCGAACAGGCGAGCGGTGCCGACAACGTCACCGTTATGTTTGTTACGCGTCACAGGCCACTGGATCGGCTGCAACTCATCGAACTGCTGCTTGCTCATGCCGGTCAGGCCGTCGAGATTGAATACGCGCATGCTGTTGCCGGTGATTTGCTGCGGGCCGTTGCGGTAGCTGCTCAGGCGCGCGTGTTCGTCGAAGATCGCATGCACGCCGGCGAACCCGAAGCCGCGATAACCCATGCGAATGGCGACGTCGCAGATGATCTTCCAGTCCGGACGCGCTTCGCCCGGCGCGGTCAGGAAGGCGCGCTGGCGCGAGATGCGGCGCTCGGAGTTGGTCACGGTGCCGTCCTTTTCGCCCCAGCCCAGCGCAGGCAGCAGCACGTGCGCGAAGGCGTTGGTGTCGGTGCCTTCGATGATGTCGGAGGCGACCACCAGTTCGCACTTCGACAGCGCGCGCCGGACCACGTTGGCGTCGGGCATGCTGACCATGGGATTGGTCGCCATGATCCAGACTGCCTTGATGCGGCCGGCTTCAATTGCGTTGAACAGATCGACAGCCTTCAGCCCCGGCTTGTCGGCCATGTGCGGCGAGCCCCAGAAGGTCTGCACGGTGTCGCGATGCAACGCGTTGTCGAGATCCATGTGCGCCGCCAGCATGTTGGCCAGGCCGCCGACTTCGCGACCGCCCATGGCGTTGGGCTGGCCCGTGATCGAGAACGGGCCCATGCCTGGCTTGCCGATGCGGCCGCTGATCAGGTGGCAATTGATGATGCTGTTGACTTTGTCGGTGCCGGCGCTGGATTGATTCACGCCCATCGAAAAGCCGGTGATGACTTTTTCGGTATCGGCGAACATCTGGTAGAAGGCTAGCAGGTCGTTGACGTCTACCTTGCAGATGCGTGCGACTTCGTTCGGATCGGCGCAGTCGGCGTCGGCAATCGCCAGAGCTTCGCCCAGACCGCTGGTGTGGGCATCGACAAACGCGTTGTCGCGCGCGCCGCGATGCGCGAGGAAACTCATCAGTCCGTTGAACAGCCAGACGTCGGTGCCGGCCTTCACCGGCAGATGCATGTCGGCCAGTTCGCAGGTGGCGGTGCGGCGCGGATCGATGACGATCAGCTTCATCTCGGGCCGGTTTTCCTTGGCCTTGGCGATGCGCTGGAACAGGATGGGGTGGCACCACGCCGTGTTGGAGCCGACCAGCACCACCATGTCGGCCAACTCAAGATCCTCGTAGCAGATCGGCACCAGGTCTTCGCCGAAGGCGCGCTTGTGGCCGGCCACGGCCGACGACATGCACAGGCGCGAATTGGTGTCGATGTTGGCGCTGCCGACATAGCCCTTCATGAGCTTGTTGGCGATGTAATAGTCTTCGGTCAGCAACTGGCCGGAGACGTACAGCGCCACCGAATCCGCACCGTGGCGATCGATGATGTCGCGCAAGCCGCCGGCGACTTTGTCGAGTGCGGCGTCCCAGCTCACGCGCTGCAATGCGCCGTCGGCGTCGCGCATCTTCGGATGCAGCAAACGGCCGTTGAGGTCGACCGTTTCACCGAGCGCCGAACCCTTGACGCACAGACGTCCCTTGTTGGCCGGATGCAGTTCGTCGCCGGTGATGGCAATTTTGCCGTCCTGCTGCATCGATGCGCGCACGCCGCAGCCGACGCCGCAATACGGGCAGGTGGTCTTGGTGCCTACGGTCGAAAGCGGAGCTTGGGAGAGATTCACGATGGTTTCCTGGTCAGGCGGCTTGCGTACTTTGGGTCTGGCTGGAGGTCTGGCTGGAAATCGCTTGACCGAACAACAGTTGATGACGGATGGCGGAAATATTGCCGCCTTTCTGGATCAGGTCGAAGTACCACGGGCCGTCCTTGACGTCGCCGTACAGCACCGCGCCGATCAGCCGGCTGCCTTGCAGCACCAGCCGCTTGTAGATGCCGCGACGCGGATCGCGCAGCACCAGGTCTTCGGTATCTTCTGCGCCGATGAAGTCGCCGGCCGAATACAGATCGACACCGGTGACCTTGAGTTTGGTGGCGGTCGCTTGCTGCACATAGCGGCGATGGCCGGCGCCGGCCAGATGCGCGCCGCACACGCGCGCCTGGTCCCAGATCGGCGCGACCAGGCCGAAGGTGGCCTTGCGGTGCTGCACGCATTCGCCGACGGCGTAGATGCGCGGATCGTAAGTCTGCAGCGTGTCGTCGACCACGATGGCGCGGTCGCAATGCAGGCTGGCATCCTTGGCAAGTTCGATGTTGGGGCGCACACCGGCGGTCATTACCACGAGGTCTGCAGGAATCTCGGTGCCGTCCTTGAAGCGCACCGCCGTGACGCGATCCGGCCCGACGATTGCTTCAGTCTGTGCGTTGAGCATGAAGCGCAGGCCCTTCATCTCCAGCGCCTTCTTGAGCAGCGCGGCCGCAGGCTTGTCGAGCTGCTGGTTCATCAGACTGTCGGTGACATGCACTACGGTCACGTCCATGCCCTGGCGCAGCAGGCCGTTGGCCGCCTCCAGGCCAAGCAGGCCGCCGCCGATCACCACCGCGTGACGATGGTTGCGCGCAGCGTCGAGCATGATGTGCACGTCCTGGATGTCGCGGAAAGCGATCACGCCCGGCAGCTCATGGCCCGGCACCGGAATGATGAAGGGCTTGGAGCCGGTCGCCAGCAGCAGGCGGTCGTATTCGACCTCGACGCCGGCTTGCGAGCGCACGGTGCGGCGGCGGCGGTCGATCTTCTCGACCGGATCGCCGGCATGCAAGGTGATGTTGTTCTGCACGTACCAGTCGCGCGTGTTGAGCATGATGTCGTCCATGCTCTTGTCGCCCGCCAGCACCGGCGACAGCAGGATGCGGTTGTAGTTGCCATGCGGCTCGGCGCCGAACACGGTGATGTCGTACAGGTCCGGCGCCAGCTTCAGCAATTCTTCGACCGTGCGCATGCCGGCCATGCCATTGCCGATCACGACCAGCGACGGTTTCTTTGCGGAAGGGATTGAAAGCTCAGCAGGTGCCGGAACGACTGTCATGCGCCCACCCACACCTTGCCGTGTTCGATGCGCGCAGGGTAGGCGCTGACCGAATGTTCGGGCGCTTCAATGCATTCGCCGGTCTGCAGGTCAAAGTGCTGCTTGTAGATCGGCGAGGCCACCACGATGCGTTCGCCGATGCTGCCGACCAGGCCGCGCGAGAGCACCGAGGCGTCGGCATTCGGATCGTAGTTACCGATGGCGAAGACGCGTGTTTCGTTGTGGTCGCCGTCGATGACGTGGAATACCGCCACCTGCTCGTCGCCGATCAGCGCGCAGACGCCGGTGTTGGGTACGATGTCGCTGATGTCGCAGACTTCGATCCAGTGTTCGATTTGTCGGTCGCTGTGCATGTCCGTTTCCTTGTTAGTCGTCACAAATCAGATCGCTTCTGCGACCACGGGAATATCGATCAGCTTGCGCTCGGCAACTGTCGCCGGGCGAATCTGGCCGCGTTCGTCGACGAACTTGACGTTGGCGTCGGCTTCCTTGCTGTTGACGAAATGGCGGAAGCGCTTGCGTGTCTCCGGATCGGTGACGGCCTTCTTCCATTCGCATTCATAGGTGTCGACCACGTGCTGCATGTCGGCTTCCAGTTCGGCGGCGATGGCCAGCTTGTCGTCGATGACCACGCTCTTGAGGTAGTCGAGGCCGCCTTCGAGGTTGTCGCGCCAGGTGCTGGTGCGTTGCAGGCGATCAGCGGTGCGCACATAGAACATCAGGAAGCGATCGATGTAGCGGATCATGGTCGCCTTGTCGAGATCGGATGCGATCAGCTCGGCGTGGCGCGGCTTCATGCCGCCGTTGCCGCAGACGTACAGGTTCCAGCCTTTTTCGGTGGCGATGATGCCGACGTCCTTGCCTTGCGCTTCGGCGCATTCGCGGGTGCAGCCGGATACGCCGAACTTGATCTTGTGCGGCGAGCGCAGGCCCTTGTAGCGGTTCTCCAGTTCGATCGCCAGTCCGACGCTGTCGTCCACGCCGTAGCGGCACCAGGTAGAGCCGACGCATGACTTCACGGTGCGCAGCGACTTGCCGTAGGCGTGGCCGGTTTCAAAGCCGGCGGCGATCAGTTCTTCCCAGATGTCCGGTAATTGCTCGACGCGGGCGCCGAACAGGTCGACGCGCTGGCCGCCGGTGATCTTGGTGTAGAGGCCGTATTTCTTGGCGACCTGGCCGACCGCGATCAGGCCGTCCGGCGTGACTTCGCCGCCGGCCATGCGCGGCACCACGGAGTAAGTGCCGTCCTTCTGGATGTTGCCGAGGAAGTAGTCGTTCGAATCCTGCAGGCTGGCGTGTTCCTTCTTGAGCACGAAATCATTCCAGCACGAAGCCAGGATGTTGGCCGCGACCGGCTTGCATACATCGCAGCCGAGACCCTTGCCGTGTTGCGCCAGCAGGTCGCCGAAGCTCTTGATCTTGTTCACGCGCACCAGGTGATGCAGCTCCTGGCGCGAGTAGGGGAAGTGTTCGCAGACATGGTTGTTGACGGCCAGGCCTTGCTTCTTCATCTCGGCCTTCATCACCTGTGTCACCAGCGGCACACAGCCGCCGCACGCGGTGCCGGCCTTGGTGCAGATCTTGAGTTCGCCGATGGTGGTCACGCCCGAGGCCACCGCTGCGCACAGCTGGCCCTTGGAGACGTTGTTGCACGAACAGATCTGCGCGCTGTCGGGCAGGGCGTCGACGCCGAGGCCGACCTTGGCCTTGCCGTCGGCTTGCGGCAGGATCAGGAACTCCGGCGACTCCGGCAGTTCGATGCGGTTGAGCATCATCTGCAGCAGCGTGCCGTATTCGGCGGCGTCACCGACCATGACCGCGCCGAGCAGGTGCTTACCCGATTCGGAGACTACGATCTTCTTGTAGATCTGCTTGCGTTCATCGGTGAATTGATACGAGCGCGCGCCGGCTTCCTTGCCATGCGGATCGCCGATGCTGGCGACGTCCACGCCCATGAGCTTCAGTTTGGTGCTCATGTCGGCGCCGTTGAATTGCTGCACCTCGGCGGCGTCGTCCAGATGCGCCAGCATGTGTTTGGCAGCCGTGCGCGCCATATCGTAGCCGGGCGCCACCAGGCCGAAGATCTTGCCGTTCCACAACGCGCATTCGCCGATGGCATAGACGTCGGGATCGGAGGTGACGCAACTGTTGTCGATCACGATGCCGCCACGGTCGCCGACCTTCAGGCCGGATTCGCGCGCCAGTTCGTCGCGCGGACGGATGCCTGCGGAAAACACGATCATGTCGGTGTCGAGATGGGTGCCGTCCTCGAAGTTCATGCGGTGGGTGCCGGTCTTGCCGTCGACGATTTCCAGCGTGTTCTTTTGCGTGTGGGCGGTGACGCCGAGGTCCTGGATCTTCTGACGCAGGATGCGGCCGCCGCTCTCGTCGACTTGCACCGCCATGAGGCGTGGCGCGAATTCGACCACGTGGGTTTCCAGGTTCATGTCGCGCAGGGCCTTGGCGCACTCCAGACCGAGCAGACCGCCGCCGATCACCACGCCGGTTTTCGAACGCTTGCCGCATTCGAGCATGGCTTCGAGGTCCTCGATGGTGCGGTAGACGAAACAATCCTTGCGCTGGTTACCCGCGACGGTCGGGACAAAAGGGTAGGAACCCGTGGCCATGACCAGCTTGTCGTAGGCCAGTGTTTCAACGGCGCCGTTGATGTTGACGGTGACGGTCTTGCCGACGATGTCAATGTGCTGCGCCTTGGCGTTGAGCTTCAGGTCGAAGTCCACCGCGCTCTTGCCGGCGTCGAAGAAGCCGGGCGCCACCAGCGACAGGTCCTCGGCGGTCTTGCCCGCGAAAAATTCCGACAGGTGCACGCGGTCGTAGGCCGGACGCGGCTCTTCGCACAGCACGGTGACCTTGATGTTGGACGCGCCGCTTTCAACCAGCGACTCCAGGAATTTGTGACCGACCATGCCGTGGCCAATGACGATGATGTTCATGATCAGGTTCTCCTCAGGCGGGAATATTGTTGGCTGCGACGGCCAGTGCCGGCTCGTCGCTCTTGTCGCTGGCGGTGAAGCGCACGGCGACCGCGCACAGCGCCGAGATCGTCACGAGCACGCCGAGCATGCTCAGCGTCTGCTGGGTGTCGCCCAGGCCCTTCATCAGGAAACCGGCCAGCACCGCGCCGACGTTGCCGCCCGCGCCGATGATGCCGGCCACGCCGCCCAGCGCCTTGCGATCGATGAACGGCACCAGCGCATAGGTCGCGCCGCACGCCATGTGGGTGAACAGGCCGAAGCACAGCATCGCGATTACCGCCAGCGTGACGCTGCCGGCATGGGCAAACCACAGCAGGCCGAGGCCTTCGCCCAGCATCATGATGAACAACAGCGTGGCGCGGCGGTTGAGGCCGCCACGCAGAGCGACCTTGTCGGAGATGATGCCGCCCAGAGCGCGTGCAAACAGCGCCAGCAAACCGAAGCTGGCGGCGGCGATGCCGGCGCTCTTCAGCGACAGGCCGAAATGGTCGACGTAATAAATGGCGGCGATGTTGTGGATGAAGATTTCCACGCCGAAGCAGGCGCCGTAGGTGATGAACAGCATCCACACGCGGTAGTTGGCGCTGGCCGCGCGGAAGCTCGCCCAGCCGCCTTTTTTGCCGCTTTCGATGACGATGCCGGCGGCGCGTAGTTCGTCGAAGTTGCCTTGCGGACAATCCTGCGTGAAGTGCCAGTAGACCGCTGCCATTGCCAGCATCATCAGGCCGGGCACCAGCAGCGCCACGCGCCAGCCGAGGTTGTCGCCCACGCCCAGCATCAGCATCGCGGCCAGCAGCAAAGGCATCAGGCCTTGCGCCACGCCGCCGCCGGCGTTGCCCCAGCCGGCGGTCGCCGCGTTCGCGGTGCCGACCACGTTGGGCGCGAACATCACCGAGGTATGGTATTGCGTGATCACGAAGCTGGCGCCGACCGCACCGATGCACAGGCGGAAGAACAGGAAGGTCTCATAAGTCTGGGCGAAGCCGACGCCGATCACCGGTAGCGCACCGATCAGCAGCAGGCCGGTGTAGGCCTTGCGCGGGCCGTAGCGGTCGCACAGTGGGCCGATCACCAGGCGCACCAGGATGGTCACGGCGACGGCGGCGATGTTGATGTTGGCGATCTGTTCAATGGTCAGGCCGAGCTGGCCCTTGATCACCGGCATCAGCGGCGCGCAGGCGAACCAGGCGAAGAAGCAGACGAAGAAGGCCATCCAGGTCAGGTGGAAGGCGCGCATCTGCGGCGTACCCATGGAAAAGAGCTGGATCTTGCTCGCCTTGCTGGTGCTGTTGCTATTGCTGTCAGGAGTTGCGGCCATTTTTATCCCGTTAAAAACAAAAAGGCGCCCGCTCAACAAGGCAAGAATGCCAAGCTAAGCGGACGCCGTTGTCCTGCAGATCCGTCTTTAGATCGGCATTAAAAATAGTGAAAGCTGCTGGATCGTCGTTGATCCATGCACGGACTTATGCAAAGCCTGTGCCAGAACGGTGTATTCCCTGATGGGGTGTGGCTTGCAAGGCGATTCGAGAGTTCGGAAGGGCGGGCGGTTACAGCACCGCATGCAACGATATATGTCATGTTGTGATGTGTCGCGGTGCAGCCTGCTCGTAAATGGTGCGGTGCATCGGGCCTTTTTGGTCCGCGCCCCGAATTGGTCTGGGCGTGGGCGGAAGACTTGCCGCCGCGCAAGCTACGACGACGAAAAGTCCGGTGCTTTGCAGGATCAGGCAATCGTCCGGCAGCATTGGTCTACCCCCGCCAAAGGTGTAACTCTTACCATGGCCTCACGTCATTTACGGGAGTCCGACATGCAACATATCAATGAGATCTACATCAACGGCCGCTTCGTCCAGCCGCACGGAACTGAAGTCATGGAACTGATCAATCCGTCCGACAGGAGCGTCATCGGCGCAGTGCGCCTGGCCGACGAAGAGGACGCGCGCCAGGCCGTCGCCGCTGCCAGGGCCGCATACGGCAGCTGGTCGCGCAGCAGCAAGCGGGAACGCGCCGGCTACTTGCAGGCCATGCATGACGCCATCCAGCGCCGCGCGTCGGAACTGGTCGAGGTCATGATTCAGGAATACGGCGGCACGCGCCGCTCCTCCAGCGCCACGGTGGCGCGTTCGGCGAATAGCTTCCTGCTGGCGATCGAATTGCTGGAGAGTTTCGACTTCGTGCGCCAGGCCGGCACCGCCCGCGTGACCATGGAGCCGCTCGGCGTGGTCGGCCTGATCACGCCGTGGAACGCCAATTACGGCTTCATCTGCAGCAAGCTGTCCACCGCGCTGGTGGCCGGCAGCACGGTGGTTATCAAGCCCAGCGAACTGAGCGCCATGCAGACGCACCTGCTGACGCAATGCCTGCATGAAGCAGGCTTGCCGCCGGGCGTGTTCAACATCGTCACCGGTCGCGGCGACACCGTCGGCGCGGAAATCACGCGCCATCCCGACATCGCCAAGATTTCCTTCACCGGCTCGACCGCCGTCGGCAAGCAGATCGCCCGCGGCGCGGTCGACACCATGAAGCGCGTCACGCTCGAACTGGGCGGCAAGTCGCCCAACATCCTGCTCGACGACGCTGATCTGGCGACGGCGATTCCGCAGGCGGTGACGGCGGCGTACTTCAACAACGGCCAGGCCTGCCTGGCGGCGACACGTCTGATCGTGCCGGAAGGGCGTCTGGAAGAGGTGAAGACGCTGGTCAGGAAAACGGTGGCGGCGATGAAGGTCGGCCATCCCGGCGACGAGGACACGATGATCGGCCCGCTGGTCACGGAAAAGCAATATGAGCGGGTGCAGAGCTACATCCGCCTCGGCATCGAGGAGGGCGCGGAATTGCTGACCGGCGGCGAAGGTCATCCGGAAGGATTGGCGCAGGGTTACTTCGTCAAGCCGACGGTGTTCGTCAACGTCACCAATGACATGCGTATCGCCCGTGAAGAAATCTTCGGCCCGGTGTTGTCGATCCTGACTTACCGTACTGAAGAGGAGGCCGTCGAGATCGCCAACGACACCATCTATGGCCTGCACGGCTATGTCAGCGGCCGCGATCTGGAGCGCGTCAATCGCGTGGCCACGCAGATCGTCGCCGGGCGCGTCTTCATCAACGGTCTGTACGACGAGCCGCGTGCACCGTTCGGCGGCTTCAAGCAATCGGGCATTGGACGTGAATTCGGTCCTTACGGACTCGAAGCCTATGTTGAACCGAAGGCGGTGATTGGTTAGGATAGTGCGATCCATGAAAACACCAAACGCTGATTCCCGTCTCGCATCCCCATCCCCAACCGTGCCGCTGGCGCGCTTGCGGGATCAGGTCGCCGCGCATTTCGACGGCGTGCCTGTGACGCAGCGCGACGTCCATACCGCGATTCCCTGGTTGTCCTTCATCCGCCTCAGCCAGCCGACCGCGCTCAGCCGCGGCATGCTGGAACCGTCGATGTGCCTGGTGGTGCAGGGCGGCAAGAAAGTGTTGATCGGCAAGGAAGTCAACGAATACGGCGCCGGTAGTTACGTGCTGTCGGCGATCGACTTGCCTGTGTCCGGGCAAGTGGTCGAGGCAACCGTGGAGCAACCGTATTACGGCGTGCGCATCGATCTCGATCCGAAGGAAATCGCCGCGCTGATCATCGAGCTCAATCTGCCCGCGCCGCCGCGCCGTGGTGCACGCGTCGGCGCGTACATTGACGAATCGGACGCGGAGTTGCAGGAGGCCTTCCTGCGGCTGCTCTTGCTGCTGGACAAGCCCAAAGACATCCCGGCGCTGTCGCGCATCCTCAAGCAGGAAATCATGTATCGCTTAATCGCGGCTCGGAACGGCGACGTGCTGTACCACACCGTGCTGTCGCACTATCAGGAAAAGGGCGTCAACGAAGCCATCCAGTGGATCAAGGCCAACTACGCCGAACCGATGGTCATCGACGACCTGGCCAGGCGCGTGCGCATGAGCGTGTCGACGCTGCATCACCGCTTCAAGGCCGCCACCGTCATGAGTCCCTTGCAATACCAGAAGCAGACGCGTCTGCTGGAAGCACGCCGCATGCTCATGACCGGCAGCATGGAAGCCGCCACCGTTGCCTATCAGGTCGGTTACGAAAGTCCCTCGCAATTCAGTCGCGAGTACCGTCGCTTGTTTGGCGCATCGCCGCTGCAGGACGTCGAGTTCCTCAAGCAGAACGTCGTCGAAACTTAGCTCTCCGTTGGCGGCAGGACGACGCGCATCGACTGCTTCTGGAATTGCTCGAAGCGATGCAGTTCCTGTTCGATCGCGCTCTTGAGCGCCTTCGATTTTTTCTCTATCCACGTCCATTGCTGCACCAGCAGCTTGCCGCTCTTGCGATCCATCTTGAGGTCGAGCGCGGCGACGATGCGGTCGCCCACCAGCACCGGCAGCGCGAAGTAGCCGAGCACGCGCTTGTCCGCCGGCACGTAGGCTTCGAAGCGATGTTCGTAATCGAAGAACAACTCCAGCCGCTTGCGCTGGATCACCAGTGGGTCGAAGGGCGAGAGGATGTGCACGCGTTCGGGTGAGGCCGGTTCGAAGGCGGCATCGAGTAACACCGGTTCGACCCAGTGCTGTTGCTTCGGTACGCTTTCAATATGCACCGCCACCAATTGCTTGCGCTTGACGGCGGCGGCGATCAGTTCCTTCACCAGCGGCTTGGCCTGCACGCTGCCGTAGCAAATCGAATCGAGGCTGACCATGCCCTGCGCCTTGAGCGCGCGGCGCAGGAGATATTGCGCGAACTGCTTTTCCTTCACCGGCGCGGGGCGGCGCGGCCAGTCGAAATGACGGGCGGCGAGGTCATAGGTCTTGAGCATGCCGGTGCGCTTGCTGATCACCAGGTCGCCGATGAAGAAACCCCAGCGCAGCGCCCGCTTCGATGGTTTGCGACTGCCCCAGGGATGGGTCTTTTCTTCCAGCACGTCGTCGTCGATGTCACGGATCGACAGGCCGCCTTCTTTGCGGATGCGCTTGAGCAGGGCGGCGTAATCGGCTTCATCGATATCGGCGAAGGACGCGTGTGGATTGAGGCGGCGCCGCTCCATCTCCGGCAGGAAATGGCGAAACTCGGTGGTCGGCACATAGGCCAGCGCATGCGTCCAGTATTCGAACACCGACTTGTCCACCGACTGCGCCTGCTCCAGGTCGCCCAGCCGGTATTCCGGAATGCGCGTGTACAGGATGTGATGGTGGCTGCGCTCGATCACGTTGATGGTGTCGATCTGGACATAGCCCAGATGCTCGGCCGCCAGCTGCACGGCGGTGGCGCCACTGCCGAACGGCGCCACCGCATCGAGACGCTGGGCGCGCAGCCAGATGGCACGCGCCTGCTGTGGAGTAAGGGAAGCGGAAGTCGTGCTCATAAGCATGCGTACAGTCATCGGAGAATGATGAGATTGTAGAGAGTTTGGCATCGGCGGGTGGAGCGCCAGCAACTATTGGCGCATACCGAATAGTCAATTCGCCCGCAGGCCATTTATCTCCGACATCTGAGCCGCGATGATGGCGTCTGGCTCTCATCAACCGGATACAGGTGCTTCGTGCAAAAAACGTCCCCGACCACAACGTCGCCGGCTGCCGGCCGCTTCGTCTTTCCCGCGCTGATGCGCTGGTATGCGCACGGCGAGGGCGCTGCCTATGCGCTGCTGCGCTTCGGCTACGGCACCATCATTTTTACCCACGGTTTGCCCAAGGCGCTGGGCCAGTCGCACGGCTCGATGGCCAATCCGATGGCGGGCTCGATAGGCATGATCGGTGAAGTCATGGGGCTGCCCTTTGCGCCGCAACTGGCCTTCCTGGTGATGCTGCTGGAAACGATCGGTGCGGCCATGCTGGCGCTGGGTCTGCTGACGAGGCCGATTGCCTTGCTGATGTTTATCGAGATGATTGCCATCAGCTATGCGATGGGACCGACCTGGCCATGGATTGATCGCGGCATCGAGTATCCGGTGCTGTTGGGACTGGCGGCGCTGTACATGATGCTGCGCGGCGGCGGCGCGTATTCGCTGGACAGCCGCATGAGGCATGAAATTTGAAACGTGAAATCTGAACCCTTACTTGTCAGGAAAGAAATACCATGAAATTCGTCAATTACCTTGCCTATACCGACAACCAGCAACTGCTGGACGAACATGCACCGGCTCACAAGGCTTACGTCAAGAGCTTGCTCGATGTCGGCAAGCTGGCGTTCGGCGGCCCGTTCCCGGACGGCAGCGGCGGTCTGCTGGTGTATGAAGTCGCATCGAGTGAGGAGGCCGAATCCCTGCGCGATCAGGATCCGTTTGCGCTGGCCGATGTGTTTGTGCGTTCCGAGATCAAGCCGTGGCTATTGCTGGCGATCAATCCGGAACTGGCGAAACAGCAGTAAACATACTTCCATCAAATCAGGCCCTTAGCGGGCCGTGTCTTTCCGCAGTCACGCTGATTTCCAAAGATGAAAATCAGGGAATAAAGCCGGCGTTGCGATAGCTGTCGACGATTTCGTCGTAGACGGCGATGTCTTCATGGCCACGCGCCATCAACTGTGCGCCGCCGATCGCTGCGAAGATGCTCATGGCCTGGCGGCGCACGGCTTTCTTCGATTTGGCTTCGGTCGCGCCTTGCGTGAGTACTTCCGTCAGCCAGTCGATATTGACGTCGTTGAAACGATTGATTTCGGCGCGCACCTCCGGCGGCAAGTCATTGTGCTCTGCGGACATGATGCCGCACAGGCACATGCGATTGTCATCGGCCAGCGCCGCCCGAAAGATCTCCGCATATTTCTTCACGCGGGTGCGCGCGTCCTTATGCGCTTCCATCAGGTTTCCCAGATAGGTGATGCCGTCTTCGGTATAGCGGCGGGCGAGGGCCGCGCCGAGGTCGCCCTTGGTCGGGAAGTGATAGTGCACGCTCGCGCTCTTGATTCCGACTTCCGCCGCCAGGTCGCGGAAACTCAACGCGTTATAGCCGTGCGCCTGCACGGTCTTGCGCGCAGCGGCCATGATTTTCTCGCGGGTATCGATTGCACTCATGATATTCAAAACCTCTCTATCGATAGATAGTTGTTGACAGGATGCATTGTACTATCTTATTGTCTATCTATCGGTAGATAGATAAATAGCGGCAAGCAACATCGCAGATATCGATACAACGACAAACATTCAGAAAAGGAATCAACAATGAAGATTTATGACCGCCCCGGTTTCCCCAACCCCGCCCGCATCCGCATCGTCCTGGCGCAGAAGAACCTTGATTCGCAAGTGACGTTCGAATCGGTTGACCTGATCGGCGCCGAGCACAAGCAAGCTGCATTTTTGGCAAAGAATCCATCGGGCGTGCTGCCGCTGCTGGAACTCGACGACGGCACATTGATCTCGGAAAGCACCGCCATCACCGAGTACCTCGACAACCTCGACGGCAATCCAGTACTGACCGGACGCACACCGAAGGAAAAGGCGATCATCCACATGATGCAACGCCGCGCCGAAAGCGGTCTGATTGACGCCGTCGGCATTTATTTTCATCATGCGACGCCTGGCTTGGGCGACGATCTGCAAAAGTACAAGAGCCCGGAGTGGGCGCATCGCAAGGAGTGGGGCGAGCGCGAACGCGCCAAGGCGCTGCAGGGCATGGTGTATTTCGACGGCATCTTGCGCGACAATAGTTATGTCGCGGGAGAGCAATTTTCGATGGCCGATATCACGGTGTTCGCCGGACTGGCGTTCGCTGATGCTGCGGGGATTCCGATCGCTGCCGAGCTGAACGCGCTGCACGCGTGGCGCGCGAAGGTGGCGGAGCTGCCGGCGGTGAAAAATCGCAGCGGCCAGGCGTTTGTTGAAGAGGATTTACGTAGGTTGGGATTCTAAATCTCCCACTGGGAGCAAGCAGTATTGACGTCGCAATGAAAGCACCGCCCTTTGCGAGAAGGGCGGTGCTTTTTTGTTGCGCTTTAGAAAATTGCGGGAGTTCCGTAAATTTTGTGTCGGTGTTGACCGTCATTCAGATTTTCGGCTAAACTCAGCCCCGCAGTCGATTCACCGGCTGCCGTAGGCGTTACCGTCATCCAACGCGTCCCATTCGAGAGGAGCCCAGCAGGGCAGTTCCCGATGATTCAGGACGCCGTTACGATGACCGCATATTCTGCCCTCCTGGGCATACGCCTATCTGGAATTTTCAGATTACAGATTTGCCAGTTTTCGATATCCGCCGCTTGCGCGCGGGACATCGGCTGGACCGTGTTCGCCTTGTTGATTCTTCACAAGGCGATCCGGAGGGAGAGGCGGGACCTTGCAGGTCTGGTTGGCGGCTTTACCGCAACCGAACCAAAAAGGTAATTCAATGAAACTCACCGGCAATACCATTCTCCTGACCGGCGGCACCAGCGGCATCGGCCGCGCGTTGGCCGAAGCCCTGCATGACCGCGATAATCATGTCATCGTCACGGGACGCCGCCAGGCGCTGCTTGACGAGATGACGAGCACTCGCCCCGGCCTGATCGGGCTGAAAGTCGATATGGATGATGCGGCGTCATTGGCGCAGCTGTCCGTTCAAATGCGTGAGCGCTTTCCGCGACTCAACGTGCTGATTGCGAATGCGGGAATATCGCGCACTGAGGACATGGCGTCTGATGACTGGACGGCGATCGATGCAGAAGCCATCGTCCAGACCAACATCCTGGGCGTACTGCGTATTTCGGCGGCGATCCTGCCGCTGCTCAAAGGCAAGCCCAACGCCGCATTCCTGGCGACCAGTTCCGCGCTGGCCTTCGTGCCGCGCGCGGACTTCCCGACGTACTGCGCCAGCAAGGCGTTCCTGCATTCCTGGTTGCAGTCGCTGAGACATCAGATGCGCGGCTTCCCGATCGAAGTGTTGGAGTTGTCGCCGCCTTACGTACAGACCGGCTTGACCGGCGCTCACCAGATCAATGACCCACGTGCAATGCCGCTGCCGGACTACGTGGCGGAGGTACTGCGCATGCTGGAAAACTGCGAAACGCCGCGCGGCGAAGTGCTGCTTGACCGCGATCTGCCACGGCGCTGGGCCGAGCGCGACGGCGGTTATGACGCGATGTTTGCGGTCATGAATCCGGCTTGAAGAACAAACGTCTTTGAAAGGAGCGGCTGTTGTCGCTCTCAATCCATTACATACGAAAGAATCATTACATGACGACTCAATGCACCGGGCCGCTGAATCATCTCAGCTTGCCCACAAAAAATCCCATCGCCACAGCCGCTTTTTTCGAAAAGCATTTCGGCTGCCAGATTGTCGCCGTCGGCGAACATATCCTCCTGAAACGGGACGGTTTCGACATCGTGCTCGATCACACCAGCGATGAAGTCAGCTGGCCTGCGAATTTCCATTTTGGTTTCGAGATGGCTACCTTGGCGGAGGTGAAGCAGCTTTACCGGACCTTCAAGGCGGAGGGCGTGCTGATGGAGACCGAGGTCTTCAACAATTCACGTGGGTCGCGTTTCTTTTGCCGCATGCCGGAGGGGATCATGATCGAGGTGAATACGCGGGAGGACAGGGAGGAGGGCTGGAAGAAGTTGTTCTGATCCGCTTGCAATATTCATTCGCAAAACAAAAAACGCCCGTAAAGGGCGTTTTTTTATATCCGATGGCGGAAGGTGTGAGATTCGAACTCACGAAGGGCTCTCACCCTCGCCAGTTTTCAAGACTGGTGCATTCAACCGCTCTGCCAACCTTCCTGCGCAAGCCGGGCATTATACATGAGTCGCCCGGCTGTCGTCCTTTTCAGCTTTTTAGAAAATACCCGGGTAAGCGCCGCCGTCCATCAGCACGTTCTGGCCGTTGATGTAGCCGGCGTGCTTGCTGCACAGGAACGCGCAGGTGGCGCCGAACTCGTCCGGGTCGCCGAAGCGGCCGGCCGGGGTTTCGGCCATGCGCTGTACGCGGACTTCTTCCGGTGTTTCTCCGGTCAGTTTTGCCGAGCCGACGAAGCTGCTGCGCAGGCGATCGGTTTCGAAGCTGCCGGGCAACAAGTTGTTGATCGTCACGCCGCTCTTGGCGATGTGACGCGAGACGCCAGCAACGAAACCGGTCAGGCCCGAGCGGGCGCCGTTGGACAGGCCGAGGTCGTAGCGCGGCGCCTTGACCGAGCTGCTGGTGATGTTGATGACACGGCCCCAGCCGCGCTTGATCATCTGGTCGACGGTGGCCTTGATCAGCTCGACCGGGGTGAGCATGTTGGCGTCGATGGCCTTGAGCCAGATTTCGCGGTCCCAGTCGCGGAAGTCACCCAATGGCGGGCCGCCGGCGTTGTTGACGAGGATGTCGGGGCCGTGGCCTTTTTCACCGGCGATTTCGTCAACGGCGGCCAGCGCCTTGGCGCGGCCTTCAGGCGTGGCGATGTCGGTGGCGACGGCCATGACCTTGATGTTGCCGAGTGCGCGCAGCTTGTCGGCGGCCTGGTCGAGCGTGTCCTGGCTGCGGGCGACGATGACGACGTGGGCGCCTTCGCGCGCCAGGTGTTCGGCGCAGGCGTAGCCGAGGCCTTTGCTGGCGCCGCAGACGAGGGCGATTTTTCCTTGAAGTCCTAGATCCATGATTCCTGATTCCTTAATGTTGGGGTGTCACATTTCTGCGTGGTCGATATATTGCTGCGCCGGATTAAAAGATTTCATCGGGCGTTTCTGAGCAGATCGCGCGCTTCGCTTGTGACGGCGAAGGCTGGCTGATAAACTGGCGGACAGCTTGAGGAGGGCATGGCTGCGGTGTTGCCGGGGTTGCCGGAGTTGCTACGATGATTCGTTTATTTTTTGCGGATCAGGTAGATCGCCAACGCAATGATGATCACCACGCCCGCTTCAAGTACAACCACCAGAACGCCGCTACTTCCGTTACTCACGCCTATCTCCTTTTTGGGTCGCCGGTTCGGCAAGTCCTCTGTGTTTTTGCAACGGGACTTGTCCGGCCAAGTGCGTACTTTACACCTATGATGCATTCTTTGTATTTCACCGTCGTGGTCAACTTCTTCCTCGGCGGCGTGCTCGGCGCCATCGGCGGTCTGTTCGGCATCGGCGGAGGGCTGATCGCGATTCCGGTGCTCGGATTCCTCTATGGCATGGACCAGCAACTGGCACAGGGCACCGCGCTGGTGATGATCGTGCCGAATGTGGTGATCGGTTTCTGGCGCTACAAGCAACGCAACAAGATCGAGCTCGGTGCGGCGTTGCAGATGGCGGTGCCGGCGGTGTTCACGACTTACTTCGCAGCGCGCTTTGCGACGTCGATAGAGGCGCGTTCGCTGCATCTGGCGTTCGCGATGTTCATGGTGGTGCTGGCGTTGTATTACCTGTGGACCTTGTTGCGCAGGCAGAAAGAAATGATCCCACGTGCACGTCTGCCGCAGAAATACATTTTCCTCATGGGACTGGCGGCGGGCGCATCGGCGGGATTCTTCAGCGTCGGAGGTGCCATCGTGGCAGTGCCGGGTCTGGTCGGCTTGTTCGGCATGACGCAGACGGCGGCGCAAGGCCTGGGTCTGGCGATGGTCACACCGGGAACGCTGGTGGCGTTATGGACTTACGCCAGTGCCGGCCATGTCGACTGGAGCGTCGGCATTCCCCTGGCGCTGGGCGGCGTGCTCAGTATTTCCTGGGGCGTGGCGTTGGCGCATCATTTGCCGGAGCGGCGCTTGCGCATGCTGTTCTGCGGCGCGCTGATTGCGATAGCCGCATGGATGATGACGCACGGCTAAGAGCGGTTAACAAAACGCCGCTGGCGGCGTTGCTTCTCCCGAATCAACTTGACTGAGGTACTCTCGTACTGTCTTCGTCGGCGCGCCTTGCCATCGACGCTTTGTTAGCCGCTCTAAATTTCAATCTGCAATCAAGCAGCTTCTTTTTCCACCGGCACCGGCGGCACCTGAGCCGTCTGCTGTCGAATGAATTCCACCAGATCGCGCGCATACAGGGGCAGGGCATCGAGGCTCTGCACCACCATGCTGCGCTCGCGCACGCACCACGGATCGCTCAGCTCGGTCAGGCTCAGCTGCATGGTCTGCTTGTGCCGCAGCGCAGCCGATTGCGGCACGATGCCGATGCCGACGTTGGTCTCCACCATGCGGCACATCGCTTCGAAGCTGCGCACCTGGATCCGTAACTTGAGCCGCCGGCCGCTTTCCGACACGATACGATTGAGGAAGTGATGCAGCGTGCTGCCCTCATGGAGGCCGACGTGTTCGTATTCCAGCGTCTCGGCGAAGGTGACCTTGCCGGCGCCTGCGAGCGGATGTTCCAGCGCGGTGGCGAGGACCAGCCGATCGGTTGAAAAATTCAGGATCTCCAGTCCTTCTCCCTGCACCGGCCCGGCGACGATGCCGATGTCGGCCGTGCCTTCCTGGATGCCGCGCATGATGTCGTGGTTCAGTCTTTCTTCCAGCGCGACGTTAACCTGAGGATGCAAGGTGAGGAATTTACCGAGGATTTCCGGCATGAACTCCGTCACCGCCGTGGTATTGGCGAAGATGCGGATGTATCCCTTGATGCCGTTGTTGTACTGCTGCATGTCGCCCTTGAGGCGCTCGACCTGCTGCATGAATTGCTGCGCATGCGTGAGGAAGGTCTGTCCCGCCGGCGTCAGTTGCACGCCCTTGCTTTCGCGGTAGAGCAGACGCATGCCGAAGCGTGCTTCGAGTTCCTTGATACGGTTGCTGGTCGCCGCCAGCGACAGGTTCATGCGCTCGGCGCTGCGGGTGAGACTGTTGAGTTCGGCGATCAGGATGAACAGCCGCAGGTCGGTGAGGTCGAATAGCATGATGTCTCTCTGAAGTGAGTGCCGGCATGAGGAAACCGGTCTGTTTTATCCGGACTTATATTACGCCTAAAATCGTGATACCTGTGGCGGCGTTCTGATCACCCGGCCAGCACCACCTGATTGCGTCCTTGTTGCTTGGACTGGTACAGCGCCGCATCGGCCATTTGCAGCAGGCCTTGCGGCGTATCGGCCTTGCCCGGGACGACGACGGCAATACCGATGCTCGCGGTGACCACCTGGAAAGGGGACGCGGAGTGCGGCAAGGCCAGTTGCTCCAGCGCGCGACGGATGGATTCGGCGATGCCTAGTGCGCTGTCGCGATCAGTCATTGGTGCGATGAACGCAAATTCTTCGCCGCCGTAGCGCGCCGCGAGATCGCCGGCGCGACGAACCTTGTTGCCGAGCAAGTGTGCAATGGCACGCAGGCAGTCGTCGCCGCTCTGGTGTCCGTAGGTGTCGTTGTAGGCCTTGAAATAATCCACGTCCAGCATGGCCAGCGCAAGCGGTTGTCCGCTGCGTCCGGCGCGGCTCCACTCCGCCGCCAATACTTCATCGAAGCGACGCCGATTGGCGATGCCGGTCAGGCCGTCGGTCTGGCTCAGTGTGGCCAGCTTGCTGTTGGATTCTTCCAGCTCACGAGTGCGTTGCCGCACGCGCGCTTCCAGTTCGCGCTCGCGCACGCGCAGTTCGTTGATCAGAATGGAAAAGCCGATGCCCACGATGCACAAGGTCAGGATGAATTCCTGGGCACGGACGATTTCCAGATGCACCGATACGTCGCCGAACGGCTTGTGGCCGCTGGTCAGCATCATCGAGATGGCGAGCGACACCAGCGCCACCGTCAGCGTCGCCCAGCGCGTGCCGAAGCGCACCGCGATGTACAGCACCATCGGCAGCAGCAGCGTCGGCGTCATCGATATCCCGCCTGTCGCACCGCCGTACGTCGAAAAGATCACGCCGGCGAGCACGAGGATCACGGGTATGGCCAGGATGTCCGCCTTATGCAGTGTCACGCGCTCATGTTTAACCTGGGTCAGGGCCAGGAGCAGCGGGGTGTAGATCATCATGCCGAGCGCATCGCCGAACCACCACAGGCGCGTCAGCGTGAGATAGGGGATGCCGGTCGCGATCTGCGTCTTGATCACCGCAGCGGCCATCAGGCTTGCCAGAAAGGTGCCGATCAGCGGACCGGCAATGGTGAATTTGCGCAGGTCCTCCACGCGTTTCAGGTCAGCCGATGCGTCGGTGCGGCGCATGAGCAGGTAGGTGACGGCCACTTCGAGCAGGTTGATGGTGCTCAGCTGCACGGCCACGGGAAGCGTGAACACGGCGAGATTGGCGGAGGTATCGGAGCAGAACGTCAGTATCGCCATGAGCCAGCCGCGGTGCCCGCGAAAGCGCATGAGCGCCGCCAGCAATACTGCGTTGGGCAGCCAGACGACGACTTCATTCTCGGGAGTGACGGCGCAGAAAAAGGTGAGCTTGACGCTGGCGAAATGCACCAGCGGCAACAGGACATAAAACCACCATCGTGGGCGTTCCCATGCCCGATTTGTATTGTTCATTGCTTCATTGTGATCACTCGTACCGGAATGGCAGGCAGCAATTGTAACGTCAGAAAACACAACGGACCATGAAGGTCCGTTGTGTTTGCGGTCGCCCTGTCAGGAAGTTTCCTTGGTGTATTTTTTTCTTCGAGGTCGTGGCTATTGCTTGCTATGCGCCAGCACATTGACCAGTTTCCCGAACGGATCCCGGACATAGAAGCGGCGCACGCCCCAGGGTTCGTCAGCGGGGCCGTATTCGAGCGGGAGGTTCATCTTTTGCACACGTGCTAGCGCAGCTTCGATGTCGTCGACTTCAATCGACAGGTCCGGCACCGGTGTACCCGAACCGCCTTCCGACGCAAAACTGATCTGCACGTGCATCTGTTCGTCCGAACCATAAGTGGCGATCCAGCCGTGATCCATCAATATATCGAGTCCGAAGACACCGCTATAAAACGCTTCGGCCTGATCGACTGCATCGGTGCGGATGTTGGCGACAATACGTTTGACCTTCATGAGTCCTCCTGCCGGAAAATCAGAAACAATAAAAACGGGCCATGACTGGCCCGTTTCGACGTGCATGATCAGGGCGGGATTACTTTCCCTTGCCCATCGCTTCCATCATGCGCACCGTCAGGTACAGGCGCGGCACCACGCTGTCCAGATCAGCCCATTCATCGGAGGAGTGGATGCGGTCGCCGACGATGCCCATGCCATCGAGCACGATCGGCTTGCCGGTCTTGGGATTGTAGGCGAAGCCGGCGTCGGTGCCGTAGCGCATGGATACCGGTGTGATCGACTTGCCGAGTTCCTTGTAGATGCTATCGGCGGTGGCGGCCAGGCGGTCGCTGTCGGCGTTCTTGCTGAATGGCGGACGGCGGTTCTCGACCTTGACCTTGACTTCGGTTTCCGGAATCAGCTTCTTCTGGATGATCTTGTCGGCGTCGGCCTGCACGCGCTGGATTTCACCGACGTCGGACATGCGCATGTCGGCGGTGGCGCTGGCTTTTTCAGGAATGATGTTGACGCGGTCGCCGGCCTGGATCACGGTCCAGTTGACGGTGGTGCCCTTGGCCTGACTGCCGAGATCCTTCAGCTGGATGATCTGGTTGGACAATTCCACGGCGGCGTTGCGGCCCGCTTCCGGCGCCGAACCGGCATGTGAGGCGCGGCCCTTGACGTCGAGGTGGACGTAGGCGATGCCGTTGGTGGCGACGGTCACGACGTCGGCTTCAGGTGGTTCGAACACCAGCACGTAATCCTGGTCGGCCGACAGCTTGGTGATCATGTCGCGCGAACCGAGCGAGCTCTTTTCTTCATCGGGATTGAACAGCACGGTGAGCGTCTTGTAGTCCTTGAAGCCGCGTTCGCGCGCGATGTCGAGTGCGTACACGATCAGCAGCGCGCCGCCCTTGGCGTCCGCCACGCCGGGGCCGAAGGCCTTGTTGCCGGTGATCTTGAACGGACGCTTGGTCGCTTCCCCGATGCCGAACACGGTGTCGTAGTGGATCATCAGCATGATGTTCTTGCTGCCGCTGCCTTGCAGCTTGCCGATCACCATCTTGCCGGCGGCGGGCGGTGCGGCGACGATCTCGACACTGGCGCCGACTTCCTTCAGACGCTGCGCCAGTATCGCTTCAACCTGCGCGAGGCCTTTGGCGTCGTCGGTGCCGGAGTCGATATTGACCAGCGTGCCGAGATCCTTGACCAGCACGTCCTTGCGTTTTTGCGCGGCTTGCAGAAGCGCGTTGTCAGCATTGGTCTGAGCAAAGGAGGCGGCCGAAGCAGTACAGGCGAGGGCGGCGATGAGCGACATCAGGTGATTTTTCTTCATGGATTTCTCATGGAATGTTGATTGAAGAGCAAGCTTCGCCGCGTTGATTGCGGCATGTTGCCACTATAGCAGCGAATGCACTAGCGCAAATGCTGCGCACCAGGCCGGTCACCATGCTGCATCGGAGGAAATCCGGTCGAAAAATGATGCGGCCGCACATAAATGACTTCACGTCAGACGATGCCCCCCTTCAAAAAATACAGATTGTTTTGACAACTTGCGGCGCTCAGACTCTGCTCCATTCGTGATCCGGCGATTGCTCGCCGCTCACTCCACCGAGATTTCACCAGAGCATTCCATGAGCCAGCATGACATCGACCTGCCGCTGTTGCGTCAATGGGTCGGCGAGACTGAAAGCCGCAGCGACATCATCAACCCGGGCTTTGCCGCCGCGCTTGCCGCCACGCTCGATCATCCGCAAGCGCCGAGCGCGGGCGACGCCTTGCCGCCACTGTGGCATTGGATCTATTTCTGGACCGCGTGCCGCCAGTCGGAAGTCGGCGCAGACGGTCATCCGCGCCGTGGCGGCTTCCTGCCGCCGGTGCCGCTGCCGCGCCGCATGTGGGCGGGCGGGCGCCTGTGTTTTGCCGCGCCGCTGCCGATCGGCGCCACCGCGACCAAGACCTCGCGCATCGCCAGCGTCGACGTCAAGAAGGGCAAGACCGGCGAGCTGGCCTTCGTCACCGTGGCGCACGAGATCGCGCACAACGGCAAGGTCGCGGTGCATGAAGAACACGACATCGTCTATCGCGGCATGCCGCAGGCAGGTGCAGCTCCCGTGGCGCCCCGGCAGGCGCCGGCCGAAGCAGACTGGCGTCGTCGCATCGAACCCGATCCGGTGCTGCTGTTCCGCTATTCGGCGCTGACCTTCAATGGCCATCGCATCCACTACGACCGCAGCTACGTCACCGGCGTTGAGGGCTATCCCGGCCTGATCGTGCATGGCCCGCTGATCGCCACGTTGCTGGTTGATCTGCTCGCCCGCAATCTGCCGCTGGCGCGCCTCACGGAATTCAACTTTCGCGCTGTAGGCAGCCTGTTCGACATCGAAGCCTTCGAGGTCTGCGGCAAGTTGTCGGCCGACGGCAAGCGCGCCGAATTGTGGGCGCAGAACCTGCGCGGCGAACTGGCGATGCAGGCCGAGGCCGTGCTGGCCTGACGAAAAAACACTTCAGTCATTTCACTCAATCAGCAGGAGAGCTATTGATGTCCCCTCCATCGGACGCCTATCAGGACTTGCGCGACGCCGTGCGCGATCTTTGCAACACCTTCCTGCCGGAGTACTGGCGCAAGGTCGATGAAGCGCGCGGCTATCCGGAAGAATTCGTCGACGCGCTCACCAAGGCCGGCTGGCTGGCGGCGCTGATTCCGGCCGAGTACGGCGGTTCCGGCCTGGGTCTGACCGAGGCTTCGGTGATCATGGAAGAGATCAATCGTACCGGCGGCAATTCCGGCGCCTGCCACGGCCAGATGTACAACATGGGCACCTTGCTGCGCCATGGCTCCGCCGAGCAGAAGCAACTGTATCTGCCCAAGATCGCCAGCGGCGAATTGCGCCTGCAGTCGATGGGCGTGACCGAACCGACCACCGGCACCGACACCACCAAGATCAAAACGACCGCCGTAAAAAAGGGCGACCGTTACGTCGTCAACGGCCAGAAGGTGTGGATCTCGCGCATCCAGCATTCCGACCTGATGATCCTGCTGGCGCGCACCACGCCGCTGGACCAGGTCAAGAAAAAGTCCGAAGGCATGTCGATCTTCCTGGTCGATCTCAAGCACGCCGTCGCCAACGGCATGTCGGTGCGGCCGATCCTGAACATGGTCAACCACGAGACCAATGAGCTGTTCTTCGACAACCTGGAAATCCCCGTCGAGAACCTGATCGGAGAAGAAGGCAAGGGCTTCAAGTACATCCTCGACGGCCTCAACGCCGAGCGCACGCTGATCGCCGCCGAATGCATCGGCGACGGTTACTGGTTCATCGAGAAGGCGGCGCAATACGCCAAGGAGCGCGTGGTGTTCGACCGCCCCATCGGCATGAACCAGGGCGTGCAGTTCCCGATCGCCGATAGCTACATCGAACTGGAAGCCGCCAACCTGATGCGCTTCAAGGCCTGTGAATTGTTCGACGCCCACCAGCCTTGCGGCGCGCAAGCCAACATGGCCAAATTCCTCGCCGCCAAGGCCTCGTGGGAAGCCGCCAACGTCTGCCTGCAAACGCACGGCGGCTTCGGCTTCGCCTGCGAATACGACGTCGAGCGCAAGTTCCGTGAGACGCGCCTGTACCAGGTCGCCCCGATTTCCACCAACCTGATTTACTCCTACGTGGCCGAGCATATTCTCGGCCTGCCGCGGTCTTTCTGAGGAAACGGACATGAGCTCACATCCTTCCCATCCGTCCCGCGTCCTCAGTGAATTCCTCGCCGGCCTGCGCTACGAAGACGTCCCGGCGTCCGTGATTGCGCGCACCGAAGATCTCTACCTTGACTGGTTCGCCTCGGCGCTGGCGGGCAAGGGTGCGCGCCAGATCGACATCATGGAGCGTTACGTCGACAAGATGGGGCCGGCCAACGGACCGAGCACCATCCTCGTCAATCGCAAGAACAGCTCGCCGTATTTCGCCGCACTGGTCAACGGCGCGTCGTCGCATTTGGTGGAGCAGGATGACGTCCACAACGGTTCGGTGTTCCATCCCGCGGCGGTGGTGTTCCCGGCTGCGCTGGCGGCGGCGCAGGATCTCGGCAAGTCAGGCGCTGACCTGCTGGTGGCGGCGGTAGCGGGGTACGAAGCCGGTATCCGCATCGGTGAATTCCTCGGCCGTTCGCATTACCGCATCTTCCACACCACCGGCACGGCCGGCACCCTGGCGGCAGCGGTGGCAGTCGGCAAGCTGATGGATTTCACCGCCGATCAGTTCCTGCATGCGCTCGGTTCGGCCGGCACGCAGGCGGCCGGCTTGTGGGAATTCTTGCGCGACGCCGCCGACTCCAAGCAACTTCATACGGGTAAAGCTGCCGCCGACGGTTTGCTGGCCGCCTATATCACGCGCGACGGCTTCACCGGCGCGCAGCGCATCCTCGAAGGCGCACAAGGCATGGCCGCCGGCATGTCGACCGACGCCGATCCGGCCAAGCTGACCGATCGCCTCGGCGAGCGCTGGGCTACCGCCGAGACCTCGTTCAAATTCCACGCCTCCTGCCGCCACACGCATCCTGCCGCCGACGCGCTGCAGTTGCTGATGCAGCGTGAAGGTTTGCAGCACGATCATATCGCCGCCGTGAACACGCGCGTGCATCAGGGCGCCATCGACGTGCTCGGCCCGGTGGTCAATCCGCAGACGGTGCATCAGGCCAAATTTTCGATGGGCACGGTGCTGGGGCTGATCGCGGTGCATCAGAGCGCCGGGTTGGGTGAGTTCGAACAGCATGCACTGCATGATGGCAAGGTCAGTACTTTCCGCGACAAGGTCAGGATGACGCTGGACGACGAGGTCAATGCCGCCTATCCGGCGCGCTGGCTGGGACGCGTCGAAGTCGACACCGTTGACGGCCGCCACCTGAGCGCCGCCGTCGACGTACCCAAAGGCGACCCGGACAACACCTTGTCGCGCGGTGAGCTGGAAGACAAGGCGCAGCGCCTGATCCGCTTCTCCAACGCCGCCACGCCGCAGGAAACCGATCGCATCATCGCCCACGCCTGGCAGCTGCATACCGCGCCTGTCGTCAATGATGCTTTAAACAATCTATTCGCGAGATAAACCATGATGCCATCCACCTGTCCTCTCGAAGGCATTACCGTCGTCAGCCTGGAACACGCCATCGCCGCGCCGTTCTGCACGCGCCAGCTGGCCGATATGGGCGCCCGTGTGATCAAGATCGAACGTCCCGGCGTGGGCGACTTCGCGCGCGGCTACGACGAGCGCGTCAACGGGCTGTCGTCGCATTTCGTCTGGACCAACCGTTCCAAAGAAAGCCTCACGCTCAACCTCAAGGACGCCGACGGCAAGGCCATCATCGACAAGCTGCTTGACGAAGCCGACGTGCTGGTGCAGAACCTGGCGCCCGGCGCGGCAGCAGGACTCGGTTTGTCGGCGGCGACACTGCACAAGAAGAATCCGCGCCTGATCGTCTGCGACATTTCCGGCTATGGCGAGAACGGTCCTTACCGCGACAAGAAGGCCTACGATCTGCTGATCCAGAGCGAGGCTGGCTTCCTGTCGGTGACCGGTACCGCCGACGAACAGGCCAAGGCCGGCTGCTCGATCGCCGACATCGCTGCCGGCATGTACGCCTATTCGCACGTCCTGGCGGCGCTGATCAAGCGCGGTCGCGACGGCAAGGGCAGTCACATCGATCTGTCGATGCTGGAGTCGCTCACCGAATGGATGAGCTTCCCGCTGTACTACGCCTATCAGGGCGCATCGGCGCCGGTGCGTTCGGGCGCCGAGCACGCGACGATTTACCCCTACGGCCCGTTCACCGCAGGCGACGGCAAGGTGGTCATGCTGGGCTTGCAGAACGAGCGCGAGTGGAAAGTCTTCTGCGAATCCGTCTTGCAGGATCCGGCGCTGGCACAGGATGCGCGCTTCTCGACCAACTCGCGCCGTCACGAACACCGCGCCGAACTGCGCAAGCTGATCCTCGACATGTTCACGCCGCTGACGGCGCAGGAAGTGGTGGCGCGGCTCGATCAGGCGCAGATCGCCAACGCCAGCGTCAACACCATGCAAGACCTGTGGCAGCACCCGCAACTGGCGGCGCGCGAGCGCTGGACCGAAGTCGGTTCGCCGGCCGGCAGCTTGCCCGCCTTATTGCCGCCCGGCGTCAACAATACCTTTGACTTCCGCATGGACGCTATCCCGGCACTGGGTCAGCACACCGACGCCATCCTTGGCAAGCTGGGCTATGCGCAGGCCGAGATCGATACCTTGCGCGCTCGCGGAGCCGTCTGATGTCCGCCGCTCCGCTCGCGCGCTCCTACCTGTTCGTTCCCGCGAACCGGCCCGACCGCTACGGCAAGGCGCTGGCCAGCGGCGCCGATGCGGTGATCGTGGATCTGGAAGACGCGGTGGCGCCGGCCGCCAAGACGCAGGCGCGCGATACGCTGGCCGACTGGCTGGCGCAGCAGGCGCAACCGCAAGACAAGCTGTGGGTGCGCATTAACGCCGCCGACACGGAATGGTATGCCGACGACGTGCGCTGCTTCGCCAATGCCGTGATCGCAGGCATCGTATTGCCCAAGGCCGACGACTGCGACGCCATCCGTAACATCGCCCAGAATTTCACCGGCCCACGCAGCCGCTCGCGCCTGCTGCCGCTGATTGAAACCGCGGTCGGCATTGCACAGATGCGCCAGATCGCCCAGGCCCGTCATGTAGAAAGACTGGTGTTCGGCTCGATCGATCTGCAAGTCGATCTCGGCATCCAGTGCGAACCGCAGGAGAGTGAACTGACACACCTGCGCGTGGAGATGGTCATCGCTTCGCGACTGGCGAACATCGCGCAACCGGTCGACGGCGTCACCACCACGTTCGACGACGTGTCTTTCCTTGAGCATGCGGTCAGCCGCGCGCGCCGCATCGGTTTCGGCGCCAAGTTGTGCATCCATCCTCGACAGGTCGACATCGTCAACCGGGGATTCCTTCCCAACACCGAGGAAATCGTCTGGGCCCGCGCCGTCATGGCGGCGGTGGAGCAGAGCGACGGCGGCGCGATATCACTGAACGGAAAAATGATCGACAAGCCGGTCATCATGCAGGCGGAAAAATTCCTGCGGCAGATTGGCGAGAAGTGAGCAGTTTGAATCAGCTGTGATAGCAGCACAGACGCAGTCAATGAATGACCAGATAAAAATGGAAACGCCGGTCAACGGTGGTCGTATCATCTGAGGATTCATTCGAACCGGAGAGGACATCATGAAGATCCAGGCAGCAGTATTGAGAGAAACAACCACAGTTGAACCCTTTGCCACCAGTCGTCCTTTGCGCATCGAAGAACTCGATCTCGACGCTCCCGGGCCGGGTGAAGTGCTGGTCAAGATGCGCGCCGCAGGCCTGTGCCATTCCGACTTGTCGGTGATCACCGGCGTGCGTCCGCGACCGGTGCCGATGGCGCTGGGCCACGAAGCTTCGGGCGAAGTAGTCGAGGTCGGCGCGGGCGTTACCGACCTGCGCCGCGGCGACCTCGTGGTGCTGGTGTTCGTGCCAAGCTGCGGTCATTGCCTGCCATGCATGGAGGGGCGTCCGGCGCTGTGCGAGCCCGGCGCGGAAACCAACACCAAGGGACAACTGCTGTCGGGCGCGTTGCGCCTGCGCGCGCAGAACAAGCCAGTCAATCATCACATGGGCGTGTCGGCCTTTGCCGACCATGCCGTGGTGTCGCGTCGGTCCTGCGTCAAGGTCGACGCCAACATCGATCCGGTCGAAGCCGCCTTGTTCGGCTGCGCGGTGCTGACCGGCGTCGGCGCTGCGGTCAACACCGCCGAGGTCAAGGCCGGCACCACGGCCGCCGTGCTCGGATTGGGCGGGGTCGGCTTGTGCGCCATGTTGGGCGCGCTGGCTTCGGGCGCTCGCGAAGTGATCGCGGTCGACCTGCACGACAGCAAGCTGGCGCTGGCCAAATCCCTGGGCGCGACTGCAACCGTCAACGCGCGCGATCCCGATGCGGTGGAAAAGGTCAGGGCGCTGACCAAGGGCGGCGTCGACTACGCCTTCGAAATGGCGGGATCGGTGCAGGCCATGGAAGCGGCCTACCGGATGACGCGCCGCGGCGGCATGACAGTCACCGCAGGCCTGCCTGCGCCCGACCAGAAATGGGCTTTGCAGCAAGTCAGCCTGGTGGCCGAGGAGCGCACGGTCAAGGGCAGCTACATCGGCTCCTGCGTGCCGTTGCGCGACATCCCCCGTTACATTGGACTGTACAAGAGCGGCCGCTTGCCGATCGACAAACTGATGGGGCAGCGGCTGGCCTTGTCGGACATCAACAGCGGTTTCGACCGCCTGGCTTCAGGGGAGGGATTGCGCGATCTGATCGTTTTCTGATTGCTTTTTTGTTTTTGTAATGGCGTCACAAAGGAGACAAGGCATGACCAAAAAATTATTCGCTGCGGCAACGACCGCAGCATTGCTGTCATTCGCACTGCAGGCAACACCGGCGCTGGCGCAACAGACCATCGTCATCAAGTTCAGCCACGTGGTGGCCAACAACACGCCCAAGGGCAAGGGGGCGGAGCGCTTCAAGCAACTCGCCGAAGAACGCACCAAAGGGCGCGTGAAGGTCGAGGTATATCCCAACAGCCAGCTCTACAAGGACAAGGAAGAACTGGAGGCGCTGCAGCTCGGCGCGGTACAGATGCTGGCGCCGTCGCTGGCGAAGTTCGGCCCGCTGGGCGTGAAGGAATATGAAGTTTTCGACCTGCCGTATATCTTCCCCAATCGCGCGGTGCTGGCGCGCATCACCGAAGGGCCGATCGGCCAGAATCTGTTTAAAAAGCTGGAAACCAAGGGTATCAAGGGCCTGGCCTACTGGGACAATGGCATGAAGGTGATGACCGCCAACAAGCCGTTGCACAAGGTCGACGATTTTCGCGGCATGAAGATGCGCATCCAGTCGTCCAAGGTACTGGACGAGCAGTTCCGCGCGCTCAAGGCCAATCCGCAGGTGCTGGCGTTCTCCGAGGTGTACCAGGCGATGCAGACCGGCGTGGTCGACGGCAGCGAAAACACGCCGTCGAACATTTATTCGCAGAAGGTCTATGAAGTGCAATCGCAACTGACAGTGTCCGACCATGGCTACATCGGCTACGCCGTGATCGTAAACAAGAAATTCTGGGACAGCCTGCCGCCGGATGTGCGCGGCCAGCTGGAATCGGCGATGAAGGATGCGACGCGCTACGCCAACGCCATCGCGCAACAGGAGAACGAAGATGCGCTGGCGGCAATCAAGGCTTCCGGCAAGACCAAGGTGTACTACCTGACCGACGCCGAAAAGGCCGAATGGCGCAAGGCCTTGCTGCCGGTGCACAAGTCGATGGAGTCGCGCGTGGGCAAGGATCTGATCCAGGAAATCTACAAGGAAACCGCCAATCTCGGTACGAAGTGATTGGCTGCAACATGAAAAAAGCCCGTCGGCGCAAACCGACGGGCTTTTTTGTTTGGCATGCAGCGTTGAATGAAACTCAGGGCGCCGGATTCGGCTGCGTCTTGTGGATCGCATCAATCTGCTCGATGATCTCCGGCGACAGTTGCACCGACAGGCTGTCGATGTTGCTACGCAATTGTTCCAGCGTGGTGGCGCCGATGATGTTGGAGGTGACGAACGGACGGCTATTGACGTACGCCAGCGCCAGTTGCGCCGGATCGATGCCGTGCTTGCGCGCGAGCGCCACATAGGCCTTTGCTGCGGCTTCAGCCTGCGGGTTAGTGTAGCGGACGAAGCGATCGAACAGCGTCAGGCGAGCGCCTGCAGGACGCGCGCCGTTTTCGTATTTGCCCGACAGCATGCCGAAGGCCAGCGGTGAATACGCCAGCAGGCCGACTTGTTCGCGATGGGCGAATTCGGCGAGGTTGATTTCAAAACTGCGGTTCAGCAAATTGTAAGGATTCTGGATCGTGACGATACGTTCGAGATCGAACTTCTCTGCCGCGCGCAGGAACTGCGCCACGCCCCACGATGTTTCATTCGACAGGCCGATGTGGCGGATCTTGCCCGCTTTGACGAACTCGGACAGGATGCTCAGGGTCTCGTCGATGGCTACGGTTTCTTCATCGGCGATGTGGCTGTAGTTGAGCTGGCCGAAGCTGTTGACGCTGCGGTCCGGCCAGTGCAACTGGTACAGGTCGACGTGATCGAGCTGCAGGCGTTCGAGGCTGCCGTTGAGCGCCTCGGTCAGCCCCTTGCGATCGAAGTTGTTGATGCCGCCGCGCACGTGGCGTGGGTTGTGCGGCTTGCGCGCCGGGCCGGTGGCCTTGGTGGCGATCAGCAACTGGTCGCGCTTGCCGGACTTCTTGAGCCAGGTACCGAGGTAGCGTTCGCTCAGACCTTGTGTCTCCGCCTTCGGTGGCACCGGATACATTTCGGCGACGTCGATGAGGTTGATGCCGCGCCCGGTGGCGTAGTCGAGCTGCGCATGTGCTTCGGCTTCGGTGTTCTGTTCACCCCAGGTCATGGTGCCGAGCGTGATCAGGCTGACGTTGATGTTGGTGCGGCCAAGAGGGCGGTATTGCATGTGTGAATCCTTTGGGAAGTCGGAGCAAACGCGAAAGACGGCGTACGGGAAATGAAGTAGTATATCCGCGCGTTGCAATCCTCGCAGCGCCCGCTTCCACGCACTATCCCGCACAAGAAAAATCCTCGCCAATGACTTCCGCCATCGCGCCAGAACAGCTGTTACACCATCGCTCCTTCCGCTTGTTCTGGCTCGCCAGCGTAGCCTCCACGATTGCACTGCAGATGCAGATCGTCGCCGTCGGCTGGCAGGTCTACCAGCTCACGCACAGCCCCTTCGACCTGGGCATCGTCGGACTGGTGCAATTCATTCCTTCTCTGTTCCTGGTGTTCGTGGTCGGTCACGTGGCGGACCGGCATGACCGTCGCCAGGTCGCTCGTTTCAGCATCCTGGTGGAAGCGATTGCTGCCGGTTTGCTGGCTGCGGGCAGCCTCGGCGGCTGGCTGACCAAGGAAGCGATCTTCGCCATCGTATTCGTGATCGGCGCCGGTCGCGCCTTCAGCAAGCCGACCATGTCGGCCATGTTGCCGACGCTGATGCAACCGTCGCTGCTGCCGCGCGCAGTAGCAGGCTCGGCATCGGCGACGCAGGTGGCGATTATTATCGGGCCGGCCATTGGCGGTTTCCTGTACGTGGCCGGGCCATCTACTGTGTACATCACCAGTTGCGTCCTGTTCGTGCTCTGCAGTGTGCTGGTCTCGATGATCAAGGTGGAAACGCCGCCGGCCAAACGCGAGAACGCCACGCTCAAGTCGGTGTTCGCCGGCATCGCCTACATCCGCAGCAAGCCGGCGATCTTCGGCGCGATATCGCTTGATCTGTTTGCCGTGCTGCTGGGCGGAGCGACCGCGCTGTTGCCGGTGTATGCGCACGACATCCTGCATACCAATTCAGTCGGACTCGGGCTGTTGCGTTCGGCGCCGGCGGTGGGCGCCTTGTCGGTGGCGATCTTCCTGGCACGCAATCCACTCAAAGGTCGCATCGGCCGCACCATGTTTATCGCGGTGGGAATTTTCGGGCTGGCGACGATCGTGTTCGGGTTGTCGCAGTCCTTCGTTGTGTCCTTGCTGGCGCTGGTGGTGCTGGGCGCCTCGGACATGATCAGCGTGGTGGTGCGCTCGACCTTCGTGCAGCTGGAGACCCCCGATGAAATGCGCGGCCGGGTGAGCGCGGTGAATTCGGTTTTCATCGGCACATCGAACCAGCTCGGCGAGTTCGAGTCCGGACTCACTGCTGCCTGGTTCGGGGCGGTGCCGGCGGTGCTGATCGGCGGCATCGGCACGCTGGTGGTGGTGGCGCTGTGGATCAGGCTGTTCCCGCAGTTGTTCCATGTTGATCGCCTGGTCGACAATACCAGCAAAAAATGATCAAGCCATCAGGGCTCCGGATCCTGATTGGCGAGATGGATCTTCACGTGCGGTAGCGGTCCGTCCGCCTCTGAAAACACCACCGGGCAATTGACCACCAGGGTGGTCTTTTCTATGCTCACCTGACCGGCTTCTTCCGCAGCCAGGATTTCCTCTTCCGACTTCAGGATGCGCGGTTGCTTCCCTGCTATCCAGCTGACCTTGTGCACTTGCCACAGCGGCGAATAGTTGAGGTTCGCGTTGGCTGCACCGATCGGCGAGGGGAGCGACGGCAGCACGCCGCCTTGCCTGAAATTCACGAATGAATAGATGCGCTCGACCGCACTCGGCTGACCGGGCTGGCGCTGCTGGCTGAGGGCGTTGGCCAGGCGCGGTACATAGTTGGCACCCATCTCGGCGGCGGCCTTTTTGTCGGAGACGTCGGTGGTCACGTAGCGGACCACCTTGCCGTCGTACCAGCCGGAGACCAGCGGCAGTTCGACGATATCGCCGGTGGTTTGCGCATGCACCGGCGACAGTGCGCAGCAGGCAGCGATGAAGACGGGAAGCGGGCGCAGGATATGTCTGTTCATGTTTTTATCGATCATGGAAGAAGGCGGGACGCCGCACATCAGTCGCGGCGGGCTGGCGGAATCTTACAACGACGTGCGTCCGGTTCAAGAAAAAAGGCCTGCGGGATAACCGGCAGGCCTTTTGTCATTTCATCATTTCATCATGGGTGACGCGTTTATTGCGGATGGAACTGATGCGCGAAGGTGAATTCGTCGATGCGCGGGGTGTACTTCAGGCCCTTGCGTACTGCCCACGTTGCGTACTGGTGGTGCAGCGGGATCACCGCGTAGTCGTTCAGCGCCACGGTGGCAGCCTGTTGGGCGAACTCCTGGCGTTGCTTCTCATCGACCGAACCGAGCGAGGACTGGACCAGCTTGTCCACTTGCGGATTGCTGTACTTGCCCCAGTTCCACGAACCCCAGCCGGTGGTCGCGTCGGTGGTGCCGACCAGCGTACGCAGGCCGAAATCGCCGGCCAGGGTGCCCCAGCCCAGCAACGCGACGCTGAAGTCGCCGTTGCGCGCCTTGCCGAAATAGACCGACAGCGGGAAGGTTTCGACCTTGGTCTGGATGCCGACGCGGCTCAGGAACTGCGCCACTGTCTGCACGACGCGCTCATCGTTGATGTAGCGGTTGTTCGGACCGTGCAGCGTCAGCGCGAAACCGTTCGGATAACCGGCGGCGGCCAGCAGCTTCTTTGCGCCTTCAGGATCGTATTTCTCGACCTTCAGGTTGTCGGCATAGCCGAGGATGCCCGGCGCGACGATGTTGGAGGCCGGCGTGCCGAGGCCTTCCAGCGTGCGTTCGGTCAGCGCCTGGCGGTTGATTGCCTTGGAGATCGCCTGGCGGACGCGGATGTCCTTCAGCGGGTTCTTGTCCAGCGGCTTGCCGGACTTGTCGGTGATGTCAGGCGTCTTGTCGCGCGACTGGTCCAGCGTCCAGAATATCGTGCGCCACGAGGTGCGCTGCACCAGGCTGAATTTCGGATTGGTCTTCAGCTTCGGCACATCGGCCGGGGGTACGCTGTCGATGGCATCGACTTCGCCGGCAAGCAATGCGGCCAGGCGGGCGCCGTCGGAGGTCAGGATACGGAACGTGACCTTGTCCCAGTCGGCCTTGCCGCCCCAGTAGCTGTCGTTGCGCACCAGCTCGATGCTGTCGCCGCGTTTGAAACTGCCGAACTTGAACGGACCGGTGCCGATCAGCGCCTTGCCGCTATTGAAGTCTTCGGTGGTGGCGTTTTGCGCCGCCTTCTTGGAGACGATGAAGATGGTGCTTACGTCAAGCGCCAGCGGGCCATACGGTGCGGCGGTCTTCAGGCGCACGGTGTAGGGGTCGACGATTTCCTTGCCAATGATCTGCTTGGTGTAGCTGGTGAAAGGGCCCGGGCTGTTGGTCAGCGTGGCAGGGCGGTCGAGCGAGAACACCATGTCTTCGGCGGTGAATTCGGAGCCGTCATGGAACTTGACGCCGCGGCGCAGCTTGAATTCCCAGGTGGTCGGATCGATGGCTTTCCACGATACCGCCAGACCCGGGATCAGCTTGCCGGTCGGGTCGACGTTGACCAGCGCATCGAACAGATGCGAGGACAAGGAAATGTTCGGGGCGATGTTATTGAAATGCGGGTCCAGCGTGGACACGTCGGCGAACAGGCCGAGCTTGAGTTCGGCGGCCAGCGACGATTGTGCGGTCAGCGGCAGCACGGCTGCGGCGGCCAGGCCGGTGAATGCCAGGCTGAGCAATTTTTTCTTGAAGGACAATGCCATCACGACTCCCATGAATGTTTGATTTGAGGCAGGCTTATTTTATGTGGACTTGTTGATGCAGGTGCAACAAAGTTCCTATTTGCTTATGCAGAAAATGTGCGCAAGCGGCATAAAAACAGCATGAAACGTCAATGTACATGCATTGGGAATTTTCTGCCGCCCGAATGCGCACGGCAGACGTTCAGGCGGAAGCGTGCTGCTGCAACATTTCCACGAATTGCGCGTGCGGGATGGGGCGGCTGAAGAAGTAGCCCTGGTATTCGTCGGAGCCGAATACTTGCAAGGCTTGCAACTGCACCTCGGTTTCCACACCCTCGGTGACGACCTTGAGGTTGAGCGCATGCGCCATCGCGATGATGGCCTGGACGATGGCGCTGCCGTTGGCGTCGTGCGGGATGTCGGTGATGAAGGAGCGGTCAATCTTGACGTTGTCGACCGGGAAGCGCTTGAGATAGGCCAGGGATGAATAGCCGGTGCCGAAATCGTCGATCGAGATAGTGAAGCCGAGAGCGCGGATGCCGTCCATGATGGCGATGGCCTGTTCACGATTGTGCATCACCATGCTTTCGGTGATCTCGAATTCCAGGCAAGCAGATGAGACGCCACGCGCCTGCACCACACGCTGAATGTCAGCCAGCAGATTGTCATCGTTGAACTGGCTGCCGGCCAGATTGATGGCGATACGGCCGAATCGCAGCCCGAGCTGGTTGAGCTTGACGATGTCGGCGCAGGCGCTGTCGAGCACCAGCAGGCCGATCTGGTCGATCAGGCCGGCTTCTTCGGCCAGGCCGATGAATTCGCCCGGCGGCAGCAGGCCTCGCACCGGATGCTGCCAACGCACCAGCGCTTCGGCGCCGACGATGCGTGAACTGGCGAGCTCGACCTTGGGCTGGTAATGCACCACGAATTCGTGGCGTTCAATGGCGCGGCGCAGTTCGGTTTCGAGCGCGATGCGTTCGACGGTGTGCGTGTTGACTTCGTCCGAGTAGAAGCGGTAATCGTCCTTGCCGTTGTGCTTGGCGCGGTACATGGCGATGTCGGCGTTCTTGATCAGCGTCTGGGCGTTGGCGCCGTCGGTCGGATAGGTGGCGATGCCGATGCTGGCGCTGAGCTGGCATTCGTGACCGCTGATGTCGAACGGCTTGCGCGCCACGGACAGCAGTTTCTGGGCGATCTCGCCGAGTTGCAGCGGATCGTCGTAGTCGTCGACAAGGACAATGAATTCGTCGCCGCCGACGCGCGCCAGAATGTCCAGTTCGCGCAGGCAGTGGCGGAAGCGCAGTGCGATTTCACTGAGCAGCGCTTCGCCGGTTTCGTGACCGAAGGTATCGTTGATGTTCTTGAAACGATCCAGGTCCATCAGGAACACGGCTACCTGTCCACCTCGGTGTTCGGCGTGGGCAATGGCGTTGCTGATGTGCTGGGTGCACAGGAAACGATTCGGCAGTCCGGTCAGTTCGTCGTAGTGGGCGAGATGGCGGATACGTTCTTCAGCCTTGCGGCTCTCGATGGCAACGCTGGCGAGATCGGCCGCCACGCCGGTCAGATGCAGATATTCGCTGCTGGGAATGCCGTGCTCCTTGAGCAGGGCCGAGAACACGCCGAGCACCTGGCCTTCCTTGCCCATGATCGGCCAGGAGCCGCACGACGGAAATTCTTCCAGATGGATGTACTGGCGCGCGTTGCTCATCACCGGATCGCTCTGGATGTCGCTGACGACGTAGGGCATGCGCGTGATCACGGCTTCGCTGCTGGCGCCGTTGCCGTGCGCAATGGGCATGGTCAGGTATCCATGTCGCGCGCGGTCGGACAGGCGCGCAGAGATGATTACCGAGAAGCGCGTGTTGTCGTCGTTGAGCATCAGGATGGAACAGATGCTTTGCGGAATCTGCGAATCGGCGAACAGCACGATTTCTTTCAGGATATCTTCGAGGTCGGCGTCCGTCATCACCAGATGCAGAATGCGGTTCTGGGTCGCCTGCAGCAGCTCGGCGCGCTTGCGGGCGCTGATGTCGCGCAGGATCGCAAAAATTGCAAAGCCCTTGTCCAGCTCGGTGCGATTGATTGTGACGTCGGTGTAGATGATCTTGTGGCGGCGGATGGTGACCCATTCGAACTGCTGCGGTTCACCGGCAATGGCTTTTTCGATCAGCTCGGCGATGTCGGGTTGCTGCAGCTGCAGGGCGCTCTGGCGTGAAAACAGGCCGACCTTTTTGCCGATGATGCGCTGCTTGTCGGCGACCCCGAAAAACCTCACTGCGGCCGCATTGCAGTCAATGTAGAGCATGTCCGGGCTGAGCAGGACGATCGGGTCGTTGCCTTCTTCGTACAGTTTGCGATAGCGGTGCTCGCTCTCGGTCAGCACGTCGTCGCGCTTCTGCTTGTAGTTGTAATAGATCAGGAAGGCGATCAGCGCCAGCACGATGAAGCCGCTGATGCCGATCGACAGCAGGATGCGGTTCAAGGTGCGGCTCTTCCACGGCGACAGCACGTCATTCATGCGGCGCGCGTAGACGGCGACCATGCCGGAACCGGGAATTTTCTTGTAGGTAAACAGCAGATACTCGCCGGTCAGCGCCGAGTATTCCTCGAAGGCGCCTTCGACCGGGCCGTTGCGGATATAGATCATGCTCTTGGCGTCGCGCAGGCTCTTGTTCAGCCAGGACTCCTCGAACGGCGAGCGGATCATCAGCGAGCCGTCATCCTTGCGCAGCGAGACGATGGCCTGATAATTGGTGATGCGTTTGTAGAATTCGAAGAAATAGGATACGCGCAGCTCGGCCACGATCATGCCTACGTGTTGTCCGCGCATATACAGGTTGCGCGCAACGGGCAGCACCAGCTCCTGGTTATAACGGCTCTTGGCGAGCATGCCGACGAAGTAGTGCGGCAGGGCCGGATTGGCGTCGACCTCGCGCAATTGCAGGTCGTTGAGGTCGATCTCGGTGGCGCCCACGCGCATGGAACTGGCGCGGCTGACGCCGGTCGGGTCGACGAAACGCAGCGACTGCACCGGCGCCAGCGCCTGCTTTTCATCGGCGAGCAGTTGATAGAGGCCGACGTCGTCGTCGAGGATGTGCTGGTCGGCGGTCTGAATGGCAAGTGCCGTGGACGCCAGCATGTGATCGATGTCGGCCAGGATCCGTTCCGCGTGTTCTTCGACACTGCGTACGGCCACCATGGAGCTGCCTTTTTCGGACGCGATCGTCAGCCGCCGGTCTTGCTCGACTTCCCACCATGTCTGAGCGCTGATGACGGCGATGACGAACACCACAAAAAAAAGCAAGGTCCTTAAAGTACTGGTTGCCCTTCCTAGCGACTTTATCCCTTTTCCCATTTGCCCAGTAGTGAGTGATGTTGCTGTAATCAAAACAAAACCGGTATCCCCCGGTAATTGTTCTTGTGCGCGAAGTGGCAAGCTCGATCCCTGTTTTGTTTCTTCTGTGAATCGTCTCTTTATGGATTAACCATACCGCAAGCACAATGCTTTGTCATCCGTCGACAGATGCAGACAGGTCGTTTACGGACAAAGTTCTGCTTCCTTGAGAGAAGGACAATTATTTCGTCGCAAACCAATTCCTTCAGGCAATGCGATAATAGCGACCTTCGGCGGAAGTCCTCGCGGCAGCCTGTTTTTCTGCGTGTTGCGCAATCCGGAATGCGACCCGTTCGCAATGTGCGGTGCAAGCGTCTCCGACGCGCTCACGTGCAGCCGACAAATTCTATAAGTACGTCGACATTTTCCATCAACAGATCAAAGGGACATTCATGAAGACCAAAGCAGCAGTCGCCTGGCAGGCAGGCAAGCCATTGACCATTGAGGAAGTCGAACTGGGCGGTCCCAAGGCTGGTGAAGTGCTGGTCGAAATCAAGGCCACCGGCATTTGCCATACCGATTACTACACGCTCTCCGGCGCCGACCCGGAAGGCATCTTCCCAGCCATCCTCGGCCATGAAGGCGCGGGCGTGGTGGTCGACGTCGGTCCCGGCGTCAAGAGCCTGAAAAAGGATGACCACGTCATCCCGCTGTATACCCCGGAATGTCGCGAGTGCAAATTCTGCCTTTCGCAAAAGACCAACCTGTGCCAGGCCATCCGCTCGACCCAGGGCCGCGGCCTAATGCCGGACGCGACCAGCCGGTTCTCGCTGGACGGCAAGCCGCTGTTCCACTATATGGGGACGTCGACCTTTTCCAATTACATCGTGGTGCCTGAAATCGCCCTGGCGAAAATCCGTGAAGATGCGCCGTTCGACAAGGTCTGCTACATCGGCTGCGGTGTCACCACCGGCGTCGGCGCCGTGCTGTTCACCGCCAAGGTGGAGGCGGGCGCCAACGTGGTCGTGTTCGGTCTCGGCGGTATCGGCCTGAACGTGATCCAGGCTGCCAGGATGGTGGGCGCCAACAAGATCATCGGCGTCGACCTGAACCCCGGTCGCGAAGCCATGGCGCGCAAGTTCGGCATGACCGATTTCATCAATCCCAAGGACGTCTCCAATGTGGTCGATGCCATCATCGGCCTGACCGACGGCGGCGCCGACTATAGCTTCGAGTGCATCGGCAACACCACCACCATGCGCCAGTCGCTGGAGTGCTGTCACAAGGGCTGGGGCCAGTCGATCATCATCGGCGTGGCCGCAGCCGGCCAGGAAATCAGCACACGTCCGTTCCAGCTGGTCACCGGCCGGGTCTGGAAGGGTTCGGCCTTCGGCGGCGCACGCGGTCGCACCGACGTGCCGAAGATCGTCGACTGGTACATGGACGGCAAGCTCAACATCGACGACCTGATCACCCACAAGCTGCCGCTGGAACGCATCAACGAAGGCTTCGACCTGATGAAGAGCGGCGAATCCATCCGCTCCGTCGTCGAGTTCTGACGTGGCGCTGGAATTGCTGAGCGAGCACGCCTGCTTCGGCGGCGTGCAGGGCTTTTACAAACACGACTCGCAGGAAGTCGGACTGCCGATGCGTTTTTCGGTGTTTGCGCCGCCGCAGGCGAAACGGGGACCGGTGCCGGTGCTGTTTTACCTGGCCGGCCTGACTTGTACCGAAGAGACCTTCATGATCAAGGGCGGCGCCCAGAGTGTCGCCGCCGAACTTGGCGTCATGTTGGTGGCGCCCGACACCAGTCCACGAGGCGCGAATATTCCGGGTGAAAGCGACTCCTGGGACTTCGGCGTCGGTGCCGGCTTTTATCTCGACGCCACGCAGGCGCCGTGGAGCAGGCACTACCGCATGGAGTCGTACGTGGTGCAGGAGCTGCGCGCGCTGATCGTGAAAGAGTTTGCGGCCGATGCCGCACGCGCCGGCATATTCGGGCATTCGATGGGCGGCCATGGTGCATTGACGCTGGCGTTGCGCCATCCCGACGTCTACCGCTCAGTGTCGGCGTTCGCGCCAATTGCCGCGCCGTCGCAATGTCCCTGGGGCGAGAAGGCCTTCGGCAATTATCTCGGCGATGATCGTGCAGCGTGGGTGGAGCATGACGCCAGCGCGCTCATGAGCAAGGCTGCGACGCCGTTCCCACAGGGCATCATGATCGACCAGGGCCTGGCCGACAAATTTCTCGCGGAGCAATTGTTGCCGCAGGAATTCGAAGCCGCCTGCGTCCAGGCGAAGCAGCCGCTGGAATTGCGCCGGCATGACGGCTACGACCACGGCTATTACTTCATCTCGACCTTCATGGAAGATCACCTGCGATTCCACCATCGCATCCTGTCCTCTTAGTCTTCCTTGTTCTGATCCGGTTGCTGCAGCATTAAAAAAAGCGCTCGTCCCGTGAGGGAGCGAGCGCTTTTTCTTTGTGCGAAAGGACGGATGCGGATCAGTGCGCCGCCGCCGCTGCTTCCGCTCCTGCGCTGCCCTTGGCCGGCTTGATGATCCAGATCACCGGAATGATCACGAGGAAAATCACACCCGACAGCCAGAAGATGTCGTTGATGCCGATCATCGCTGCCTGTGCGTTCAGATTGCGTTCGATCAGGCCGGTAGCCTGCTCGGTGCTCATGCCGAAACTGCCGGTGAGATTGCTGAACATCTGCTGCAATGCCGTGCTGTAGGGCGTGGCATGTTCGGTCAGCTGGGCGTGGTGGACGATGGTGCGGTTGTTCCACGCCGTGGTCGCCACCGAAGTGCCGATCGCGCCGCAGAACACACGCACGAAGCTCGACAGGCCGGCGGCGGCGGGGATGCGTTCCGGCGGCAGGCCGGATAGCAGCAACACCGTCAGCGGCACGAAGAACATCGCCGTCGGGATGCCTTGCAACAGCGTCGGCAAGATGACCGTCCACTGATCGACTTCCAGGTTGTAGCGCGAGCGCATGAAGAACACGCAGGCAAAGCCGACGAAGGACGCCGTCGCCACCTTGCGCGCATCCATGCGCGGCAGGAACTTGCCGATCAGCGGCATCAGGATCACCGCGAAAATCCCGATCGGCGCGGTCGACAGGCCGGAGTCGATGGAGCGGTAGCCGAGGTATTGCTGCAGCCATTGCGGCAGCAATACAAGGTTGCCGAAGAACACGCCGTAACCGATCGAAATCGCCACCGTGCCGCCGAAGAAATTGCGCCTGCCGAACAGGCGCAAGTCCACCACCGGATGGTCGTTGTTCAATTCCCAGATGACGAAGTAGGCGAAGGCCACCGCAGCAACAATGCCGAGCGTCACGATGGTCGGCGAGGCGAACCAGTCGAGATCCTTGCCCTTGTCGAGCATGATCTGGAACGCCGCCACCCAGGTGATCAGCAGCAGCAGGCCGATGGTGTCGATCGGCAGCTTGTGCGTGGGACTTTCGCGGTCCTTGTAGATCGCCATCGTCATGCCGGCGGCCAGCAGGCCGACCGGGATGTTGATGTAGAAGATCCATGGCCAGGTATAGGCGTCGGTGATCCAGCCCCCCAGCGCCGGTCCGGCCACCGGCGCGACCACGGCGGTCATGCCCCATAGCGCCAGCGCGAACGAAGCTTTGGATTTGGGGTAGGCGCCGAGCAGCAGCGACTGCGACAACGGCACCATCGGACCCGCCACCAGGCCTTGCAGGACGCGCGCGCCCAGCAGGATCGGCAGCGTCGGCGCCAGGCCGCACAGCCACGACGCCAGCACGAACAGCAGCACCGACGACACGAACAGGCGCACCGCGCCGATGCGCTGCGTCAGCCAGCCGGTCAGCGGAATCGAGATCGCATTGGCCGCTGCAAAAGAAGTAATGACCCAGGTGCCTTCATCGATAGAGACGCCGAGGTTGCCCGAGATGGTCGGGATCGCCACGTTCGCAATCGACGAGTCGAGCACGTTCATGAACACCGCCAGCGACACGCACAAGGTGCCCAGCACCAGCTTGCCGCCGGTCAGCGGCGGCGGTGGTGTATAGGTTTGAGGACTGCTCGCCATGGAGGATGCGTCCGATCAGGTGTGAGGAATGACGATGGCAGCCTTCTTCTTCGACGCTGTCTGCGTCGGCAGTCCGCTGGCGTTGTCGCTGATGATGTGGTCGACGATTTCATCGGCTTGCTTGCCGAGGTCGCTGTAGACGTTGGTCTGGAAGTTGGTGGGGACGGCTTCCAGTGTCTTGCCGTCGCCGTGGATGTCTACGGTGGCGGTGGTCGACAGACCGACGCGCAGCGGATGCGCCTGGACTTCCTGCGGATCGAGCGCGATGCGCACCGGCACGCGCTGGACCACCTTGATCCAGTTGCCGGTGGCGTTCTGCGCAGGCAGCAGCGAGAAGGCGCCGCCGGTGCCGGCCGAGAAGCCGACCACGGTGCCCTTGTACTTGACGCTGGAACCGTAGACGTCGGCAATCACCTCAACCGGTTGACCGATGCGGATGTGCTTCAACTGGCCTTCCTTGAAATTGGCGTCGATCCAGATCTGTTCCAGCGGCACGATGGCCATCAGCGGGTTGCCGGGAGCAATGCGCTGGCCCAGTTGCACCGAACGCTTGGACACGAAGCCCGAGACTGGCGCCACGATATTGACGCGGGCGTAGTTCAGGTAGGCATTGCGCACCTGCGTGGCCGCCTGCAGCACGTTCGGATGTTCGGTCACGCTGGTGTGGTCGGTCAGGGCGCGATTAGCGGCCAGGCTGGCGCGGGCTTGTTCCAGCGACGCGTTGGCATTCTTGACGGCGTCCTGCGCATGCGCCAGATCTTCTTGCGACACGGCGCCCGAAGCGATGCCGGCCTGACGACGCTGCAGATCGTCGCGGGTGCGCGCGAGATTTGTTTCAGCTGCAGTCACGTTGGCCGCCAACGTGTCGTTGTTGAGGAAAGTCTGGCGCGTCTGACGCACGGCCTGGGCCAATGCCGCTTCGGCTTGCGCCAGCGCCAGCTTGGTATCGGCGGCGTCGAGCGACACCAGTTGCTGGCCGGCCTTGACGACTTGCGTGTCATCGGCCTTGATGGCGGTGACGGTGCCGCCGACCTGCGCGGAAATCTGGACGACGTTGCCGCCGACATAGGCGTCGTCGGTTTCTTCGAAGAAGCGGGCGTGCAGGAACCAGTACAGGAACAGGCCGATGGCGACGATAACCAGGACCAGCGTCAACAGCAGCAACTGGCGCTTGCGTTTGCCGTTGCCGTTACCGTTGGTGGCGCCGGCGGCGTTGCCGTTTTGTGGAAGGGCTTCACTCATGAATTACTCCGTGTATTTCTTTGTTTTTTCTGGGAGACGCAGTCGCTCATGGGCGCTTGCGTCACGCTTGGATTTCTTGGATCTGTCCGTCGAAAATTACTGCGCCTTGGTCGCGGAGGCGGGGGCTGCCGATGCAGCTGCGGCCAGTCCCGCCTGCTGCGCATCGAAGCCGCCGCCAAGCGCCTTGAACAGGCCGATCTGCTGGTTGCGCTTGCTGGCTTCGAGATTGATCAGCGCCTGTTGCTGGGCGAGCAGGGCGGTTTCGGCGTTGAGCACCACCAGTTGCGAGGCCAGACCGATGCGATAGCGTTCGCGCGCCAGATCGTAGGCGCGCTGCGTCGACGCCAGCGCTTCGCGGCGGATCGGCAACTGGCGATCGATCGAGCGGATGCCGGTGATCTGCTTGGCGACGTCGCCATAGGCCTCGTTGAGCGTTTGGTTATACGACGCCACCGCCATGTCATACGATGCATACGATCCCTTCAGGTTGGCGCGCAGGGCGCCGCCTTCGAAGATCGGCAGGCTGATCGCGGGACCGAACGCGATGCTCTTGCTGGAGGCCGTGAACGGATTGGAATTGAGCAGGGAGTCGAAGCCGATCATCGCCGACAGGTTGATGTCGGGATAGAAGCGCGCCTTGGCGACGTCGATGTCCTTGGTGGCCGCTTCCACTTGCCAGCGCGCCGCGACGATGTCGGGACGACGGCCCAGCAGGTTCAGCGGCAATTGCGCCGGCAGTTCCGGTGTGGTCAGCGTGGCCATGCGTGGCGCGGCGATCTGCAGGCCGCGGTCCGGGCCTTTGCCGATCAGCACGCCGAGCTGCTGGCGCGTGAGCGTGATCTGGCCTTCGCTTTGCTCCAGCTGGGCACGAGCTTCCGCACTGCTGCCTTGCGACTGGTTGCGTTCGATCTGGGTGTCGAGACCGGTCTTGACGCGGTCGTCGGTGATCCTTTGCAGCGAGTCGCGTTGGTTGACCGTGCGCTGGGCAATATCGTGCAGTGCATATTCAGTAGCCAGCTGGTTGTAGGTCGAGGCGATCGAGCTGGCCAGCACCAGGCGGGTTTCCTGCGCCGCGGCCTCGGCGGCCTTTTGTTGCGACACGGCTTGCGCCAGCGCGGCATGGTTCTTGCCCCAGACGTCCAGCTCATAGCCCAGGTTCAGGAAGGCTTTTTTCTCGTTGTACCAGCTGCCGCCGTACGGCGGCGGGTAGATGGTGGTTTCCGGGAACAGGTTGCGTGTGAAGGAGGCATCGGCGGTCACGGTCGGCAGCAACGGCGCGCCCTTGCTTTCAGCCAGCGCGCTGGCCGAGGCGATGCGCGCCTGCGCCTGTTGCAGGCTGGGGCTGTTTTCCATGGCTTCGGCGATCAGTGCGCTCAGTTGCGCGTCGCCGAACTGGTCGACCCAGTTCGCGGCAGGCCATTGACCCTGGCCGGCGAGACTGCGCTCGGCGGCGTAATCGCCGGGTTGCGCCATATGTTTGTCGCTGTCGATGCCGCTGAAGCTGGCACAGCCGGACAGGCCGAGCATGCCGATGGTGAGCGCGCAAAGGGCGATCACCCGCAAACGCAGTGCGGGCGATGAGGCGGATTTCATGACATTCTCCAAAGTGGATTCTTATTGCTATATCTCGATGTGAATCGGGTATTGCGTCGACAAGCGGCATCGACAAGCGATTTGAAGCTGAATTTTTCGACGAGATTGCAGCCACCGTTTGAACATCCTGGCCGGTGGCGACTCGCTGAAGTCGTTTGCACGCTAGCGAGTAAAAACTCATCTTTTTGTATTATACTCGCATATACGAACATTAGCTCATGTTAGAAAACTGGATTAAAAAATGAAACTGCAGCCTCGCAAAGAACCTCGCCAAGCACGCTCGAAAGCCATGGTCGACACGATCCTCGACGCCATGGCGAGAGTGCTGGTGGAACGCGGTTACGCCAAGACCAACACCAATCTCGTGGCGGAAGCGGCAGGTATCAGCGTCGGTTCGCTGTATCAGTATTTCCCCAACAAGGACGCGCTGATTTTTGCGCTGCGCGAGCGTCACGTCGCCCGCATGCTGCATCTGTTCGAGGAAGTGGTAGCAAAGATGGATGCGTCCGGCAGCCTCGAGCGGGACTTTGATGCGCTGATTGAGGCGCTGGTGGCGGCGCACTTGGTCGAGCCTGAACTCAATCGCATCCTTGAAGAAGAATTTCCCTCGTTCCACCTCCCGGTGTCGAACCATGTCCGCCAACGCTTCTTCGAAGCCATCCGCGGCGTGCTGACCAAGCATCGCAAGAGCATCAGCGCGCCGGATGTGGACGTCGCGGCTTTCGTGGTCCAGCGCATGCTCAAGGCGTTGGTCAATGCCGTGGTGTTGATCGCGCCGCCGGGACTCAATGCAGCCAGCGTGCGTTCCGAAATTGTTCCTGCGGTTGTTGGTTATTTAACAGCGCAAAGATCGAATTAATTGCATAATGGGTCTCGCTCGCCAAAAACGTCTCAAATAATAATTCCGAGGTGAGCAGGCTGGCAGGTTGTCCTGCCGATTTTTCGATCCGTTTTTCAATTCGTAACGATCATGCGTCTATCGTTTGTTCACCGGCATGCCAGTCGCATGCTGGCAGGGAGTCTTGCGTTGCTGGCGATCGGCGCTGCCTTGAGCGCTGCAGCTGCGACCGTGACCGTACAGGTGCTCGACGTGACCGGTGCGCCTGTGCCCAACGCAGTGGTGTATGCCGAGCCGACCGGCGGCCAGGCGGTGCCGAAATCGCTCAAGCAGGCCGAAGTCGAGCAAAAGGACGTCAAATTCTTTCCGTTGGTAAGCGTGGTGCAAGTCGGTACGCCTATCCTCTTCCCGAATCACGACAAGGTGCGGCATCACGTCTATTCGTTTTCGCCGGCCAAGACCTTCGAATTGAAGTTGTATTCAGGCGTCCCGACCAGCCCGATCCTGTTCGACAAGGTCGGCACCGTGGTGCTGGGCTGTAACATCCACGACCAGATGGTCGCGTACGTGCAAGTGGTCAATACGCCGTTCTTCGGCAAGACCGACATGTCCGGGCGCGTGAAGCTGGACGGTCTGGTCAACGGCAAGTACGCGCTGAAAGCCTGGTATTTCAAGATGGCGCCCAACGAGGCTGCCATGGAACAGCCGATCACGTATCAAGGCGCTGACCTGAATGCCTCGGTCAAGCTGAGCGTCAAAGCCGTTCCGGTGGAATAAGCGTAGCCGCAAGCGAAGAGAAACGGGGAGCTTACAAGTGCGTTGGCATCGGCTGGAAAACCGCATCGTTGCGCTGTTCATTATCCTGATCCTGCTGGTCCAGCTGGCGGGTTTCATTGCCATTCGCAAGGCGATCGATGAAAACGCGCGGGCGTCGATCCGCGACGAGCTGATCATCGGCGAGCGCGTGTTCCTGCGGCTGCTGGAACAGAACGCCGATAAGCTGACCCAGGGTGCGCGCTTGTTGGCGTCCGACTTCGGCTTTCGCCAGGCGATCGGCACCGATGATCGCGAAACCATCACCTCCGTCCTCGAAAACCACGGCGCACGCATCGGCTCGACGCTGTCGATGCTGATCGGCACCGACCAGCGCGTGAAGGCGTCAACCCAGGCTTATCCGAGTACCGACCTGCAGCGCAGCGCGCTGGAACTGGTCAGCAAGGCGGTCGCCGCCAACGGCGCCTCCGACACCGTGATCGTTGACGACAACCTGTTTCAGATCGTCGCGGTGCCGGTGCGGGCGCCGGTCGTCATCGGCTGGGTCGTGATGGCCTTCCCGGTCGACCAGAAACTGATTTCCGACATGCGTGCCTTGTCGTCGCTGCAGGTCAGCGTGCTGGTGAGTACCCGCGCAGGCCAGTGGCAGCAGGACATCTCGACGCTGGCTAAGCCGGAGTCAAGCATGCTGATGGCGCAATTGCCACAGTCGCCGGCCGGCAGCAGTTTCATTCCGCAACTGAGCATCGCCGACAACGATTACAGCGCGCGCTTGCTGGTGCTGGCCAAAGGCCTGGACAACCAAAGCGCGGTTGCGGTGCTGCAGCGCTCGATCAGCGAAGCGGTGGCGCCGTATCGCCGCCTGCAACTGATCCTGCTGTCCATCAGCATCATCGGCGTGATTATGGCGATCTTCGCCAGCGCCTTCGTGGCGCGCCGCATCACCAGTCCGTTGCGCGCCTTGGCCGACATCGCCAAGCGGCTCGGCACCGGCGACTACCGCGCCCGCATCGACATCAAGGGCGGCGACGAAATCGGCAAGCTGGCCGACGCTTTCGAAAGCATGCGTTCCGGCATCGCCAACCGCGAGCTTGAAATCCGCCGGCTGGCGTATTGGGATCCGCTGACCGATCTGCCCAATCGCGTCCAGTTCGCCACGCTGCTCAATACCGCCATCGAACGCGCCAAGACCACCGGCGGTCAATGCCACATCCTGATGATGGACCTGGACCGCTTCCAGCACGTCAACGACGTGCTCGGCCACAGCTTCGGCGACAGCCTGCTGCGCCAGGTGGGGCGCCGTCTGGAGCAGCAGCTGGAACGTGAAAACGACAAGGTCGCACGCCTCGGCGGCGACGAGTATGCGATCCTGCTGCCGGCCACCGACCAGATCGAAGCGGTGCGCCAGGCCAAGCGCATCCTCAGTTCGCTGGAAGTGCCGCTGTCGATCGACGAGCAGACAGTGGACCTGGGCGCCGGCATCGGCATTGCCGGCTATCCGGAGAACGGCGAGAACAGCGACACGCTGCTGAGCAACGCCGAAGTCGCGATGTATGTCGCCAAGCGGCGCGGCAGCGGGTATACCGTCTACGAACCGTCCATCGACAAGAGCAGCCAGGAAAGCCTGAGCCTCTTGAGTGAGCTGCGCCGCGCGCTTGACCGCAACGAATTCCTGCTGTACGCCCAGCCCAAGGTCGACCTGGCTTCGGGCCGCGTGGTCGGCGCTGAGGCCTTGGTGCGCTGGATGCATCCGGAAAAGGGCTTCATCGGCCCGGACAATTTCATTCCGTTCGCCGAGACCACCGGCTTCATTCGCATGCTGACGTCGTGGATGCTTGGCAAAACCGCAATCCTCTGCAGCGAACTGCAAAAGCGCGGGATCTCGCTCAAGTTTTCGGTCAATTTGTCGACACGTGATCTGCTGGATCAGGATTTGCCGCAGCACTTCGCCGACATCCTGGCGCGCAACAATCTGTCGCCGTCGTCGATGTGCCTGGAGATCACCGAAAGCGCCATCATGGATGATCCGGTGCGCGCGCAGGTCACACTGGAGCGCCTGCATGCCATGGGCGTGGAACTGGCGATTGATGATTTCGGCACCGGATATTCTTCGCTGGCTTACCTCAAGCGTTTGCCGGTAGACGAGCTGAAGATCGACAAGTCGTTCGTGATGAACATGGAGCACGATGCCGACGACGCCAAGATCGTCAAGTCGACCATTGACCTCGGCCATAACATGGGGCTGCGGGTAGTGGCGGAAGGGCTGGAAACGCTGGCGGTCTGGAACCTGCTGCGGCAAATGGGGTGCGACCAGGCGCAAGGTTATTTCATGAGCAAGCCGATGCCGGGCGACCGCTTCATCGAATGGCTGGAGCAGTGGACTCCGCCGGACGTGCCGAGCCAGACGGAAAACATGGCAATCTGAATCGCTGCATCGACAGCCGGGATCAAAGGAAAAAAGGGGGAGGCATGAGCAACGCAACCGGACTGGCGCGACGACAGGCGTCCGCGATTGCCCTGGCGCTTGCAATGGTGCTGTCGCTCGCTGCGACGCCGACGCCGGCATCGGCGCAAACGGCAATGACGCCGGATATGGGCAAGCTGATGGCCACCGCAGGCGTGATCCAGGTGGAAGGCGCGGGCGGCGGCGGTCTGGTGCCGTGGGCCACCATCACAGGCTACGGCAGCCGTGACAGCTACGGCGCCAATGTGCATTACACCTATGTCGGCACCCAGGATTACAAGCTGGCCTCATATGGCGTGGCCGTCGGCATCGCCGACCGGGTCGAGCTGTCGTTGGCCAAGCAGCGCTTTACCGGCAGCCTTGCGCCGCTCAACAATCTGCGCATCGATCAGGATATCTACGGCGTCAAGGTCAAGCTGGCCGGCGACATCGTCTACGATCAGGACACCTGGATGCCGCAACTGGCCGCCGGTGTGATGGTCAAGCGCAACAACGGCATCGGCGGACTGGGCGCGGTCACCAACGTCAAGGACCTCGGTGCCAAGAGCGATTCCGGCATCGACTACTACCTCGCGGCGACCAAGCTGTTCCTCGACCAGAGTCTGCTGGTCAATGCCACGGTGCGCGCCACCAAGGCCAACCAGATGGGCATCCTCGGCTTCGGCGGCGACAAGGGCGACCGCTACCAGGCCATGCTGGAAAGCTCGGTGGCCTATCTGCTCAATCGCCAGTGGGTGGTTGGCGCGGAATACCGCATGAAGCCGCGCAACCTCGCCGCCGACAACGAGAAGGATTACTACGACGCCTTCGTCGCCTGGTTCCCGAGCAAGAACCTGTCGCTGACGCTGGCCTACGTTTCGCTCGGCGACATCACCATCTACAACCCCAAGCGCCAGGATGGCGTCTATCTTTCCGTGCAGGCGGGCTTCTGATGAAAACTCCGACGACGACACTGGCCATGATCCTGGTGCTGCTGGCAACCGCCTTGCCGGCTCATGCGCAAAAAGCCGACGACAGCCTGTACCGCGATCTGGGCGGTCTGGAAGTGCTGACCAAGGTGGTCGATGACACGCTGGCGCTGGCGCTGGCCGACGTCCGCATCAAGGACACCTTCAAGGAAACCGATATGAAGCGGCTGGCCAAGCTGATCACCGAACAGTTCTGTGAGCTCAGCGGCGGTCCGTGCAAGTACAGTGGCGATCCGATGAAGGAAGTACACCAGGGCCTGGGCCTCAGCAACAGGCAGTTCAACGCGCTGGTGGAAGACCTGCAGGCGGCAATGGACAAGTCGGGTATCCCGTCGCGCACGCAGAACAAGCTGCTGGCCTTGTTGGCGCCGATGCAGCGCATTGTTGTCACAAAGTAAATAATTGGAGCGGGTGGAATATATTTTCGTGGGAGTGGAATAAAACCGCGCTGCACACGTCTACCTCCTCATGGGTAAGGCAAAACCGCGCAACCCTGCAACGAAAGGAATACTTCCATGAAACTGCTCCCACTGTCCCTGCTGACATTGACTTTGCTGTCCTCCGCCGTACCTGCCGCCTTTGCCGAAGAGATGGCCGTCAAGAAAGCCGACGACGTCCTCGTCACCACCAAGGGCATGACCGTCTACACCTTCGACAACGATCCGGTCGGCAAGAGCGTCTGTAATGGCGCCTGCGCCACCAACTGGCCGCCGGTGGCGCCTGTCGGCACGCCCAGCGCGCCGTTCTCGGTGATCAAGCGCGACGACGGCAGCGCACAACTGGCCCTCAACGGCAAGCCCTTGTACCTGTTCGCCGCCGACAAGAATCCGGGCGACCGCAATGGCGACAACTTCAAGAACATCTGGCACGTCGTCAAGAACTGATCCATCTCTCCGCCTGACTCCATGTCCGACGAAAGTCATCTCCTAGCCTGCCTCCCGCGCCTGCGCCGTTATGCGCGGGCGCTGGTGGGCGATCGCGCCGGCGCCGACGACCTCGTACAGGACACCATGGAGCGCGCGTGGCAAAAGCTGTCGAGCTGGCGTCGGGGCAGCGACATGCGGCCCTGGCTGTTCAGCATCATGCACAACCTGCACGTCGATCAGCGTCGCAAGCCCGTGATTCCTACCGTCACGCTGGACGACGAAGATGCGCTGGCGACGCCGGCCTATGCGCCGGACCGGCTGGTCGGCTACGACCTCGAATCGGCGCTGCGCCAACTGGCGGCCGAACAACGCGAGATTTTATTGCTGGTCGTCCTCGAAGA
>Ga0209437_100215_pt1 | contig 106873 bp, 94 predicted proteins | sample AraplaL_Cvi_mTSA_FD_184266 | JGI IMG/M metagenome (GOLD analysis project Ga0209437, IMG submission 184266) | Arabidopsis root microbial communities from the University of North Carolina, USA - plate scrape CL_Cvi_mTSA (SPAdes) (version 2) | ecosystem: Host-associated > Plants > Roots >...
AGAAAGGCGACCGCAAGTTCGCAGCCCCTGCGGGGTCCCCGGCGTCGTCAGGCGCAAATCGGGAAGGGAAACAAACTCGCTGCGCTCAGACAAGTTTCCCTTCTTTATCCGATTTGCACTCGCCGCCACCGGCTGCTCGCAAGCGGGAATTCCAGACTGGCTCGCTGCGCCTCGCCAGGGTAGGGTGGTGGAGTGGAGATCGTCGTTCTTCGCTATCGCGAAAACCAAATTGGTGTGTGTTGCGGACAGATTGATGAACACGCGGACATTGCATGCTCCGGCGTTCGCAGAAATAACGTCTTAATCAATTACGAGAGAACGTGAGAATTACGAAGCCGCAGGCGAGTGCCCCCTGGCGATGCGAAGCGAGCCAGTTTGGCCGTTCCGCTTGGAGCCAGCCGGTGATGTGATGCGAAAAATGGATAAAGAAGGGAAACTTGTCTGAGCGAAGCGAGTTTGTTTCCCTTCCCATTTTTTGCTTCGCAGCACCGGGAAGTCCGAAGGACCTGGATCCTGCGGTCGCCTTCTTTGGCTTACTTTTCTTGGCGAGACAAGAAAAGTGAGTAGCTGCCGGGCTACCCCCGGCGAAGGGTTGATCGAAGAAAAAGCAGAATCAGCTACGACGAACAAAAAGTCGGAACAAAGCAAGCAACGACGCTCAGCGATTAACCAACTCCTGCACCTCATCCCAAGTAGCCGCATAAGCCCCCGCCCGAACCGCCGACAACGCCGCCGCAGCAGCAGCACACTGCAAATGCGTGACCACCGGAGCATCCGCCTGCCGCAAGATGCTGGCAATCCAGCCTCCCATCGAAGCATCACCGCAACCGACGGTATCGACTACCTCCACCCGATAAGCCGGCTGATCGATCACGCTCTCTCCCTTGATCCACGACAGTCCATCCGCGCCGCGGGTGAACAGAATCTCCGCCTGTGGCGCCAATGACTTCAATGTCGCCAGCGGCTGCGCATCGCCGGGGAATAATTTCTCCAGGTCTTCATCCGACACCTTCACGTAATGCGACAGCGCCAGCAGCTTGCGCATCAGCACGTGATAATCCGGTTGATCCATCAGCTTGCGCCAGTTCGGATCGAAGGCGATGCGCTTGCCGCGTTGTGCGCCTTCGGTGGCAATCGCCAGCAAGCGTGACGCCAGCGGCTCACGCGTCAGGCTGATGCAGCCGAAGTGCAATACGCGCGCCTCATCCATCCATCCCGAAGGCAACTTGCTCGGATCGAAATGCAGATCCGCGCTGTCGTCGCCGACGAAGAAATAATTGGGCGGCGTGGTCGACGTCACCATCGCCAGCAAAGGCGACTTGTCGACCTGCTGCAGGTAGCGCATGTCGAGTCCGGCCTCTTGCGTAAGCACGCGCAATTCTTCGCCGAAGACGTCGCTGCTGACGCTGCCGGCATAACCGGTCGCCACGCCCAGGCGTGCGCCGACGCGCGCGACGTTCCAGCAGGCCCCGCCGGGCAGGGCGCGCCACTCGCCGCCGGGCTGGCGGATGAAGTCGGTCAGGGCTTCGCCGAAGACGACGAATTCGATGGGATGCGGCATGAATGTCTCCGTAATTCTGATGCTGAAATTGTTGTTTTGGTGCTGCTTGAAATTTAGTCCTGCAATGCAAACTGCGCGCAATACTCGTCGGTGACGAGGCCCGTCAGCCAGCCGCCGCGCAAGGCGCCGCGCACGGCTTCGGCTTTCTTGCGACCGCCGGCCAGCGCAATGACAGGCTTGTCCGGCGGTGAACTGAGCGGCGGCGTGGTGATGCGCGCGGCGAGGGGCGAGCGCAGCATTTTTCCTGTCGCGTCGAAGGCGTGGCAGATCAGTTCTCCGACCGCGCCGTGCTTTTGCAGTTGCGCCACTTCGTCGGCGTCGATGAAGCCGTCTTCATGCATGGCACCTTGCAGCGCAATCGTGCCGATACCGAGAAAGGTGACGTCGGCGCGTTGCGCCAGGCCGGTGACGATCTGGTAGGCGCGATGGTTGCACCATTGCTTGCGGTCGGCTTCGCTCTCCGCCACGCGCGGCGCCGGCAGCAGGTAGAAGCGGCTTTGCATTTTTTCAGCAGCGAGCAGGGCGACATCATAGCGATTGGCGGAACCGTCGGAGGCGAAGGCGCCGATCATCGAGACAATCTGGTGTTGCGGCCGTTCCATGTCGCCGATTTTTTCGATCGCGGCCTTGAGCGTACGGCCCGAGCCGACGTTGACGATCAGGGGTTCTTCCTGCCGCAAGTATTGTTCCATCAGCTCGGCGCCGGCCACGGCCAGCATCTGTTGCACGCCTTGCGCATCGTCTTCGGCTGCCGCGCCGGAATTGCTCGGCACCACGCGGCAGACTTCAAGGCCGTAACGCTGCTGCAATCCCTGCGCCAGTTCCAGGCAGGACGAAATCGGATGCGTGATCTGCACCTTGACCAGGTTCGACGCGCCGGCATAAGCCACCATGCGCTGCGCCATCTGGCGCGAGATGCCGAGGCGCTCGGCGATTTCATTCTGGGTGTTGCCGGCGACGTAATACATCCACGCGGCGCGCGCCGCCAGGTCGAGTTTGGATGGGCTGGATGACATCGGTTTTCCTTGTTGTGAACCTGCCGTTCCCCTTGAAGCCTTGAATATTGCGGCGGTCGATCCGGCATTGTACGGACTTTGAGCGTTCGTTTTAGCGGCAGGTCAGGCAGCCATTATTATCAAAATTGAACATTTGCTCAACAAAAAAGCAAATGCTTGACAATCTTTCGTCAATGTTTGATTATTTGCTCGCAAACAGATTTTTTGCTCAGAAAATTACATCGAGGCGAGGAGGGCGGCAACGCTAATCCTCAGCCCGCCAACAATGGAGACAAGCATGAAACTTCGCGCCCCCGCATTTCCCTTGGCACGCCTTGCTGCCGCTGTCGCTCTACTTGGTTTCGCTGGCATTGCTGATGTTGCCGCCGCCGATCCCGTCACACTGAACATCGCGTCCATCAACAACCCCGACATGATCGAACTGCAAAAGCTGTCGCCGCAGTTCGAAAAAGCCAACCCCGACATCAAGCTGCGCTGGGTCACCATGGAAGAGAGCGTGCTGCGTCAACGCCTGACCACCGACATCGCCACCAACAGCGGCCAGTTCGACCTGATGACCATCGGCGCGTATGAAGCGCCGATCTGGGCCAAGAAAGGCTGGCTGGCGCCGATGACCGGCCTGCCCGCCGACTACGACGAAGCCGACCTGATCAAGACCGTGCGCGAAGGCCTGACCAGCGACGGCAAGCTGTACGCACTGCCGTTCTATGCGGAAAGCTCGATGACCTATTACCGCAAGGACCTGTTCGCGCAAAAGAACCTGAAGATGCCCGAGAAGCCGACCTGGGAAGAGATCGGCAAGCTGGCTGCCCAGCTGCATGATCCGGCCAAGGGCGTCTACGGCATCTGCCTGCGCGGACGCGCCGGCTGGGGTGAAAACATGGCGCTGGTCGGCACCATGGTCAACGCCTACGGCGGCCGCTGGTTCGATGAAAAATGGCAGCCGCAGCTCGACGCGCCCGAATGGAAACAGGCCGTCAATTTCTACGTCGACCTGATGCGCAAATCCGGTCCGCCGGGCGCCAGCTCCAACGGCTTCAATGAAAACCTGGTGCTGTTCTCGGGCGGCAAATGCGGCATGTGGGTGGACGCCACCGTCGCAGCCGGCATGCTGTACCACGGCAAGGACTCCAAGGTGTCCGACAAGGTCGCGTTCGCACCGGCGCCGATGGCGACTACCGACAAAGGATCGCATTGGCTGTGGATCTGGTCGTTGGCCGTGCCGAAGTCGTCCAAGTCGCAGGAAGCCGCGAAGAAGTTCGCCGCCTGGGCCACTTCCAAGGACTACATCAAGCTGGTCGCCAAGGACAGCGGCTGGGCGCTGGTGCCGCCGGGTACGCGTACTTCGACTTATGCATCCGCCGAGTACAAGAAGGCTTCGCCGTTCTCCGACTTCGTCCTCGATGCGATCCAGAAGGCCGATGCCAACAATCCGACCGTGAAGCCGGTGCCTTATACCGGCATCCAGTTCGCCACGATTCCGGAGTTCCAGTCCATCGGCACCATCACCGGGCAGGCCATCGCCGGTGCGCTGGCGGGCAAGGGGACTGCCGATGCTGCGCTGAAGACGGCGCAGGCGCAAACCGTGCGCATGATGAAGCAGGGGCGTTACATCAAGTAATGTCATCGGGTGTTCGCCCGGCGTGATGCCGGGCGACGCTCGCTCCACTTTTCCGATTTCCGCCGGACCGTCCGCCATGACGCCGGCCCGAACCTGATTGCATCGAGGCCGCCATGTCGTCGATATCGAATACTTCTCCCATGCCATCCGAAGCCGGTGTTTCACCGCCATCCACGCAGAAGTCCCGTCGCGGCAAACGCACCGGCGGCGAGCGCTTCCTGCCCATTCGTCTGCTGCAGACACCAGCGGTGGCCTTGCTGTTCCTGTGGATGATCGTGCCGCTGGCGATGACGGTGTATTTCTCGTTCAATCGCTACAACCTGATGTCACCCGACCAGAGCGGTTTCGTCGGGCTGGAAAACTACCAGTTTCTGCTCGAAGATCCCGCCTTCTGGCCGTCGATCGCCAATACCGCCTTGCTGATCGGCTCGGTGCTGGGTGTCAGCGTGATCGGCGGCACCTTGCTGGCCGTATTGTTCGATCAGCCGTTCCGCGGCCGCGGCATTGCGCGGCTGCTGGTGATCGGGCCGTTCTTCGTGATGCCGACCGTGGCCGCGCTGATCTGGAAAAACATGATCATGCATCCGGTCTACGGCATGCTGGCCTTCGTCATGCGCCATCTCGGCATGGAGCCGATCGACTGGCTCGCCGAATATCCGATGCTGTCGGTGATCATCATCGTGTCGTGGCAATGGATCCCGTTCGCCTTCCTGATCCTGCTGACCGCGCTGCAGTCGCTGGACGGCGACCAGAAGGAAGCCGCCCAGCTCGACGGCGCCGGACCGATCCGCATCTTCTTCTATATCGTGCTGCCGCATCTCAGGCGCGCCATCACGGTGGTGATCATGATCGAGACCATTTTCCTGCTGTCGGTGTTTGCGGAAATCTTCACCACCACCGCCGGCGGTCCCGGCACCGAAACCACCAACCTCACTTACCTGGTGTATTCGATCGGCCTGCAGCAGTTCGACATCGGCATTGCGTCGGCAGGCGGCATCTTCGCCGTGGTGCTGGCCAATATCGTGTCGTTCTTCCTGGTGCGGATGCTGGCCCGTAATCTCAAAGGAGCGAACGAAAAATGAACGATACGAAAAAGAGTCCGCTCTGGGTCGGCCTGCTGGCGTGGACCTGCGCCATCATCCTGTTCTTCCCGATTTTCTGGGTTGCCGTCACAGCCTTCAAGACCGAGCATCAGGCTTACATGCCGAGCTTGATTTTCATGCCGACGCTGGACACCTTCCGTGAAGTCTTCGAGCGCAGCAACTATCTGGCCTTCGTGAAGAATTCCATGATCGTCTCGCTCGGATCGACCTTGTTGTCGCTGCTGATTGCAGTGCCGGCGGCGTATTCGATGGCCTTCTTCCCGACCGGACGCACGCAGAAACTGCTGCTGTGGATGCTGTCGACCAAGATGATGCCGGCCGTCGGCGTGCTGGTGCCGATCTACCTGCTGGCCAAGAACAGCGGCATGCTCGATTCGGTGACCGGCCTGACGCTGATCTATACGCTGATCAATCTGCCGATCGCGGTGTGGATGGCCTTCACCTATTTCAACGACGTGCCGAAAGAGATTCTCGAAGCAGCCCGCATCGACGGCGCCAATGCCTGGCAGGAGATGTTGTACCTGCTGTTGCCGACCGCCATGCCGGGACTGGCGTCGACTGCGCTGCTGCTGATCATCTTGTCCTGGAACGAGGCGTTCTGGAGCCTCAACCTGACCAGCGTCGACGCCGCGCCGCTGACGGTATTTATCGCCTCCTATTCGAATCCCGAGGGCCTGTTCTGGGCCAAATTGTCGGCGGCTTCGTTGCTGGCGATCGCGCCCATCATGGCGCTTGGCTGGCTGGCGCAGAAGCAGCTGGTGCGCGGACTGACCTTCGGCGCAGTGAAGTAAACGAAAGGAAACATGAAGCCGGAAATCACTCACCTGGTCTGCGACTGCGACGGCGTACTGCTCGACAGCGAAAGCATTGCATTGCGCGTGCTGCATGAACATCTGTTGCCGCAGCTGAAGAATCCCGCCGACGGCGACAAGCTGCATCACGCGATTGCCTCCCGCCTCGGCATGTTCACGGAATTGCTGCTCGATGAGCTGGACGTCGAGTTCGGCTTCGGCCTGAACGCAGCGCAATACGCAGACATCAACGTCGCCGTCGGCGTCGCCTGCGGCGACGAAGTCCAACTGGTGCCGGGCATCGCCGAGGCTTTGCTGAAAATCGATCTGCCCAAGGCTGTCGCAAGCAACAGCAGCACCGATCGCATCGTCAAGGGGTTGCAGCGCTGCGGCTTGCTACTCCTCTTCGACGGCCACATCCACAGCGCGCATGACGTCGGCCGTCCCAAACCGGCGCCGCATGTCTATCTCGCTGCGGCGGCCGGCTATGGCGTGATTCCGCAGCACTGCGTCGCGGTCGACGACAGCGTCACCGGCGTGCGTGCCGCCAGCAGCGCCGGCATGCGTGTTCTCGGTTTCACCGGCGTTGCGCATGACCGCCATGGAATGCGCCAGAAGCTGCTCGATGCGGGCGCCGAACTGGTATTTGAGGACATGCAGGAATTGCCTGCGCTAATCGAGGCCTTATTGGCAGAACGCGCTGCATAAGCAGGCAAAAAACACGAAACAAGGAGATCATCATGGCAGCAGTCACCATCCGCAACCTCGCCAAGCGCTACGACGACAACGAGGTGATGCGCGACATCAATCTTGACATTGACGACGGCGAGTTCGTCGTCTTCGTCGGTCCTTCCGGCTGCGGAAAATCGACACTGTTGCGCATGATCGCGGGCCTTGAAGACATCAGCGCCGGCGAACTCAACATCGGCGAGCGTCGCATGAACGACGTGCCGGCTGCCAAGCGCGGCATCGCCATGGTGTTCCAGTCGTATGCGTTGTATCCCCACATGACGCTGTATGACAACATGGCTTTCGGCCTCAAGATCGCCGGCAAGTCCAAGGCCGAAATCGACAGCGCCGTGCAGCATGCAGCCAAGATCCTGCACATCGACCATCTGCTCGACCGCAAGCCGCGCGCCTTGTCCGGCGGTCAGCGCCAGCGCGTCGCCATCGGTCGCGCGATCACGCGCCAGCCCAGCGTGTTCCTGTTCGATGAACCGCTGTCGAATCTCGACGCCGCGCTGCGCGTGAAGATGCGCCTGGAATTTTCCAAGCTGCATGACGATCTCAAGACCACCATGATCTACGTCACGCACGACCAGATCGAAGCCATGACGCTGGCCGACAAGATCGTCGTGCTGTCGGCCGGACGCATCGAACAGGTCGGCACGCCGCAGCAGCTGTACCACCATCCATCCAACCGTTTCGTGGCGGGCTTCATCGGTTCGCCCAAGATGAATTTCATCGACGGCGTAATTGCCGCGATCGGGACCGAAGGCGCGCTGGTGGAATTGCCGGGCGGCGGACGCCAGTTGGCGGCGGTGGAAGCCGGCACGCTCAAGGTCGGCGACAAGGTGACGTTGGGCATCCGTCCCGAGCATCTGGTCATCGTGACCGATCAGCCAATGCTGCAGGCGCGCTATACGGCACTCGAGTTGCTCGGTGATTTTTCTTACCTGTATGCCGCCACCGACGCGTCGGACGACCCGTTGATCCTGCGCGTTGCGGACAGCCTGCAGGTCGCTTCCGGCAGCGTCATCGGCGTCGGCGCCGAGGCGCATCGCTGCCACCTGTTCCGTGAAGACGGTAGCGCCGTGAAGCGCCTGCTGCGCGATCCGGCGATGGCGGTGCATTGAGAAGCAGGCGTGGACAGAGAGGACAACATGACGAATCGTGATTCAAAAAACGACCTGGTCTGGCTGCACATCGGCGCCGGATCCTTCCACCGCGCCCATCAGGCGGTCTACCTGCATCGCCTGCGTGAGCGCGGCACCGACGACGACCGTCGCTGGCAGCTGGCGCTGGGCAATATCCGCGCCGACATGGCGCCATTGCTGAAAGACCTTGAACAAAGCGAAGGCCGCTACACGCTGGAAACGGTGACGCCGCAGGGGCAGCGCGCTTACGAGACGATCCGCGCCATTTGCGACATCGTGCCTTGGGACGCGCAACTGAAAAATCTCGTGAAGACGGGCGCCGAGCCGCGCACACGCGTGATCTCGTTTACCGTGACCGAAGGCGGCTATTACCTCGACCACGAGCATTTGCTGGACGTGCACAATCCCGATCTGGCGGCCGACATCGGCGGCGACCGCCGCACCATCTACGGTGCGGTGACGGCGATCCTGCAAGCGCGGCAGGACGGCAACGCCGGCGGCGTGACGCTGCTCAATTGCGACAACCTGCGTCACAACGGCGAACGCTTCTTCGGCGGCCTGCAGCAATTCCTGGCCTTGCGCGGCCATCACCAGTTGCTGGAATGGGTGCGCGCCAACGTCGCCAGCCCCAACTCCATGGTCGACCGCATCACGCCGCGTCCGACCGAGGCCGTGCGGCAGCGCGTGAAGGAGGCCACCGGCGTCGACGATCCCTGCGCGCTGATGGCTGAGTCCTTTATCCAGTGGGTGATCGAGGACGATTTCAAGGCCGGTCGTCCAGCGCTGGAAAAGGTCGGCGTCGAAATGGTGGCGTCCGTCTTGCCCTACGAAGAAGCCAAGATCCGTATTCTTAATGCCAGCCACAGCTGCATCGCCTGGGCCGGCACCATGATCGGCCTCGACTACATCCACGAAGGCACGATGCATGGTGACATTCGCCGCATGGCTTTCGACTACATCACGCAGGATGTGATCCCCTGCCTGACGCCGAGTCCGCTGGACCTGGAAGCGTATCGCGACACCACATTGGCGCGCTTCGCCAATCCCGCCATTCAGGACACCAACCAGCGTGTGGCGGCAGACGGCTTTTCCAAGATCCCCGGTTTCATACGCCCGACCATTGCCGACAGCCTCGCACGCGGCCATCATCCGCGAGCCACGGCGCAGGTGGCGGCGCTGTTCTTTGCTTTCCTGCAGCGCTGGCGGCGCGGCGAGCTGACGTATGAATACCAGGACGGCGTGTTCGATCCCGCAGCGGTCCGGACGATGCTGGAAAGTCCGGATCCGGTGCGCGCCTACTGCAACGATCCGCTGCTATGGGGCGAACTGGCCGGCAGCATCCAGCTCGAGCGGCTGTTGCGCGAAGGGATAGTCAGCGTCAACGCATGGCTTGCAACCTCGACTAAAATGCCCGCTTAGCGCCGCTGACAATATGCCGCTGCGCTGGAGACGGACAACAATCAATAACAAGGAGCACCATGTATCTGGGGATTGACCTTGGTACGTCGGAAGTCAAAGCGGTCGTCATCGACGGTGAAGGAAAATTACTGGCGCTGGCCGGCTCGCCGCTGACGGTGTCGCGTCCGCATCCGCGCTGGTCGGAGCAGGATCCGCAGCATTGGTGGCGCGCGGCCTGCGACACCGTCGCCGTCCTGCGCGAACAACTGGGCGTCGAATGTTTCGCCGGTATTCGCGCCATCGGCCTGTCCGGGCAGATGCATGGTGCGGTCTTGCTGGATGCGCAGGATCACGTGCTGCGCCCGGCCATCCTGTGGAGTGACTCGCGCAGCACCGAGGAGTGCGCCGGGTTGACGCAGCGCTGGAGCGAATCGGGTGATTTGCATCAACTCGCCGGCAATCTGGCGATGCCGGGATTCACCGCACCCAAGCTGCTGTGGGTGGCGCGTCACGAGCCGCAAATTTTCGCTCAGGTCGCCTGTGTGCTGCTGCCCAAGGATTGGCTGCGGTTGCAGATGACAGGACGCAAGATTTCCGACCCTTCCGACGCCGCCGGCACGCTCTGGTTCGATGTGGCGCGACGCGACTGGTCCGATGCCTTGCTGGCTGCGGGCGGCATGCATCGTGGACAGATGCCGGCGCTGGCCGATGGCAGCGCCGCAGCCGGCTTCCTGCTGCCGGAAGTGGCGCGGGCCTGGGGACTGGCGGATGACGTGCTGGTGGCAGGCGGCGCCGGCGACGGTGCGGCGAGCGCGGTCGGCATCGGCGCGGTACAGCCGGGCGACGGTTTTTTGTCGCTGGGCACTTCGGGCGTGCTGTTCGTGGTCAACGACAAATTCCGTCCCAATCCGGCGCGCGCCATCCATGCGTTTTGCCACACCCTGCCGCAGCGCTGGCACCAGATGAGCGTGATGTTGTCGGCGGCAAGTTGCCTGCGCTGGTTCTGTCGTCTGTGCAGCGTCGATGAGAAGACGCTACTGCAGGAAGTTGCTGCGCTCGATGAAGAAGCCTTGGCCAATGCGCCGCTGTTCCTGCCCTATCTGTCCGGAGAGCGTACACCGCATAACGATCCTTACGCACTCGGCGTATTCCACGGCCTCTCGCACGAACATCAGCGTGCCGCGCTCGCCTATGCGGTGCTGGAAGGCGTGAGTTTCGGCATGGTCGACGGCCTCGACGCCTTGCGCGCCGCCGGCACCGACGTGCGGCAGTTGTCGCTGGTCGGCGGCGGCGCGCGCAGCTCTTACTGGGCCCAGTTGCTCAGTGACGCGCTCAATGTGCGTATCGTCACTCATGTCGGCAGCGAAGCCGGCGGCGCATTGGGAGCGGCGCGACTGGCCTGGCTGGCCGACGGCGGCAGCGAAGAAGTGGTGTGCCGCAAGCCGCCCCAGCAGGATTGCTACGAGCCGCGGCGCGCGCGCCACGCGCAACTACAACCGCGTTTGCGGCGCTATCGGGGTATCTATCAGCCGTGGGCGCCGTTGCCGTCCGGCTCTACCTGAAATCGCATACGCACTTTGCGCTGCGGAAAAAACGTCGTTTTTCATTAAAAAGACACTCGCTTGACTTGCCGCAAGCCTTGTCTGATGATGCCCTGAACAGGCGGGAGTCCATTTCAACGCTCCGGGGGATTTGCATGAAAACTGACGCACGTCGTGGCGCATTCACGCGCCGGCTGTCCCTGTTTACCATTCTCTGCGGCCTGCTATGGCCGGGCTTTGCCGGCGCCGACGTGGTGACCGTAGTCAACATCGCGACTACCAACAACCCCGACATGCTGGAGTTGCAGCGCCTGTCCACAGTCTTCGAAAAAGCCAATCCCGACATCAGGCTTAACTGGAACGTCATGGACGAGGGTGTGCTGCGCGAGCGCGTGACGACCGATATCACGACCAGCGGAGGGCAATTCGACCTGATGACCATCGGCCTGATGTCGACACCCTTGTGGGCAGAGCAGGAGTGGCTGGTGCCGATGAATGATTTGCCGTCCGGCTACGACGTGGACGATTTGCTCAAGCCGGTGCGCGCCGGGCTGAGCAGCAACGGCAAGTTGTACGCGCTGCCGTTCTATGCGGAAAGCTCGATGACGTACTACCGCAAGGATTTGTTCGCGCAAAAAAAGCTGGTCATGCCGGCCAGGCCGACCTGGGAAGAGATCGAGACATTTGCCGCGCAATTGCATGATCCCGCCGGCGGCGTCGCCGGCATTTGCCTGCGCGGGCGTCCCGGCTGGGGCGAGAACATGGCGCTGATCGGCACCATGGTCAATGCGTACGGAGGTCGCTGGTTCGACGAACAATGGCAACCGCAGCTTGATACCCCGGAATGGGCGCAGGCGGTCGGTCTGTATGTCGACCTGCTGCGCAAATACGGTCCGGCCGATGCGGTACAGAATGGTTTCAACGAAAACTTGGCACTGTTCGCCGCCGGCAAGTGCGCCATGTGGATCGACGCCACCGTCGCGGCCGGAGCGCTTTATCACGGCAAGAATTCCAGGGTGTTCGACAAGACTGCTTTCGTGGCGGCGCCGACCGCGACCACGGCGAAAGGCGCACAGTGGTTGTGGGTGTGGGCCCTGGCGGTACCCCATTCGTCGAAATCGAAAGAGGCGGCCAAGAAATTTGCCGTGTGGGCAACCTCCAAGGAATACATCCAGCTGGTCGCGGAGAAGGATGGCTGGGGGCTGGCGCCTCCGGGTACACGCAAGTCGACCTACGCGTCGGCCGGTTACCAGAAGGCCTCGCCGTATGCGGATTTCGTCCTCGACGCCATCCAGACTGCCGACCCCGACAGCCCCACGCTCAAGCCGGTTCCTTACGTGGGCATCCAGCTTGTGACGATTCCGGAATTCCCGAGCATTGGCACCTTCACCGGCCAGGCCATCGCGCGTGCGGTGGCGGGCCGGAGCAGCGTTGAGACCGCCCTGAAGACCTCGCAGACCATCACGCGGCGCCTGATGCAGCAGGGGCGCTACATCAAGTACTGACGCGATGGCGACGGGCGTGAAAAATGGCAGGCGGAGAAAACTCCGGCTGCCATTTCTTTGCCGCGGTCCGGCATCGCCGGCAGGTTTATTTGTGCTGGAACTTGAATACTGAAATGGCCTGCAACAGGCGGCCGGTCTGTTCTTCCAGGCTGCCCGCAGCAGCGGCGGCCTGTTCCACCAGCGCGGCGTTCTGTTGCGTGCTTTCATCCATGTCGGTGACTGCCTGATGCACTTGGGTGATGCCGGCGCTTTGCTGTTGAGTGGCGATGGTGATTTCGTTCATGATGCCGGTCACGCGTTTGACCGACTCGACAATCTCGGTCATGGTGCTGCGTGCATCGTCGACCAGGCGGTTGCCGATGTCGACTTTTTCCACCGAGTCTTCGATCAGCGTCTTGATTTCCTTGGCGGCGCCGGCCGAACGCTGCGCCAGGCTGCGCACTTCGGAGGCGACCACGGCGAAGCCGCGACCTTGCTCTCCGGCACGCGCCGCTTCGACTGCGGCGTTAAGCGCCAGGATATTGGTCTGGAAAGCGATGCTGTCGATCAGGCTGATGATATCGACGATCTTCTTCGACGATGCGCTGATTTCGCTCATGGTGCTGCCGGTCTTGGCAACCACGTCGCCGCCCTTGATCGCAATCGTCGAGGCCGACGCCGCCAGTTGGTTGGCCTGGAGCGCGCTGTCGGCGTTCTGGCGCACGGTGGTGGCCAGCTGTTCCATGCTCGAGGCGGTTTCTTCGAGGTTGGATGCCTGCGATTCGGTACGGTGCGACAAGTCCATGTTGCCGGTGGCGATCTCGCGCGTGGCGCCGTTGATCGACTCGACGTTGGAGCGCACGTCGCCGATGATCGCGGTCAGGTTGATGTTCATCTGGCGCAAGGCGCGCAACAGCCGGCCGATTTCGTCATGGCGATCAGATTCGGCGCGGTTCGACAAGTCGCCGCCGGTCATGGCATAGGTGGCCAGCAACGCTGCCTGGATCGGACGCACCAGCGCGCTATGCAGTGCATACCAGATGTACAGCGTGATCAGCATGGTGGCGATGCAGATGGCGGTGTTGAGCATGCTGTGATCGGTCAGGAAGCTTACGCTCGCGGCTACCAGTTGCAGGCCCAGCAGCGTGATCATGGACAGGTTGATACGGGTGTTCAGCTGGATTTTACCGAGTTTGGCGACCCAGCCCTTGAGGCCGGTACGTACGACGAGGCCCTGTTCAATGGCGATCCCCTTGGCCTTGCCCTTGCGCATGTCCGCATAGAGTTTTTCAGCGCCGGCGACGTCTTGCCGCGACGGCTTGGTGCGCACCGACATATAGCCGATGACCTGGCCTTTTTCACGCACGGGGGTGATGTTGGCGAGCACCCAGTAATGGTCGCCGCTTTTGCGGCGATTCTTGACCAGGCCGGTCCAGGGGATGCCCTTCTTGACGGTTTTCCACATGTCGGCGAAGGCTTCGGCCGGCATGTCGGGATGGCGCACGATGTTCTGCGGTGCGCCCATCAATTCTTCTTCGTGGAATCCGCTGACTTCGATGAAGTAGGGATTGACGTAGGTGATGTTGCCCTTCAGATCGGTTTTGGAGACAATCGATTTACCGTCTTGTAATTCATACTCGGCATTAGTGACCGGCAGGTTCATGCGCATCTTTTTCCCCTAACTGCAGCGTTGTGGTGATAGTTATATTTGCCTTTTCAGCAAGTATTTACCTGGCGCTGTCGCTGTTCTCTGGAACAGGTGCTTCGTCGCGCGGGGGCTTGCCAAAGACTGCAGTGTAAGTCGGGTAAAAAGAGCAATACATGACTACGGTCAATATTATCGACATTGGCAGCAAAATAAATACGATCACCGTCATGTTGTTGAACAGCAATGCCACGATGGTGCTGACCGCTGCCGGCAGCAACACGCCGATCACCAGCCAGGCCAAGCCGTAGACCGTGAACGCCTTGGCGGCGCGGCGCACTGCGAAGAAGCTGTAGAACAGTGCCTTGCCCAGCGGCATCTTGTGCCAGGCGATCAGCGGTGCGGCGAACCAGAACGCCATTGCCGCCGGGATGTACACCAGTGCGGCCACGATCATGGCCAGGCGCAGGTTGCTGCCTTCGATGTCCTTGGGATCCAGGCCGGGGCCCGTCATGGCTTTCCAGAAGGCGCCGCCGTCGACCAGCGTCGACACCGCGACGGCCGCAAAAGCCGCCAGCAGGTACAACACACCCAGCGCCAGCAATGTGCGCAGCGCCGGCGAACGGAAGCCGACCAGCAGCAGGCTCGGATAGACGCGTTTGCCTTCCTCGATCTGGCGGCAGGCTTGCATGAATGACATGGCGAACACCGGCACCAGGATCAGCGGCAGCAACTGGCCGATGATGGGCAGGATGCCCAGCGCCAGCATCAGGAACATGTAGCTCAGGAACAGCGTCGACACTTCCGCAGGTTGCTTGCGGAACAGCGCCAGGCCTTCCTTGACCCAGAGCCAGCCGGTTTTTGCAGGCAGTTTTTCCATATCAGTTGTGTGGTCCGGGCAGCGGCGGGATGACGCCGTTCACGCGCTGTCGCAGGATGCGTTCGAAGTGCGTGGGATCGTGCGGCGTCAGCATTTCGGCGGCGCGCGGCAGGTAGAAATCATACAGGCGAGACAGCCAGAAGCGCAGTGCGGCGGCGCGCAGCATCGCACCCCAGGCCTGCCGCTCAGCCGCGACGAACGGACGCACCGCGTGGTAGGCATCCAGCATCGCTTGCACGCGCGCGACGTCGAGCACGCCGCTGGCCAGGTCGATGCACCAGTCGTTGACGGTGACGGCCAAATCGAACAGCCAGGTGTCACAGCCGGCAAAGTAGAAATCGAAGAAGCCGGTCAGGCGCGTGCCGACGAACATCGCATTGTCGCGGAACAGATCGGCATGCACCGGGCCGTTGGGCAATTGCGCGTAAATGTCGGAGGCGGCGAAGTCTTCCTGAAATTGCATTTCCGCACGCAGCACTTGCTGCGTCTCGGCATTGAGATAGGGCAGCACCACCGGCGCGGTCTCGCGCCACCACGGCAGGCCGCGCAGATTCGGCTGGCGGATGCTGAAGTCTTGCGCCGCGAGGTGCATTTTTGCCAGCATTGCACCGACTTCGGCGCAATGCACCGGCTCCGGCTTCGGCTGGTAGGCGCCTTCCAGCTTGGTCACAATCGAGGCCGGCTTGCCGTTGAGGGCATTGATGATGCTGCCGCTCTTGTTGGGGATCGGCGCCGGCACCAGCACATCGCGCTGGGCCAGATGGCGCATCAGTTCCAGATAAAACGGCAGTTGCTCGAAACTCAGTTTTTCAAACAGCGTCAGGACATACTCGCCGCTCTCGGTCGAAATGAAGAAATTGCTGTTCTCGATACCGGAAGAAATGCCTTTGACGGCCAGCGCTTTGCCGAGAGAAAACTGTGTGATCCAGCCTGAGAGGTCTTCCAGGCTGACCGGAGTAAAAACTGCCATGTGCGGGAATGATGAAGAACGATGGAAAATCCGGACGGGATGCCGTCCGGAGAGGATGAATTACTTGCTGGCGTCGCCGGCTTCGCCTTCTTTGGCTTTCTTCTTGCCGCCCCAGTCGAATTCCTTGATCTGCCACTGGGCGCCGCTCGGCGGACCGCTCTGGACATCGCCCGGCGTCGAACCGCCGAGTTGCTGTGTCGGCTTCACGTAATACGTACTTGGACCCGATTTGACTTTGACTTCCTTGGTCTGGCCATGGTCGCGGCGTTCGGTGATGCTGTTGCCGCTGCCTTGTTCTTCGCCTGGTTTCTTGATGGTCACGGCAGGCGGTTCGCCTTCTTCCAGCGTTTGCAGCTCAGGCGGCGGCGGGGCCGGCTTGTCCGATATTGCCTGGGCGTGCGCCAGGGAAGACAGCATCAGCAGGGAGAAGCAAAGCGATACGGCGGACCGGCTTCTGGTAATCATGAGGGACTCGCAATCTGGACAAGTTGACAGTGGGGGATCATTGTAACAAACGAATCAGCAGGAGCCCGCATCCTCGCGAATGGATTTCGCTGTCCAGATGGGGGCATATTTCCGGGACTCAAGCGTTTTCCGCTGAGGAGTTCCATTTATCAGCGGCCCGTTCCCGCCTTACGGGCGGTTTCCTGCACGATCTTCCAGGCGTCGCCGCGCCGGACCAGCACCAGTGTCTTTGCACTGGTTTCGGCAAACTGGTCGGAGACGTAATTCTGGGTGAAGACCACCGTCGCCCCGTCGCCGTTCATGGTGACGCGCGGCGCGACGATCTCGACGGCGATGCGTTTGCGGCTGTCGATGCGCGCCCGCCGTTGCGTCGCCCAGTCGTTGCGGCTTTCGCCGCCTGGTGTATGGAAATCTTCGGCGTAATAGCCCAGATAGCCATCGACGTCTTTGCGGCTCCATGCTGCGGCCCAGTCGCGGATTGTCGCCAGTACGGCGGATTGTTCCGGCGCGGCAGCGGCCCGGGTGGCTGGAGATGTGGACGAGACGGCATCCGCCGTGCGCGGGATCGGTGCTGCAGGTCGTTTCAATTCCGCCAGCGCCTGTCGCGCCGGCGCATAGTCTTGCGCCGCAGCGCGGGCATACCATTGCGCAGCCATCGCTTCGTCGGTGCGCACGCCATAGCCGTTCTGATGCATCTTGCCGAGACTGTATTGCGCCAGCGGCAGGCCTTGGGCAGCGGCCTTTTCGAACCAGGACAAGGCCACGCGGAAATTCTGCGCGACGCCGTCGCCGTTCAGGTAAATCGCCCCGAGATTGGCCTGCGCCAGCGTGTTGCCCTGTCGCGCCGATTTATTCAGCCACTCGATTGCCAGCGCGGCACTCTTCGGCACGCCGTCGCCGAGCAGATAGCTGGTGCCGAGGCTGAACTGCGCATTAGCGTGCCCTTGATTCGCTGCCTTTTGCAACCAAAGCGCTGCAGCCGCCGGATCCCGCGGCAGGCCGCTGCCGCTGCCGTACATCTGCGCCAGTGCATATTGGGATTCGGCGTCGCCGGCGGCGGCCGCGTCGGCGACCTTCGCCACGGCCGGTGACAACGCGCCGGCGCTGACGCCCGTCGATTGGGCCAAGGCAAGCGGACTTGCCTGCGTCGCTGCAAATGCAACCAGGCAGCACAGCAGGTATTTGGTGATCATGTGTGGTCCCGTCGAAGAAGAAAAGAGCAACAGGCAACAGGAAGTTGCGCGGAACAGGCTTCGACGGAGGCGGAGGAAATTTGTTCGGCGTCGCATTGATTATGCGACGATTACAGTGAGATTGTAGAAAAATTACTGCGCATTGCTCATAAAAAACGCCGACCGGCAAACTCGTTGCAGGCCGGCGTTTTTTTGACGCGGTTGAACTACAGATACATGCCGGTCTGGCGTTCGGCGTCTTCCGGATCAGCCGGTTTTTTACGTGCTTCGTAGAACTTCTGCACCGCCACCACGACCTCAGCCGGATCGTCGATGACCTGCAACAGGTCGAGATCCTTGGCGGAAATCATGCCGTCGTCGACCAGGCGCGTGCTGATCCATTCCATCAGGCCCGCCCAGAACTTGCTGCCAACCAGGATCACCGGCATCAGCCGCGATTTCCCGGTCTGCATCAGCGTCAGCGCTTCGCTCAGTTCGTCAAGCGTACCGAAGCCGCCCGGCAGAACCACGTAGGCATCGGCGTACTTGACGAAGGCGACCTTGCGCGCGAAGAAATGGCGGAACGACAGCGAGATGTCCTGCCAGCCGTTGCCGTGCTGTTCATGCGGCAGTTCGATGTTGAGACCGACCGACGGCGAGGCACCGTCGAAGGCTCCCTTGTTGGCCGCTTCCATGATGCCCGGGCCGCCGCCCGAGATCACGGCAAAGCCGGCGTCGGAGAGGCGCCGGGCGATGTCGACGCACAATGCATAATGCGGATCGTCCGGTTTTGTACGTGCGGAACCGAAGATGGAAACCGCCGGACGCAGCTCGGACAGGCGCTCGGTGGACTCGATAAATTCTGCCATAATCGTGAGTACATGCCATGACTCGCGCGCCTTCTTGGCGGTGGCGCGCTCGATGTCATCCACTTCCCGCAGTCGCGGGACATTTTTTCCTCTAAGTTCCATATGCAAAAAACCTTGTTGTTAGTTGATGGTTCCAGTTACCTCTATCGTGCATTCCATGCTCTGCCCGACATGCGTAACGCGGAAGGCGCGCCGACCGGTGCGTTGTACGGCATCATCAATATGCTGCGCCGACTGCGTAATGATTATCCTGCAAGTTACATCGCTTGTATATTCGATGCCAAGGGCAAGACCTTCCGTGATGATTTGTACGCCGAGTACAAGGCTACACGCAAATCGATGCCGGAAGACCTGGCGTTGCAAATTGAACCGATCCACGCCGCCGTGCGCGCGCTCGGTTGGCCCATCCTCATGGTCGAAGGCATCGAGGCCGACGACGTCATCGGCACGCTGGGCGTGCGCGCCGCCGAAGAGGGACTCAAGACCATTGTCTCCACCGGCGACAAGGACATGGCGCAACTGGTCAACGACCACGTCACCCTGGTCAACACCATGAGCAACGAGACCATGGATCGCGCCGGTGTGATCAACAAATTCGGCGTGCCGCCGGAACGCATCGTCGATTACCTCAGCCTGATCGGCGACACCGTCGACAACGTTCCCGGCGTCGAAAAGTGCGGCCCCAAAACCGCCGTAAAATGGCTCACTCAATACGACTCACTCGACGGTGTCATCGCCAACGCCGACAAGATCACGGGCGTGGTCGGGGAGAACCTGCGCAAGGCCTTGCCGTGGCTGCCGCAAGCGCGTGTGCTGGTGACAGTGAAAACCGATTGTGATTTGTCGGCGCACATGGGCACCATCCTCGATTCGCTGACCGTACAGCCGAACGACAACAACGCGCTGCGCGAAATTTTCACGCGCTACAACTTCCGCACCTGGTTGCGTGAGCTGGATGCCGCCGCCGCTGACGCCAAACCGGCAGCATCCTCTGCAAGCGACGCTGTCGCTGCCGATGCCGGCACAGGTCCTGCGCAAGTCGGCCTGTTCGACACCAGTGCAGCGATCGTCAAGGAATACGAAACCGTCCTGACCGAAGCGCAACTGGATGCCTGGATCGTCACCATCAATGCAGCAAAACTCACGGCGGTGGACACGGAAACCACTTCGCTGGTTCCCATGCAGGCGCAACTGGTCGGTATTTCGCTGTGCTGTGAAGCGGGGCGTGCGGCCTACATTCCGGTGGCGCACAACTACCAGGACATGCCGGCGCAACTGCCGCGCGAACTGGTGCTGGCCAAGCTCAAGCCCTGGCTGGAAGACGACAGCAAGCCCAAGCTCGGACAGAACCTCAAATACGACAGCCATATCTTCGCCAACCAGGGCATACAGTTGCGCGGCATCGTGCACGACACGTTGCTGGAATCCTATGTGTTCGAATCGCACCGCACGCACGACATGGACAGCCTGGCGCTGCGTCATCTGAACCGCACCACGATCAGCTACACCGACGTCTGCGGCAAGGGTGCTTCGCAGATCTGCTTCGACCAGGTCGACATCGGACGCGCCACCGAATATGCGGCCGAAGACGCCGACGTCACGCTGGCGTTGCACCAGGCCATGTGGCCGCAGGTCGAGAACGATGCCAAGCTGCGCTACATCTACGAAAAAATTGAAGTGCCGACCTCGGTCGTGCTGCAAAAGATCGAACGCAACGGCGTGCTGGTCGACGCCGCCATCCTCGCCACGCAATCGAATGAACTCGGCAAGCGCATGCTCGAGATCGAGCAGCAGGCGTATGAACTCGCGGGCCAGCCGTTTAACCTGAACTCGCCCAAGCAGCTCGGTGAAATCCTGTTCGAAAAACTGCAATTGCCGGTGGTGAAAAAGACGCCGTCCGGCACGCCGTCCACCGATGAAGAAGTGCTGGCGAAACTTGCCGAAGACTATCCGCTGCCGAAGATCCTGCTCGACTATCGCGGCCTGTCGAAACTGAAGTCGACCTACACCGACAAGCTGCCCAAGATGGTCGACCCGACCACCGGCCGGGTGCACACCAACTACGCGCAGGCGGTGGCCGTTACCGGCCGGCTGGCGTCCAACGATCCGAACCTGCAAAACATCCCGATCCGCACCGCCGAAGGCCGCCGCATCCGCGAGGCCTTCATCGCCCCGCCGGGAAGCACCATCGTCTCCGCCGATTATTCGCAGATCGAGTTGCGCATCATGGCGCATATCTCGGAAGACGCGAACATGCTCAAGGCTTTTGCCGATGGCGAAGACATCCACCGCGCAACCGCTTCTGAAATTTTCGGCGTCGGGTTGGCCGATGTCACCAGCGAGCAGCGCCGCTACGCCAAGGTCATCAACTTCGGCCTGATCTACGGCATGAGCGCCTTCGGCCTGGCTGGTAACCTGGGTATCGAACGTTCGGCTGCACAGATGTACATCGACAAGTATTTCCAGCGCTTCTCCAGCGTCAAGCAATACATGGACAACACACGCCTTGAAGCCAAGTCGCAAGGCTATGTCGAAACCGTCTTCGGGCGCCGCCTGTGGCTGCCCGAGATCAACTCGCCCAATGGCCCGCGCCGTCAGGGCGCCGAGCGCGCCGCGATCAATGCGCCCATGCAGGGCACTGCTGCGGACCTGATCAAGCTGGCGATGATTTCCGTGCAGGGCTGGATCGAGCGTGACGGCCTGCAATCCAAACTGATCATGCAGGTGCACGATGAACTGGTCATGGAAGTACCCGATGCGGAACTGGCGCTGGTGCGTGAGAAATTGCCGGAACTGATGAAAAATGTTGCGGAGCTCAAGGTGCCGCTGATTGCCGAAGTAGGGACCGGCAAAAACTGGGACCAAGCCCATTAATGACTTGTTGAAGCTACTGCGCGCCCCCGTGTGCGGCCTGCGGTGCTCGGCGTACTCTCGTACGACTCCGCTCCTCGGCCACACACGGGCGCGCTCGCTACGCTTCACCAAACCATTAAGCTTCGGCTAATCATTTTTCGCATGAATTTATATTGATGCACGACAACGCAGATTGATGCAAAATGCATTTTCGGAAGCAGGGGTACACTTGCTGAAAATACAAGATAAAAAACGAATAACGATAAAGTTGCAAAAACGGCATCGCCCGATGCCGTATGAGATAGCAAAAATACAAACGCAGTTGAGACACGAAGCTGTTGCGGTGAAGTTGGCTGTTGCGTCGACGGAAACACAGGCATAGGCAATACGACGGATTCGGCGGACATTCGCAGGCGACCGCTTCTCGGACAAGCAGAAACGAGGAGGCGTCATGGTTGCAGGGATGAAGGTGGGGACACGGCTGGGGCTGGGGTTCGCGTGGGTGGTGTTGCTGCTGATTGCGGTCACGGCGTTCGGTCTGTACAACATGGACCAGATGCAGCGCAGGTTCCTCGACGTGGTCGAGGTCAACAACCCGGAGACCAAACTGGTCAATGAAATGATGGGGACCGTTTCTGAACGGTCGATCTCGCTGCGCAATCTGATGCTGCAAGGCGGCGCCGACGACATCGAAAGAGAAGCCAATTACATCAAGGCGCAGACGCAAAAATACCTGAGCTCCGAGCAAAAGCTGCGCAGCATGTTCGACAAGGATGCCGGTGCGGTGGCCGAGAAGAAGGCGGCCATCCAGAAGATCAAGACGCAGGCCGATGCAGCGCACAAGCTGATCGATCAGGCGGTCGACCTGGGTCTCAAGCGCGAAGCCTATGAATTGGCGCAGTTTCTCAAGGAGGAATACCTGCCGGTGCAAAAGAAATGGCAGGCCGAATTGTCCGCACTGGTGGCGGTCGAAGACCGTCTCAATGCCGACGCTTCGCAAGCCAGCACCAGTGCCTACACGGCAGCGCGCTGGCTGATGCTGGTCACCAGCGCCGTCGGCATCATCACTGCACTGATTGCGGCCGCGTGGATCACGCGCAACCTGCTGAAGAAACTGGGCGGCGAGCCTGACTACGCGGTGTCCATCGCCGGCCAGATCGCCGACGGCGACCTCGCTGTGCACATCGAAACCAAGCCCGGCGACAAGGACAGCCTGCTGATGGCGATGAAGGGCATGCGCGACAAGCTAGCCGCCATCGTTACGCAGGTGCGCGTCGGTTCCGAAACCATCAGCACCGCGTCGACTGAAATCGCCCGCGGCAACCTCGACCTGTCGTCGCGCACCGAACAGCAGGCCGGCTCGCTCGAAGAAACCGCGTCGTCGATGGAGCAACTCAATTCCACCGTCAAGCAGAACGCCGAGAACGCGCAGCAGGCCAACCAGCTCGCCGTCGCCGCATCGGACGTCGCGGTGCAGGGCGGCAGCATCGTGTCGCAGGTAGTGCAGACCATGGAATCGATCAACGCGTCCTCGCAAAAGGTCGTCGACATCATCAGCGTAATCGACGGTATCGCCTTCCAGACCAATATCCTCGCATTGAACGCGGCAGTCGAAGCGGCGCGCGCCGGCGAGCAAGGCCGCGGCTTTGCCGTGGTGGCGTCGGAAGTGCGCAACCTGGCCCAGCGCTCGGCTTCCGCCGCCAAGGAAATCAAGGTGCTCATCGGCGACTCGGTCGGCAAGGTCGAGAACGGCAGCAAGCTGGTCGAACAGGCCGGCGTGACCATGAACGATATCGTCACCAGCATCCGCCGCGTCACCGATGTGATGTCCGAAATCACCAGCGCCAACAGCGAGCAGAGCAGCGGCATCGAGCAAGTCAACGAAGCGATCATCCAGATCGACGACATGACCCAGCAAAACGCCGCGCTGGTCGAGCAGGCCGCCGCCGCGGCGCAGTCCTTGCAGGACCAGGCCGCCAACCTGACCGCGCTGGTTAGTGTGTTCAAGCTGGATGGTCGCCAGCTGAGCGCGCCGCAGCAGGCGCAGCGGACCATCGACATCACACCCATGCATCCGGAGTTGCCGGGGGCGATGGCGGCATAATATTCATTCACGTATTGCGAATCTTCGTATCTTGTAGAATGCTTTGCGGTAGTTCCAGTTGACCTTTTAGTCACGACGCTGACACGGCCTGCCTGCCTTCATTGCCAGGCAGGCCGTGTTTTTGTCTCAGCCGGTTTCATCCCCTTTTTGCGCATTTCCGACTCCTGGAGAATCTCATGAACGATCTGAAGAACGATGTAGATAGCCTGGTGGGCACGACCGGCCTGCTCGACGCAGGCAATCGCCGCACTTTCATCAAGACCGCGCTGGGCACCGGCTTCGCCGCCGCCGTGCTGCCGGTGTGCGCGCAGACCGTGGTCAAGACCGACACCGTCGGCCTGACCGCCGGCGAAGTCAGCGTGACCGTCAACGGCGTAAAGGTGCCGGCCTATCGCGCCCAGCCGGAAGGCAAGACCAACTTGCCGGTAATCCTGGTGATCTCCGAAATCTTCGGCGTGCACGAGCACATCGCCGACATCGCGCGCCGCTTCGCCAAGCTCGGCTACCTGGCGATCGCGCCGGACTTCTTCGTGCGCCAGGGCAATCCGGCGGCTTATCCGACCATTGCCGAACTGAACAAGGAAATCATCTCCAAGGTGCCCGACGAGCAGGTGTTCGGTGACTTGGACGCCTACGTCGCATGGGCCAGCCAGAACGGCGGCAATCCGGACAAGATCGGCATCAACGGCTTTTGCTGGGGCGGCCGCATCGTCTGGCTGTACAGCGCGCGCAATCCGAAGATCAAGGCCGGCGCCGCCTGGTATGGCCGCATCGTCGGTGAAAAATCGGCACTGCAACCACAGCATCCGATCGACATCGCGCCGACCTTGAAGGCGCCGGTGCTGGGCCTGTACGGCGGCAAGGACGGCGGCATTCCGGTGGCGACCGTGGAGCAGATGAAGGAAGCGCTGGCCAAGACCGGCAACAAGTCCGAGTTCGTGGTGTTCCCGAATTCGGGGCACGCCTTCAACGCCGATTACCGTCCGAGCTATGTCGAGGCGGACGCCAAGGAAGGTTGGAAGCGCGCGGTGGAATGGTTCAAGTCGCACGGCGTGGCCTGAAACTGAAGAAACAGGGCGCGGCCGTCAGTCGTCAATGACGGCCGCGCCTTGGGGCGCAGCGCTAAAACTGCTAAAATGGCGGGCATGATCAAGCGACGCAATGCCCCTCCCGCCAACCCTTCCGACGCTGCAGCCCTGGCGCCGGAATCCTCCGATATGATTGCCGGCCAGGAAACAGCCGCTCCGCTCAAGGCCGAGCTGGACCTGACCAATCATTTCCTGATAGCAATGCCATCGATGCTGGACCCGGTTTTCGGCGGCACCGTCGTCTATCTGTGCGAACACAACCAGAACGGCGCGCTCGGCGTGGTCATCAACAAGCCGACCGACATGACCATGGATGTCCTGTTCGATCGCATCAATCTCAAGCTGGAAATCATTCACGACACGCCCGAAGCCAAGCCCGAGCTGTATCGCAGCCAGGTGATGTTCGGCGGGCCGGTGCAGGTCGAGCGCGGCTTCGTGCTGCACAGCGCGATGGACCAGTTTTCGTCGACTCTGCAAGTGACTGACGGCATTTCGCTGACCACTTCCAAGGACGTGCTGGAAGCGGTCGCCCACGGCGACGGTCCGGAGCAGGTGCTGGTCAGCCTCGGTTGTTCGGGCTGGAGCGCCGGTCAGCTCGAGGAAGAACTCGGTCGCAACGGCTGGCTCACGGTCAAGGCCGATCCCGCCATCATCTTCGACTTGCCGGTGGAGCAGCGCTTTACCGCGGCGCTGGCCTTGCTGGGCATTGATCCGGTGATGCTCAGCGGCGATTTCGGCCGCGCCTGAGCGAGACGTCGTGGAAACGCTCCTGGCCTTCGACTTCGGCTTAAAGCGCATCGGCGTGGCAATCGGCAATACCCTGATCAAGCAAGCCCAGCCCCTTACCATCATCAGCGCCGCCACCAACGACGGCAAGTTTGCCGAACTCGGCAAGCTGATCAGCGAGTGGACGCCGGCGCGCTGCATCGTCGGCCTGCCCAGCCATCCGGACGGCGCCGAACATGAAATGACCGTACGTTGCCGCCGCTTCGCCAATCAATTGCACGGACGCTTCGGCGTCGAAACGGTGCTGGTGGACGAGCGCTATTCGTCGGCCGTCATCGAACAGCGCCGCGGCGAGCATATCGACGCCGAGGCCGCCGCCATCATTTTGCAGCAATATTTTGACGACACCCATGAGCACAACTAACTCTCTCCCGCCGCTCGATGCGGAAGCGCTGTACGCCAAACTGGCGCAGCAGGTCAAAGCCGGTTTGCAGGGCGCCGAACAGGTCGCCATCGTTGGCATCCATTCCGGCGGCGCCTGGCTGGCGGAACGCCTGGCCAAGGAGCTGCAGCTGAACGACCGGCTCGGCTTCATCGACGTCTCTTTCTATCGTGACGACTTCGCCGAAAAAGGCCTGCGCGCCGACGTCAAGCCAAGCCAGATCGGTTTCGATGTTGAAGGCGCCACCATCGTGCTGGTCGACGACGTGCTCTACACCGGCCGCACCACGCGCGCCGCGATCAACGAACTGTTCGACTACGGCCGTCCGGCGCGCATCCTGCTGGCGGCGCTGGTCGACCGCGGCGGCCGCGAGCTGCCGATCGCCGCCGACTTCCTGGCCGAGACGATAGCGCTCGCCGACGATCAATCCCTGCAACTGCAACGCGCCGACGACGGCCGATTTTCCCTGACGGTGGTCCATGCTTAATCCACAACTGAACAAGAACGGCGAACTGCAACATCTGCTGACCATCGAAGGTCTGCCAAAAGCCATCATCACCAACATCCTCGACACCGCATCGTCCTTCGTCAGCATCGGCGACCGCGAAGTGAAGAAGGTGCCGCTGATGCGCGGCAAGAGCGTGTTCAACCTGTTCTTCGAGAACTCGACGCGCACGCGCACCACGTTCGAGATCGCCTCCAAGCGCCTCTCGGCCGACGTGATCAATCTGAACATCTCCGCTTCGAGCGCCAGCAAGGGCGAGTCGCTGCTCGACACCATCGACAACCTGGCGGCGATGCACGCCGACATGTTCGTAGTACGTCATTCACAGTCGGGCGCGCCTTATCTGATCGCCAAGCACCTGATCGACACCAAGCAATCGCACGTGCACGTAGTCAACGCCGGCGATGGCCGCCATGCGCATCCGACGCAGGGCTTGCTGGACATGTACACGATCCGTCACTACAAGAAGGATTTCACCAACCTGCGCGTGGCCATCGTCGGCGACATCCTGCACAGCCGCGTGGCGCGTTCCGATATCCACGGCCTGACCACGCTGGGCGTGCCGGAAGTGCGCGCGATCGGGCCGCGCACCCTGCTGCCGAACGGTCTCGAACAGATGGGCGTACGCGTCTTTCACAACATGGAAGAGGGCCTCAAGGACGTCGACGTTATCATCATGCTGCGCCTGCAGAACGAACGCATGAGCGGCGCGCTGCTGCCGTCAGCGCAAGAGTTTTTCAAGAGCTACGGCCTGACGCCGGAACGCCTGGCGTTGGCCAAGCCGGACGCCATCGTGATGCACCCGGGCCCGATGAATCGCGGCGTCGAGATCGACTCGGCCGTGGCCGACGGCGCGCAAGCCGTGATCCTGCCGCAGGTAACTTTCGGCATCGCGGTGCGCATGGCGGTGATGAGCATCGTGGCCGGAAACTGAGTGACAACGAATTCAACAGACGCAACGCGGACAAGAGTGGAATAAGCGCATGAAACTGCACATCAAGAACGGCAGACTGATCGACCCTGCCAACAACATCGACGCGCAACAGGACGTCTTCGTGGCTGACGGCAAAATTGCCGGCATCGGCCAGGCGCCGGCCGGCTTTGTCGCCGACAAGACCATCGATGCAAGCGGCCTGGTGGTCGCTCCCGGCCTGGTCGACCTGAGCGCGCGTCTGCGCGAGCCGGGTTACGAATACAAGGCCACGCTGGAATCGGAAATGCAGGCGGCTATGCAAGGCGGCGTCACCAGCCTGCTGTGCCCGCCCGACACCGATCCGGTGCTCGACGAACCCGGCCTGGTCGAAATGCTCAAGCACCGCGCCAAGTCGCTCAACCAGGCGCACGTGTATCCGTTGGGCGCGTTGACCATGGGTCTCAAGGGTAAAGCCCTGACCGAAATGGCCGAGCTGACCGAAGCCGGTTGTGTCGGATTTTCGCAAGCCGACGAACCGGTGCTGGACACCACGGTGCTGCTGTCGGCACTGCAATACGCCAAGACCTTCGACTACACCGTGTGGCTGCGCCCGCAGGATCCGCACCTCGGCCGCCACGGCATCGCGCACAGCGGTCCGGCGGCGTCACGCCTGGGTTTGTCGGGCGTACCGGTGATGTCGGAAACGATTGCGCTCTACACCATCTTCGAACTGGTGCGCTCGACTGGCGCGCGCGTCCACCTGTGCCGCATGTCGTCGGCTGCCGGCCTCGACCTGGTGCGCGCAGCCAAGCGCGAAGGCCTGCCGGTCACCTGTGACGTCGGCGCGCATCACATTCATTTATCGGACATGGACATCGGCTTCTTCGATTCCAACGCGCGCGTCAATCCGCCGTTCCGCTCGCAACGTGACCGCGATGCGATCCGCGCTGCGCTGCTGGACGGTACGGTCGATGCGATCTGTTCCGATCACACCCCGGTCGACGACGACGAGAAGCTGCTGCCGTTCGGCGAAGCGTCGCCGGGTGCAACCGGTCTTGAACTGCTGTTGTCGCTGTCGCTCAAGTGGGCGGAAGATGCCGGCGCGCCTGACGCCGTCAGCAAAGCCGTCGCCAAGGTCACTACAGATGCCGCACGTGTGGCGCGTCTGCCGGCCGGCGGCCTGAAGGTGGGCGACGTCGCCGACGTCTGCATTTTCGATCCGCAGACGCGCTGGACGGTCGAAGCCAAGGCGCTCGCCAGCCAAGGCAAGCACACGCCTTTCCTCGGCTACGAACTGAGCGGCCAGGTCAAGGCAACCATCGTGGCGGGCCACGTCGCGTTCGAACGCTAAACACGGAAGACCCATGCTAGTTTTTCGCGTGTTGCGCATGGTGGTGCATCTGTTCGTCGGCATGGCGATCTGCGCCTTCATTTTTCCCCTGATCGGTCCGGCGCGCCGGGAAGGCCATATCCGCCGCTGGTCGCATCAGCTGCTGGGCATTTGCGGCATCAGGCTGGTGGTGCGCGCGCTGCCCGGTACGCCGGCGCCACCGCGCGCGCTGATTGTCGCCAACCACATCTCGTGGCTTGACATCTTCGTGGTCAATTCGATGCAGCCGTGCCGCTTCGTGGCGAAGTCGGACATCCGCAGCTGGCCCTTCATCGGCTGGCTGTGCGCCAAGACCGGCACGATCTTTATCTCGCGCGGCAAGGCCAGCGACGTGCGTCGTATCTTCAAGGGCATCGTGGAAAGCATCGAAGCCGGCGACCGCGTGGCCTTCTTCCCGGAAGGTACGACCGCCGCGCAAGGCAAGCTGCTGCCGTTCCATGCCAATCTGTTTGAAGCGGCGCTGGACGCAAAAGTACCGGTGCAGCCTTACGCATTGCGCTATCTGGACAAACAGGGAAATTATCATTCTGCCGCCGACTTCATCGGCGACACCACGATTGTGGAAAGCATCCTGGCGGTATTGCAGGCGGGCGCGATCACGGCTGAGCTGACGCAATTGCCGAGCATTCCCACCGAGGGCGCACATCGCCGCGAGCTTGCGGTGACGGCGCGCAAGGTGGTGGCGGACGGACTGGGTTATGTGCCGGAAGACCTCAGCCCGGCTTCAGCGTTTGCGGACAATCCACCTGGAACAGCGCCCGATCCTCAAGTCGTATCGCAGTAAGTTTTCCGCCCCAGACGCAGCCTGTATCGAGGCCGATCAGGTTGGGGCGCAGCGTCAATCCCAATGCCGACCAATGCCCGAAGACGCAGGTGACGTCAGCGGTCTTGCGTCCCGGCATGTCGAACCACGGCAGGTAACCTTCAGGCGCAGCGCCGGCGCCTTCCTTGATCTTGAAATCGATGCCGCCGTCGGGCCGGCAAAAGCGGATGCGCGTGAGCGTATTGATGATGCAGCGCAGGCGATCATGGCCTTGCAAATCGTCGTTCCACACGGAAGGCTCGTTGCCGTACATCTGGCGCAGGAAGTCGATCCAGTCGGGGCCGCGCAGCATGGTTTCAACTTCATGCGCCAGCGACATGACTTTGGCGGCGTCCCACTCCGGCAACACACCCGCGTGAAACAACAGATGACCGTTCTCGAATAGCGCCAGCGGGCGATGACGCACCCAGTCGAGGAGCTCGTCGCGATCGGGGGCGATCAGGATGTCATGCAGGGTGTCGGTGGCATGGAGCGGACGGATTCCTTGCGACACTGCCAGCAGGTGCAAGTCGTGGTTGCCCAGCACGGCGCGAGCGCGATCGCCAAGTGCGCGCAAATGGCGCAACGTGGCCAGCGAATGCGGCCCCCGGTTGACGAGGTCGCCGACGAACAATAGTTTGGCGTCGGGCGCGGTCTTGCCGATCAGGTCAAGCAGGTTTTGCAGCTGTCGGCCGCAGCCCTGGAGGTCGCCGATGGCGTAGGTGGACATGATGACCCTATCGGCGCAATGCGATGGATGGACGGTGTTGCCGCTGCTGTAGTGCGCTTTCTTGAATCCGCATCATTTCTTGGATACTTCTTTCAAGAGGTTGGAGATATTTCTCAGCTCGACTTTGTTCTTTGCGGTCGCTTTTCTTGATCGGACAAGGTATTCGATGTCCAGCATGGTAGGCGGCGCTCCGGAGTCGCTCAGCAGTGCCGAGTCGTCGCCGTATCGGACGTGGTTGTCAAAGACGCCGAGCTTGCCCCAGATAGTGGCATGCCCGGAAAAGAAGGACGACAAGGATTTCAGCAGTCGTATCGGAAGCGGGATGCGCACCAGTCTGGTCGACATGATCGCGGTGAACAACTTGGCGATGTCGATCCATTGGATATTATCCGCAAGTTGAATCACGGGCTTGCCAAGCTCTTTATCGGCAGCGGGCAGCAGAAGGATGCTCAGACGCGAGATGCCGATGCAATTGAGGACGGCAGTCTTGCGGCCCGGATGAAAGAAGAGTCCATAAACGAAACTGTCGAAAAACAGTTCCAGCGTCTTGCTGCTCATTCCCACACCGACAACCATCGGTATCCGGATGACCAGCGTTTCCACGCTGCGTTTTTCGCCGCGCTCTTGCAGCGCTTGTTCAGCTTTTATTCTGGCCAGGGCGTAGGGACTCTTTCCATTGAGGATCGCGTCTGTCCCGAGCGTTGTCTGGTCACTTTTCCCATACACGCCGACGGTGCTGATAAGAATAACCCGTTTGACCTGTACCGCGGAGGAGGCGTCAATCAGTTTTTCAATGGCATTGACAAAGGAGTCGGGCTGTAGCGTCGCACTTGTGCTGCCGGCGCAATGATAGACGACGGAAACACCCTGCAACGCTTGTTCAATGAGTTCCACCGGGCTGGTGAAATCAATATATTTTTCTGCGACGAGCGGACGCAATTCCGCCGGCAGAGATTCTTCGCTTCTGACGATGGCGACGACATTCCAGCCTTCCTTCAGCAACGCGATGCACAGGTGCCTGCCAATGAAACCATTGGCTCCCCAAACGGCAGCTACCGGCATGATTTCTCCTTGCGTACGCGCCATTGATAGCCCGCCAATGCGCCTTTGAAATAACCACGCAACGGTGAAATTTTACGCGCTGACGCTGACTGCAGCACGGTCTCCAGAAGCAGCCCGGTGAGCAGCCATAACAGATTCAGACCGGCGCCCGGCGTTGCCGCGTGTTTCTTGTAGAAGATAATGAATTCGCGGAGCTTGCGCGCATATTTTTGCTCCAGCACGGCTCGGTTGGCCGGCGACATGTTGTGTGCAAGCCGGGCATTCGGATTGATGTAAAAGTGCTCGTTGCCGAAGTGATCCGCGGCGCGCGTGGAGAAATCAATGTCTTCCAGCATGAACAGGTGATTTTCCAAATCGTACGGAATGGCGTCAAAGACCGATGAGCGATAGGCCGAAAGGCCGCCGCTCAGATAGCGACTGGGAATCAGAGGCGCGTTCTTGATCGCGGCGCCGCCATGGACGTCGATGCGCTTGTCGTAAAAAATGCCACGGTGGAACAGATGGAAAAACCGTCGATAGTTTTCGGACAGCATGGGGACATTGGTGACGATGCCGCTGCTGCCCAGCATGGACGGATTGTCGATGAAAGCTTTTTCCGTTTCTTCGATATAGGCCGGCTCCAGTACGACGTCATCTTCATGAAAACAGACAATGTCGCTCTTCGCCTGTGCGACGGCGGCTCGCTTGGCATCGATCAGACCGGTGATGGAGGGGTCGTAAACATAAACGAGCCTCATCGCAGGCGCTCGCGCCGCCACCAAATCGGAAACCGCAGGCTGCGCTTCGTTTGAATTGCTTTGGTCGATGACGATTAATTCATCGGGCAATCGCGTTTGTTCCAGAATCGAGATCACTGCCGCCAGCAAATCCTGTTTGCGGTTTTTAGTGGGGATAACCGAACTGATGCTCAGAGTCATTAGGCAATGTCTTTTTTATTTGAAAAATCTTCTTCGAAGCCGGCCTTGTTCCGGAAGACGGATGCGAATCCTACCGCAACAAAATAATTATAGATAAACATCAGCGTTATTTTGTGTCTGAATAAGGTGCCGAGATTCGCGCTGAGCAAAATATAAAAGAGCGACATCACCACCAGCCAGGCCAGAAGAAAGATACCAAAGGTATGCTTCTGTGCGCATTTCAGCCACATCCCGTGCAACGCCAACGGCAGCAACAGCAGCGTCAGGACAACTTCAGGGACGACGATTTTCTGGAAAACCGATGTTGCCTGCCACGGCAGGGGAAATGACAAAAATAGCCATACCTTTGCAAACCAGTGCGTATCCAGCGGAATGGCCGAGCCGCCGGTACTGTTGCCCTCGTAGAAAATCTGAAGGAATTTGAGCGGGTTGCTCCAGTCGGCGTGAAGCAAGGCCTGCCATCCATGCGCGGCGACATCGACGTTGAGCAGTATTCTCAGGTAGTAGAAGAGCGCATAAGGCTGAATGATGAGCAGGCAGGCGACGATGCCGGCGATCAGCAGCAGCGAATACTTCCAGCTCATCTTGACGGCCATGCAAACGAAAAAGATGCCGCCGATCAACAGTGTTTCATATCCCCGGAACATGGTCATCAGAAAAAGCAGTAACGCGATACACGCAATCAGTCCTGTTTTTTTCCGGATGCTCGACTTTTCTTCCATGACCAGCGCCGCCAATATCGCCATTGCACCGGTCAGCATGTACAGCCAGGTCTCCTTCAATATCAGGGACGACATGAACATCAGCGAGGGCGTGAACAGCGTCAGCAGCACCTGCGTCCCTGATACGCGGCGGGCTTTATCGCCAATGCTGATGGCCAGTCCCCAGAGCCCGATCCCGATCAGGCCGACGGCGACATTGAGGGTACGCAGAATGACCGGGTTGCTGACCCCGACGTAGTCCAGCGCCGCAATGATGTAATAGTAGCCGGTATGCGGATCGCCGCGGCCGAGGTCCGAATAGCCGCTGCGTATGTCGGTCTTCCAGTTTTGAGAAACTTTGTGGCCATAGGTGATGTAGGCCGTTTCGTCGGAGTTTTTCAAAATCCCGTCAGGGCTTTGTTTCTGTATGTAGAGCGTGACGCCCACTGCAACGATCAGGTGAAGCAATATGCCCAGGAAAACAGCATAGACATACCAGCGGCGGCGATTTGTATTGGTGGGCTTGATCATGGCGACGTATTTTCTGGCGGATGGCTAGGTTTCCAGGAGGGAAGTTCCTGAATTGTGCGGAACCAGGAGTTACTTTCTTGCTTGAGGCAAGAATACATCTCGCGACCGAATCATGTTCCGGTCGCGAGAGATCAGCAGTGCATGATGGAGATTGCCCCGGACGAGAAGTGGCGCATGATGGCCGGCCTGCCCCAGGTGGTTGGAATTCCGTCGACGGCAAAGAAACCGGATGAGCCGTCAAGACGTCGCATCAACTCCTCGTCGATCGAGAAAATGCCGACTCCGCGCGGGGCGACATCGATGGATGATTTTGATATCAGCGCGCCGCCGTTTTTGAATACTGAAATCTCGTATTGTTGTGGGTGCGCCGAGCGATTCAGCAGGATGACCTCGGTCTCCGTTTGCATGCCCTCCACCAGTGGGAATTCAGGAACCCAGGAGCGCGTCTGGGACAGGTTGCCGTAAAACAGTTCGTGCCGTTCCAGATTCTGTTTCTGAAACACGGCGTAACGATCCACTCCATGAGTGAAAGCCGGCTGACTGCCCGATTTTTCATAGCAGATGTAACCCCGGTCCGTAAAATAGACCAGATTCTTTCGAACTGCAGTCTGACCGGCGACCGCGTCAGGCATATTGATATGCCACATGAACGTGCCATGCGAACCCCGGATTTCAGGGATGTCGCTGATTCTGACTACATGCATGCCCTTGTGGCTCAAGGCAAATTCGCGCTCGGCGACAAGTGTTCCCCTATTGTCGTAGAACCAGATTTTGGCGGTCGTTGCGGTATCGAGATCCGGAAACAGTGCTGAAAAATAATTCTGTATCGGCGCAATGGTGTCGATGCCCTTGTCGGTTCTCCAAAAATAGAGCTCGGTGATTGTTCCGAAATTGCGCAGTTGGCGTTGGCGTTGCCATTTCAACGGCGTTTTCTTTTTGAGCCATGCGCGCGCAGCCAGGGAAATCGGGATGGAGTGATAGATTTTTCGGAGCATATTAGTTCGCGAACAGGTGCCGTGCTGCTTCGATTTTGATTTTTCCGGTAAGAGACCAGTCAGCCATCAAGTACTCTTGAGGCGGATGCGAATGCTCGACCGAAACGCCGCCATTGCTCTTGCTCACAATGACACTGAGAGGAATCAATGCTGATGTGACAGACGATGCGGTAAAGCTGACGAACGTATCGCCGTGACCAGCCAGAACTTCATCGATATCCATGCAGTGGAAGTCGAACGGACTGACTGTCTCGGTCTTCCGTGCGACAGGTTCACCGGCGGCATTGCAGAATTCCAATTGAACTTCCGCAGTTTGCCGATAATCCGGACTGACCGAATAGTTCAGCAAGATGAGACGGCATTTTGTGCCTTCGCTCAAATAAATCTTGTTCGAAAAAGTCAGGAAATGCGGGGTCTTCCCGCGCATGTTGAAATTCGGCGGGGTTTCGTAAATCACGCTGCCCTTGCCGCCCGACGCCGACTCATACTGCACTACCGTCCGATACATGCTGAAGCTGGTGTGAGATATCTTCGGCGCCTGGTCCGGGGCTTGGCCGAGCAAACCCGTCGGGACCCGGTGCACTACGCACAACCTCGTTTTGTCGAGCCAATTCAGTTTCTCAAGTTCGTCATCCAGGCAAAAGAAACGGTGTTCCCGGGGACCGAGCTCCGCAATAGCGGCGCGCCCGATCAAGGCGTTGTCGCCATAGGCGCTCAGGATGACCGTAAAACGTGCGTCCTTGTTGCGCGTGGCGCCTGGATCGTCGCCGGAAAGGCCGGCATAGGTCTTGAGACCGTATTCGGCCAACACGGCGATGGGCGTTGATGCGAGATGCAGGTAATTCAAGTCAGCGTCTGACACCGATATGATTTGACTCATGAAAAGCTTTCTTGACGAAACGGAATCAATTAGCGGGGCGCCAGCTTGCGGTACATGTTTCGCACCGCATCGTGCAATCCCAATGATTTCAATATCTTGACGGCCGCTTTCCGGGGGAATTTTTGCACGCGAACGAGGAGATATTTTCCTTCCATGCGCTGCAAGTAGGACGTGATTTTCTGATGTTGCCCGCTCGAGAACGCCGGCTTGATATCGGCAGTCTTTCGGAATATGCCAATGCACCGCTCGTCAACGTGAATGGTTTCAAATCCGTTGGCCGCCATGATTCCCTTCAGCGTGTCCGACGTGAAGTGGAACAGGTGGGCGTTCTGCAGATATTTCAGGAAATCGGCCTCGTATGCCGATTCGATGTTGTAAATGCCGGGGACGTCAATGATGAGCAGACCGTCAGACGGCAAGATGTCGTGGACTTGTCGCAACTCTGCGTTGATATCGAGAATATGTTCCAGGACGTGGCTATAGATAATGGCGTCCGGTTTTTCATCTCTCAGGACGGCGATGCCGCCCACCTTGAGCTTCATCCCTTTTGCCACTCCGGCTTCCATGAAGCGGGTGCCGTAATCGCAGCCGACAACATTGGCGCAAAACTGGCGGAAGTACGACAGAATGCCGCCGGCGGCACATCCGACTTCCGCCACGGTCTTGCGGTTCAGGTCGACATGCTGTTTGACCGTGTCGTGCAGACGTTTTCCTGCGGCGCGCTGATTTTCAAAAAACTCGTCCGTAGAATACTGAAAACCGTCGTACAGCGAGGTGTAGTGGTTCTGATAAAAATCAGCGTAGTCCACATCACGCATGACCGGATTCGTGCTGAGCAGGCTGCACGTCTTGCAGACGCTCGTTTCCACCGGCAGCGAATACCGGTCGCGCTGGGCGATGGTGATTGCATCTGATGATCCGCATAGTTGGCACGGGCGAGTGGACAGCTGATAGCGGCCATCGCGAATCTTGCTCAGTACCTCTTGCCTGGTTTGTTCCTGCGCGCCGCTCAGCCGGAGATAGGATTCTCCATGCGGTTTGAAACGGGCGGAAACCAGTTGCGTCGTCGCGGCGGCTTTCGAAACTTCAGAATTGCTGATGGAATTCATTGTCAATTATCTTCACTGAATAAAGTGGAGCGAAAAAATAGGTGTGGCGGGTGCTGCCGCCGAATACGCTCTATCGTTTCAGCAGGAAAATATGTTCGGATCCGATACGGGACAGCAAGGGGTTCGTCAACGTCATCAATGTGTATCTGAACTTCAGCGACTGAGGCCAATGCGACATGCCGGGCAAAGGGAAGCTATAGCGGACGGCACGCAATTTTTTCAAGCCGATGATGTCGGTCTGAGCCAGCAGGTCCTTGATCTTCATCCGGTTCTTGCTGTACTTGGGCGCATCTTTGAAAATGAGATTGCGCAAAAAATAATAGGGGAAAAAGAGCTTTCCGATAGGGTACGGGTTAGGCGTCGTTTCCACAATCAGCCGGCCTCCGGGCTTGAGCACCGTATCGATTTTTTTCAGCAGCGTCGCGACGTCCGGAACGTGAGCGATCACGCCAACGCACAGGACCACGTCGAATTTGACATTATCATCGACTGCTTCAAACGAATCATTGATCAAGGTCACATTTGACGCCAGATTTTCAGGAATGCGCTCTTTGACCTTGCGGATCATCGCATCCGACAAATCGATCAAGGTCAGTCGATTGGACGCCTTCAGCATGGGAAGGGAAAGACTGCCGTCGCCGCATCCGATGTCAAGAATGTTGAGATTGTCCGTATCGCCGAGGAAGTCCTGTACCACCATGCTGCGAATGGCAATGCGGTCGCTGCTGTTTTTCAGGTATTCAGAATTGTTGAAAAAAAGCTTAACTTTGTCTTGATCCATAGTTCAATGTTGATGTCGATTGCGCGCCGGGATTGCGATGTTAAAGGATGGTTCGGATTCGGATAAGCCGGACCAGGCTCTGATGTGCGTATTTTTGCCAGTGCCAAGAGGAGAGACTGACTGGCGATTTTATAGGTTGGACATTATAATGCAGAGCCTTGATCAAATTGTGAAATCACTGCCCGGATCAGGCTTTCCCATCCTTCATGGTGTTGCAAATCGGGATGGCGCAAGCCGGGTTGTTCAGGTGTTTTTGATGGGTTTCAACAATTGACCAAGTTGCAAAATAGAGCGTTTTCACCGTCATTGACAATGCTGACGCCAGCCGGGGCGACACAATAAACCAATCCCATCTCCGGCTCAGCCTTTCTTGCAATATCTAATCCCCCTTACCAATTACTTAACATGACAAAACAACAAGATGCCGATGTGACAGGCTCTGAGCCGATTGAGCGTGCAACGGGTTCCGCGGCGAAACAGATTGTAAAGTCACTCTTGCTGTTGCCATTGCATTGTCTGGATGCGCTCGGGCGAGGCTATTCCGCGCTGATTGCCGCCATCCATCCGACCTTTTCCACCTACTGGCTGGATGCGCAAAACGACAGGATCCAGGCGCGCCGCAAGCAGATTTCCCACGTCGTGAAAGGTGTGGCCCAGCATTTTTCGTTTTATACCCCGAACTGGATCTGTCAGTTCCGCGCAGCGACGTTTTCGACCAAGGAGCCAGAAACGCTGGAATGGATGGATACCTACGGCGGTAAGGGGGCGTTGTTCGATATCGGCGCCAACGTCGGCCTGTATTCGGTTTATTACGCCAAGACCCAGCCGGGGAACGTGTATGCGTTTGAACCGTCGGTGTTCAATCTGAGAGTGCTGGCAAAGAATCTGAACGCCAACGATGTCGAGTCCAAGGTGAAGATCATTCCCAATCCTTTGACAACGACCAATTGTTTTGCCGATTTCAATCTGACGACCACCATGGAAGGTGGTGCGCTGTCATCGTTCGGCGTTGACTATGGGCAGGATGGCACGCCCATGAACAAGGTCTTTGCTTACCAGACCTGCGGTTTTTCGCTGGATTTTCTGATGGAGGCAGGTGTTGTTGCCGAGTATCCGAGTCTGATCAAAGTGGATGTGGATGGAATCGAGCACTTGATCTTGCGCGGGGCGGTAAAGACGCTTGCGCACCCGCAATGCAAAACCGTGCTCATCGAGGTAAACGACGCATTTGCGGAGTTGTCGACGGAGGTGCAAAGCATTCTGACCGGCGCAGGATTCCGGCTGGAAACGCGCGCGCAGGCCGAAATGTTCCACGCGTCGGCAGCGCTGAACAATCAAATCTGGATCAAATCCTAAAACCTCATATCGTGTCAGCGCGTCTCTTTTTTCGTTTCGCGTCTGATTGTCAATGTGCCAATGGCGGCGACAGGCAGGCTGGATCATGAATTTATTGATAGTGACGGGGACTTCCCGTGGACTCGGCCAGGCGATCGAAGCTGAGTTTGCCGGAAACGGCTGGGAGATCTGTCCCCTTTCCCGTCCGGCATACGATTTGCGGCAGCCGGACTGGATTTCCGGTCTTGTGTCCCGCTTGCCGGACGCGGAACGCATTGTTTTCATCAACAATGCTTTTGACATGCAGATAAAGGAAAGCGTCTTGCTGTCTCAGGCGCAAATTCAGGACAGCGTTCAAATCAATATTACGACGCCGCTGGCTTTGATTGTCGCCATCCTGCAGCGCTTTCCACATGCGGAGATCATCAATATCTCCTCAGGCGCGGCTGCCAGAGCAATTCCCAATTGGTCCCTGTATTGCACCGGAAAAGCCGCGCTGAGCGCTTTCATGCGGAATTTGCAGGCAGAAGGCGTAAAGTGTCTGAACTACGAGCCGGGGGTAATAGATACCGCAATGCAGTCTCAGATCAGGGCGGCCGATTTCCCCGGCGTTGAAAACTTCATTGCGCTGAAAGACAAGTTGAAGTCCGCTCACCAGGTGGCGGCGGATTTATTCAGCATTGTCAGCGAAGAAAAATACTGAAGCCGATCACGCCGCCGCGCAGTTCTAGTCGCCGGACGGCGTAAGAGGGAAAGACATTTTCCTGTGTTCTGCACGCCAGATGTCGGCATAGCTGCAGTTCTTGTAATCCTCGAAGTACGGTCCGCCTTCGGTGTAATGCAGATTCGATACTTCGCTTTCCGGCAAGGTCGGGTCGTAGTCAACCAGATGATTCCAGCGGCCCGGAATCGCGCCGATTTCTTCATCGCGCAACCATTTGAAACGGTGCAGGTCCAGCCCGGTGGCCGTCTCCACGTAAGAGGGCGTCAGCGCCTTGCAGCGGGCGTTGTTCATCAGCATCATGCTGGACCAGTTCTTGCGTTCGTACTTGGTCTGCGTCTGATTCAGAAACTTCATGTCGGTCGCGGGCTTGTGGTCGTGATGGACGCACATCAGCGCATATTGCTCATCGCGCAACTTCCAGAGATTGGCGACGTCATCCAGCATCAGCATGTCGCAGTCCATGAAAATCGACCATCCTTCATATCCGGAGAGATAGGGCGTCAGGAAGCGGGAAAAAGAGAATTCCGTGGATTGCAGAGGATTGCGTTCGCGATTGAAAACGCCATGCAGCGAGCTGAGAATAATGGGGGTAATCTGAACCGGCTCGGAAGATCTGCGTAAGATGGAGGACGACAACACATGGTATGCAATCTCTTCCTTAGGTTCGAACCCAATAAATATTTTAATCATTTAAAGTCGCTTTATTTGCTCAACAATTTATATAGTTCGACGGCAGAGAAGCTTTGATCGAGATAGTGGTTCGCAATTTTCGCCCCGTTTACTATGGGCGATGTCCCATATTTCTCTGCCAAAACTTCAACTTTATCATTAAAGTTCTGGTCCATAGCGATGGTTTCGAGTCGATACTGGTTATCCAGTTCGAAAATATTGTGGCTGACGATCTCTTCCAGCTGCAAATAGATTGGCGCAATATCCTCTTTCAGGCAATCTATCGCAACCGACGAGGACCGGTAGATGCACATGACCGGCCGTACGTGTTCCTGCGGGGAGTAGAGCGTCAGGCCGAGTTGTTGTGCATAGGCGCGGAGATGCGGAAATGAGGAGGTATTCGGATTCATCCTCGCGATGGCTTTCAGCTTGGTCGCGCTCTGCAGTTTCGCCATGTATTGCAGAATGTGCTCGCCTTCGGCAAGATTTCCGGTCAATGCAAATACGACGTTGTCTCGCTGGATTTCAGTTTTTGCATCGGCATTTTTTCTGCTGCCTCTGAGAAAATATCCTTGCCTGATATTTTTCCAGGTCGAGTTTTGTGAGAATAAATCGAAGGCCATTTCTCCCGGAGCAATGACCGATGACGGTATTTCCTCCGCACGATAAAACCGCTCGGGATGGCGCAGGCTGAGATGGCGCGGCGTGATCGCGCAATGCAGATATCCCATGCCCTGAATGCCCAGCACGCCGGCGCCGGCCATGATGACCTTCTCCCAGTTGCGGCCTTCCAGCGGGAATAGGAAGCTTCCAGGTTTGCACCTTTTCAGATGAGCGACAAACGAGAGGCAGATGACCTTGTTGTTGAAAGCCGCACCACCGTTGATTTCGCGCAGTCCCAGCAACAAGAAAAGCAACTTTTCTTTTCTTCCGGAGAAATGATGCAATCCAGTCAGCAGATGAAGCAAAAATATGACGGGCGCGACGATGGCTCGCCACGGCAAGAAAAATGCAGTGAACAGCGAGAGATTGCGTTCAACGAATACAAAATCCCGTGTGTCGGTTTCTCTTCCGCCGACAATTTTTACGTAGTTGAAAGGCTGCCCCATGTTGTCCAGCAAAGCGGAAAAATAGGCATCCTTGCTTGCTGTCTGCGGCCCGAGCGACAGCACCGTCAGGGCGTGCGAAGTGCGTGGCGCGCCGCGGGCCCGACGCAGCCAGGTGCGCCAGACGATCCCCGCACTGCGGAGCGGCAAAAACAGAAGGAGTGAAAATCTGAGGAGGGCGGCCAGCACCGGTGCGACCAGTGCTCTGCCGATATCGTCGGAGCGCACAACTGCTGCAACTTCTGCGTCGCTGAGCGGAATCGCATTGACGGGGCCGGCAGTGAAATTGAATTCACGGCGACGATCAGCCCGGCCAAACCGGCCGATCAGGTTCTTCAGCCATTCCTGCTCAGTTGAGGCGCTCATCATCCGGTCCCGTCTTTTTTTGCTTACTCGGTCGGCGCGACCTGCTGCTCGGAACACATGCTGTAAAAGCGTGTACTCCTGTCGTTCAGCAGGCCGTCCCAGGTGCCGGACTCAGCCAGTTTCCCGCCATCGAGAACGTGAATCTTGTCAGCCCATTTGACCGTCGCCAGCCGGTGCGTGACCATGATGACGGTGCGATTGGCGGAGGCGCGACGCAAGGCGTCCACCACGATTTTTTCGGAAGAGCTGTCCAACGCGCTGGTGGCTTCATCCAGAATCAGGATGTCAGGGTTCTGTACGATGGCTCTGGCAATCGCCAGTCGTTGTGCTTGCCCGCCTGAGAAATTGACGCCGCCTTCGCCGACAAGGGTGTCATAACCCTGCGGCAAACCCATGATGAACTCGTGAATTTCTGCAATATCGGCTGCATGTGCAATCGCGCTCTCGGAAATATCCTGTTTGAAATACGCGATGTTTTGCCGGATGGTGCCATGAAACAGCAACACGTCCTGGCCGACGTAGCCGATCCTGTGGAGCAGGCTGGATTTGTTCAGATTTGCCAGCGGCGTGCCGTCATAGAGGACTTGCCCGGAAGAGGGGGACTGGGCGCCGATGACAACATTGAGCAGCGTGGTCTTGCCGGCGCCGGAACGTCCGACAAATGCCACCACCTTGCCTTTTTCGATGTCCAGCGATACGCCGTCCAGCGCTTTGGCGCGTCCGGCGTGTTCCACGCTGACATTGCGCAGCCGGATGCCGTCCTCGAGTCTGGTAAACGGGATGACGCCGTCTTGCTCCATTTCGGGCAGATTGTGGATGATCTCATAGAGATTCTCCACGTCCGGCAGCATGGTGCGAATATCCAGCGGCGTGCGCGCAAGCGTTGCGAAGGAGGGTAGAACGCGCGCCAGTCCCATGGAAAACAATCCAATGTTGGTAACCTGCGCCATGAGGGTGGCGGGGGAACTCAGGTAGGTGATGATCATCCCGATGAACAGTCCTGCAAATGCCACCAGTTCAAACACATGGCGCGGCGAGGCAAGCAGGAAAGTGGTTTTGACATAAGTCGTTCTGGAAACATCGTTGGCGTCGGAGAACGACTGTATCCAGTGTTTGTCTGCGCCCGCGGTACGGATCGGGCGGACGCCGCGTATCCATTCGGTGGCCACGGCACTCATCTCCTGCTCTGCGATTCTTCGGTGGGCGGAGAGGCGATAGGAATAGCGGGTCAGTGGTTTGGATACCGAAAAATACAGCAAGGTGCCACAGACCGTTACGCCGATGGTGATGGTCGGTTCCATATAGAACAGGATCACCATGACGAAGAAGAAGCGCAGGAAATCGATGAACGAGCGCGGCAGCGTATACAGCAACTTCGACAACATCACCGGCGGCATGTTGAGGTTGTACGTCAGCGCTCCCGAACGCGCATGGTCGAAGTAGGACAGCGGAGCCTGACCGTAGCGCTCAATCAGTTCTTGCCGGTACTGGCTCAGCACCTCGCCGCTGGAGCGGGCCACGATATATTCATGCAGCAGGGAGAGCACGCCCTTGAGTACCGTCAGGGCGAGGAACAGCGATGCGGCCGCCAGGAACGGGTCATGCACCGGCATCATCCCGACAACTTTTCCTATGGTTTGAACGAGCAGTTTGTCTTCCACGCCTTCCGCGGGCGCGACGCCGACCAGATTGTTCAGGATCGGTATGAATACGGCGAGATTGAGGCCCTCCAGAATGCCGATGACGACGCCGAGCACCGTCAACAGCAGATAGACGGAGGAGTGCCGCCGCAAGAAAAAGAAAATGATTCTTGACGTCGAGGCGGCAGTGGATGATTTTCTCATGTTTTTCATGTTCACTAAGTACGGGCCGGTCGGCATCTTTTTGAATGCCGGTTGCAGAATTATTGCAGAAATTACTGAGGCTTCAGGTCCCGGTATTTCTTTTTGACGGTCACATCAAAAATCAGGACCAGTATGAGCGGCATTGCCCACCAGAAGAACACGATGGATGTCGCGCTGGTGAATTTCAGTTCGTGCCAGATGAAGGCGAGCAATCCGTGCAGTATGTAAATTTCGTAGGTGTAGTAGCCGAGCAGCCTGAAGATGCGATGGCCACCCGCAAGCAGCGGCGTCAGCGCAGACAGCACCAGGAAGGACGCCAGAACGGCGACCGCAGGCCCCTGGGTAAACTGAATGCCGAAGAACGAGGTGTTGTATCGGTACAGCAAATACGCTGTTGCTATCAACAGCAAATACCGCAAAGCCAGATCGACGCGAGGTGTGAAGCTGCCTCTTTTGGCAATGCCTATCGCCAGCATCATGCCGAAGAAATAAAAGCCGATGTTGCCCGAGACGGTGCGGTCGTCGATCAAATCAGGATTGTTGCCCAGAAAGGCGTGCAGTTTGGGAACGCCGTAAGCAAGCAACAGCCCCGGCAGCAGCTGGACCATCCAGTGCAGATTCCTCAGCCGGCCGGCAATGATGATCAGAAGAGGCGTTAGTATATACAGCTGGATTTCGATAACCAGGGTCCACAGCACGCTGTTGGACAGCGTGCCCTTGAATGAATGGAGGTAGGGGAAGAAAACATACCATTCGTCGTTGACCCAGGATCCCAGAAACAAGGAGACCACGCAGTAGTTCAGTATCAGCAAAGGGTAAATGCGTTTTGCTCTGCTGATGTAGTAATGGCGTGTCGCTGCAAGCCAGGACTCTTTGCCGAGGCGGTTCGAGAACGATTGCGCATTGAGAAAACCGGAAATGATGAAGAAGCACCAGACCGCCATGCGTCCCGGCACCGCCGGAATGTTCAGCACCGATGGAGCTACGTGCCCGATGATCACCCATTGCGCCAGCAGCGTGCGGAAGATGTCGATGTTGATGGACGTCGTCGCAGACGATGGTGGTTTCAATGCAGTCGTCATTGAGATTTTTTCTCGGTGAGCGTTTGTATGCGTTGCGTCAGCAGATCGCAAGTCAGGGCAGCAAGTTCTTCCCGGCCGGAGGCGAAATGAATGCGCTGCGTCTTTTCATAAAGCGGCAGAACCGCATCGGACGGATCGAAAAATATGGCGGAAATTCCCAACTGTTCGGCGACATAAACGGGTGAGGAATAGGGAATGACGATGACCAGATCCGACTTCGCCACCATGGAGTACATATTGGCGGTATGCGGCACGATTTCGAGCTGTCCGTCGGCCTCGGCGCGCGCGATTTTTTCTACGTAGCGATTGTCGTGATCTGCGTGATGCGCGCGTTTATGCTTCAGCATGACACGTACGTTCCGGCCCAAGGTCTGCGATGCCAGCTGTCTCGCATGCTCGATCCCATCGATGAATTCCACCATGTTTTCGACGGAGTAGTAATTGCCGAACAAGCCGATGCTTTCTGCGTAGGCCGTGCTGATCGGCGTCACGTCATATATCGCAATCACCAGCTCTTCCGGATCGCGATCCGGCTCTCCGTCCGGCAGCAGTTGCCAGACTATTGGGCCGACTACATGGATGGTTCCCCGGATATTCAAGGAACGCAGATAGTCGGCATAGCCGTTTGACCATACCCAGGAAACATCGACGCGCAGATGCCGATAATTGGGCACGTCAGATCGTATCGGCTCGTGCTTGCTGACGATGGGTATGGTGTTTTGCGCATACCAGACCAGGTGCGTTTCGAAATTTCTTTGCGGCAGGTCGCTCATCCACAGCGGTTGAGCGGAATAGTTCGAATTGGTAATGACGACGGCATCCAGCAGTTTTTTACGGTTCAGATGCACGGCAATCGCGTGGTACGCGAAATCTCGGCCAAGAATACTGATGATGGGATGGCGCAGCGTCGCCTGCCAATAAGCCAGATATGCATGGATGTGGTTTGCCATGAGGCGAACGAAATCGGCAAGCCCCAAGGGATTTCCTTGCAGTAATTCAAACAGCGGCAAACGAACGTAACTGAGACGTTCCGGCACGCTTGAGATCGCTTTGAGCGCGGTCTGGATGATCAGTCGTCTTGCCGTCTGCAGCGGTGTGACGGGTGCTTTCAGGCAGTAGGCAACGAAACGGGCGTCGCCGTCATTCTGAAACAGACTTTCCGTACCGACGCCAAACAGCAATGTTGCGGCGCCTTGCTGCGGGCGTCGCGCCAGCAGTGACATGAAAATTGTCGCCAGCGCGTGCAGCCAGTGCACGTGAAATTCAACCATCGCCGTGAAAAACATTTTCGCCGACGGTCTTGCCTGTCCCGATGCCGGATCGATCCGGATACCGCCGACAGTGTGTATCCGCGATTGATCTTGGGAGGTGCTGGTTCCGGACCGGGCTTGCGCAGCGCATTGCTGCACGAACGAAAACAGGCCGATTTCGACGAGACGTTGGGCCAATCTTTGTGCCATGCCTGCCTGAGAATAGCCGAGAGTCCGCAGACGGACCGATGCCAGCCATCCTTCGGCTTGGCGAATCAGTTTGTCAAATAACAGGTACCCCTGTGCAGTTTGAAATGGAGAACGCATTGAAATGGTATGGGAGGTGCGTCATTGAAGCGCTGGAGCCATGCCAGCGCTGACTGCGTTTTTATTTGGCCTGGTATGCGTAGATTTTAACGGTCGTCGGTTGATTTTCGAACAGGTATTTGCCCGGCATGTCCGAGACCCACTCGTAGCCGGCAGACAAAAAGCTTCTTTGCGATGCGATATTGGGTTCATAGGCGCCGGCTTCGATCCAGCGCAGGTCAAACGTCTGTGCGGCCCAGGCGCTTGCGCTCCGAATCGCTTTCCTCGCGATGCCTTTTCCCCAAACGGCGGAATCGAACAGGCATATGCCGATGTGGGCGGTATGGTGATGATGCTCAATGCCATAAATGCGCACGGTGCCGCAATGCTGCTGCTTGCCGTCGAGCCAGACGCCGAAAAAAACCGCATTCGGGGCGGCGGCGTTCTGGTTGACGAAGTCCACGACGGAATCGCGCGTTTGCCGCGCATGCTTGACGCCATCCAGATAGCGATTCACCACCGGATCGTTCAGACCGTCGATGTAGCCATCATGGACGTCCTGCACAGCAAGCGGACGCAGATATCCGCCGTCGAACGGCAACAGCAGATCTTTCGGTGTCATGCCAGCAAGTCCCACGCTACCGGCGTGCCTCGCGTAACTGCGGTTTTAAGACTGCGGCCGATGATGGACGGCATGAATTTCGGCGCCAATCCATCTCCCGGGCGCAGCGCCTGGACATCTGCAGCGGTGACGACGGCGTTGGCTTCGAGATCGCGAATGAAAAATAACGAGCGGCGGTATTTTTTGTACGATGTTTCCAGATCGCCTTGCACGTAAGTGACAGTGCCCAGTGCTGCGCGGGCATTTCTGGTTTCTGTCACCAGTTGTTTCAATTCGGCAGGCTCAAGTGAAAACGTCGAATCAACGCCACCGTCGCTGCGGGCAAGTGTGAAATGCTTTTCGACAACGGTAGCACCCAGCGCCGTCGCAGCGACTGCCACGCCGACGCCCATGGTGTGATCGGACAGCCCTGTATGCACATTGAAGGCTTGCGCCAGATGCGGCATGGTTCGCAGATTGATTTCTTCCGGTGGCGCCGGGTAGGCGCTGGTGCATTTCAGGAGAATGATGTCGGTTGCGCCCGCATTGCGAGCTGCATTTACGGCGTCAGTAATTTCCGGCAGCGTGGCCATGCCGGTCGACATGATCAGAGGCTTGCCGGTAGCGGCGCACAAACGTATCAGTTCCAGGTCGACCAGTTCGAAAGAGGCGATCTTGAATACCGGCGCGTCCAGTGAGATCAGCAATTCGACAGCGCTGGCGTCAAATGGCGAACTGAAAATGGTGATGCCGAGCTCACGTCCATATTCAAACAGCTTTGGATGCCACTCCCATGGTGTGCCGGCTTTGCCGTACAAATCGTAGAGGTGCTCGCCGTCCCACGGATTGCTGCCTTTGACGCGGAAGCGCGGATGATCCACGTTCAGGGTCATGGTGTCGGCGGTATAGGTCTGTAATTTGACGGCGTCCGCTCCGGCTTCGTGCGCGGCTTTGATGATGGCCAGAGCGCGGTCGAGAGAGCCATTATGATTGGCTGACATCTCGGCGATGATGTACGGAGGATGGTTGGCGCCGATGAGGCGCCCTGCAATGGAGATTTCCTGCATGGTTTACTCGGGTAAGGTAGTTAAAATGGCGGCCCCTTGGGTGCGCACCATGATGCTGCCGCTTTTGATGTCAGGGAACACGACCGGCCGGTCTTCCAATTCGTCAATCACCCAGGACACGTCGCTGAAGCCGACGCAGTCACGCATCAAGACAGTGGATGAAAATCGGGGATTGATTTCGAACACGCGGGGACCTTCCGGGGTCAGGCGCAGCTGGACGTTCATACTACCATGGAGCCCAAGGCCGTTCGCAATGGCGGCGCACATCTCGGAAGTTGCTTTGTCGTCAATGACTTTGGCCCAGCCGGTAAAACCGCCAACCAGCTTTCTGAGCATCTGCAGCGTCGCCACCCGGCCATCCCGGGTCCGATATACGGCGCAGGTCACCTCCTGATCGGCGGGCTCCAGCAATTCCTGATAAACGGCGTCAGGATGTCGCGAGGCAAGATAGTCGGCTTCGGCCTGGTCTTTCACGATGAATACTGCGCGCGAGCCGGAGCCGAATCGGTTTTTCAGAATGCAGGGGAACGCCGGAGGAGGTCCTTCATTTGCCATCACCGTCCAGGGAACGGGCAGGCCGAGACTCTTGATGGACTCAATTGTTTTGAGCTTGTCGACACCGATTTCAATGACTTTTGCGCCCGCGGTAACCCATTGCAGATCCTGTCGTTTGGCGATAAACGGTGCCAGTACGCTCAATTCCGGTTCCGTCATGGGAATGACGACGTCGATTCTTTCGTTGTCGAGCAAGGCTTCCAGACGATCGAAATAGTCGGCGGCGTGCGCGAGCGGCAACAGATGGATCTCGTCTACAAATAAACTGCCGCCATGCTGGCCGTGGGTATCGACCCCCACCAATTCGATGGAGGGATGGCGCTCACGAATCACGCGGGCAACGCTTTGCGCGATGTCGCCGCCGATTCCGGTAATGAGGAGTCTTGTCATGTGCGAGTCAGTACTTCAGCCAGGTAAGGAAGCTCGGGGTGGCGCTGCCGGGCCTCATGTAACAAAGGGAGGTGATTGTATGCTTCATTGCGGAAGGATACCAAACGGGTTTTGGTGTCGAGCAAAGCCCATTGCGCGCCCGGGTGACGGTTTCTCGGTTGGCCGACGGAACCTGGATTGATCAACCGGGTGGCGCCGACCGTGCTGTCAAGCGGGTAGTGGGTATGTCCCATGACGACCATATCGTGATCTGCCGTTGCGCAACGCTGCAACAGCGCCGGCTCTGCGTCGGGATAGACATAGCAGTCATTGTCAAATGGCGCACCGTGCGCCAGCAGGATGCGCATGCCGTCAAATTCGAGCGAGAGCGGGTGCGGCAACCGGGACAGCTCCAGAAGCTGACCGCGGTCCAGCGTTTCAAGAGCCACGCGCAACCCCGATCCATAGCTCTTCTCGATCTGCGGCAGGCATGCGTCGTCGGCGAGCGCAGCTGTGAGCATGTCTTCGTGATTGCCGCGGACGATGTACTTGTTCCATCCGCGTAATTGTTTCAGCACCTCAGCCGGCTCGAAATAGTAGCCGACCAGGTCGCCCGTAATGAGCAGAGTCTCGACTGCTTCCGAGGTGGCCGCCGCCAGCACTGCCTCCAGTGCTGCGGCATTGCCGTGGATATCTCCCAACAAGCCGATTTTCATCTCATCAAATCCTGTTCGAAACAGTCACGGGGCCGGCAGAAAGAGCATGCTTCCGCCTTGCACGTCTGCGAAGATTCAAGCATCTGCCGATGTCACTTTTCTTGCAAGCATGATAATTTCCCTGCCGTGACCACCGTTTGCCAGCGTGCTGTAAAACTGGTCCAGGACCTCGGGCATGCCTGCCGCCTTGATGTTCTTTTCGAACATGACGCGGCGCTGATGTGCAACAGGCCCCAGGGATGGCGTTTCGATATAGTCGAGGTCCTGCAGCAAAAGCATTTCCAGAGGGAACAATGCAGTTTTGGCGGAGACCGCAAAGCCCGATTTGGCAAGCGCCGACTCCAGTGTCGCAAAGCTGAAGTAATTGACATGGTCCGGCAGACAGACAAACCAGGGGCGATGCTGTTTTGCTTTGAGGAATGCCTGTTGAAGAGGGCTGAAGTCGTTTGGCACCACCAGGCACAGCAAGCCGTCCGGCGGCAGGATTTCCCAGATCTGTCTGAGCAGGTCGAGCGGCTCGGTGACATGCTCGAGCACGTTGACCATCACGAGTACGCGCGCGTCGGCGCCGCCGGCATCTTTTTGCTGAGCCAGATAGTCCCATACACTCGCGTTGTGAAAATTGCCGAAGCCGAGTTTCTTTGCGCGCTCCAGTCCGGGGCTTTGGTCAAAACCGTGCAGATTCTTGTAGCCGAGCAGATCAAGCTCTCTCAGGAAGGCGCCATCGCCGCAGCCTATGTCGACGATCTTTTCATCGGGACCGACGTTCCTGGCGAGAAAGCGCGCCAGCTCCGCCAGATTTTCCTGGGCTGTCGGCATTTCATATTGCTGGTAGTACCCGGAAAGATATTCCGCGGAGGGATAGGGTGTCACATGATAGAAGCCGCAGGTCTCGCAGAAGCCGATCTTGGTATCGGGAATAGGCTCCCCGTTGCGCCAATGGGCGGCCGGAATCGGATCCAGTACATACTCGTTGAACAGATGTTGGTTGTTGTCCATGGATAATCGTCTTGATAATGTATAAATGATTTCAGGCGAAGGAGAGCATTACTTCGACGGCCGACGCTTGTGTTCGTTGAAACAATTGAAGGGCGGCTTGCTCCATGTCTTTTCTTTGGCCGGGAGTCTCAATCAAGCGGCCGATGGCATCGGCGTAATCCTGGATGGACAGTGTAGTTGCCCATCCAAGGTAGTCAATTACGCCGATTGCTGCTGCTGCTTCAGTCGCTTGCAACTGATTGTCTGCGAAAACAACCGTAATGGTCGGCAGGCCAAGATAGCAGCGCTCCCACATTGCGGCACCGCCGGCGCCGACGCCGAGATCTGCTTGAGCGATCAGTTCGGCCATATTGGAAACCTGGCAGTGGTACTCGATGCCGGGCAGTCTCGAACACAGATCCTCTATCTCACGTCGATGCGGGTTGCTGGTCCCAACCACGACATCGACTCTGCAATGTGTCAGCGGTTGCAATTCCAGCGCGCGCAATACCTTTCCGGTCTGGTTGGTGGCATCGCTACCGCCGAAAAACACCAGCATCCGGCGTACTTCCCGGCCTCTGACACGCGGTTTGGCGCGGAATTCGGCAAATTCCGGGCGCAGTAACGTGTAAGCCGGCCCGCATAAGGCAATGCATTGAGCCGGTATGAGATTGACGTAGCGGTTTTCGAGATCGAGATAGTAGTTCTGATCCAGCAAGATGTCGCAGTCATGCCGACGGTCAGCCAAATCATCAATGACCATGATATGCCGGCAGTGCGCTCTCAATGCACTTTCCCAGACGGCGTCGAGCGCATAGTGATCAACGATAATCCAGTCGACCCCATCAGGGAAGCGTGCGCGGACCGCAGTAATGGTTTCGCGGGCATCGCGCGCCGTTGTAACAATTTCATCTCCGGCATGAGGCAGTCTCAGGCAGTCATGGCCGAGTTCTGCAATCTGCTCGAACATGGCGCCGGGAATATCCCGGCACACAAAAACCACTTCGATGGATCTGGCGCGCAATTGCCCTGCAAGCGTGAGGCAGCGCATGAGATGCCCCGAGCCGAGTGTGATCGATGCATCGGTCCTGACGACGACTTTCATTAACGTGTCAGATCTTTTTTCTGAATACCGGTTTGGCCGGCCGGCCCACCAGCAAGGTCTTGGTAGTGCCGGCATCGATGGCCTTGCGATAAACGCTGCAGGCTTCGTCGAACGCCATCGCCATATGATCCATTTCCGCTTGCTGATGCGACCATGTGGTGTAGAACAAGCCCTGGAACAGCACGCCGCGTGCAATCATTTCCTGCAGCATGAGCGTGCGGAAGAAATCGTCGGTATTGCCTTCGGCATTGCGGCAGACGAGGGCGAACAGGCAGGGGTAGCCGACCAGTTGCAAGGCGTTCTGCAATCCGCGGGTGTTGATGATCTGCTGCAGGCGTTCCTTGAGCGCCGCGCCGCGTTGCCAGTTGCTGGCGATCATGTCGTGCTGCTTGAATGCCTGGATCGTCGCATTCATGGCCGCCAGGCCGGTGGTCTCGGCGCCGTGCGTGGTGGAAATCAGGAACAGCTTGTCGCGTCCTTCATTGCGGATGCCGCCCAGTTCCATGATGTCGGCGCGGCCGGTCAGGGCGCATGCCGAAAAGCCGTTGGCGATGCCTTTGCCCCACGTCGCCATGTCTGGTTCGACGCCCAGGAAATTGTGCGCGCCCTTGAGGCTCCATTTGAAGCCGGAAATCATCTCGTCAAGAATCAGCAAGACGCCGCGCTCTTTGCAAAGCGCCGCGACTTTTTGCAGGAAGTCGTCTTTGGGAGGATCGAATTTCACGGGTTCCAGGATGAAGCAGGCGATGTCGTGATCGTTGTTGGCCAGCAGCGCCTCGACCGAAGCGAAGTCGTTATAGCTGAAGGCGGCAGTCATGCTGCGCGTCTGGGAAGGAATGCCCGTGTCGCACGGCGTGGTGACAATGAACCAGTCGTCGTAGCTGAAAAAATTGTGCTCCCGGGCGATCGCTACACGATTGCGTCCGGTGTAGGCGCGCGCCAGTTTCACGGCCGCCGTGGTGACGGTGGAGCCGTTTTTGGCGAATTTCACCATGTCGCCGGACTGCGTTGTTTCGAGGAACAGCTTGGCTGCTTCCAGCTCTATCAGCGCCGGCCGCTGGAAATTGCTGCCGTTGTAGGCGGCTTCCGCTACCGCCTGCGCGACCGGTTCGTATCCATGTCCGATGCAGACGGAAGTCAGTCCCATGCTGCAATCGATGTATTCATTGTCATCAAGATCCCAGACCCGTGCGCCTTTGCCGTGGGTGATCGCGGCTGGGGCATTTTCCGGGAACTGGTCATCACCCTTGGAATAGGTATGCGCCCCACCGGGAATCAGATCGTGAATCGCGGAAGAGAATTCTTTGGACTTGGTGAAATTGGAAATTGTTTTCATGATGACTACCGTGTCTGCTTAAAAAATATCCCAGAGAGGTTCGGGGACGACAAAAGGCGCAACCAGGTTCTTGAGGTCGGGGCGGGCATCCAGAAAGCGGATGATGTCGCTTGCAGGCACCAGCGGCATGGCATCCTTGTGCGCAGTGGCGATCGCCCGCGCCAGGACCAGATCTTCGGGATAGTCTACTGTGATTCGCAGATCCATGCGCCGCAAGTGTTCCGCCGGCAGGCATACTTCTATCTTGAACTCCTCCGGGTGTTTGCGCGGGTAATTCGAGCAGAATTCCGATCGATCGATCGCCGAACCCTTGGCATGAGAACGCTCCAGCGATTCCTGCGTGTAGATCTCAAAATTCATGCCTTCCGGCAACTGGTCGCTGACGGTAATGTCGTTTTGATTTGCGACATGCTTGTCCCAGACGGGTTTGAGCAAGTCGTAGTCGAACCACGGACACTCGGTTGTGATCCGGAAGACATCGGTGGCTCGTCCCATGCGGCCGCATTGAATGAGGCGCATCAATACATCGCGCTCGTCGCCATAAATATAGGAAACGGAATGCGCGCGCGCGACATCCACGAAGGGAAGATTTGCCGATCCTTCGGAAATCCCGAGCACGATCTCGTCGATGAACGGAAAGCACTTCAAGCTGCTGATCAACTGATCGATGATGGAAACACCGTCCAGGAGATTCTGCATCGGCTTGCCGTACATCCGGGATCCGTTGTTGCGGCAGGCAAGTGCTGCGACCAGGCGTCGGGGCTGCATGGTCAATTTCCGTTCTTGAGCAATTCGGGGGTAACCGCCTGGTCCGCTGCAAGGTCTTCAGCGTAAGTGCGTCCGTAGCTGGCGCGGATATCCTGAATGTAGGTGGGCGACGACGTGCGTTTGAGGCTGACCATGTCCGGTTCGATCTTCGTGCCTGCCGGAATCGGACGCGCCGCGACGACGTGCTTGCGCGTGGCCGCCCGGTACGACTCTTCCGACGCATGCATGCCGAAGTCGCTGCGGGTGGCGTCCGTCAATCCGATGGCGGTGTAACACTCTTTCATGTTGTGCACGAAAGTTGCGAACTCGTCCGGATTCAACGCAGATTCATAGTCTTCGAATTGCATGAGTTTGGAAAGCGTCAGGTGTTTTTCCAGCAAGGTCACGCCGGCGCCGAGTGCGACCGCTGCCAGCACGAAGCGAAGCGGGTCGTCGGCCGGAACGTGGTCTGCGAAACCCAGTCCTGCACATTGAGGCAAGCCGCTGTACTTCTTTTGCAGCAGATGCAGGCGGCTGATCTGGTTGGCGTCAAGCGGCGTCGGGTAAGACTGGAATCCGTGCAGGAGGAAGACCTGTTTATTTGCCAGCGTCGCCATGGCCTCGTCAATTTCTTCGACGCGGCAACCACTGATGGAGAGCATCACCATGTCGATCTCGGATGCCGCCAGATCGGCCAGAAATCCGATATTCGACATGTCGGTGCTATGAATCTTGACGCCGGCGACCTTGAGTTTTTGCGCCAATTGCAAACTGCGCGGTCCGAAAATATCCAGATAGAAGGCAATGTTCTGCTGGCGCGCGGAATCCGCCAGCGCGGTCCAGACCTCGTCTGCCATTTCGAGCGATTTGAAGAGTTCAAAATGCTGATAGTCGCTGGTCGCCAGCTCGTCGGCGTAAACCAGTTGCATCTTGATGCCGTCGGCGCCCGAGCGGGCGGCCGCTTTGACGAGATGCATCGCCAGTTCCGGCTTGCCTTCGTAGCCTTGGGCAATTTCTGCAATGATATTCAGGGGGGTAGTCATGTGTTCTTCCGGGAATTGAAATCTTATTGCCACACGGCGGGATTGATCATGGATTCGTTGTCGCAGGAAAAAACGGACCAGTCTGTCGATCCGTCGGTCAGCGTTTGTTTGGCGCCTACGATCTCTTCGAGTTCTTGTTGTGACGTCACGCCGACTACCGCGTAATCGATTTCCTGAAGCGAGTTGACGTAGGCGAGGGCGCCTTGCAGCGGCGTCAACCCGCGAGCGACCAGAAACGCCTGATAGTCTGCCGCCAGCGCCTGAAGCGGTGCGAAATAGGGTTTCATGGCGGCCGGTTGCATCAGAAGAAGACCTTGCAGGAAAACTGACCGCGCATGAATCTCGACGCCGGCTTGCTTGAGGCGGGACAGTTGTCCTTGCTTGACCAGGCGCTGGTCAAAGACATTGACCGGCAATTGAATGAGATCGAAAGTATATCTGTCCAGCAGTTTGTTGATTTGCTCCGCGGTGTACACGGACGCGCCGATTTTTTGCACCAGACCTTTGGCTTTCAGTTCCGCCATGGCGTCCATCAGATGCTCGCCTCCGGGAGCCAGAAGATTGTCCGTCTGATGGATCAGCAACCCGTAGACCGAGGTCCTGCCCAGCTTTTCCAGCGATGCGGAAAAGCTTTTCACGAGCTCGGCGGCATGGTGCCGGTCGATTTGCCCGGCCTTGAACTGAGGCGTCTTGGTGACAATGCGAAATTGACTGCGGGGCTGCATGCAGCTGCCCAGCGTTTGTTCGCTTGCGCCATACAATGCGGCCGTGTCGAGCAGGTCTACGCCAACGCCTTCCGCGGCGATCAATATGCGGCGAATTTCATCCGGGGAAGGGCGGCCATTGACGTTAGAAATACCGTAGTTCACTCCGAACTGAACGGTACCCAAGGCGAGTTTCACTTTGCTATCTCGAGAAATAGTTGGATGACGCGGTCCTGATCCTGATCGGACAAGCTATAGAACTCCGGCAGGCTCAACGCTTCGTCGTAGTAGCTCTCGGCAACCGGATAATCGCCGCGCTTGTATCCCTGTTTCTGATAGTAGGGTTGCAAGTGCACGGGGATGTAATGGACCTGGCAGAGGATGCCCTGTTCCGCAAGCCGCGCCATGAAGTCCCGGCGGCTGATGCCGGTCCGTGCGAGTTTCAGGCGTACGACATATAAATGGTGGGCATTGCGTTTGCGATCGGCCGGCTGTGCCGGGACGATGACTGGATGGTTCTTGAAGGCCGCGTCATAGCGATGAGCGATCTCGAGGCGACGCGCCAGGAATTTATCCAGCTTGCCGAACTGGGACAGTCCCAGCGCGGCCTGAATATCAGTAATGCGGTAATTGAAACCAAGCTCCAGCATCTCGTAATACCACGGGTTGACCTTGCCGTCCGTGAAGGCCTCGTCGTGGTACACAAAACGGTCATCCAGCTTGTTGATGCCGTGGCTGCGCAGACGCAACAAGCTCCGATAAAGCTCTTCGCTGTTGGTCGTGATCATGCCGCCTTCGCCGGCGGCGATGATTTTCACCGGGTGGAAGGAGAAAACGGTCATGGCCGAATTGGCGCAGTTGCCTACCTTGCCGCCATCGGGGTAAGTCGCGCCCAGGGCGTGCGAGGCATCTTCGATGACAACGCTGCCGTAACGCTCCGCGATTTTGCCGATTTCCTGCATGTCACATGGCAGCCCGCCGAAGTGAACCGGAATAATCGCGGCGACCTTACCGAGCTGCGCGCATTTTTCCGCAAGTGCGACGGGTGACATGTTGAGCGTGTCGGCGGAAATGTCGCAAAACGTCGGCGTCGCGCCGGCGTACGCCGCACAATTCGCACTCGCAACGAAAGTATTGGGAGTAGTGACGAGATTGTCTCCCGGGCCCACCTCGCCGGCCAGAACGGCCAGGTGCAGTGCCGCAGTGGCGCTGGAGACGGCCACTGCAAATCTGGCTCCTACGTAATGGGCGACGGCACGCTCGAATTCCTCGACTTTGGGACCCTGGGTGAGCGGCGCGTTGCGCAGTACGTCAACGACTGCCGCTATATCGGCTTCGTCGACGCAGTGGCGTCCGTAGGAGATTTTTTCCAGGGTCATACTTCAATCACTTCCTTTTTCAGGAGTGCTTCGAGTTCGCCGGTCGTCATCCAGATCGTGTTGTTGTCGCTGCTGTAGGAGAAATTATCCGGCACGGCCTTGCCGCCGGTTCTTTCCAGGTAGCTCTTGCTGTCCCACCAGTTGGCGGACGGTTGAATGACGTAATGATTGTCGAATTCGGCGGCATTGATCGAGTCGTCCTGGGTGATCATGACTTCATGCAGCTTTTCGCCGGGGCGAATGCCGATGATTTCGGTCTTGCATGAAGGCGCAACCACTTTGGCAACATCCATGATGTTCATGCTCGGGATCTTGGGCACGAAAACTTCTCCGCCTTCCATTCGGGTCAGCGAGTCCAGCACGAATTGCACACCCTGATCCAGGGTGATCCAGAAACGCGTCATGCGCGGATCGGTGATCGGCAGTACGCCTTCCGGGATCTTCTTCTGGAAAAACGGGATAACGCTGCCGCGCGAGCCGATCACATTACCGTAGCGGACTACCGAGAAACGGGTGCGGTGACGGCCGGACAGTGCATTGCCGGCAACAAACAGCTTGTCCGAACAAAGTTTTGTGGCGCCGTAGAGATTGAGCGGGTTTGCCGCCTTGTCGGTGCTCAGGGCGATGACGCGTTCCACGCCTTGATCAATACAGACGTTCACAACGTTTTCTGCACCGAAAATATTGGTCTTGATCGCTTCCATCGGATTGTATTCCGAGGCGGGCACCTGTTTCATCGCAGCGGCATGGATCACGATATCCACGCCGTCGAGCGCGCGGTAAAGGCGTTCCTTGTCGCGAACATCTCCGAGGAAATAGCGCAATTTGGGAGAATTGAGATGTTGCTGCATCTCGAACTGCTTCAATTCATCCCGGCTGAATACAACGAGTCGTTTGACGTCATGTTGTTCCAGCACTGTTTTGATGAATCGCTTCCCAAACGAACCCGTGGCTCCGGTGACGAGCACGGATTTCCCATTCAAAATCGACATTTAATTCTCCAAAATTACATTTCTGATTTCATTTGCTCTGCCGGAGTCCCACTGTTGCCTGAGTAATCCGAGTTGCTCCCGGAGTGAAACAGACTTCAGCTGCAGTCGATCTTTCATCTTGTCATTATTTAAAGACATATCGTTGGGGCGGGGTGCGGCAAGCTTCAAACCCGAGATTTTACCTCGGATGACTTGGTCTGAAGGAAAATTGAACTCCTGCGCCAGCAGCATGGCGAAATCGTATTTCGACAAGCGTTCATCGGAAACGACGTTGAATATTCCAGTTGCTTTTTTGTTAAGTAGGCCATGAACGATGTCGACCGCCGTATCAATCAGGATCGGGGAGAAGTGGACGTCATCGAACAAGGTGATTGCCTTGCCCTGTCGTAAACTATCGATGATCCAGTCGCTGAACGAGTGGCGATAGGCGGGGCCCCAGCCAAAAAAATTGGTACGGATTATCAATGCATCGGGGACAAGATCACGCACCTCGGTTTCTGCAGAAAGCTTGGTCCGGGCATAAACATTGATCGGGGCGGGCAAGGCATCTTCAGCCAGGCGCGGTTCGTCGCCATGAAACAAGTGGTCAGTGGAAATGTGGATCAGTTTTTTATTGTTTATTTTGCAACTATAGGCGACATTTCCCGCCAGTGTGCTGTTGACCAGCCGCGCCAGTTCGGGTTTTTGTTCGCAATCGTCGACACTGGTCAAGCCGGCGGCGTGAATGACGATGTCCGGAGAAATCCTCGCGATTGCTTCGGTTAGCGCTGGGCGGGAGGTCAGCTCAATCTGGGCTGTGTCAACTCCCGGCATACGAATCTTCCGGGTATGCAGGGCTAGAGTGACCTCGTGAAGATCGCGAATGTGATAAGCCCAGTTGAGGGCAAGCAGGCCGCTGCCGCCCGTAATAAGAATTTTAGCCATGTAAATGTGTGGAAGACGCCGTCGGGAGCGGGCTGCGAAGACTGCCATGCCACAAAAATCAGAGCGTGACGCCAAGCCGACGAAGATTCAGAATCACTGTTTGAAATTCTTTTATTGTTGATGGATGGCGCATCCGATCAGGTTTTTATTGTAACCATTGACTGGCCAGCAGGCAAATAGGAGCCAGTCTTGTAGAATGCCCGTTGTTTAAAGATGGGCACTTATCGAATTTCTCGCGTTCGTATTCAATGGCGCGCGAAGTGTATCAATTAACACCAGCCCAGTGCAAGTAAGTCCGGACCTCGGGTGGATGGGGCTGGCCGATTTTTTCGCCGCAGGCACAAGAGGAGATGATTTGATAAGAGCAGGATACGCAATTTATTCGCAGCGAGGATGTGAATGTACAAAGAAGTAACCGGGGCCGGCGTTTCGAATATGTCCATGGATGGATGGCGTCGTCTGTTTCTCATCTGGATCATCTTTTTTTCATTTTCCACCTGCGCCGCCCTCCTGTTTCAAAAACTGATACTGCCCATGTTTCCTGCCTGGCATGGAGGCGCGGGACTGTTGTCGGGTGACTCCTTTATCTTTCATCAGGCGGCGCAACGGCTTGCCGAATTGATTCATACGGGTGGTTGGCAGCAATGGCATGCCTGGCCCGATGCATACAGCAGCGGCAATGTAGCTGTGCTGGGAGCGCTCTACGCGATGTTCGGCGACAACCCCTTGCTGGTGCTGCCATTGAACGCCGCCATGCATGCGTTGACCGGCGTGTTGCTGGTCGCGTGCGGCTGGCTTCTTTCCTCCAGTCCGGCGGCGAGGAAGGCCAGCGTGGTTGTCGGCGCACTGTATGTGTGCTTCCCGTCGTCCTTGAATTGGTACGCGCAATTGCACAAGGATAGCTACGCCAATCTTGGCTATCTGATGAGTTTTGCGGCGCTCTTGCTGGTGATCAGGGGGCGGCTCTGGAAATCATGGGGCTACGCCCTTGTGCTGTTCATGTCAGGCGTTGCTCTTATCGGTTTTGTGCGGCCTCAGTACCTGACGCCATTCATCGCAATGATTCTGGCGGCGACCATTCCGCTTTTCCTGCTCGTGTTGCGTGAGCTGGTTGGAGACAAGCACGCCGACACAGTGTCGAACAGGCAACGTCTGCTGATGTTTCTGATTGCAATCGTATGTGCCGCAGGTTTTTCCAAGGGAATCGGTTCGGCCGGAGAGTTTTCCGGCAAGCTCGAGAAGCTGGATCGATATGTCGATCAAACGTCGAGCGCCAGCGATGAGTTCGCCGGGCGGCCAATACCACCCTGGGGGCCTTCGGCCTGGTTGTACAGCGCGGTCGACGAGCGTTTGCGCGCAATTGCGGGAATGCGCATGGGGATGCTGTTCTATGGCTCCCAGACAAGCGCTGGATCGACGATTGACCGCGATATCCGTTTTTCGTCTGCGGGGGATGTCATCGGCTATGTCCCGCGGGCATTGAGTGTCGCGCTTGGAGCGCCGTTCCCTTCCCAGTGGCGGGATAAGCCTTCCCTGACGAAGTTGGTCGGCATCGCAGAGATCGCCTGCTGGTACCTACTGATTCCGGGAGTATTTCTGTTTTTCTGGCGCCGGCCCGGCGTCGGTGCGTGGTGCCTGCTGTTTGCCAGTTTGTTCATGTTGCTGTTGCTTGGCCTGGTCAACCCCAACCTGGGGACTTTACACCGGGTCAGGTATCCGTTCCTGTTCATTTGCATGTTGTTTGGCGCATTGGGATGGGCGCAGACGCTTTCTCGCCCCAGCAAGCACAGGCTCCATCGCTCCCGACCAAAGGGCGAACAAGAAAAAGATGCAGATACGGCGCAGGAGGCGCTTCAGGCGTCTCCAGTTGCCCTGGCTATCGAGCCGATTGCGGGCGAAAAATCCGCGATGATGAGAATGGGATTGTGGGTTCTGTTCATTTCGCTGATGGGATTTGGCGGATTGTTTCTGCGCGATGTCGTCATGGCGCGTGTTTTCGGGCTCGGGCTTGAGCTGGATGCGATTCAGGTCGGCAGCGTCTTGCCGACATTTTTCGCCTCGCTGATTTTTGTGCCGCTGACTGGCGCGGTCATTCCGGAGTTGATACGGCTCCAGCATGCCGGGCATGCAACCATGGAAAAATGGTTGCGGGAAATCATTGGGACCGCACTTCTGGCAGGGATCGTCGCATGCCTGTTGTGTATGGGGTTGTGGTGGCTGCAAAGCCGGTTCAGCACGCATCCGGCTCATGCAGACGCGGTATTCCTGATCTGGCTGATTGTTCTCCTGCTCTCTGGCTGGGTGACGATAGGAAATGCCATGCTCAATATATCGGGAGCCCAGCGCATTGCGGCCATCGGACAAGCCTTGGTCCCCTGGCCTGCCATCATTTTTCTGTTTTTCGCCCAAGCCCACGACGGCGCGATTCTCGTGGCTTTCGGCATGATGATCGGCCAGATGCTCAATCTTGCTTACGTCGTTCGCGGCGCCCGTCGCGCCAAGGTGCATTTGTGGCCCTCGTTTTCCGCATTCCCGGCGCTCCGGAAAAATTTCATTTTCAGCTATCTCTCGGTGATGGGCACAAATTTCCTGTTTGTCGCCGCGATTCCGCTGGGGACGACGCTGGCCATGCAATTGGGCGAGGGACATGCGGGCGCATTTGCCCTCGGCTACAAACTGGTTTCGCTGGTTTATGCGGTGGCGTTGGGCGTGACGACCGCTGTATTGCTGCCCTATTTTTCAAAACATCTGGTTGCCGGCGATGTGCGGCGCGCCAGAAACGCACTTGCCCGGTTGTTGCATGCGTCGCTGTTGATAACGGTGCCGGTGACGATCGTACTGTTCGGTTTCGCCGAGCAAATCGTGACCTTGCTGTTCAATGGCGGGCGATTTAGTGCCGAGGACGCACAGGTGGTGGCGAGAGTCGTCGAGTTCGGATGTCTGCAACTGCCGTTCATGATCGCGAATCTGTTGATCGTACGATTTGCCGAAGCCTCTTCCAAAGCGTTGCAAGCTCTGATCGTCACGTTGCTGGCACAGGCAGTCACCGTCGCTGCCGCCTTGCTGGGACTGAATCGTTTTGGAGTGGCGGGTATCGCATTGGCGGGGTCGGTCGGGGTGATTGTCGCAACTGTTTTCTTCCTCTTTCTCTTGATGCGCAGCAAAGTGCTGAGCTGGCTGGATGGCGGAGTCAGCCTTATCGGATGGTGGCTGTTTCTGACATTGTGCATGTGTCTGCATTTCGCCAGTTTCGTCGGCGCGCTTACCGCAGGATTCGCTTTTATCATGCTGATTTCCGTCGAGTTGATTCCGGGCTGGCTCCAAAGTCGCGCAGGAACATGTGTTGAAGGGCAATCATGAAGAGAAAACTTCTGATTGTGGTCACAACGGAGATGACCGTTCGTACCTTCCTGTTTGACCACATCAAGGCGCTGAGCGCCACCTACGACGTGACGGTGGCGCTGAACACCGATGATCCCGGTTTTCTGAGGGACATGGGCGTCGCCAATGTCCAGGTTGTTCCAATTCGGATTGAACGTTCAATCCGGCCGCTGAGTGATCTTTCCTGCCTGGCGGAGCTCTGGAAATTGATGCGCCGGCAGCGTTTTGACCTAGTTTTTTCCGTCACTCCCAAAGGCGGGCTGCTGGGCATGCTGGCCGGATTCATCGCGCGAATTCCTGTGCGCATTCATATTTTCACCGGCCAGGTGTGGGTTACGAAGACTGGACTGCTGAGAACCCTGCTGAAGTCCGTGGATAAACTCATTGGCGCGCTGGCGACACGTTTGCTGACGGACAGTGAATCGCAGCGTGAATTTCTGTCAAAAGAAGGCGTGGTACCGTCTTCCCGCTCTACCGTGCTGGCCAACGGGTCGATCTGCGGCGTCAATCTGGAGCGCTTCAGGCCTGATGATCAAGCCCGAAAAGACATTCGCGCCGGGTTGGGCCTTCCTGCGGGCGCCGTCGTGATTCTGTTTGTCGGAAGGCTGAATCGCGACAAAGGAGTGATGGATCTGGCCGCGGCGATGCGCAGTCTGGTTCAAAACGGTGTCAAGAATATCAACTTGCTTATCGTCGGTCCGGATGAGCAGGGCATGCGACCGGACATTCTTGCTACTTGTGCATCATTTTCCGAAGATGTCCACTTTGTCGATTTTACACATCAGCCCCAGTCGTACATGGCTGCCGCCGATATCTTCTGTCTGCCAAGCTATCGCGAGGGGTTTGGGTCTGTAGTCATCGAAGCTGCGGCAACCGGCCTGCCTGCGGTTGCCTCTCGCATCTATGGCTTGACGGATGCGGTAGAAGAGGGCGAGACCGGTTTGCTATTCGAGCCCGGAAATGTCGATGAACTTTCCGCTTGTCTGCAAGCCTTGATAATAGATGCGGCGTTGCGCCGGAGGATGGGGGAGTCTGCTCTGAGGCGCACAGTCAATCTGTTTGCAGGTCCTATTGTCACGCGGGCGTTGGTTGCTTATTTTGACGATTGCAAATGACTAGGAATAATAAAATGAAACGCCTGATTGATTTTCTGACCGCTGCTGTTGCATTGATCGTACTTTCTCCAGTCATCGTGGTGGTGGCGATCTTGATCAGACGCAAGCTGGGGGCGCCGGTTTTTTTTCGGCAACAGCGGCCGGGATTGGCTGGACGCCCCTTTTTTCTGTACAAGTTCCGCACGATGAATGATGCTCGTGATGAAAATGGCGACCTGTTGCCGGATTCCCAGAGGCTGGTTGGTATTGGCAAGCTGGTTCGCGAACTGAGTCTGGACGAATTGCCGCAACTATTCAACGTATTAAAGGGTGATATGAGCCTGATCGGGCCGAGGCCGCTTCTCATGGAATATTTGCCACTTTATTCCGCGACCCAGAGAAGAAGGCACGAAGTCAGGCCGGGCATTACAGGGTGGGCGCAAGTGAATGGTCGAAACGCGATCAGCTGGGAGAAGCGTTTTGAGTTGGACGTGTGGTACGTCGAAAACAGGACCTTGCTGCTCGATTTCAAGATCTTCATCATGACGATTTTGAAAGTGGTGCGGCGTAGCGGAGTCAATGAACCAGGACAAGCGACCATGCGAAAATTTACCGGCTCAAGTGTTTCAGATGAGTAAGGACATTTTCCTTTTCGGCGCCAGCGGCCATGGCAAGGTCGTGCTCGATATCGCCATTCTGGCCGGATTTAATGTTGTCGCCATTCTGGACGACGATCCTGCGCGCAAAAACTCAACTCTGCGGGATATCCCGGTCGTCGGCGGAGCGGAGATGATTCCCGTGTTGAAGGCAAAAGGGGTTGCCTCGGGCGCAGTGGCGATCGGATCAAATATAATTCGCAAGCGCATTGCAGATAAATTGACGCAATTGGGGTGCGAATTTGAGATTTTGATTCATCCTTCCGCTGTAATTGACAGAACGGCCCATCTTGGACCTGGCACCGTCGTCATGGCAGGGGCGATCGTCAACGCTGAGGCTGTCCTCGGAGAGCATGTGATCGTCAATAGCGGCGCATCGGTTGATCATGACTGCCGCGTATCAAATTATGTCCATCTTGGTCCGGGCGTACGATTATGCGGCAATGTCTGTGTAAGTGAGAACTCGTTGTTGGGTGTCGGCGCGGTAGTGATTCCAGGCATCCGTATCGGCGCGTCAGCGACGGTCGGCGCAGGTGCCGCTGTCATCGCGGATGTGCCGGATAATGCTACGGTGATTGGGGTTCCTGCGACCCCCAGAATTTAGAGAAAGATTGAAATGCATAAAAATGTATTGGCTGTACGCGGAGGGGATCCGGTAAGAACAGCTCCCATTCCACCGTGGCCGCTTTTCGAAGATGACGAGATCAAGGCTGTCGGCGATGTGCTTGCCTCAGGCAAGGTGAACTATTGGACCGGAGACATTTGCCGCTCCTTCGAGGATGAGTACGCCGCCGCCGTCGGCATGCCGCACGCCATTGCGCTGGCGAACGGCACGGTCGCGCTGGAACTGGCGCTGTATGCGCTTGGTGTTGACGCGGGCGACGAGGTCATCGTGCCGGCGAAGACATTTATCGCCACCGCCAGCGCTGCAGTGGCCCGGGGTGCGGTGCCGGTTGTGGCCGACGTCGACCCGATCAGCCAGAACGTCACCGTGGACACGCTGCGAGCGGTGCTGACGCCGAAAAGCCGTGCGATCGTGATTGTGCATCTCGGCGGATGGCCGGCTGAAATGACCGCCATCATGGAATTTGCCCGGGAGCACAATCTGTTTGTGATCGAAGATTGCGCCCAGGCGCATGGCGCCAGCATTGACGGCAAGCCGGTCGGTTCTTTCGGCGATTGTGCGGCGTTTTCTTTCTGTCAGGACAAAATCATCACCACCGGTGGTGAAGGCGGCTTGCTCGCTATCGCCGACACGGATGTCTGGAAGCGCGCATGGGCGTACAAAGACCACGGTAAGGGCTACGACCGGGTCCATCACACGGAACATCCGCGGGGATTTCGCTGGGTTCACGAATCTTTCGGCTCGAACATGCGCATGACGGAGATGCAGGCGGCAATCGGGCAATTGCAACTCCGCAAATTGCCGGACTGGCATATGCGTCGGGCCCGCAATGCCAGGATCTTGCACGATGGGCTCGCCCAGGTTCCAGGATTGACCGGCGCCTTCCCGGAGGAGCGGATTACTCACGGCTGGTATCGCTACTATGCTTTCCTGAATTTATCTCAGCTGCAAACGGGATGGGATCAGATCTCGATCATCGAGGCGGTTGCTGCTGAAGGAATTCCTTGCTTTGTCGGAAGCTGCAGCGAGATATATCGTGAAGAAGCCTTCATCAAGGCAGGATTGGGGCCGGTTGATGCGCTGCCGAATGCTGCTCAGCTGTCCCAGACGGGGCTCGCGTTCCTGATACATCCGACGCTTCAGCCTTCCGACATGAACGATATGGTCGCGGCGATTCGCAAAGTCATGCACTTCGCCGTCTCCGAGCCATGGGGAAACAAGTGATCTGATTTCGCGCGTGGTCTTTTGAAAGAGCGCTCGCACGCAGTTGTAAGGACGGGATGCAGCGCTGTGCTTCTTTTGATCTTTAGCCCCATTTAGTCAATTTTATTCATGCAAAATCGTATCATCCGGTTATCCCGGAATGCAAAGCAAAGTATTGTTGTGCTGGCGGATATCGCAATGTCCATCGTCGCGACCTGGGTCGCTTTTTCGTTACGTCTGGATATGTTGCACTGGCCGCAAGGTCATCAGTGGCGCGTCTATTTCCTGGCTCCGGCGCTGGCGGTCCCGATCTTCGTCTATTTCCATCTGTACCGGGAAGTGTTTCGATACACGGGAATGTCTGCGATGGTCACGATGTGCAAGGCGGTCATTACCTATGGAGCCGCGCTGTTTCTCGTTCTTGTCTGGTTCTCCATGCCCGACGTACCTCGTTCCGTGGGTTTGTTGCAGCCGCTGTTGCTGTTGATCCTGGTGGGGGGAAGTCGCGCCTTTGCACGTTTCTGGCTCAATCGCATCAGCGCAGACAAGTCGGGAAGCAAAAGCGCCACATTGCTGATCTATGGCGCAGGCTCAGCCGGTGCGCAAATTGCCGATGCCATATTGAAGAAACGTGATTCCGTTGTCATCGGCTTTGTGGATGATGATCCTCAATTGCAAGGAAAGACCTTGAACGGTCTTCCCGTTTTTTCGCCTGAAGATCTTGAAAAGCTGATTTTTCTATATGCTGTGACCGATATTTTGCTGGCTTTGCCGTCAATCACCCGGGCGCGCCGCAATCAGATTCTGACTACGCTGGGGAAATATCAGGTACATATCCGGTCGCTGCCGGATTTGTCCGATTTGGCGCACGGGCGGGTAGCGGTATCGGATATCCGGGAGCTGGACATCGTTGATTTGCTTGGACGCGATCAGGTGCCTCCGAATCAGGATCTCATCGGTCGCAACATTACCAACAAGATCGTCATGATTTCCGGCGCGGGCGGAAGCATTGGCAGCGAACTCTGCCGGCAGATCCTGGCGGCGAAGCCCGCCAAACTATTGCTGTTTGATCACAATGAATTCAGTCTCTACGCGATTCACGCAGATTTGAGTGCGCGCATAGCCGAACTCGGGCTGGAAATCGAGTTGACGCCCTTGCTCGGCAGCGTCAAGGATTATCGGCGAGTCAGCGAAATCTGTTCCGTATGGCAACCTCACACGGTCTATCACGCCGCCGCTTATAAACATGTTCCTTTGGTTGAGCACAATCCCGCCGAGGGGATCAGAAACAACGTGCTTGGCACCTACAATCTTGCCAGAGCAGCCGTCGAAAACGGTATTGCGGATTTCGTGCTGATCAGCACCGACAAAGCAGTCAGACCGACGAATATCATGGGCGCCAGCAAGCGTCTGGCGGAAATGATTCTGCAAGCTCTTGCAGCCGAAAAGCAACCGATATTTGCAGTGAGCCATGTTCCCACGGAGCACATCGCAAATTCCACCCGCTTTTCGATGGTGCGGTTTGGAAACGTGCTCGGCTCGTCAGGCTCGGTCGTTCCTCTCTTTCGTCAGCAAATCAAGGATGGCGGCCCGATCACGCTGACTGATCCGGACGTCACTCGCTATTTCATGACTATACCAGAGGCCGCGCAGCTGGTGGTCCAGGCCGCCGCAATGGCCGAAGGGGGAGACGTATTTGTCCTGGATATGGGAGAACCGGTGAGGATCATCGACCTGGCGCGTCGCATGATTGAACTGTCCGGCCTTACCGTCAAAGATCATTCAAATCCGCATGGCGATATCGCCATCCAGATCAGCGGTTTGCGTCCGGGAGAAAAATTGTATGAGGAATTGCTGATCGGCGAAGATCCTCAGCCGACCTCTCATTCCCGCATCATGAAGGCGCACGAAGATTTCATCGCATGGGACAGTCTGCAAAGAGAATTGCAATTGATCAACGATGCGGCAGAACAGAATAACGTCGAGATGATCAGGTCTATCATGCGAAAACTGGTGATTGGTTATCAATCGACCAATGATGTAGTTGACTGGATCCATCTGGCAGGAAATGCCGATACTGTCTGCTCCTAGTCCTACACGGATAGTTTGGAGTCCTGACGCGGAAAATGCAGAGTGGGATTCCGGCGACTAAAAACCATGAAGGACGCAATGCAATGTTGACGCAATCCATCTTCAAAGCCTACGACATCCGCGGCATCGTAGGCCAAACCCTCAACGCCGAGGTAGCAAAACAAATCGGCCAGGCCTTCGGCAGCGCCGCGTTGGCCAAGGGCCAGACCACGGTCGTGATCGGCCGCGACGGCCGGTTGTCGGGGGCCGAGCTGTCCACGGCGCTGGCCGCCGGACTGCAATCAGTCGGTATCGACGTCATCGACCTCGGCGTGGTGGCCACGCCCATGGTGTATTTCGGCACGCACGTGCTGGGCACGCAATCGGGCGTGATGGTCACCGGCAGCCACAATCCGCCTGACTACAACGGTTTCAAGATGGTGCTGGCGGGCGAAGCGATCCACGGCGACACCATCCAGGCGCTGTACCAAGCCATCGTCAGGAACGCATTCGCTAGTGGCGCCGGCAGTTACCGCACCCATGACATCCGCAAGCAATACATCGAGCGCATCGTCGGCGACGCAAAGTTGGCGCGGCCGATGAAGATCGCCGTCGATTGTGGCAACGGCGTCGCCGGCGCATTCGCCGGTGAGCTGTATCGCGCGCTCGGTTGCGAAGTCACCGAACTGTTCTGCGAAGTCGACGGCACTTTCCCCAACCATCATCCCGATCCGGCTCATCCGGAAAACCTGCTGGACCTGATCCGCTGCCTGCAAGAGACCGACAACGAAATCGGTCTGGCCTTCGACGGCGACGGCGATCGTCTCGGCGTGGTGACCAAGGACGGCCAGATCATTTATCCCGACCGGCAACTGATGCTGTTCGCCGCTGACGTGCTGACGCGTCATCCTGGCCGTGAAATCCTCTACGACGTCAAATGCACGCGCTACCTGGCGCCGTGGATCCGCGCACGCGGCGGCCAGCCATTGATGTGGAAGACCGGCCATTCGCTGGTCAAGGCCAAGCTGCGTGAGACCGGCGCGCCGCTGGGCGGCGAGATGAGCGGGCATGTGTTCTTCAAGGATCGCTGGTACGGTTTCGACGACGGTCTGTACGCCGGTGCCCGCCTGCTGGAGCTGCTCAGCCGCGAAACCGATCCGTCGGCCGTGCTGAACGCCTTGCCGCAATCGATCAGCACGCCCGAATTGCAATTGAAGCTGAAGGAGGGCGAGAACTTCGCCCTGATCGGCAAATTGCAAAACGATGCAAAATTCCCCGGCGCCGAACAAGTCATCACGATTGACGGCCTGCGCATCGAATACGCCGACGGCTTCGGCCTGATGCGCTCCTCCAACACCACGCCGGTGGTGGTGCTGCGCTTCGAGGCCGAGACCGGGGAGGCGCTGGCGCGCATCCAGGATGAGTTCCGGCGCGTGATCCTGGCGGCCCGGCCGGATGTAGCCTTGCCCTTTTGAAAGGGGTAAGATGCTGGCCCACAGACAAATAATAGTGGGTTAGCCTTGAACATCCTGATCGTCCGCGTTTCATCCCTAGGCGACGTGGTGCACAACATGCCCATGGTCGCCGACATCCGACGCCATTATCCGGATGCCAATATCGACTGGGTGGTGGAAGAAGCCTATACCAGCCTGGTCGGACTCAATCCCCATGTCCGCAACATCATCTCGATCGCCCTGCGGCGCTGGCGCAAGAGCCTCGGTTCGGCCGCCACGCGCGCTGAAATCGCCGGCTTCTACCGCCGGCTGCGCAGCGAAGCCTACGACCTCGTTTTCGACACCCAGGGATTGCTCAAGACCAGCATCGTAATGCGCATGGCGCGTCTGGCGCCTGGCGGCAGGCGGGTCGGATTGGCCAACGCCACCGAGGGCTCGGGTTACGAGCCGCTTTCGAGGATATTCCATACCCGGAGCGTGCCGGTCGGGCTGCATACGCATGCCGTGATGCGTGCGCGCACCGTGGCTGCGGTCGCGCTCGGTTATTCACCGGATGGCGCGGCGGATTTCGGATTGGGTGCGCCGACGGCGGCCAAATTCCCCGACTGGCTGCCGCAGCAGCCCTACGCCGTGTTTTTCCATGGCACGGCACGCGCCGCCAAGCAATGGGCGCCCGAGAACTGGGTCGCCGTGGCGCAGGCGTTGCACGCACGCAATCTGCCGGTCTTGCTGCCGTGGGGCAATCCGAAGGAAAAACAGGCCGCCGAACGCCTTGCCGCCCTGATGCCGCAGGCCACCGTCCTGCCTGCGCTGCCCTTGATGGAGGCGGTGATGCTGGTTCGCCGCGCCGCGCTGGTGGTCGGGCTCGATACCGGCCTCACACACATTGCCGCCGCTTATTGCCGACCTACTGTCGAGCTGTATTGCGACTCCCCGCGCTGGAAAACCGAAGGAAACTGGTCGCCCTTCGTCGCCAATCTCGGCGATACCGGCCAGGCTCCTGATGTAGCGCAAGTACTGCTTGCCATCGATGGGGTATTGTCGGCGCAGGCTGCCGCATAGAGCGGCAGTGGCATACCGAACTACGAGGCATAATATCGACATGGAATCACAAATCATCGAAATCGGCGTCACCGACTGGCAGGTGGCGGAGCCGAACCCCGCATGGATCGCCGGCCTGGAAGGCGGCAAAGTGCTGTATTTCCCGCAACTGCCGTTTGAATTGTTGCCGGAAGAAAAAATCTTGCTGAAGCCTGAAATCCGCGATCCCAAGGTCCGCAACATCAGTCTCGACGCCGCCGGCCATCTGAAAGGCGCGGTCGGCGACACCGCCACGCAACTGGCGCTGGCGCTGATGATCGGACGCTTCCGCGCACAGGCGCAGTCGCTCGTGTATTCGCTGCTGCCGAAGTACAAAGGCGCGTTGCGTCTGGCGCCCACGAGCTATCGTCCGACACAGGTGGAGACACGCGCGCAGTCCTGGCGCGCCGACGACCGTCGCCTGCACGTTGACGCGTTTCCGTCGCGACCGAATTACGGCGAGCGCATCCTGCGCGTCTTCAGCAACATCAATCCCGACGGCGTGCCGCGGGTCTGGCGTGTCGGCGAGCCGTTCGAAACCGTGGCGCGCAAGTTCGTGCCGCGCGCCAAACCCTATGTGGCGTGGCAGGCCAAGGCATTGAAAGCGCTGCACGTGACCAAGTCGTTGCGCAGTGAATACGACCACCTGATGTTGCAGCTGCATGATGGCATGAAGGGCGACATGGCCTATCAGGAAAGCGCCGGGCAGGTCACCATCCCATTCGCGGCCGGCTCGGTCTGGGTATGCTTCTCGGACCAGGCGTCGCATGCCGTGATGTCCGGCCAATACATGCTGGAGCAAACCCTGCACCTCCCGCCTGAAAAGCAATACGACCCGGCCGCCAGTCCGCTCGCCATCCTGAGCAAGCTCACCGGACGTCAGCTGGTCTGATGCGCCTGCTTTATTCCGCGCTGTGGTGGGTCGGTCTGCCGTTCGTCTTGTTGCGCTTGTGGCGACGCGGCCGCAAGGAGCCGGGTTATCGGCAACACATCGGCGAGCGTCTCGGCTTTTACGATCAGTTCCGCCAGCGCGCCTTGCCGCCACTGATCTGGGTGCATGCCGTCTCTGTCGGCGAGACGCGTGCGGCGCAGCCTCTGATCGACGCCTTGCTGCACACCTATCCGCAACATACGATTCTGCTCACGCACATGACCGCCACCGGCCGTGCGACCGGGCAGCAGTTGTTCGCTGCTCAGGGCGAACGCGTGATCCAGAGTTACCTACCTTACGACACCGGATGGATGTGCGCCCGCTTCCTGCGTCATTTCAAGCCACGAATCTGCATCCTGATGGAAACCGAAGTCTGGCCGAACATGGTGCGCCAGTGCGTGCGCGCCGGCGTTCCGGTTATGCTTGCCAATGCTCGCCTGTCCGCACGTTCGCTGCGACGCGGCCAGCGGTTCGGCTCAATCCTGCTGGAAGCGGCAGCCGGCATTGACTGCGTCGCCGCGCAGTCGGAACAGGATGCGGAAAGGTTGCGTCTGTTCGGCGCGCGGCAAGTGCATGTGACCGGCAGCATCAAGTTCGACGTTGAAGCGCCGGCCGAAATGATTGCAAGGGGACGGCAATGGCGCACGCAGTTCGGCGGACGTCCGGTGCTGTTGTGCGCGAGCACGCGCGAAGGAGAAGAGGAGTTGATCCTTGATGCCCTGGCCAAGCTTGTTGACCGGAATTTCCTTACCGTAGTCGTGCCGCGGCATCCGCAACGTTTCGATGAAGTCGCCGCGATGATTTCCGCGCGCGGGTTTGTCATGCAGCGACGTTCCGGGCTGGGCATCGCAACGGTAGCTGCGAATACGGATATCGTGCTGGGCGACTCAATGGGCGAAATGGCTGCTTACTATGCCGCCTGCGAAACCGCGTTCATCGGCGGCAGCCTGTTGCCGCTGGGCGGACAAAATCTGATTGAAGCCTGCGCCTTGGGCATTCCCGTGTTGATCGGCGAGCACACCTTCAATTTCCAGATGATCAGCGACGATGCCGTCATTGCCAATGCCGCGTTGCGCGTGAGCAGCGCAACCGACATGTTGCAGCAGGCGCGGATGCTGTTCGCAGACAACGGGCGTCGCACATCCATGGCGCAGCATGCGCAGGAATTTGCACGTCGACACCAGGGCGCGACGGCGCGTACCATGGCGCTGTTGGAGAGCATGCTGAAGTAAGAAAGACTTCCATCGTGTTCTCGCGACAGGACGCGCATGAAAAGCGGTCATAAAAAAAACGCCCCTGAAGAGGGGCGTTTTTCGTTACGTCGGAGCGGATGCTTACTTCGATCCAGCCGGTGTCGCGGCCACCGTCGTCTCATTCAACCCACCCCCCAACGCCCGATACAAATCGATCGCATTATTCAGACGCAATTGACGCGCCTGGATCAGCGCCTGCTGCGCCGAGAACAGATCGCGCTGCGCATCGAGCTGGTCGAGCGAGGAGGCAATGCCGTTCTTGTAACGCAGGTCGGTCAGGTTCAGACGTTCCTGTTGTGCTTTCAGGAAGGCTTCCTGAGCTTCGATCTGTTCGTCCAGCGTGCCCCGCGCTACCAGTGCATCGGCGACTTCGCGGAAAGCCGTTTGTATGGTCTTTTCGTAAGTCACGATTGCCTGGTTCTTGCGTACTTCCGCTACGTCCAGATTGGCGCTGTTGCGGCCGAAGTCGAAGATCGGCAAGCTCAGTTGCGGGCCGTAGGACCAGGCTCCCGAGCCGGAATCGAACAAGCCGCCCAGCGAGCTGCTGGCGCTGCCGAAGGAGCCGGTCAGGCTGATGCGCGGGAAGAACGCGGCACGGGCCGCGCCGATGTTGGCGTTGGCGGCCAGCAGCTTTTGTTCGGCCGAGCGAATGTCCGGACGACGCGTCAGCAGATCCGACGGCACGCCGGCAGGAATGTCGGTGACGATGTTCTGCAGCGACAGATCCTGGCCTGCAGGCAGGTCCTTGACGTTGGTGCCGACCAGCAGCGTCAGGGCGTTTTCCGCCTGGGCGCGTTGGCGCAACAGCGTCGCCACAGACGTGCGGGCGGACTGCACCAGCGTGTCGGATAGGCGCAGGTCGAGCGCCGAGGAGGCGCCGACGTCGAAACGTTTTTGCGCCAGGCCGAGGTTGGATTGACGGCTTTCCAGCGTCTGCTGTGCCAGCTTCAGCTGCTCGGCATAGGAACGCTCGGTCAGGTAAGCCTGGGCCACTTGCGACACGAGGCTGATTTGCACCGATTGCTTGGCTTCTTCCGTCGACAGGTAAGTCGACAGCGCCGCATCCTTCAGGCTGCGTACGCGGCCGAAGAAATCCAGTTCATAGGCGGGAACCGCCAGGCCGACCTGATAGCTCTTGGTAATCAACGGTGCGCCGGTGGTCGACTGGCTGGCCGACAAACGGGTGCGGGACTCGCTGCCGGTGGCGTTGAGCGTCGGCAGCAGATCGGCACGCGCGATCTGGTACTGCGCGCGCGCTTCTTCGATGTTCAGCGCGGCGGTGCGCAGGTCGCGGTTGTTTTCAAGTGCGGCCGCAATCAGCGCCTGCAGGCGCTGGTCCGGGAAGAACTGGCGCCAGCCCAGGGTGGCGGCGTCATACGCCGCCTGGCCCTTGGCGTCGGCCGGATAGCTGCCTTCGACCGGCGCTTGCGGGCGCTCGTAGGTCGGCGCCAGCGTGCAGCCGGACAATACACCGACTACCAGCATGGCTGCGCTCAACTGCTTCAGGCGCAGGGTGGGAAACTTAAGCATTGTTGTCCTCCGCATCGATTTTGTGATGGGCAGCGTCCAGCTTGCGCTGGCGCTCGCTGCCTTTGAAGATTTTGCGCACGACGACGAAGAAGATCGGGACGAGGAATACGGCCAGGACCGTTGCCGTGATCATCCCGCCCATCACGCCGGTACCGATGGCGCGTTGGCTGGCGGAGCCGGCGCCGCTGGCGATGACCAGCGGCAGCACGCCGAGGATGAACGCCAGCGAGGTCATGATGATCGGGCGGAAGCGCAGGTGCACCGCTTCCAGCGTCGCTTCGATCAGGCCCATGCCTTGCGCCTGCAGATCCTTGGCGAACTCGATGATCAGAATCGCGTTCTTCGCCGACAGACCCACCACCGCAATCATGCCGACCTTGAAGTACACGTCGTTAGGCATGCCGCGCAGCGTCACGCCCAGCAGTGCGCCGAGAATACCCAGCGGCACCACCAGCATCACCGCCAGCGGGATCGAGGTGCTTTCGTACAGCGCAGCCAGCACCAGGAACACGGCGATCAGCGACAGTGCATACAGCGCCGGCGCTTGCGAACCCGAGGTCTTTTCTTCCAGCGACTGGCCGGTCCATTCGAAACCGAAGCCGGCCGGCAGCTTGGCGACGAAGCCTTCCATTTCCGCCATCGCTTCACCGGTGCTGCGGCCAGGTGCTGCGCCGCCGGCGATCTTCATTGCCGGATAGCCGTTGTAGCGGATCAGCTGCACGGGGCCGTTGATCCATTTCGACGTGGTGAAGGCCGAGAACGGCACCATGGTTCCGCCGCTGTTGCGGGCATACAGGCCGGCCAGATCTTCCGGTTGCAGACGACGCTTGGCATCGGCCTGGACGATCACGCGCTGCTGACGACCCTGGTTCGGGAAGTCGTTGACGTAGGACGAACCCAGGGCAGTCGACAGCACGCTGTTGATGGTCGAGAACGGCACTCCCAACGCATTGGCCTTGTCGCGGTCGATGTCCAGTTGCAGCTGCGGCGCATCTTCCAGACCTTCAGGACGTACGCCTGCCAGCACCTTGCTTTGCGAAGCCATGCCGAGGATCTGGTTACGTGCCTGCACCAGCGCAGCGTGTCCCAGACCGGCACGATCCTGCAGACGGAAGGTGAAGCCGGTCGCGTTACCCAGTTCAGGAATCGGCGGCGGGTTCAGCGGGAACACGATCGCATCCTTGATCTGCGAGAAAGCGCCGAATGCACGGCCGGCGATGGCATCCGCCGATTGTGTCTTGTCGCGCTCGCCCCAATCCTTCAGCGGTGTGAACACCAGACCTGCATTTTGACCGTTACCCGAGAAGCTGAAACCGGCAATCGCCACGACGTGTTCGACCGCAGGTTGCTTGAGGTAATAGTTTTCAATGGTCTTGATCACTTCCAGCGTACGACCGGTGCTCGCGCCTGGCGGCAACTGCACGTTGGTGATGATGTAGCCCTGATCTTCGTTCGGCAGGAACGAAGCCGGCAGGCGCACATACAGCAAGCCCACGCAGGCGACAATCAGCGCGTACACGATCATGTAACGACCGGACTTGGTCAGCATCTTGCCGATCACGCCCTGGTAACCGCTGGCGGTCTTGTTGAAGCGACGGTTGAACCAGCCGAAGAAGCCCTTCTTCTCGTGATGATGTCCCTTTTCGACCGGCAACAGGATGGTTGCGCACAGCGCCGGCGTCAGCGTGAACGCCATCAGCACCGAGAACACCATCGAGGCCACCATCGACAGCGAGAACTGGCGATAGATCGCGCCAACCGCGCCGCCGAAGAACGCCATCGGGATGAACACCGCGATCAACACCAGCGTGATGCCGATCAGTGCGCCGGTGATCTGGCCCATCGCCTTGCGGGTTGCATCGCGCGGCGACAGACCTTCTTCGCTCATGATGCGTTCGACGTTTTCCACCACCACGATCGCGTCATCGACCAGGATACCGATCGCCAGCACCATGCCGAACATGGTCAGCACGTTGATCGAGAAGCCGAACAGCAGCAAGGTTGCAAACGTACCCATCAGCGCCACCGGCACGACAATCGTCGGGATGATGGTGTAGCGGATGTTTTGCAGGAACAGGAACATCACCAGGAACACCAGCACGATCGCTTCGATCAGCGTCTTGACCACTTCTTCGATCGAGATCTTGACGAACTTGGAGGTGTCGTAAGGGATGGTGTACTTCACGCCGGCCGGGAAATACTTGGACAGCTCTTCCATCTTCTTGTGTACGGCGGTGGCAGTGCCCAGGGCGTTCGCGGTCGGCGACAACTGCACACCGATGAACGAGCTTGGCTTGCCGTCGAGGCGGCCGGAGGTATCGTACGATTGTCCGCCGACTTCAATGCGGGCGACGTCGCGCATGCGCACTGACGAACCGTCTGCATTGGCGCGCAGGATGATGTTGCCGAACTGTTCCGGGCTGGTCAGCTGTCCGTTCACGACCACGGTCGCAGAGATCTGCTGCGAGGTCGGGCTCGGCAAGGCGCCCAGCGTACCGCCGGCGACCAGCGCATTCTGTGCGGTGATGGCGGCGGTCACGTCGGCCGGCGTCAGGTTCAGGCCGATCAGCTTGTTCGGGTCGATCCAGATGCGCATGGCGCGTTCGGTGCCGAACAACTGTGCCTGGCCGACGCCGGGGACGCGCTTGACTTCATTCAAGACGTTACGCGACAGATAGTCGCCCAGCGCCACCGGATCGAGTTTGCCGTCGGTCGACGACAAGCCGATGAACAGCAGGAAGTTGCTGCGCGACTTGGTGACTTGCACACCTTGTTGCGTCACGGCGGCCGGCAGACGCGCTTCGACGCGTTTCAGGCGGTTCTGCACGTCCACCGCGGCCAGGTCGGCATTGGTGTCCGGCGAGAAGGTCACCGTGATCTGCACCTGGCCGTTTGCCTGGCTTTGCGACTCCATGTATTGCAAGCCGTCGGCGCCGTTCATTTCCTGTTCGATCAGGCTGGTCACCGAATCATCGAGGGTTTGCGCGGTCGCGCCCGGATATGTCGCCGTGACCACGATGGTCGGCGGCGCAATACTCGGATACTGGGAGACGGGCAGGCCGGTAATGGCCAGCGCGCCCGCCAATATGATGAAGATTGCTAGCACCCACGCAAATACGGGGCGATCAATAAAGAACTTTCCCATCTGACAGCCTCTTAGTTAGCTTTGGTTGCGGCGTCCTGCTTGGCTGGCGCCGCTGCAGGTGCAGCGGATGCAGCGGGTGCGGAACCCGACGCAGCGCCGGCTTCGGCGGCCGGACCCTTCCATGGCACCGGCTTGACAGGTGCGCCCGGCTTGGTTTTTTGGAGGCCTTCGACGATCACGCGGTCGCCGGCTTTCAGGCCGTCCGTGACAACCCAGTTGTTGCCTTGCGCCGAGCCGGTCTTGACCGGACGCGCCGCCACTTTGTTGTCATCGCCGACCACGAGGACCGACGAACCGTTCAGGTCGCGCATGACCGCTTGTTGCGGCACCACGATGGCCGATTCATTGATTGCCTGCTCAAGTTGCGCACGCACATACATGCCCGGCAACAGGGTGCGGTTCGGATTCGGGAATTCGGCGCGGATGGTCACCGCGCCGGTGGTGGCGTCCACACTGATGTCCGAGAACAGCAGCTTGCCCGGCAACGGGTAAGGACGACCATCGTCGGTCACCAGCGTGACCTTGGCCTTGTCCTTGCCGACGGTCTTCAACTGGCCGCTGGACATGGCTTGCTGCAGCTTGAGCAGGTCGGTGCTCGATTGCGTCAGGTTGACGTAGATCGGGTCGAGTTGCTGCACCACGGCCAACTGTGTTGCGTCACCCTGGCCGACCAGCGCACCTTCGGTCACCAGTGCGCGGCCGATGCGGCCGGAGATCGGCGACGTCACGGTAGCGTAGCCCAGGCTCAGGCCGGCGGTCTGCACGGCTGCCTTGCCGGCGGCGACATCAGCCTCCGCTTGCTTTTGCGCGGCGACGGCGTCGTCATATTCCTGCTTGCTGACCGCGTTGACTTCGACCAGCGGCTTGTAGCGTTGCGCCTTCAGCGTGGCTTGCGTCAGCGTGGCCTGGCTCTTTGCCAGCGTGGCTTGCGCGCTGTCGTAGTTGGCTTTGAATGTCGCCGGATCGATGCGATAGAGCACTTCGCCGGCCTTGACTTCGCTGCCTTCGCGGAAAGTGCGCTGGAGAATGATGCCGGCCACGCGAGCACGGACTTCGGCAATGCGCGTGGCTTCCAGGCGGCCAGGCAGTTCGTTGCTGATGGTGATGCGCTCAGGCGCGATGGTGACGACCGACACTTCGCCTGGCGGCATGCCTGCGCCGGCCGGGGCGTTCGATTTTTGACCGCAGGCGGCAAGAGCGGCTGCGGCGACAACGGTAAGGGTAAGGCGCGTGAAACGACTAACTGAGCTCATAAATATCTCGCACGGTAGGTAAAGTTGAAGCTGCACATGCAGCTGGTGATTCGAATACGGTAATTAAATTGCTGAATTTAAATTACTGACATTGCTGAATATAGCTTTGGAACAATTACGGAGTAGTTACGGAATGAATACTGAAACGCGATTGAAGCCAACGGGTACTGCGGCAGAACCAAGAAGATAACGCAAAAATTGTTGCGGTGCAGAAAAGACAGCAGACAGGTGAAACAAGAGAAGGTAAAAGAACGCAATCGTCAAAACGCCCAAGCGGCCATTGAAATCCGGTGCTATTATACATACATTCTTGTATGTATGTATCTGATTGATGTATCGCAATATGTCTAAAGACGAATCAGCGATACTTTTGGGAACATGCAAAACATGCAGATTTTCGCGAAAACCTCTGTTTGTCAAAGGGAACTGCGGCAATCTGTCTTTATCGCACAACGAAGGTGCACGGAGATTGCAATGAACACAACATTTATGAATTCAACATCCTACCTGGTCTGCTGACCATGGCCCGTTCGACCAAGGAAGAGGCCCTCGAAACCCGTTCGCGCATTCTCGATGCTGCCGAGCAAGTGTTTTACGAGCGCGGCGTATCTCATACCTCGCTTGCCGATGTCGCCAAGGCCGCCGACGTCACGCGCGGCGCCATCTACTGGCATTTCAAGAACAAGAGCGACCTGTTTGACGCCATGTGCGAGCGCGTGCGCCTGCCGATGGAAGCCATCATGGAAGCCAACGCCGACGAGCGCGTCGCCGATCCGCTCGGAGAGTTCATCAAGGGCGGCGTCTATGTGCTCAAGCAGGCGGCGACCGATCCACGCTGCCGCAAAGTCTTCGACATCATTTTCAACAAGTGCGAATTCGTCGATCACAACGACCCGATCCTGATGCGCCAGCGCGAATGCAAGATGCAAGGCATGTTGCGCATGGAGCAAATCCTCACCAACGCAATCGCGCGCGCGCAGTTGCCGCCCAACCTGAATGTCCGTCGCGCCTGCCTGATGGCGCATGCCATGTTCAGCGGCTTGCTGGTCGATTGGTTCTTTTCGCCCGACAGCTTCGACCTGGAGCTGGAGGCCGAAAGCGTGCTCACCGCCTGCATTCACGCCATCAAGACGGCACCGACCCTGCTCAACCGGGTTGAGCCGCCGAATTAAGGCGAAGGCGCACCCAGCAGCAGGTTGATCTGGGCGAGGTCATCTTCCTTCAGGCTGCCGGCGGCCGACTTCAGTTTCAATCCATTCATCAGCGTGTCGTAACGCGCCCGGGCCAGATCGCGTCGGGTTGAAAACAGCTGTTGCTGTGCATTCAGCACGTCGATATTGATGCGCACGCCGACCTGATAGCCGAGGCGGTTCGATTCCAGCGCAGACAGGCTGGAGACTTCCGCCGCCTCATACGCCTTCACCTGCGCCAATCCGTTGCTCACGCCCAGATAGGCTTGGCGTGCATTGAGCACGGCGGTGCGGCGCGCATTCTCAAGATCCGAGCGGGCCTTGTCGGCCAGTGCGATCGATTCATCCACTTTGCTGCTGACGCCAAATCCCGAGAACAGCGGGATATTCCATTGCACGCCGATCGAGTTGGCATAGCCGCGACCGTTGGTATAGGGCGTCAACTGGCTGTTCTGGTTGGTGTAATTGCGGCCTGCCACAAGGTCGACCGTGGGCGTGTGGCCGGCGCGATTGCGCCTGATTTCGCTCTGGGCGATTTCCAGCGAGACCTGTTGCGCCACCACGCTGTAATTCTGCTGCTCCGCGCTGGAGATCCACGGATCGATCATGGCCGGTTGCGGCAGGCTCAGCTGCACGTTCGGGCGCAGTGTCGACAGCGGCGTCGGCGGCTGGCCGATGATCTGCTGCAATTTGCTCAGGGCTACTTCGAGGTCGTTTTGCGCGGCGATTTCCTGGGCGCCGGCCAGGTCGTAGCGTGCCTGCGCTTCATTGGTGTCGGTGATGGTGGCGGTGCCGACTTCGAAGTTGCGTTTGGCCGAGGCCAGTTGCTCCGAAATGGCGATGCGTTGCGCACGCAGGAAACCCAGCGCGTCCTGCGCCGCCAGCACGTCGAAGTAAGCCTGGCCGACGCGCAGGATCAGGTCTTGCTGCGCCTGTGCGAATTGCGCTTCGCTCACGGCCACCGACAGCTTGCCCTGCTGGTAGGTTTCCCAGTTGGCCCAGCGCAGCAGCGGTTGCGTCAGCTGCAGCGTATAGGTGTTGGACGAATTCTGCATGGTGTCGCCCGAGCGCGTATAGCTGCCGCCCACGCCGATGGTCGGGAGGATGGCGGCGCGGCCTTGCGTGATCTTTTCTTCGCCGGCGCGCAGCGCGTAGCGCGCGCTCTGGTAGACGGGATCATTCGCCAGCGCCTGCAGATAGACCTGTACCAAGTCGGCGGCATGGGCTGAGGCGCCGAACAGGGTGGCTGTCAGCAGCGGGACGAGTAACACTTGACGCATACGTTGAATTCTCTGGAGAAGATGTGAAACTCCCTGATTACGCTACCTTGCGCGGCTACCCGGGCGACGAGCGAAACGGCCGTCTTGTTGCGGCCTGGCACTGCTGAATTGGGGATGGATCAGTACGTCGGCATCGCCGTATCGACCTGTTTGGCCCAGGCGTGGATGCCGCCGGTAAGATTGGTCACGTTGGCGAAACCCTGGCGTTCCAGGAACGCGGCAACTTGCATGCTGCGGGCGCCGTGGTGGCAGATGCACACCACGGGCTGTTCTTCGTCCAGTTCGGCAAAGCGGCCGGGAATCGTGTTCATCGGCATCAACTGGGCAGCCTCGATGCGACAGGTCTCGAATTCCCACGGCTCGCGCACATCAAGCAGCAGGGGTGTCGGGCGGTCCGGGTCGGCGATCCAGGCGGCCAGTTCCGGTGCGGTGATGTGCTCCATGCAGATATCCTAGAAAGTGAAGTGTGAGTGCTCGCTGGCCGCATGCAGAGGTTTGGCCATCAGTTCAAAAACGTTGACGGTGTCGTACACCTGATCGGAAGTGCGGGTGATCACCTGCAGCGACATGACCGGCGCTTCGCCGATGATCGCCAGGATGCGGCCGCCGACCTTGACTTGTTTGAGGAAGGTCTCCGGCAGGAACGGCAGCGCGCCGGAAATGACGATCACGTCGTATTCGCCCTGCCAGCCTTGCGCGCCGTTGCCGAGTTCGACGCTGACGTTGGTCACGCCGTAGCCGGACAGATTCTCTTCAGCCATTGCCTTGAGGGTGGGATCGATCTCGACGGTGGTCACGTGACGGCCCTTGTAGGCCAGTAGCGCCGCCATGTAGCCGGAGCCGGCGCCGATTTCCAGCACCTGCTCGTGCTTCTTGACGTTGGCTTCCTGCAGGATGCGCGCTTCCACTTTCGGCGCCAGCATGTTTTCGCCGCCCGGGAGCGGGATGTCGGTGTCGAAGAACGCCAGGCTGCGGTAGGCGGCCGGGACGAATTCCTCGCGCCGGACCACGGTCAGGAGATCCAGTACATCTTGCGCCAGCACATTCCAGGGACGGATTTGCTGTTCGATCATGTTGAAGCGGGCTTGTTCGATATTCATGGCAGTGGGCTCAATAGCGACGTAAAAGCAGCATTTTATCAAACCCGGACGCTGCGAGACAGCGCCAGGCTGTTGCTTTCAGGGGCGCGACGGGGAATTGAGCGAATTTATCGCTTGCCGATTCCATCGCCATGCTTGCAAAACGGAAATAATCAGGACGCATGCTCATCCTCAGTGGCTGCCGCACCGAACCATTTGCGCTTGACCCAGGCGCCGAGGTCGTCAAGATACGTGTACGCCACCGGCACCACCACCAGCGTCAGCAGCGACGAGGTGATGATGCCGCCGATCACCGCCTGGCCCATCGGCGCGCGCTGCTCGGAGCCCTCGGCAATGCCGAAGGCCAGCGGCACCATGCCGAACACCATCGCCAGCGTGGTCATCAGGATCGGGCGCAGGCGCACGTGGGCCGCTTCCAGCAGCGCGGCGCCGCGCTCCATGCCTTCCTTGCGCGCCTGGTTGGCGAAGTCCACCAGCAGGATCGCGTTCTTGGTCACCAGGCCCATCAGCATGATGAAGCCGATGATGGAAAACATGTTCAGCGTCGAGCGGAAGAACATCAGCGCCAGGAACACGCCGATCAGCGTCAGCGGCAGCGACGACATGATCGCCACCGGTTGCAGGAAGCTGGCGAACTGCGACGCCAGGATCATGTAAATGAACACCACCGCCAGCGCCAACGCACCCAGCGCATAGCCGAAGGATTCGTTCATGCTCTTCGTCGAACCGCCAATCTGGTAGCGATAGCCGGGCGGCCAGTTGATCTTGTCCAGCATGACTTTGATGTCGGCGTTGACCTGGCCGGCGGAACGGCCGGCGGCGTTGGCCGACAGTTCCACTTCGCGGTTGAGATCGCGCCGGTTGATCTGGTTGGCGCCGACGGTGTTACGGATATCGGCCACCTGGCGCAGCGGCACCATGCGCGGCGTGCCGTCGGAATTATTGAAGCTGCTGGCCAGCATCATGCGCGACAGATCGTCGACCGTATTGCGATCGCTCGGCGCCAGGCGCACGTTGACGTCGTAATTTTCATCGTCGGGCGCACGCCAGCTGCTCGCGGCTTCACCGGCCAGAAGAGGCCGCAGCGCATTGCCGATCTGCGCCACGCCGACGCCGAGGTCGGAGCCGATGTCGCGCTTCGGTTCGATCGAGATGGTCGGCTTCTGCGGCTTCAGGCTGGAGTCGAGGTCAGCCACGCCGGGGATGGCACGCAGCCGGGTCTGGACTTCTTCCGACAGGCGTCCCAGTTGATCGAGGTCCGGTCCCAGCAGGCTGAAGCGCACCTGCTTGTTGTCGCCGCCGACGCCGTCGAGCGTGCCGATATGCGTGACCGTGATGCCGGCCACGCGCGTAAGACGTTCACGCAATTGCGGCGCCAGCTGCGAGGTGCTCAGCTGGCGTTCCTTGCGCGGCTTGAGGCGGATGAACACGGTCGCGTAGTTCTTGCCCTGCGAATTGCCGGTGTTGACGGTGCTGTAGGTGTCGACCACTTCGGGGAACTGGCGCAGCACGGTTTCGACCTGGTGCACCTTGGATTCGGTCAGTTCCAGCGAGGAGCCGACCGGCGTGTAGAAGGTCACGCCGCTTTCGGAATAATCGGCCTGCGGCACGAACTCGGAGCCGATCAGTCCCGCCGCCGGCAATGCCAGACCCGCGATAAAACTCAGCAGCGCCAGCACCAGCGTCAGGATGCGATGGCGCAGCGACCACTTGAGCAGTTTCTGGTAACTGTCGGACAGCCATTGCACCAGGCGTTCGAACTGATCCAGCACGCGGCCGATGCTCTTGGCGTACCAGCCGTCCTTACGCTTTTCACCATGCACGTCTGGGTCCGGCCAGATCGACGACAGCATCGGGTCCAGCGTGAACGACACGAACATCGAAATCAGCACCGCCGCCGTCACCGTGATGCCGAACTGGTGGAAGAAGCGGCCGATGATGCCGCCCATGAAGCCCACCGGCAGGAACACTGCGACGATGGAGAAGGTCGTCGCCAGCACCGCCAGGCCGATTTCCGCCGTGCCTTCCAGCGCCGCCGTCTTGTGCGACTTGAACTTGCCGTGCACCTTCATGCCGGCATGGCGCACGATGTTTTCACGCACCACGATCGCATCGTCGATCAGCAGGCCCACGCACAGCGACAGCGCCATCAGCGTGATCATGTTGATGGTGAAACCGAACATGTACATGAACAGGAAGGTACCGATCAGCGCCACCGGCAAGGTCAGCCCGGTGATCACCGTCGAGCGCCACGAATTGAGGAACAGGAACACGATCAGCACCGTCAGCGCCGCGCCTTCAAGCAGCGTGCGACGCACGTTCTCGACGCCGGTGCGGATCTGGCGCGAGCTGTCCTTGATGACTTGCAGGCGCACGCCGGGATACAGTTTCTGCAGGTTCGGCTCCATGTCCTTGATGGCCTGCTTGAGGCCGTCGGCGACGTCGATGGTGTTCTGGCCCTGCGCCTTCAGGATGTCCAGCGCGAGCGTGCGTTGGCCGTTGTAGAGCGCCAGCGTCTCCTGTTCTTCCTGGCCGTCGACTACGGTGGCGATCTGTTCCAGCGTGACCGGCTGGCTGCCGCGCCGCGCCACGATGATGCGCTTGAAATCTTCCGGATTCTTGACGCGGCCCTGCACCTGCACCACCTTCTCGGCGTCGGCCATGCGGATGGCGCCGGTCGGCAATTCCTGGTTCTCGTTCTTGACCGCGGTGATGACCTGATCGACGCCGATGCCGAGCGCCTCCATCTCGTTCGGCTTGACGTAGATATTGATCTGGCGCTTGACGCCGCCCACCAGCGTCACCGAACCGACGCCGCGCACGTTTTCCAGTCGTTTCTTGATGACCTGGTCGGAAATCGTGGTCAGCTCGCGCAGCGTGCGCGGGCGGGTGTTCGGCGCCTTCGGATCATTGGTGACCGAGATCGAGAAGATCGGCTGGTCGGCCGGATCGAAGCGCGTGATGCGCGGCTGGTCGACTTCCTTGCGGAAGGCCGCCTGCACCAGCGCCACTTTTTCGCGCACGTCCTGCGCGCCTTGCGCCGGATCGACGGTGAGGTCGAACTCGACGATGACGACCGACAGGCCTTCATACGAATGCGAGGTCAGGCTATTGATGCCGTTGATGGTGTTGACGGTCTCCTCGATCTTGCGCGTGACGTCGGACTCGACGTTCTCAGGCGAGGCGCCCGGATACGTGGTCTGCACCACCACCACCGGGAAGGTGATGTCGGGAAATTGATCAACGCGCAGGCGTTGGTAAGAGAACAGGCCGAGCACCACGAACGCCATCATCATCATGGTGGCGAGCACGGGGTTGCCGATGCTGATGCGGGTGAACCACATGCGCTATTCCTTCGCCGCCGGCAGGATCTTGACCGGTGTACCGGCGTTCAGATTGCCCAGGTTCGCCTTGACGATGCGCGCACCGTCCTGCAGGCCGCTGCTGATTTCCACCGCGTTGCCTTTGCTGTCGACGCCGCGCAGGCCCGTAACAACATCGCGCCGCGCCAGCTTGCCGTTCTCGATGGTGTACACGTAGGCCTTGTCTCCCTCGTTCTGGATCGCCGTGGTCGGCACGGTCAGCACGGCGTCACGCTTGTCCAAGGTCAGGCTGGCGTCGGCGAACATGCCGGCGCGCAGGAGATTGTCGGGATTATCGATGCGCACATAGACCATGATCGAGCGCGAGCCCGACTGCGTGGCCGGGTTGATGCGCACTACCTTGCCGGTAACCGCATCCGGCAAGCCTTCCACGCGCACCAGCACTTCCTGGCCGAGTTTCACCTTGAGGATGTCGGCGGTGGGCACCGGCGCTTCCAATTCCATCTGGCGCAGGTCGACCACGTCGAGCAGCTTGTTGTCGACCGACACCTTCTCGCCGGGCTCGATGGTGCGGGTGCTGACCAGCCCGGCCATCGGCGCCTTGATGACGGTGTCGTTGAGGGCCTTTTGCGCCACGTCGAGCGCGCCGCGCGCGGTATCGACGTTGGCCTTGGCGATATCGAACTGGCTGGCGGCGTTGTCGAAGGCGTTACGCGAGATGAATCCCTTGTCCAGCAGCGCCAGGTTGTTGTCGCGCGACTTGGTGGCGATGTCGAGCTGGCCGCGCGCGGCCACCAGCGAGCCCCTGGCCTGCTCGACCTTGGCCTGATATTCGCTGGTGTCCATGCGGATCAGGATCTGGTCGAGGGTGACCGCTTCACCGGCGCGCACCAGCACTTCCTTGACTTCGCCGCCGACCTTGGCCTTCACCGCGACCTGGTTGAGCGCGCGCAACGCGCCCGACAGCGGCAGCACCTGGCGCAGCGGTTCGACATGGGCCACGGCGATGTCGCCCGGCAGGAATTCCAGCACCTGCGCCGGTTTTTCGACCATAGCCACGGCTGCGGGCGCGACAGGGCGCTTGCGCAGCGCCATGAAGGCGATCAGCACAAGCACGAGCAGCAATACGATCAGGACTGAGCGGCGTTTGAAAAAGGAAAGTGTCATCAGGGTTTGGTCAGCAGGCCGTTCAGGCAAAGGTCGATGAAATTGTCGAGATAGGCGCCGGGTTCCACCGGCTCGATGCTGCACGGCCCGAACGACTGGCTCCACAGCATCAACATCAGCACCGGCGCGACGATGACGCGCTTCATGTGCTCGGCGTCGATGGCGCGGAATTCGCCGCGCCGGATGCCGCGCTCGAGCATGCGCACGATGGTGGCGTTGCAGCGCGTGATGACTTCGGCATGGTAGAACTGCGCGAGTTCAGGGAAGTTGCCGGATTCTGCCATCATCAGTTTGGAAATACCGTTTAATTTTGTATTCGCCACCGAGGCCCACCAGCCGAGGATCAGGTCGCGCAGCAAATCGGCGCTGTGTCCTTCGTAGCGATCGACCATGCCCTCGGCTTCTTCCAGCAGCGGCAGCATGTTGGTGCGCACCACCGACTTGAACAGGCTTTCCTTGTTGTCGAAGTAGAGGTAGAGCGTGCCCTTGGAGACGCCGGCGCGGGCGGCGACGTCTTCCAGCCGCGCGGCTGCAAAGCCGCGCTCGACAAAGATATCCAACGCAGCGGCCAGCAATTCCTGCGGGCGCGCTTCCTTGCGACGCTCCCAGCGCGGTCCGCGTGCAGAGGCCTCCGGCGTTGCTTGAGCGACTTTTGGCGGGGAGGGTGATTTCGAAGGCTGAGCCATGGCGAGGCGGCGGCGCCGCCAGTAAGTTACCGGTGAGTCAGCAATGTAAGTGGCAACAGTCATATCGTCAAGGAGAGCGCCGGGGGCAATCGAGTAAAGCAGGGTAAAGGCGTGCCGGCCCTTGTGACAGCGGTTTGCGACGAAACGCCGGATTCGTGGAATTAAGCGGTGAATGCGGCGGTGTCCTTGCAAACGGAAGAGACAAAACGCTCTTACAATAGGAAAATCAGGCAGGTATCGCCAAAAAATCGGACGAAATTGTCAATCCGGCAACGTATTGGCAGCTTACAGGCAGCCCGGCTGCAGCATCAGTCCCGGCAATCCGTAGGAGAGCGGCAATGGACAGTATTAACAACCAGTTTTTCATCAACAACACCGCGTCGCCGACGTCGGCGAAGGCGTACGCCAAAAACGACGACATCGGCTTTGCCCAGATGATGGCCACGCGCGGCAGCGTCGATGGCCTCAGCGGCGCCGCCAAGGCCGACGTCAGCCCGGCGCTGACCATGGCGCTGGGCGGCCTGATCGGCCGTTACGGCATCAACGTGCCACCGAAGCTGCGCATCCTGCCGACCAAGAAAAAATACGTGCTGGAAGAGGGCGATGACCGCAGCGGCAAGTTCGACATGCTCATCACCGACAATCCCGGCGTGAGCGAATTGCTGACCCAGGCGCACACCAAGGCGCTGACCGATCGCGAAGCGGCGATGGAGTCCGCCATCGACACCTTCATGCGCGGCAAGGGCGGCTATGATATGCGCGGCTTCCTCACCGAGTTCAAGGAAGAGCAAAAGCCGCGCGCCGTCAGCGTGGTCTACGACGGGCTCGGCAGCTACGTCGAAGAACAGGACGCGCGCGGCGCCTGGCGCCTGGTCAAGGGCGAGTCGGATTTCATGGATGATCTGATGAAAGCCTACACGCGTTACAACCTCACCAACGCGGCGGTTGAATACAACAAGGGCAAGAGCCTGCCGACGCTCAACCGCGAACAGGTTTCGCAGGGCGGTTGAATGCTGCTGCTGACAAACAAAAAGCCAGGCGACGGTGCCTGGCTTTTTTTATTGGCGCAGACCGGAGGTCTACGTGCCGAAGCTGCTGCTGCCCATGAGCTTGGACAAGCGCGCCGAGATTTCCTGCACGATGTTCTGCACCTCATCCAGGCTGGGATTGACCTTCTTGTCGATACGTTCGATATAGGGAACGTTGAGCGCCGCCAGCATACGGTCGTTGGCGCCCAGCACCGGATACGAGAGATTCACCACGCCGCGGATCTGCCGGCTTTCCATGCGCGAGTAGCCGCGCTCCTGGGTTTCGGCTATCTGGCGCAGCAGCTGCGCGTGATCGATTTCCTGTTCGCCGTCCATGCGCACGTGCGCCGCCAGCATGCGGCCGCGCTCCGCTTCGTCGCGGAATGACAGCAGCACGTGGCCAGAGGCCGTGTCGGTCAGGCTCACCAGCGCGCCGACCTTGAGGCCGAAGGCCCAGCGTTCCGGGCTGTCGACCTGCGCCACCACGATCACGCGGCCGGCTTCGTAGACGGTCAGATGAGTGGATTGCATGGTGCGGTTAGCCAGCTCGCGCATGTGCGGCAGCGCCGTGCTCACCAGCGAGCGGATCGGCTGGTTGTAGTGCGCCAGCTCGAATAGTTTCAGCGACAGACGGTACTGGTCATTGTCGGCGATCAGGTAGCCGCGCTGCTCCAGCGTCACCACCATGCGGAAAATTTCATTGACGCTGCGCCCCAGCTGTTTGGAAATCTGGTTCAGCGTCAGCATCTGCTCGGACTTGCTGAGCAGTTCCAGGATGTCCAGGCCCTTGTCCAGCGCCGGTGCGGCATAGCGCGCCTTGCCGGTGTCGGCGGCGCTGTCGTTGGCGGAAACCTCGGCGACGGCTTCCAAGTCTGCGTCAGGGACGATTTTCTTGGTTCTTGGCATGGGTTGGTTGAGTCGTGAACGGGATTGCAGGGAGTTCCAGAGATTTGTCGTTTTGCGCAAATCCGTCTTGTTGCGCATTTTATCCCTGAAACCGGCATTCATGCGGCTTTGCCGGTTTCAGGGAGTGGCTTGCTTATGCGATCAGCTTAGAAAGAATGGCTGATGCCGGCGTACGCGCCGTTCTGGTTTTGTCCCGGCAACGGATTGTTGTTGGTGGCCTCGACGGAGAAGTTCGCGGTGCTGCTGTTGCGCACCGTGCCCGCGCCCACATACAACAGCGTGCGCTTGGACAGCGAGTAGTTGGCGCCGGCCATAAACAGGTTGGCGTTGCCGCCGCCTTTGTTGACGTTCACACGGAACACCGAGCCGATCAGCGTCAATGCCGGCGTCACCTGATAGTTGGCGCCGATCCAGTAGTGATTGGCCTTGTCCGATGCAGTCGGGGCGGCGTCCGGCGCGCGCAGGTTTTCATAGCCGGCGAACAGCTTCAGTTTGTCGATGGTCAGCGTGCCGCCCAGGATGAGCTCACGTGAAGTGTCGAACACGTCGGTGTAGCGACCGTTGGCGTCGCGCACCACGTCATAGATCGCGCGCAGTTCGACGGTCTGGTTGGCGTACACCAGCGAGATGCCGTCCTTGCGTTTCTTGGTGATCGAGCCGGCCTGTTCGCCGAGAGCGGTCTGTACCGTGGCGTTGAAGCCGCCCCAGGTCGGTGTCTGGTATTCGATCACATTGTCCGCGCCTTGCCAGTTGCGGCCGCGCACCAGCGTGGCGGTGCCGATGAATTGCTGACCGGTAGGGTCGAGGAACCAGACGTCGTTGTCGATGAACAGGTTCTTGCCGAACTTCAGCGAGCCGGCGCTGCCGGACAGGCCGACGTACGACCGACGATTGAACAGCGCGGTGCCGTTGGTGGCGCCCTTGGTGGCGTCGAAACCGGACTCCAGCAGGAAGAAGGCATTCAGTCCCGAGCCCAGGTCTTCCGTGCCCTTGAAACCGATCATGCTGGTGCCCCACTGGTTGCCGGAAGCGCGCCACAGGCTGCCGCTGCCGCCACCGGCGAGAGCGACGTTGGATTGATAGTCGACGCCGGCGTCGACGCGCCCATAGACCGTGACGGCCGATTGCGCCTGCACTGCGCCGGCAAGGCCTAGCAGTGCGCCGGCGACGGCGGCCAGCTTGAATTTGGATGTAATTGTCTGCATGAGGATCTCCGTATGTGTCTTCATTTATGGTTGTTGGTGACTGCGTGCTTCTTGTTCGTCCTTGTTTCGTCTGTGTTTCGTCCCCTGCTGCATGGAGCTTGTCGGGCACAGAGGGTGATCCCGGCGTTTCCGCGGGGAAAATCTGAAGGGTTGTTCGGCCTCCTTTCCTTGTTTTATTTTTATTTGTAAAATTTAATTTTAATAAAATATCAAAGAAATATTGCCCGGAAGACATCTGTGTTTTGATATCTATCAACTATCTATTGGTTATCACTCGCGGTTACATGATTCCGATGTAGTCTTCGGCGAAGCGATAGTAGCAAAGTAAACTCAAATATAAAATAGAATTTTATTGATGAATTTAAACCTGCGTGCAATAATCGCCACACTTCATGGCCGTTCCCCTTTCGGCCGCGCCATGCACAACAACAACGGGCAATGCAAAAAGCGTTGCAGAGACAGGAGCAGGACAGCGTGACAGGCCGCCGCATATCGACCGGCTTCACGGGTTTCACCGACATTTGTTCTTAACATCCCCTTTATCTACAGAGACGATGACCACCATCACTTCCATGCGCGTACTGGATGTACGTTTCCCGACTTCGAAGACGCTCGACGGCTCCGATGCCATGAATCCGGACCCGGACTACTCCGCCGCCTACGTCATCCTGGAAACCGACCAGTCCGGCCTCGAAGGCCATGGCCTGACCTTCACCATCGGCCGCGGCAACGAGATCTGCTGCGCCGCCATCCAGGCGATGGAACATCTGGTGGTCGGCCTCGACCTGGCATGGGTCAGTGAAGACATGGGACGTTTCTGGCGTTACATCACCTCCGACAGCCAGCTGCGCTGGATCGGCCCGGACAAGGGAGCGATCCATCTCGCCACCGGCGCCGTCGTCAATGCGGTCTGGGATCTGTGGGCCAAGGCCGAAGGCAAGCCGCTGTGGAAACTGGTGTCCGACATGTCGCCGGAAGAACTGGTGCGCAGCATCGACTTCCGCTACATCACCGACTGCATCACACCCGACGAAGCGCTGGCGCTGCTGCGCGCCCAGGCGCCCGGCAAGGCCGAGCGCATCCGCCTGCTGGAGCAGAACGGCTATCCCTGCTACACCACCTCGGCCGGCTGGCTGGGCTACGACGACGCCAAGCTGCGCCGTCTGTGCAAGGAGGCCATCGACGGCGGCTTCAATCACATCAAGTTGAAAGTCGGTCGCGACCTCGCCGACGACAAGCGCCGCGTCACCATCGCGCGTGAAGTCATCGGTCCGGATCGTCACCTGATGATCGACGCCAACCAGGTCTGGGAAGTCGACCAGGCAATCGAATGGGTCAACGAACTGGCCTTCGCCAAACCGTGGTTCATCGAAGAGCCGACCAGCCCGGACGACGTCGAAGGTCACCGCAAGATTCGCGAAGGCATCGGCGCCGTCAAGGTCGCCACCGGCGAGATGTGCCAGAACCGCGTGCTGTTCAAACAATTCATCATGCGCGGCGCCATCGACGTGGTGCAGATCGATTCCTGCCGTCTCGGCGGCGTCAATGAAATCCTCGCCGTGCTGCTGATGGCGGCCAAGTACAAGTTGCCGGTGTGCCCGCACGCCGGCGGCGTCGGCCTGTGCGAATACGTGCAGCATCTGTCGATGATCGACTACGTCTGCATCTCTGGCACCACCGAAGGACGCGTGACCGAATACGTCGATCACCTGCACGAGCACTTTATTGACGCCTGTGTGGTCAAAGGGGCTGCTTACATGCCGCCGACCGCGCCCGGTTTCTCGATTGCGATGAAGCCGGAATCGCTGGAGCAATATCGCTTCCGCGGCTGATCAAAAAAACAATAAAACAATAACAATCGAAACACGGAGACAAACGTGGACTTACATCTCAAAGACAAGGTCGTGATCGTCACCGGCGGCGCGTCCGGCATCGGCGGCGCCATCTCGCTGCAACTGGCCGCAGAAGGCGCAATTCCGGTGATATTCGGCAAAAGCGAGCCGACCGAAGCGTTCAGGGAAAAGTTGCTGAAACAGCAATCGCAGGCGCGCTTCTTTCTGCTCGACCTGACCGATGAAGGAAAGTGTGAGCAAGCGGTGGCCGAGACCGTGCGCGCATTTGGTCGTCTCGACGGCCTCGTCAACAACGCCGGCATCAACGACAACGTCGGCCTCGACGCCGGCCGCGCCGCGTTCATGCAATCGCTGGAAAAGAACCTGATTCACTACTACGTCATGGCGCACTACTGCGTGCCGCATCTGAAGGCTACGCGCGGCGCTATCGTCAACGTCTCCTCCAAGACTGCCGTCACCGGCCAGGGCAACACCAGCGGCTATTGTGCATCCAAGGGCGCGCAGCTGTCGCTCACGCGCGAGTGGGCGGCGGCGCTGGCCAATGACGGCGTGCGCGTTAACGCGCTGATCCCGGCTGAAGTCATGACGCCGCTGTACGAAAGATGGATCTCCAGCTTCGACAACCCGGAGGAAAAGCTGGCTTCGATCACAAGCAAGATTCCGTTCGGCAAGCGCTTCACGACCTCGGAAGAGATGGCCGACACCGCCGTCTTCCTGTTGTCGGATCGCGCTGCGCACACGACCGGGCAATGGGTGTTCGTCGACGGCGGCTACACCCACCTCGACCGCGCGCTGAGCTGAGGAGCGAGCCATGCGTTACTGCCTCGCGCTCGATTTGAAAGACGACGCGGCATTGATCGCGCGCTACGAAGAACACCACCGCCGCATCTGGCCGGAAATCGCCGCGCACCTGCGCGCGCATGGCGTGACCGGCATGGAGATCTACCGGCTCGGCACGCGCATGACGATGGTCATGGAGACCGATGACGCCGTCTATGACGCAGCGGCGATGGCGCAAGCAATGCAAAGCGATCCCAAGGTGCAGGAATGGGAAACGCTGATGTGGCAATTCCAGGCACCGACGCCGTGGACGCCGCAAGGAGAGAAATGGACGCCGATGGCGAAGATCTTCGATCTGGCGGCGCAGTGAGGGCAACCCGCAAAGACGGACAACCTAAGAAACCGGCTTGCATCAAGAGGTAAGTATGCAATCAGAACAAACAGAGACCGCAAACGAATCGGGATACCTGATTTCGCTGCGTAACGTGACCAAACGCTTCCCCGGCGTGCTGGCGCTGGACAATTGCCAGCTCGACCTGCTGCCGGGCGAGGTGCACGCGCTCATGGGCGAAAACGGCGCCGGCAAATCGACGCTGATGAAAATCCTGTCGGGTGTCTATCAGAAGGATGAGGGGCAGATTTTCGTCGACGGCAAGGAAGTCGCCATCGACGGCCCGCGCGCAGCGCAGGAACTTGGCATCGGCATCATCCATCAGGAACTCAACCTGATGAACCACCTGAGCGCCGCACAAAATATCTTCATCGGCCGCGAGCCGCGCGGACGCTTCGGCATGTTCCTCGACGAAGAAGCGCTCAACCGCCAGACCGCCGAAATTTTCGCGCGCATGCGCCTCAAGCTGGATCCGCGCATCCAGGTTGGCGAGCTGACCGTGGCCAAGCAGCAGATGGTGGAAATCGCCAAGGCGCTGTCTTTCAACTCGCGCGTGCTGATCATGGACGAGCCCACCGCCGCGCTCAACAACGCCGAGATCGACGAACTGTTCCGCATCATTCGCGACCTGCAGGCGCAAGGCGTCGGCATCGTCTACATCTCGCACAAGATGGATGAACTGCGCCGCATCTCCGATCGCGTCACCGTCATGCGCGACGGCAAATACATCGCCACCGTGCCGACCGAAGAAACCCCGATCGACACCATCATCAGCATGATGGTCGGCCGCCAGCTTGACGGCGCGCGGCCGGTCATCGCCAATGCCGGCGACAACAAGGTCGTGCTGGAGGTCAAGGGCCTCTCGCGCGGCCACGCGATCCGCGACGTCAGCTTCCAGTTGCGCAAGGGCGAAATCCTCGGCTTCGCCGGCCTGATGGGCGCCGGTCGCACGGAAGTGGCGCGCGCCATCTTCGGCGCCGATCCGCTCGACGCCGGTGAAATCTTCATCCACGGCGGCAAAGCCGTGATCAAGTCGCCGTCCGACGCCGTCGCCCACGGCATCGGTTATCTCTCCGAGGACCGCAAGCACTTCGGCCTGGCCACCGGCCTCGACGTCAAGGCCAACGTGGTCATGTCGAGCATGAACCGTTTCCTGAAGAAGGGTTTGTTCCTCGACCAGGCTGCGATCCGCAGCACGGCACAGGGCTACGTGCGCCAGCTTGCCATCAAGACACCATCGATCGACCAGCCGGCGCGCCTGCTGTCCGGCGGTAATCAACAAAAGATCGTGATCGCCAAGTGGCTGCTGCGCGACTGCGACATCCTGTTCTTCGATGAGCCCACGCGCGGCATCGACATTGGCGCCAAGAGCGAAATCTACAAGCTGCTCAACACCCTGGCCGAACAGGGTAAGGCTATCGTGATGATTTCGTCCGAACTGCCGGAAGTGCTGCGCATGAGCCATCGTGTGCTGGTCATGTGCGAAGGGCGCATCACCGGCGAACTGAGCGCCGCCGAAGCGTCGCAGGAAAAGATCATGCAACTGGCGACGCAGCGTCCATCCGCTGTCGCTGCTGCTACCACCACACATTGAAGAGACGACCATGGCAACCAACCTTAATCCTCAAACGAATCTGACCATGACATCCACACCCGTTTCCGAAAGCGGCGCCGGCAGCTTGCGCGCACGCCTGTTCCATCCGTCGACGCGGCAAAAGCTGCTGGCGTTCGCCAGCCTGCTGGCGCTGATCGTGTTCTTCAGCGTCGCCAACGACAATTTCCTGCAGGTCGACAATCTGGTCAGCATCCTGCAATCAACCGCCGTCAACGGTGTGCTGGCGATTGCCTGCACCTTCGTCATCATCACCGCCGGCATCGATCTGTCGGTCGGCACCATGATGACCTTCTGTTCGGTGATGGCCGGCGTGTTCCTGACCTACTGGGGCTTGCCGATCGGCTTCGGCATCTTCGCGGCGATCTTCTTCGGCGCGTTGTGCGGCTGGACCTCCGGCATGCTGATCGCCAAGCTCAAGGTGCCGCCGTTCATCGCCACGCTGGGCATGATGATGCTGCTCAAGGGACTGTCGCTGGTGATCTCCGGCACCAAGCCGATCTACTTCAACGACACGCCGTCGTTCCCGCAGATTTCGCAGGAGTCGCTGATCGGCGACCTGATCCCGGCGCTGCCGATTCCCAATGCCGTGCTGATTTTGTTCCTGGTGGCGATCGCCGCCGGTGTCATCCTCAACAAGACCGTGTTCGGCCGCTACACCTTTGCACTGGGCAGCAACGAAGAAGCGCTGCGCCTGTCCGGCGTCAAGGTGGATTTCTGGAAGGTCACCGTCTACACCGTCAGCGGCGCCATTTGCGGCATCGCCGGCCTGCTGATCGCCTCGCGCCTGAATTCCGCGCAACCGGCGCTGGGGCAGGGCTATGAGCTCGATGCGATTGCGGCGGTGGTGATCGGCGGCACCTCGCTGTCGGGCGGCACCGGCACCATCCTCGGCACCATCATCGGCGCGTTCATCATGAGCGTGCTGATCAACGGCCTGCGCATCATGTCTGTTGCGCAGGAATGGCAGACCGTGGTCACCGGCGTGATCATCATTCTCGCCGTCTACATGGATATTTTGCGTCGTCGCCGTCAATAAAAATAAAGTAAAAAAATCGCCTTACCCCCGCTGTTTTTACATTCATCAAGGAGACTTAAAAATGATAAAGAGAAGAGCCATCAAAATTGCCCTCGGCCTCAGCTTCGCGTTCGGCGCGAGCGGTATTGCACAAGCGCAGGAAGTTTATATTCCGCTGATCTCCAAAGGCTTCCAGCACCAATTCTGGCAAGCCGTGAAGGCCGGCGCCAACCAGGCGGCGACCGACTACAAAGTCAAGGTGACCTTCGAAGGTCCGGAAACCGAAGCCATGGTCGACAAGCAGATTGACATGCTGTCCGCCGCGCTGGCCAAGAAGCCGCAGGCGATCGGCTTTGCCGCGCTCGACAGCAAGGCAGCGCTGCCGCTGCTGAAAAAGGCGCAAGCCGCCAAGATCCCGGTGGTCGCATTTGACTCCGGTGTCGACAGCGATATTCCGGTCACGACCGCCACCACCGACAACAAGGCCGCCGCGGCAATGGCTGCCGACAAGATGGCCGAACTGATCGGCAAGGAAGGCGAAGTCGCCGTGGTCGCGCACGACCAGACCAGCCGCACCGGCATCGACCGCCGCGATGGTTTCGTCGATCGCATCAAGTCGGCCTATCCGAAGATCAAGATCGTCAGCATTCAGTACGGCGCCGGCGACCAGCTGAAGTCAACTGAAGTCACCAAGTCCATCCTGCAGGCCTATCCGAAACTCAAGGGCGCCTTCGGCACCAATGAGGGTTCGGCCATCGGCGTGCTGAACGGCGCCAAGGAAATGAAGCGCAAGGTCGTCATCATCGGCTTCGATTCCGGCAAGCAGCAGAAGGACGCGATCCGCGACGGCCAGATGGCAGGCGCGATCACGCAAAATCCTGTGGGCATCGGTTACAAGACCGTCGAAGCCGCAGTCAAGGCGCTCAAGGGCGAGAAGCTGCCAAAGATCATCGACACCGGTTTCTACTGGTACGACAAGAGCAATATCGCCGATCCGAAGATCGCAGCCGTGCTGTACGACTGATCGTCCGACTTGAGGATCCGATGCCGGCGGCATGCGCACTTGCGGATGCGCCGGCATTCTCATTTGATATTTTCAATTTTAATTTGATCAGACCATGACCTTGCGCATCGATGCACATCAACATTTCTGGCGCTATCGCGCGGAAGACTACCCATGGATAGGCGTCGGCATGGACGCGCTGGCGCAGGACAAGTTGCCGGCCGATCTGCTGCCGCTGTTGCGGGCGCATCAGCTTGACGCATCGATTGCGGTGCAGGCGCGTTCGGGACGCGACGAGACACGCTTCCTGCTCGGACTGGCGCAGGAGAATGATTTCATTGCCGGCGTGGTTGGCTGGGAAAACCTGGCCGTGCCCGATCTCGGCGAGCGCCTCGATGAGTGGCATGGCGGCGACAAGCTGCTCGGTTTCCGCCATCAGGTACAGGACGAAGCCGATGCGCGCGCCTTCCTGGAACAAGCCGATTTCAATCGCGGCGTGGCGCTGCTGCAAGAACGTGATTATGTCTACGACGTGCTGGTGTTCGAACGCCAGCTGGCCGACACGCAGGCATTCTGCGCACGGCACGACAAGCACTGGCTGGTGCTAGACCATCTCGGCAAGCCGGCGCTGCGTGAATTCGGCAAGAGCGACGACGCCTTGTGGCGCTGGGAAAAGGAATTGCTGGCGCTGGGCGAATTGCCGCACCTGGTCTGCAAGCTGTCGGGACTGGTCACCGAAGCCGACTGGAAAAACGGTCTGCAGCCGGCCGATTACCAGCACATCCGCATCTGCCTCGATACCGCGCTGGAAGCCTTCGGCCCGCAACGCCTGATGTTCGGTTCAGACTGGCCGGTGTGTTTGCTGGCTGACTCTTACGACAAGGTGGCAGATCTGGTCGCTGACTGGGCGACGAGCAATCTGAGCAAAGACGAGCAGGCGGATTTGTGGGGAGGAACGGCGGCGCGCTGTTACGGCATCAAAGGCTGAAGCAGCAATAAAGCCGACGGCGAATTTCTAATTGCCCTGCACCAGCTGCAAGGGCGTCGCCATCACGGCGTTCAGTTCGCGCATGTTGGCCGGCCGCTGGGCCACCAGCGTCAGCACCCATTCCTGCAGATAGGTCGCGCCGGGCGTGTTCTTGCCGGTGCGGTCGTTGAGTACACGTTGCCAGCCGCGCACGATCATCCCGTCGGCATGCATGCTCAGCAATTGCGGTTCATACAGTGGCGACAGCAACAGCACCGGAGTGCCTTCCGCAGTTTCGGGTGCGCTCAGCGTCATCTGGCGCGTGGTGCCGGCCATGCTCATCGTGACGATGCCGGCGAAACCGGTATCGGCAGCCACTTCCGCCTCGGTGCGGCGGATTCCCTCGTGTCTCAATTGTCGAATTATACTGTACATAAAACCAGTATATTCCAAAATTGTCCCTCGACGCAATACGAGTTCTTGCTTTCGAATCCCTCTTCGGACGCACCGTTGAACGTGGCGCGCAAGGCTGCGGGCGGTATATGAATATGCGGATATATTCGTGGCGGCAACATGACGCGAGCAAGAGAATCAAGGATTGCTTTTCTCTTTCTGGAGTACGCCATGAGTCGCGATTTGCTGTTGTTGCTGGAAGCCGGATTCACCGATCCCAATCATCCCGGTGAACGTTTCATCTGCCCCGACGGCGCGCCCATCGAAGGCTTGCTGGCCGGCGATCCCGAGCATGCCGACCGGCTCGACATCGAACGCCTGTCGTTCGCCAGGCCGCGCCAGAAGGTGGTGGCCGCGCTTGATGCCGAGCATCAGAGCCTGCCGGTGCTGATCCTCGGCGACGACCAACCGCTGCCGGCCGACGCGACGCATGTGCAGCAGCTTGGCGGCAAACGCTTCGTCACCGACACGCGCCGCATCCTCGCCCTGCTGGCTGAACGCCACGGCTTCTTCAAAGTGCATTGATGCACCACCGACTCGCGCCGGTGATGGCGCGGGATGATCTGACTTGCCCCGACCCCACCGGAGTTTCCCCATGAGCGACACATCCGTGCGCCCGCGCCAGCTGCATCTCAACATCAACGTCCTGCATTCCGGTTTCGTGCCGTCTGCCTGGCGCCTGCCGGACGCCGATCCCCAGGCCTTTGTCGACGTCGGCCATTACATCCGCGTGGCGCAGATCGCCGAGGCGGCCAAGTTCGACGCGGTCTTCCTGGCCGACAACGCGTCCATCATCGAGCAGATCGATTTTCGGCCCATCACCGCGCTGGAACCGACCGTGCTGCTGGCCAGCGTGGCCGCGGCGACGACGCACATCGGCGTGATCGGCACGGCTTCGACCAGCTATAACGAGCCGTACAACATCGCGCGCCGTTTCGCCACGCTGGACCACGTCAGCAAGGGCCGCGCCGGCTGGAATGTGGTCACCACCGCCGACCTAGGTTCGGCGCGCAATTTCGGCCGCGATGCGGTGCCGAACCATGGTGAACGCTATGCGCACGCAGCCGAATTCACCGACGTCGTCAAGGCCCTGTGGGACAGTTGGGAGGACGACGCGGTCATCGGCGACAAGGTTGGCGGGCGTTTCATCGACACTGCCAAGGTGCAGCCGATTGCGCATCGCGGCACGCATTTTTCCGTACATGGCCCGCTCAACTTGCCGCGCACGCCGCAAGGCCATCCGGTGCTGGTGCAGGCGGGCGGTTCCGCCGACGGCCGCGATCTCGCGGCGCGCCATGCCGAAGCGGTGTTTTCGGCGTCGCAGTCGTTCGAGGAATCGCTGGCTTACGGACGTGAACTCAATGCGCGCGCAGCAGCCTATGGACGCGGCCCGCAAGCGGTCAAGGTGTTGGCCGGACTGACCACCATCATCGGCGCCACCGAAGCCGATGCGATCCGCCGGCGCAACGAGCTGATCGACATGATCCCGTGGAGTTACAACATCAATCGCCTGGCCGGCATCCTCGGCGTGGCGCCGGAACGCATCAAGCTCGACGAGCGCCTGCCCGACGACATTGCCCTGCCCAACAACGGCAACGGCAATCACACCTTCTTCAACGCCACGCTGGCGCAGGCGCGTCTGCACGGCTACACCGCGCGGCAACTGGTGTACGCATTGGCGGGCGGCGGCGGGCATCGCGTGGTGGTCGGCACGCCGGAACAGATTGCCGACGATATCGAACACTGGTTCAAAGGCGGTGCCGCCGACGGCTTCAACCTGATGCCGGACGCGCTGCCGAGTGGCTTGCAGGACTTCACCGACGGCGTCGTGCCTATCCTGCAGAAACGCGGCATCTTCCGCCGCGACTATGAAGGCACGACCCTGCGCGAGCATCTGGGACTGGCGCGTCCAGGCGGGCGCAAGAGCATTGCCGACGCGGCCTGAAGGGTGAACTAGTGACGATGGTCGAAGCGGCGTGACACCCGCTCGCCCACCAGCTGAATGATCGACACAAGCGCAATCAGGATCACGATCACTTCAAACATCACCCGCGTTTCATAGCGCTCGTAACCGTAACGGATCGCCAGGTCGCCCAGGCCGCCGGCGCCGACCGCACCGGCCATGGCGGAGGCGTTGATCATCGCGATCACGCTGACCGTCATGCCGCCGACGATGCCGGGCAAGGCTTCCGGCAACAGCACGTGGCGGATGATGTGGCGGCGCCGGCACCCCATGGCGCGCGCCGCTTCCAGCAGGCCGGGATCAACGTCGTTGAGACTGACCTGTGCGATGCGCGCGTAAAACGGAATCAGGTTGACCGTCAGCGGCACCACCGCCGCCCAGGTGCCGAGCGTGGTGCCGACCAGGAAGCGCGTCACCGGCAGCAGCGCCACCAGCATGATGATGAACGGCACCGCGCGGAAGATGTTGACCGTCACCGTCAGTCCGCGATGCAGGCGCGGCTTCGGATACAGACTGCTCTTGGCGGTCACCGTCAGCACGATGGCCAGCAGCAGGCCCAGGCTGATGGCAATCAGCGCCGAGGCGCTCACCATCAACAAGGTTTCAAAAAAAGCCTGGAAATATTTGTTAAGCGGGGGCAGGGACATAACCGAGAACCTCAATGAAATCAGCGCCGTGGCCGTGGTTGCATCCCCCAAACACGCCGTTCGTTTTTATTGATTGCCATGACGCCACCGGCAAGGACACCAGCAGGCTTCCTTGCGCATGTCCACGGATACGGTCGAGGCCGCCGTGGATCAGCGTGGCGTCGGGGCCAAGCAAAGCCAGTTGCTGCAGGCTGACGCCCTGCGGTTGCGCCGCGCCGTTGAAGCGCAGGCTAAGCAGCGCATTGCCGGGACGGCCGTCGAGGTCATCCACCAGTTGCGCCGCCAGATCGGCCGGCAAGCCATGCTGTAGCGGACGCAGCAGCGCGCGCGTGGCGGGCGCCTGCGGGTCGCCGAATACGCGCCACACCTCGCCCTGTTCCACCGCCTGGCCGTGATCGAGCACCAGCACGCGGTCGCAGATTTCGCGGATCACCGCCATGTCGTGCGTGATCAGCACCACCGTCAGATCCATCTTGCTGCTGACGTCGCGCAGCAAGGCCAGGATGGATTGCGTCGACTCGGGGTCGAGCGCGGAGGTCGCTTCATCGCATAGCAGGATTTCCGGATCGTGCACCAGCGCGCGGGCAATGCCGACACGCTGCTTCTGACCGCCCGAGAGCTTGGCCGGATACACCTCGGCCTTGTCGATCAGGCCGACCAGTTCGAGCAGGGCGTCGACGCGCTTGCGAATCACGTCCGGTTTGACGCCGGCCACGCGCAAGGGCAGGCCGACGTTGTCGCGCACGGTCTTGGCCGACAGCAGATTGAAATGCTGGAAGATCATGCCCACGCGTCGGCGCAACTGCACCAGTCCGTCTTCATCGAGTCCGCCGACCTGCAAACCGTCGATGGCGATGCCGCCGGCGTCAGGCAACTCCAGCGCATTGATGGTGCGCAGCAAGGTCGACTTGCCGGCGCCGCTGCGGCCGATGATGCCGAAGATTTCGCCGCGCGCGACCGTGAACGAGACGTCGCGCAGCGCGTGCACGACGCCGCTCGGGGCAGGGTATTGTTTGGAGACTTTGGAGAAACTCAGGTGCACGTCGCCCACCGCCGCAGTGGTTGCGGCGAGCGACGGCAGCGACGTTACTGACGCCGGCGTCAACAATGCCGCATCAACGCCAGTCAAAGCAGCGATGCTCAAAATACCGGCACCACCGAGCCGCCGTATTGTTTCTGGATGAACTGGCGTACTTCTTCCGACTGATACGCCTTCACCAGCGGCGCGACCCATGCGGCGTTCTTGTCCTGCTCGCGCACCACGATGATGTTGACGTAAGGATTGTTCTCGCGCTTCTCGACGGCGATGCCGTCACGCGTGGCGATCAGGCCGGCCTGGTAAGCGAAGGTGTTGACGATGGCGGCCGTGTCGACGTCTTCCAGCGAGCGCGCCAGCACCACCGAAGCGGCTTCGGTCAGCGTGATCTTTTTCTTGTACGCCGTGATGTCGTTCAGCGACACCGTGCCGGTGAACGGATCGAAGCCGTCGCGCAGCGTGATCAGGCCGGCGTCGCGCAGCACCACCAATGCGCGCGTCTGGTTGCTAGGATCGTTGGGGATGGCGACCTTGGCGCCGTCAGGCAGGTCCTTGATCGACTTGTATTTTTTGGAGTAGAACGCGATCGGCGAAATGTAGGTGTTGCCGACCACGCTCAGCTTGTAGCCGCGCTGCTTGATCTGGTCGCGCAGGAAGGGAATGTGCTGGAACGAGTTGGCGTCGAGGTCGCCGTTGTTGAGCGCCTCGTTCGGGCTGGCGGCGCCGGAGATGACGACCGCTTCGACGTTCAGGCCGTTCTTCTTGGCGACCTTGGTGACGACTTCCCAGATCTGTTCGTCGGTGCCGCCGCGTACGCCCACGCGCAGGGTCTTGTCGGCCGCCTGGACTTGGGTGAGGCCCATGACGGAGATCAGTGCAGCCGCCACGATGGCGTGCACGCGGAATCGATAGGACAGGTTCATGCTGGTTCCTCTGATGTTTTTATGGAGCGATTGAGTTATTTGGTCTTGAAATAATCCGGCAGGCGGAAGCCGTCATAGAAGCGATCGGCGCGGATCGCGTTCTGGAAGGTGTCGGAGCGATAGGCCTCGACGATGTCGCGCGCATATTGATCGGTCTGTTTGGTCTTCTTGACTGCCAGCACGTTGATGTAGGCCGGCGTCATGTCTTCCAGGATGAAGGCTTCCGACAGCTTGAGCTTGGCGAAGATGGCGAAGTTGCCTTGGATAGCGGCGAAGTCGGCATCGTCCAGGGCACGCGGGCCCTGGGCATTTTCCAGCAACACCAGTTTCAGGCCGACTTTGTTCTCGACCACGTCGAGTTCGGTGACATCGACCGGATTGGCATTTTCCTTGATGCGGATCCAGCCCAGGCGCTGCAAGATCCACAGTGCGCGTTGCAGATTGACCGGATCATTCGGCACGGCGACGGTGAAGCCTTTTTTGAGGCCGTCGAGGCTGCGGTGCTTCTTCGAATACAGGCCCATCGGCGGCGTCGGCACCTGAACGATGCCGACCAGGTCGGTCTTGTTGCGGTCGTTGTACGACTTCAGGAACACCGAGTGCTGCATCACGTTGGCGTCGATGTCGCCCTTGAAGACCGCGCTGTTGGCTTCCAGGCCGGTGCTGAATTCGTAGTATTTGATCTTGTAGCCTTTCTTTTCCAGCTCGGGCTGCACGCCGACCTTGAACTCGTCGATGTAAGGGCCCGGCACGAAGCCCACGCGCAGTTCCGGTTTTTGCGGCGCGGCCGATGCCGACGTGGAGAATAAGGCGACGCTGCTCAATGCAAGCGCAGCGAAGAATCGGTGAAAGGTGTTCTTACGCATACGACACTCCGAACCGTTCGTTGGGCGGATTGTCGTTGAGGTGGTAGTCGCCGATGGCGGCTTCGCGCTGTGTCGCCGGATTGTGCGAGGCCAGCGTGCGCGCATTGCGCCAGTGGCGATCCAGCCGGCGTTTGTCGCTGGTGGCGGAGGCGCCGCCGACTTCGAACAGCAGCGTGGCGGCTTCCAGCACCTGGCCGATGATGACCTGCTGGGCCTGGAAGGTCTGCACGTCGAGCGCGATGTAATCTTCCGGCTTTGCCGTGCCGGCCAGGCGCGCCTGGTGCACGGTGTGGATGGCGTTGGCGACGGCGTTGACCAATTGCTCCGTCGACCACGCCAGGCTGGCGAGGCGACCGACCACGCGATGCACCAGCGGATTATCACGCGGGCTCGATTGTCCCGGCACCCCGAAGGTGCGCGTGCGCGCCTGGGTGAATGCGACGGCATCGCGTTGCACGGCGCGAGCGATGCCGGCCAGCGTAGCGAGATGCACGGTCTGGTAGAACGCGGTGATGATGGTGTTGCGACGCGGCTGCGAGACATGGTAACGATCGAGGATTTGCCGTTGCGTGATCAATACCTTGTCGAAGCGCGTGGTGCCGCTGCCGGTCAGACGTTGGCCGAAACCATCCCAGTCATCGACGCGCGTGACGCCCGGCGTGTCGCTCTTGATCAACACATTGAGATCGGACTCGTCGTCGTGCGCGCGCACCAGGATCCAGTCGGCGTAGAGCGTCCCGGTCGAATAATATTTTTCGCCGTTCAGCAGGAAATGATCGGGGCGCTTGTCCGGATCGGGCGTGACGGTGACCGAGTTGCCAGTGGTGCCGGTGCGCTCCGAAGCGGCCGCGCCGAAGGTCTCGCCCTTGCCGATCACGCCGAGCCAGTGACGCGTGTCTTCGTCGTCCTTGCGTTCCAGCAGCAGTTCGGTGAAGCCGGCGTTGACGCGCAGGATCTGCGGCAGGTTCGACTCGGCTTCCGCCAGGCGGATCAGCAGGCTGAAAAACTGCGGCAGCGTGGCGCCGCTGCCGCCGTGTTCGACCGGCACGCGCAGCGAGGTGAAGCCGGCGTCCTTGAGCCATTGCACGGCTTCATACGGCAATTCCCGGTCGTTCTCACGGTTGATGCTGCCTTCCGCGATGCGCGCGAAGATGGGTTCGAAACGCGCCAGCAAGGCGTCGAACGACGGCATAGTTGATGCTTGGGTCATGGTTGCCTTTTCGCAATAATGGGTTCGCGTGCGGAGCTTGCAATGACGCAAGTCCGTTGCTTCAGTCGCCGATTATCTGGCAGCAAAACTCGCTTGATAACGAAGATAAACAGATATCCATATGCCCCCTCGCGGAGGGATGCACGCCGTTGCGGCGTCCAAGATGTTCTTTTGCTTGAGGCGGGGAACGCGGATTCAAGGGGATTCATCGTTCTATTGATAGAACGATGAATCCGAATTTTGCCTCCTAGTGCACTTTCAACCCCAAACCTACACTTGAGCCCAAGCAGTCGCACTTGCCGCACTTGGAATACCAAACCAGCAAACGCCGCTGCGCTTTACCCGGAAGGCTTCGAACGCTTCGTTGCCACAAGCACAACGCCATCAACGTACACAATGCAAACAAGGAGCATCGCCATGAACACCACTACCGCACGCCTGGACCGCAGCGTCCTGCAACTGACCGCCGCCGTCCTGCTGATCGCCGTCGCCGGCACCTTCGCCGCCGGCAGCGCGCTGGCCGCTAACGAACCGTCCGATGCGGCGCAAGCGCAGCAGGTCAATGTCCAGCAAACCGTCAAGACGCCTTCGAAGTCGTCGATCAAGCGTCAGGAAATACAGCAAAAGCTGGCCCGCCACGAGCCGCTGACTTATACCGAAACACTGTATCTGCGTTGATCTGCGGCGCCAGTAGAACGTACCAACCAATTTTTTCGTCGCCGGCTTTCATGAGAAGCCGGGCGACAAGTAACCACCTCACCAAGGAACCATCATGAACATCAAGAAAATCGCCGGCGGCCTGCTTTTCCTTTCCATCGTCGGCAGCGCCATGGCCGAAGAAGCCTATCCGCCTGAAACGCAATTCGTCTCGCACAAGACCCGCGCGGAAGTGATCGAAGAATTGAAGCAAGCGCGCGCCAACGGCGAGATCATCAACAATGATGCGTATCCGGTTGAAGTCCAGAGCAAGTCGACCGTGTCACGTCAGGCCGTGGTGGAAGAATTGAAGCAGGCGCGTCAACACGGCGGTACCGACATCAACGGCGGCGCCTGATTGTTGAACAAGTTTCCAACGCCGGCCAGACTGGTCGAACCCCGCCTTCCAGTCTTGCCGGCGGCTCATCGGAAACGCCGGTTCGCAGTTCGGAACCGGCGCTTATCATGAAAAAAATCCTCGGCATCTATCGCAGCTCCCGTCAGCATCGCATCGGCGATGGCTTGCTCGCGCATACGCTTTTTTCCAGGCGCATGCTGGGGCAGCACGTCAGTCCTTTCCTGTTGCTGGACCATGTCGGCTCGGCGGACAACGCCGCGCCTGACGCCTGCGGACGGCAACTGTATCGCGGTTGCAAAGTGCTGACCATGGTGCAGCAGGGTCGGCTGGACTATGTCGACGCAGACGGCAAGAAGCAAGTCCTCGACACCGGCGACGTGCAATGGCGCAGCGTGACCGCCGAACAGGACCCGGTGAGTTTCCGTGCGGGAGCTAATCGCGGCAATGCGCGTGAAGCGTTGCCGCAAGTGCTGCAGCTGTGGATCGATGTGCCGACGCAGGCATCGTTGTCCTGCTCCGAAAAGATTGTCCCGGCCAAAAATATTCCCTCCATCGCCTTGCCTGCCGGCGCCGGCAGCATCCGCGTGATCGCCGGCGATTGCCTGAACCGGCGCGGCGCGATGCCGACGACATCGGCATTCGATGTGTGGGAGCTGCGATTGAATTCGCGCTGCATGAGCGAATTCCAGACCGTGGAAGGGCGCACGCTGTTGCTGGCGATCCTGAGTGGATCGGTGCTGATCAACGGCGACCACGCGGCGCGCGGCGGCGAGGTCGTCATGTTTGATCGTCCCGACGGCGGCTTGTTTCTGGAGACGCGTGCGGACACCACGGCGCTGCTGCTGAGCGGCGAACCGCTGGACATCGGCAGCGCAATACTTCAGTAATCTTCCAGCTCGTCGAAACGCTTGGCGAGAAAATCGATCAGCTGCCGCACCGACGGCAACAGGAAGCGCCGCGAGGAATACACGGCGTGGATGATGCCTGATTTCGGCGACCATTCCGGCAAGACCTTCACCAGCGCGCCGCTGCGCAATTCATCGATGACCACCATGGTCGGCAGATAGACGATGCCGGCGCCGGCCACGGCTGCGCGCTTGAGTGCGGTGGCGTCGTCGGTCATCAGTCGCGGTGTGTGACGGATCGACGCGGTTTCGCCGTCGGCGTTTTCCAGATGCCAGACATGCTGCTCCACCGGGATTGCCAGGCTCATGCTGGGAAACCGGTGCAGGTCGGCCGGCACTTCGGGAACGCGGCATTTCTCAAGCAGCGCCGGACTCGCGGCCAGGCACCAGTGGCGCACACCGAAAATCTTCAACACCAGATCGCTGTCCTGAAGGGGCGGCAACGACACGCGCAGCGCGACGTCGACGCCTTCATTGACGATGTCGACGCGACGATTGGTGGATTCCACCTG